>Ga0123356_10006147_pt1 | contig 12176 bp, 9 predicted proteins | sample TergutEmb28metaG_2_FD_92546 | JGI IMG/M metagenome (GOLD analysis project Ga0123356, IMG submission 92546) | Embiratermes neotenicus P3 segment gut microbial communities from Petit-Saut dam, French Guiana - Emb289 P3 | ecosystem: Host-associated > Arthropoda: Insects > Digestive system > Gut ... | reverse complement strand
TTGTGCTTGCTTGCTCTAGTCCTTAGGTTGGCTGCCGGGGGTCCTGCCTGGCGGCAGGATGACGGGGGGCGATGTAGGGTCTTGGGTTGTGCTTGCTTGCTCTAGTCCTTAGTTTGGCTGCCGGGGGTACTGCCTGCGGCAGTATGACGGTGGGGATTCTTTTCCTGGGAACTTTTTTTGCGTGGCGATTCGGAGACTGGCCCCAGATCCGATACGCTGGAGTTCCGTGGCAGAACGCAATAACACTCAGCATATCTTTGTAACTGGCGGCGTAGTTTCATCCCTGGGAAAGGGTTTGACCGCGGCATCTCTTGGTTCTCTTCTTGTCGCTCGTGGCTTAAAAGTCACGATGCAGAAGATGGACCCCTACATCAATATTGACCCCGGAACCCTGAACCCCATGCAGCACGGTGAAGTCTTCGTCACCGAGGATGGGGCCGAATGTGACCTCGATGTCGGTCACTACGAACGCTTTCTTGACCGTAATCTGAGCGCAGATGCCAACAAGACCACGGGGAAGATCTACTCCATGGTGATCGCTAAGGAACGCCGCGGCGACTACCTGGGTGACACCGTTCAGGTGATTCCTCACATCACAAATGCCATCAAGGAAGCGATGCTTTCAGTGGCTGAGCCCGGCATCGACATCGCCATCCATGAGATCGGCGGTACGGTCGGTGACATCGAGTCTCTGCCCTTCCTCGAAGCAGCACGTCAGATCCGACGGGAACTGGGCCGCGAGAACGTCTTCTTCCTGCACATCTCCTTGGTTCCCTATATCGAACCCTCCAAAGAGATCAAGACCAAGCCGACCCAGCATTCTGTGGCAGCCTTGCGTCAGGTCGGTATCCAGCCAGATGCCCTGGTCTGCCGCTCCGATAGGGAAGTCACCGAACCCATTAAGCGCAAGATAGCCCTGATGTGTGACGTGGATGAAGAGGCTGTGATCTCATGTCCGGACGCACCGTCGATCTACGACATCCCCAAGGTCTTATTCCAAGAAGGTCTCGACGCCTATGTCGTACGCCGACTCAACCTGGCATTCCGCGATGTCAACTGGGCGAAATGGGATGATCTTCTGGCTCGAGTCCATAAGCCCAAGACTGAAGTCACCATCGCAATCGTTGGCAAATATATCGAAGTCCCCGATGCCTATCTCTCGGTGAATGAAGCCCTGCGTGCAGGAGGATTTGCCAACTGGGCGAAGGTCAACATTGCTTGGGTGCAGTCCGATGATTGTGAGGACATGTCCACCGCCGCACATCTGCTCGACGGCGTCGATGGGATTGTTGTTGCCGGAGGCTTCGGATTCCGAGGCCCAGAAGGCAAGGTTTCTGCGATTCAGTACGCGCGCGAGAACCAGATTCCCATCCTGGGGATTTGCTTGGGAATGCAGTGCATGGTGATCGACGTGGCCCGAAACCTCGCCGGTCTCACTGATGCTGCCTCGACTGAGTTCTATCCCGATACTCCCTATCCTGTCGTGACCACGATGCCGATTCCACCGACCAGTCCATGCAGTGACGACGACGGCACAATGAGATGCGGCGCGTACCCTGCTGAGCTACTCAAGGGTTCCAAAGCTGCACGACTCTACGGTACGACGAAAGTCAGCGAACGCCATCGCCATCGCTACGAGGTCAACAATGACTATCGCAGCTACCTGGAAGACACAGGGCTGGTGATCTCTGGTGTATCCCCTGATGGGCGCCTGGTGGAGTTCATCGAATTGCCCCAAGAAGTCCATCCCTTCTATGTGGGCACACAGGGGCACCCAGAACTGAAGTCCCGCCCCACCAACCCTCATCCGCTCTTCGTGGGGCTCATTGAAGCAGCCCTGGCAAGGCGTGCAGCGTGATCCTGACTCACGATACCGAAGCTCAATGGCCCTACACTCGCCTTGAGACAACTCCCGGTGTCCTGATGGAATTCGTCGTCGATGAGGTCTGTGCACCTGACGGTACGCGCATGGTCCGCAACTACCTGCACCATCCGAATGCGGTGGGAATCATCGCCATGGATGACCAGGGGAGGATCGGAGTCGAGAACCAGTATCGTCATCCTGTGAGGCGCAAACTGGTTGAGGCTCCCGCCGGTCTGTGTGACATCGATGACGAAGCGCTGGTCGACACTGCCAGGAGGGAACTTGCCGAAGAGCTAGGGCTGGCGGCAACCACCTGGTCTGTCTTGGTCGATATCTATGCCACACCAGGCAGTTCTTCCCAGAAGACCCGTATCTTCTTGGCCCGAGGTTTGTCCCCCGTGCCGCGCCCTGAAGGTTTTCGGTTGGAAGGTGAAGAGGCCGACATGGAGATCGGGTGGGTTCACATCGATGAGCTTGCGCAGGCCATCTTTGCTGGGGAAATCATGAACCCCACGATGGTTGTCGGAGTTCTTGCCTGCAAAACGGCCATGCTCACTTCAGGATTGGATAGTCTGCGTACTCAGTGAGATGGTGCGGCTGTCGAGGAGCGAATCACAGCATGAGTGGGGATCGTCATCTGACGAGCCGGAAGCCCATGGATGGCTTCAAGAAGCAGATCCATCGCAGCTACCCCTAAGACTTGGTTATCCTGCCGAATGGTCGTCAGGGGTGGGATCGAGCAGTCGGCTCCCTCAATGTCATCGAAACCGACCACTGACATGTCGAGAGGTACTTTCATGCCGCGCTCATTGAGGGCTCGCAATACGCCGAAGGCCATCTGATCATTGGCAGCGAAGATGGCAGTAGGCGGCTTGCTCAGCGACAGCAGCGACATAGCTGCGTAGTATCCGGATTGGGGAGTCCAGTCGCCTTCGACTAAAAGATTCGCTTCCGGGTCTTCCAGAGATTCTTTCCATACCTGTGCCCGCGCCCCGGCGTGAAGGTCATAAGGCGGCCCGGAAATATGTGCGATGCGAGTGTGGCCAAGTCCTTTGAGGATGGTCATAGCTTGGCGGGCACCCTCATGCTGGGCGATCTCCACTGAACTGACACTGGGAGGAACATGTCCGGATGTCACTAAGACTGTTTGTCTCCCCGCGGAAGCTTCCAGGGTGGCATCCAGTGCTACCTGGGTTTGAGCCACGGCAATGATTCCGTCAACACCTTGGTCAACGAAGTGGGAGACGATTTCGCCGACTTCATGAGTTGCTTGGGTCTTCATTGAAGCCATGGAGACCCAGTAGCCGTTGGCACGTGCACTTTGCTCAATAGCAAGCATTGCACCGGTGGGTCCCGACAGAACAGTGGTGGAGACAAGCACACCAATGATTCTGGAGTTTCCGGTGACCAGAGTTCGCGCAGCAAGATTGCGCCGATATCCAAGAGTGGTAATAGCCTCTTGGACCTTGCGGCGAGTTACTGCAGAAACAGCAGGAGGGTTATTCAGAACACGAGACACCGTTTGGTGGGACACTCCAGCCAAAGCTGCGACATCCGCCATGGTCGGCATCGTACGGGCAGCCTCAGAAGAACTGGTGATTTCATGTGGTGTTGTAGACATATCCTCCCTCGTGACTGCTCTTAATAATATCTCATTACTGGACCGATTCGGGCCAGGTTACTAGCGCTGACATTGGTCAATAATGTTAACGTTATCATACCGTTACATAAGAATCGAGTGCGATGAAGCATCCGAACTTTGATAGACGATCATACACCCATTCTTGTCTTTCGCAATAGTCCTAGGATAAGGAAAAACGTCAATTGATTGGGGGGTTGCTTCACTGTATTACGCCAGAGATTATGGCCTGAGATGCCCGGATGTCTTTCGTTATGAAATCGTTATGGCTTAGGCCACTCAAGTCTCTTGACACTCACTTTATGTGAACGTTAACATTCATACATCGAACGCTCCATGGGTACCACTGATGGCCACAGGGAGTGACCGAGTAACATCACTGCGCAGGCTGAAGAGCCCCCGGGCATCGAAGCCATATCCCGCAGTGTGAAAACTCACGAGAAAGGTAATACACACATGAAGAAAAAGCTCCTCGCTCTTGGAGTAGCAGCTGCTCTATCACTCTCCTTGGCCGCCTGCACCACCCCTGAAGAGGGGACAAATGGCGATACTCTCATCAAGGTTGGATTCTCTCAAATCGGATCAGAGTCCGGATGGCGTACAGCCAACACCGACTCAGTCAAGGCTTCGCTCAGCAAAGATAATGGGTTTGAACTGACCTTCGCAGATGCCATGGGCAAGCAGGAAAACCAGATTAAGGCTCTTCGCGACTTCATCACTGCTGGTGTTGATGTGATCTCGTTTACACCCATCGTTGAGACTGGCTGGGATCAGGTGCTCCAAGAAATCAAGGACGCCGGCATTCCAGTAGTACTCGTCGACCGTCTCGTTGATACCACGGTGGAAGACCCCTATGTGACCTGGGTCGGAGCTGACTTTAGGCTTGAAGGTCAACTGGCAGGCCAGTGGGTCAAGGAAAACTATCCCGATGCCAAAATATTTGAACTCCAAGGTCAGTTGGGTTCGGGTGCTCAGATTGAGCGCGAACTCGGTTTCCACGAATACATGGCTGCCAATATCATTGGCCAGGCAACAGGTAACTTCAACCGTGAAGACGGCAAGGTTGCCATGGAGGCCGCTTTGGCGAAGTATCCCGACATGAACCTTCTCTTCGCTCATAACGACGACATGGGCCTAGGCGCCATCGAGGCCATTAAGGCCGCTGGCAAGGTTCCTGGTGTTGACATCATCATCGTGACAGTTGACGGCGTCAAGGCTGGTCTTGAGGCACTACTTGAAGGCGAGATCAACTACATCGTTGAGTGCAACCCTGTTTTCGGCGATCAGATCGCTGATTTGATCAAGAAGGTTTATGCCGATGAGCCCGTCAATAAGGAAAACATCGTTGTCGATGCCACCTTCGAGCACGGAACCTTCACCCAAGAAGAGCTGGATCAGCGCAAGTACTAATCACAATCGCGGACGTGTGTGGTCGGTATACCCGGCCACACACCTCCCCATCTGCCGCACCCCTTCGATCTGGAAGGAGTCCTTTCAGCCGTGGATCAAACAACTGAAATCGTCACCGTAACCGGTGCATCAATCTCGTTTCCTGGGGTACGCGCCCTAGATGGCGTCGACTTCCGGCTGTTCCCTGGTGAGATTCACTCCCTCATGGGCGAAAACGGAGCCGGAAAGTCCACTCTGATCAAAGCCCTCACAGGGGTCTATCAACTTGATTCTGGAACAGTCGAGATAGCCGGTGAACAAGTACGGTTCACCTCACCAGTGCAGGCACAAGCCGCAGGCATCTCGACGGTCTACCAAGAACTTAATCTCATCTCCAACTTAACTGTCGCCGAAAACGTCATGTTGGGGCATGAACCAAAGCGGGGGCCGTTGATCCGGACTCGCGCGATGCGTGAGGCAGCCACGGAGCATCTGGAACGTCTGCACTTAAGAATTGATCCCGCCTCGATGCTGGGGTCACACATGATCGGTGTCCAGCAGCTCTGTGCCATTGCCCGTGCCACTGCTGTCCAGGCCAAGGTTCTGATTCTCGATGAACCCACCTCGTCGCTCGACAAGACAGAGGTGGACGCACTTTTCTCGGTGATGAGGGATCTGAAGGCCCAAGGTGTGGCCATCATCTTCATCTCACACTTCCTTGACCAGGTCTATGAAATCGCCGACCGCATTACCGTGCTGCGCAACGGAAAACTTGTGGGGGAGTGGGAGACAACCCAGCTTCCAAAGTTCCAACTCATTTCGCATATGGTCGGCAAGACAGCCGATGAACTGGCAGCCATTGCTGGTGAGGCGGCAGCCGGTGAGCGTGTCACGCAGGACGCTGAACCTCTGGCTCAAGCCATCGGCTTAGGCCGCCGCGGAATGATCGAACCCTTCGATCTGGACACATACCCTGGCGAGATCGTCGGTTTGGCAGGCCTACTCGGCTCCGGGCGTACTGAAGTTGCCCGGCTACTTTACGGCTTAGAGCGCCCTGATCATGGGACGCTGACCGTACGCGGAAGACAGGTCAGACGATTCGCGCCGCGTCACTCCCTGCGACGCCAAGTCGCGTACTCAACCGAAGACCGCAAGGTCGAAGGCGTGGTCGGAGACCTCACTGTTCGCGAGAATATTCTGCTCGCCCTCCAGGCTCGCCGAGGCCCGTTCAAGCCCATCGGAAAGAAAGAAGCCGACGAGTTGGTGAATAAGTTCATGACCTCTCTCGACATCACCCCGGCTAACCCTGATCTTCCTATCAAAAACCTATCCGGCGGAAACCAGCAGAAGGTCCTTCTGGCTCGCTGGCTGGCTATCTCTCCAGCCTTACTCCTTCTCGACGAACCTCTTCGAGGGATCGATGTCGGCACGAAGGCTGAGATCCAGAGGATCATCGCAGATCTGGCCCGGCAAGGGATGTCAGTGGTCTTCATTTCCTCGGAACTGGAAGAGGTCCTGCGTATCTCCCACCGAATTGCCATCATGCGTGATCGCCGAAAGATCGGCGAAGAAGTGAACTCGCAAACACTGACTTCGTCCAAAATCTTCGAAACGATCGCATCATCTCAGGAGTTGCGATGAGTCAGCTTGATCCAACCTCACGCCAATCAGTGAAGGCCCCCAACTTTGTCATTCAGGTATTCACCCACAGACTGTTTTGGCCTGTCGTTGGACTGATTTTGCTGTGGGTTGCCTGCGGGATCGCCTTGCCAGGCTCCGACACTGCACCAGGTTTCTGGTCAATCACGATGATGGATGGCCATCTCTTCGGTCAGATCATCGACATTCTGCGTGCTGCTGCACCCATTCTCCTGCTTGCTCTGGGAATGTGTCTGGTGATCGCCACCGGCGGAATCGATCTCTCTGTTGGGGCAGTCATGGCGCTGTCGTCGTCGGTGTCGCTGTCGTATCTGATTAGTTCACCCACCCGTGAAACCCTGCCAACAGTGCTCATCGCCATCGGGCTGGGGCTTCTCACCGGTTTAGTTGTCGGTTTGTTCAATGGAACCATGGTTGCCAGACTGAAGATTCAACCCTTCATTGCAACACTGATCATCATGGTGGCAGGCCGCGGTGTTGCCTTCGCCTTCACCGGAGGCCGGATTGAATCGGTGGTCTCCCCACCCTTCAAATTCCTTGGCTCCGGGTTCGTACTCTCCCTGCCAACCCAGGTTGTGATCGTCACAATCGTGGCGGCAATTGTCATGATCTCGGTGCGTATGTCTGCTCTGGGAGTTCTGGTGGAATCCATCGGAGTCAACCGGCAAGCAAGCTTCCTGGCAGGGGTCCCAGCGAGTTCAATTCTGATGCTGGTCTATGGTCTGTGCGGTCTGCTTGCCGGACTCGCAGGGATGATCTATGTCGCCCCAACCATGGCTACCAATGCCAATGCCATCGGCCTGATGTTGGAGTTGGATGCCATCCTCTGCGTTGTTCTGGGCGGTACGGCACTGTCAGGCGGCAAGTTCTATCTGTCAGGTACGGTCGTGGGAGCACTGCTCGTTGCAACCCTGCCGAAAGCAGTCATCTACTTCGGGTTCCCCATGCAGATCACCCCGCTGTTTAAAGGATTGGTGATCCTGATCATCTGTATTGCACAGTCCCAGACCCTGCGTGATCAATTCGCCCGTAGAAGTCTTCGACGATCTGTGGCACTGGCAGAAGGGAGCCCATCATGAGCTCCGCGCTACAGTGGATCAACCGGGCCGGTGCCTGGGGTGTCAAGTACGGAAAAGTATTATTCGCATCGCGTTTTCTCCCGGTGATCGGAACCCTGGCGACACTGGTGATCATGCTGATCTTCGGACAGATACGCTACAGCGGACGTATGGGCTACAGCTTCGTCTCCTTGCCGGTGCTCACCGCGCTGCTGCAAAATAATGCCTATCTGATCGTGCTGGCTATTGGGATGACCTTCGTTATCCTCTCCGGAGGCATCGATCTGAGCGTTGGCGCTGTCGTGGCGCTGACAACTGTTGTGATCGCACGACTGCTTCCCGTTGGGGTGCCGTTGGGTATCACTCTGATCATCGCCGTCCTAGTCGGCACCGCCATGGGTTTGTTAATCGGTGTAATGGTTCAATCCTTCGGAATCCAACCCTTCATTGCCTCGCTGGCAGTTCTGTTCCTGGCCCGTGGTCTGTCCAATGTCATCGGTGTCGACGAGAACGGTGTCGTACGATCCCTCGCTATTGTTCATGAGGGGTTCGCCAAACTTGCCTCATGGTCGATCAAGTTCGGCGAAGGCCGAGCCATTTGGCGGATCAATGCCTCGGTGCTCATCGCAATTGCGGTGCTAATCATCGCCTATCTTGTTCTTCATCACACCCGCTTCGGGCGTACGGTCTACGGCATCGGGCAGGGTGACAACGGCATGGCAGCAGGGTTGATGGGGCTCAACCCAGAACGATCCAAGATCGCGATCTACATGATTTCCGGCACCTGCGCTGGTATCGCCGGTGTGCTGTTTGCTTTATTCATGCAGACAGGTTTCTGCCAGCACGGAATAGGCATGGAACTCGACGCCATCGCTGCGGTTGTCATCGGGGGCACCCTGCTGGCAGGAGGCTCAGGCTTCGTCTTAGGCTCAGCAGCAGGCGTACTTGTCTACGGCTTGATCTTTGTCTTCATACCGCGTGAGGGACTCGATGCGACTTGGTCGAGGATCTTCATGGGTGTGATCCTGCTTCTCTTTGTTCTCTTACAGCGAGCAATCACGGTACGCGGTGAAAAGCGCAGCGCAGGGCATGGGGCGAAGAAACCGCAATTAGCGAGTAAGAAGGCAAGTATTGACGAAGGACATCGAGACAACAGGACGGAGGTCAATGATGAGTGACCAATACTTCATGGGAATTGAATTCGGATCAACCCGAATCAAAGCCGTCATGATTAATGAGTCTGCCGATGTGATGGCTCTCGGATGGCATACTTGGGAAAACCAGCTTGTTGATGGAGTCTGGTCCTACGACTTGGATGAAGTGTGGGTTGGGGTCCAAGATGCCTTTGCTCGTCTGCGGGATGATTATGAGAGAAACCATCACACAGACTTACCGGCCCTGGCTGGTATTGGGATCTCGGCCATGATGCACGGATACCTGGTGTTCAATGAGTCGGAACAGCTCCTTGTTCCCTTCAGAACCTGGCGCAACACTATGACTGCCCAGGCTAGCGAGGAGCTAACCCGCTTGATTGATTTCACCATTCCGCAGAGGTGGTGCATCGCCCACCTCTACCAGGCTGTCCTTGCTGGTGAAGAGCATGTCCCAGACATCGACTTCATGACTTCCCTGGCGGGGTACGTCCACTGGAAACTCACCGGTGTCAAGGTCTTGGGTGTCGGAGATGCCTCCGGTGTTTTCCCTGTCGATGAAGCTCACAACTGGGATCAAGCTCGCCTCGAAAAAACCCAGGCACTGTTCGATTCTCATGGATGTACGGTTAAACTCCATTCGATTCTGCCGTCAATCCTCGATGCTGGTGCTAACGCTGGCTGCCTCACAGAAGAAGGGGCACGCCTCCTTGATCCCACAGGAAACCTTCGCCCCGGTGTTGTCTTCTGCCCGCCGGAAGGTGACGCAGGTACCGGTATGGTCGCGACCAACGCTGTTGCACCGCGAACAGGAAATATTTCTGCAGGGACATCGATCTTCGCCATGATTGTTCTGGAGCGTGCCATGGCTCATCTCCATCCGGAAATCGACATCGTCACCACTCCGGGAGGTGATCCTGTCGCCATGGTTCACTGCAATAACGGCGCCTCAGAGATCGATGCCTGGGCTCGGGTATTCGCTCAATTCGCTGAAGCTGCCGGGTGCCCGATCAGTGATTCGGATGTGTTCACCACGCTGTTTAACGCTGCTCTCGACGGCGAAGCGGACGGCGGCGGGCTGATGGCGTACAACTATCTTGCCGGTGAAACAGTCACAGGTCTGGACCAAGGAAGGCCGCTGATCCTGCGTACACCCGACTCCCGGCTGAGTCTGGCAAACTTCGCTCGTACTCTGATCATGAGTTCCTTTGGAACCTTAAGTCTTGGAATGCGGATCTTGGACAGCGAGAATGTCCGCATCGATTCCATGTTCGCCCATGGAGGGCTTTTCACCACGAAGTCAGTTGCACAACGTCTTCTCGCGGCGGCACTGGGTACGAAGGTCAGTGTGGGGTCCGCAGCAGCAGAAGGAGGAGCGTGGGGCATGGCTGTACTCGCGGGGTTCTCCATGCACCATCAGGGCCTCACACTGACCGAGTACCTTGATTCGGTGGTTTTCGCTGGAGCTGAGGTAAATACCGTGGCCCCAGATCCCGCAGATCAGGACGGCTATGTACGCTTCCTGGCAGCGTACGAAAAGGGGTTGGCCATCCAACCCATTGCGGTGGAATCAAGCTGAGAGGACGACCATGGACGCCGAATTGCTCACCCGAATTGAAGCGCTGCGTAAAGAAGTAGCAGCGCTGCACAACGAACTCATCCGCTGGGAACTGGTTGTCTGGACGGCCGGAAATATCTCTGCACGAGTACCCGATGCTGACTTGATGGTGATCAAACCTTCAGGTGTCGCTTATGATGCGCTGACGCCCGAGTCGATGGTTGTCACCGATTTTGATGGGAATCTTGTGATGGGTGATCTGTCGCCAAGTTCCGATACTTTCGCTCATGGGTATGTCTATCGGCACATGCCCGAGGTGGGCGGTGTGGTGCACACCCACTCTACCTATGCCACCGCCTGGGCTGCCAGACGGGAACCGATCCCGTGCGTGCTCACGATGATGGGTGATGCCTTCGGCGGAGATATCCCCGTTGGCCCCTTTGCGCTCATCGGGGATGACTCTATCGGACGCGGCATCGTGGAGACCCTGCGTGATTCGCGCTCTCCAGCGGTACTCATGGCTGCTCACGGGGTTTTCACCATCGGTAAAGATGCCCGTGATGCTGTCCGGGCAGCAGCGATGTGCGAGGAAGTCGCCAAGACAGTCCATGTTGCCCGCCAGCTTGGTGAGGTGACACGCATTGATCAATCAGACATTGACCGGTTGTACGAACGGTACACCACGAAATACGGGCAGTAGGCCCTAAGAAGGAAGGCGCATCATGTCTAGCCTATGGTTTCTCACTGGATCCCAGGAGATGTACGGTGAAGTGACTCTTGCCCAGGTCGCTCAGAATTCGCGTGGGATTGTCGACGACCTGAACCGCGGCGATCTTGCCATATCCATCCTCTGGAAACCAACACTGACAAGCAAAGATGCTATTCGCCGCCAGATGCTCGCTGCTAATAGTGATGATGATTGCATCGGTGTGATCGCCTGGATGCATACCTTTTCACCGGCAAAGATGTGGATTGCAGGGCTCGACGTGCTCGATAAGCCCTTGCTGCACCTGCATACACAAGCAAATACCGAACTGCCGTGGGCAGAAATCGACATGGACTTCATGAATCTCAATCAGGCAGCCCATGGTGATCGCGAGTTCGCGTACATCGAAACACGCATGGGAATCTCCAGAGCCACTATCGTGGGGCATGTTTCGAATCCTCACGTCAGGGCTGAAATAGACATCTGGAGCCGTGCTGCTGCTGGATACGCAGCCGCGCGCAATCTAAATCTGGTTCGCTTCGGTGACAATATGCGCAATGTGGCAGTCACCGATGGTGATCGTACTGAGGCTGAGGTGATCTTTGGGACATCAGTGAGTACCTATGGGGTCAATGATCTAGTCGATGTGGTTGCCAGTATTGGTGACGCAGAGGCTGAAAAACTAGCCCGCGAGTATGAAGATCTCTATGAGGTTGCCCAGGAACTGCGTGGTGGAGGGGAGAGGCACTCGTCCTTGGTGTATTCAGCCAAACTGGAAATCGCGATGCGCTCCTTCCTGGAAACCCATGATGCGAAGGCCTTCACTACCAACTTCGAGGATCTTGGAGCATTGGAACAATTGCCAGGAATGTCGGTCCAAAGGCTGAGTGCCCAGGGATATGGCTTCGGAGCAGAAGGGGACTGGAAGACAGCCATGCTGGTGAGGGTAGCCAAGGTCATGGGCGCCGGTCTTCCAGGCGGTGCATCGTTGATGGAGGACTATACCTATCACCTGGTTCCTGGTGCTGAGAAGAGCCTTGGAGCCCACATGCTGGAGGTCTGCCCATCTCTGACAACCGCCACCCCCAAGGTAGAAATCCACCCGCTGAGTATCGGTGGGCGCAGTGATCCTGTTCGCTTTGTCTTCGATGC
>Ga0123356_10006146_pt1 | contig 12178 bp, 11 predicted proteins | sample TergutEmb28metaG_2_FD_92546 | JGI IMG/M metagenome (GOLD analysis project Ga0123356, IMG submission 92546) | Embiratermes neotenicus P3 segment gut microbial communities from Petit-Saut dam, French Guiana - Emb289 P3 | ecosystem: Host-associated > Arthropoda: Insects > Digestive system > Gut ... | reverse complement strand
TGGTTGCGGGGGGTGGATTTGAACCACCGACCTTTGGGTTATGAGCCCATTGACGGGTGCAACGCCATACAAAGCCAGGCAACTACAGCCGAGAAAACATTGCATTTAGGCTCTGAGTTTTTGGCTGGTTTAGGCTGGTTTTGTACCCTGTTCCCGCACATTTCCCGCACATCGCGACCCAGACGAGTTCCGGCTTCGCACGCTTGGAGCCAGATATACTGCTCGACATGCACAACCAGCCCTCAGGGAAATCCATCGGGAAGGATCCCGTCACGTGGCTCTATCCGCTCGGTCGAACCGTACCAACACCGGCCGGCTTAAGGTGTGGTCTTGGACGCAAAGTGCGGCGCTACGGAAAAGAATTGCAAATGAACCGATTGATTTTCGGACACTACGGGATGTTCAATCTGAGAGTCGGAGTGTGTCAATCAGGGCCGACAGAGCAGCGGGCTGATTTCTACGGCTTGGGTAGTAAAGAAAATAGCCCGGGAAGGTAGGACACCAATCTTTCAAGACCTGGATCAATCGTCCCTCTGAAATCATGCGCCTGAGAGTTTCTTCCGTCGCTGTTCCGACGCCTACGCCATTCAACACAGCTTGGATAACCAAGTCCGGATCATCGAAAGACGCGGGTCCCTGGGGGCTGACTGTGAGTGCCTTTCGACCTTTCTCGAACTCCCACCGATAGAGACCGTTGCTAAAACGAAAACCTACACAAGAATGATCTTTGAGGTCTTGAGGTTTTCGAGGAACAGTGTGTGACTTGAAATATTGCGGCGATCCAACGACCGCGAGACGCATCTCTCGGGTGACGCGGATAGCAATCATGTCCCGTTGAATGAACTCGCCAAGTTGAACGCCGGCGTCGTACTCCCCAGCCACAAGATCGACGGGGTCATTCGAAGACGTGACCTCCAAAACGATGTCTGGGTAGGTGCGTGCGAACTGAGCCAGCTTCGGCAGAATTACCATCTGCGTCGCGGTTCGCGGGATGATGAGTCGAATTCTGCCTGCTGGCCTCTCTCTTTGCTTTCTGGTTTCAGCTACAGCTCGCTCGATCCGCTCGAGTGCAGGCGCGAGATCCTGGAGAAGTGCGGTCCCGGCGGCTGTGGGGGAGACGCTTCGCGTGGTCCGCGCGAGCAACTGAAGCCCGAGTCTCTTTTCGAGGCCCCGAATGGAATGGCTGAGTGCAGATTGCGAGACGCCTAACCGCACGGCGGCGCGGGTGAAGCTACGTTCTTGGGCAACAGTTGCAAATGCTGAAAGCTCCCCTAAATCGTTCCTCATGATTCATGAATGCTACTCATAACTCCTTGCGATCGCAACAGTATTGTCTCATGAACGATAGAAGCCTAGTCTTTTGTCAGGCATAGCCGCGGTGAAGTTTCGAGCGGATGCTTAATTTCAGGAGGATGGCAATGCGAAAACGGAAATTGGGGACGGGCGGACTGGAAGTGTCAGAGCTGGGTTTTGGCTGCATGGGGATGAGCTTCTCCTATGGACCTCCGAAAGACACGAAGGAAATGACGGCCTTGTTGCATGCTGCGGTGGAACGCGGCGTCACGTTCTTCGACACGGCTGAAGTCTATGGCCCTCTCTTGAACGAAGAACTCGTGGGTGAAGCTCTTGCCCCGTTTTACGACCGGGTCGTGATCGCGACAAAGTTTGGCTGGGAAGGGAATCCGGAGGATGGCGGCAAATGGAACGCATTAAATAGTCGGCCCGAGCACATTAAGCAGGTCGCGGAGGCATCGCTCAAGCGACTCAAAGTGGATGCGATCGATCTCTACTACCAGCATCGGGTCGATTTCAACGTTCCGATTGAAGATGTTGCTGGAGCGGTGAAGGAGCTCATAGAAGAAGGCAAAGTGAAGCATTTCGGCCTTTCAGAAGCGAGTGCGAACACGATCCGCCGCGCCCACGCCGTGCAGCCCGTCGCCGCCCTTCAGAGTGAATACTCGCTGTTCTGGAGGGAACCGGAAAAGGCGGTGATGCCTACGCTTGAGGAACTCGGCATTGGTTTCGTTCCGTTCAGCCCGCTTGGGAAAGGTTTCTTGACGGGGAAGATCAACGCCGAGACGAAATTCGACAGCACCGACTTCCGCAACACGGTGCCGCGATTCAGTGAAGACAATCGTAAGACCAACCAGGCTTTGGTGGATGTGATCAGCGAATTTGCAGCGCAGAAGAAGGCCACGCCCGCGCAAATCGCGCTTGCATGGCTACTGGCGAAGAAGCCTTGGATTGTTCCAATTCCCGGTACGACGAAGCTCTCGCGTCTCGAAGAGAACCTTGGCGGAGCCACCATAGAGCTGACGGCAGAGGATGTGCGGGCTCTGGAAGAAGCTTCCTCAAAGGTCAGGATTGAAGGGGCTCGGTATTCGCCGTTTCATCAACAACTGGTGGGCCGATGAGCTGCGCTCGAAGGACGCGAGTTTCAGCGAAAGCCATTTATGCCGTCACATTGGTGGTTGCCGTGATTTTTGCCACCTTGGCGCATGCTCAATCCGCGAAGAAGACTATCGGCCGCGGCGGAGTCAGGGAAAAGCTCATCGGAGCTTGGCATCTGGTGCACATTGATGCGCCCGGCCCAAATGGAAATGCCACGCCTATCCCCCAGCCGAAGGGCATGCTGATCTATACGCGTGACGGGCGCATGTCCGTGCAGCTGATGTATCCAGAGTCGGCGAACACTTTATCGAACGAGTATGTGCTGAACGGGTACGAGGCTTCGTTTGGCAGTTATGACGTAGACGAGGTCGCGCACACAGTAACGCACCATGTGCAGGGATCGAACACGCGAGACTTGCTTACCGGCAAAGATCTGCTTCGTAAGTACGAATTCACGACAGACGGACACCTCATCATCAGGTCCGCCAAGGCTGACGAACACTGGTTTGTAACGTGGGAGCGCTACTAACACCACCGCATTGTGGGAAGCACGAGCTGCTGCCACACAGGAGAAGAAATGAAAGAAACCAGGTTAAACACACGGCCTTCACAATCGAGCTACGATGATGTTGGCGCGATTTCGCCCGCACTGGAGCACTACACAATGGGACCCCTCTTTAATGGTCTGTGGAAGCGCCCAGAAATATCCCCACGCGACCGCAGCATTGTGACTGTGGCCGCACTCATTGCGCGGATCCAGACGATCGAGGTGCCGTTTCGTCCTTCAGCCCGTGCGCAGCACGGCAGGCTTTTGACTTTCTCGATACCGCGCATTAGCGCCCGATTCGGAAGCCTGGAACCCGCCAGCAGAATAACTCAGGAGCCCTGCGGAACCTGAACTTGGCTATTCAGGAACCGGCGGAACTGGTCTAACACCTCCTCGGAAGGCGGCACCTTATAGTCCTGACTGCGGGGACTCATCAGGAACCCATCCACGAATACGTTATGAGCATCACCCTCGTCCGGCTCCATGAGCGCGAACAGGATCATTGCCTGGTCCCTTTCTGCGACGTATGCCCGGCGATCTCGTCTATCCAGCAACAGGCAATGGCAAGTCGGCAGGGCGGCGCCTCCCCTCATGATCTGTTCAAGCGAGGGCCTTTCGCTTCCGGATGGAAACTTCCCATACAGAGTGGGATATCGGGTTTCGGGTGGGTGTGGGGCTATCGCTGGGTGGTGAAGAAACCAGGACCATAGGTTCGCGTCAGAGGGCGATTTGTCGCCGCCATCACTGTAACCAATTGACCGGAACCGGCAGTGCCCGAGCTTTACGAACCATAGTTTCCCCAGTACCCGAAAGCGGCCGCGAGGGTCTAAGGGACCAGAAACGGGAGTGGCATGGCTCCGACCAGCATCGGCGAAAATGCCCGTCCTCGGGGACCTGCCAGCCTTTGGAGGGTGCGCCTCGCCTCCTTAACGAAAAGACGATGGAGTTTCGCCGCGTCCAACCGGGTCCGATGTCTTGCGTGCCATCGACCGTTGTTTTCTTGAAATGTTCGCTATAAACTTCTGGTTTTGCCGCGGGGTCTTCCTGCGGTCCGCGAAGCCGCCAATGGCCGAAGACGAGATCCTGACGCTCCGGGAGGTTGGCGACTATCTGAAGCTGACCGAGCGAACCCACTACCGGTTGACGCACAAGCGCAGGGTTGCCGCGGCCCAAAGTGGGGAACTCCTGGCGCTTCCGGGTCCGGGATATTGAGGCGTGGATCAAGTCCAAAAAGGCCGAGTCCCAGCGGAACGGGGAGAAGCGATGACAAAGCGGGTCGACACCCGCGAACAGTCGAGCTTCGCTTTCGACAAGCCCGTTTTCCCCGACGACACCGGGGCAAGCGGTTCTGCGCCGAACGACTCGGTCGTCGACCATTGGCCCTCCGATCTCACACGGCGACTTCGCGTCTTGCTCCACACTTTGCCGCTGGACGGCTTGCGACGCAGCGACGCGATCCGCGATGCCGAGCTCCGTCACTACGACAGTCTGGCGCTCGCGCTCCGCGTGCTGGACGTGGTGATCGACCGACTCGGTCTGGAGGCGGAGGCCGATCGTGAGATTGTTGTCCGAGTCCTTCGGCCGGTGTTTTCGGCGCTGGATGCTGCGGCTGGTGTCGCTTCCTCCCCAGAGCGCCACTTGCGGATGCTCGACGCGCTACTCGGTGCCCTCCGCAACGACGGCGACGCCCGCCGTCCGTTCCGGGAGGAGTACACCTCCGTTAACGGTGAAGGTGAGGCGCAGCGCCACGCGCTCGAATTCCGACTTCTCTTCGACGCCTTCCATCCCTCGGGTCGCACGGTCCTTCGGCCATCCGCAGAGGCCTGCAATCTCTACCTGCGCCTGCTCGACCTCGACGTCGAGGACGCGCAGGCGGCGGCTGAGGCTGTCGTTGAGTCGCAGCTCGCGCGAGGGCGCTTCGACGAGGCCGTGCACTCGGCACGCCAGGCACGAATCCAGTCCGTGCGGTTTCGCGACAAAGTTCTGCAGATTCTCCGCGACACGCGTCGAGACGTGGATCGCGTCGACTGGAAGGTCGAGGTTCCGCGGATCCTGAACGAGTCCCTTGCGCACCTCGAACGTCGAGTCGCCGTCGAGCGTGGCATCTTGGGCGCGGCAGATGAACGGCTGGAGATCATGCCGGAGCAGGAGGCGGGCTCTCGCCGCGCCGTCGCTCAGGTAGCAGACCTCACGCATGATTGCCTGCTCCGGCACGCCGAGCTGCATGAGCAGCTGATCGGAGCACGCAACGTCTTCCTCGACGCCCAAGCTCGTCAGGCGTTCGCGCCAAGGCCATTGCGTCCGCTTCCGGATCTCGCTGACGACGTCCTGGAGCCCCTCTTGCGGATGCCCATCGGCCGCGCGGATCGGCTCATTGAGCGCGGATTCCCACTGTTCGTAGGCCCGCGCCTTCCGGTGCTCGCCTCGCTCGAGCATCTCATCACGTGGATGCTTCAGCCGCGGCGACCACAACCTCGTCAGGAAATCGATGTCGAGCCGGTCGACGCGACCGACCTGGACGCGGAGCTCCGGCGATACCCGCCCGAGGTACGCGCGGCTGCTAAGGAACTTCTGAACGCCGTCGATGGCGACGTCAAGCTCTCAGCTCTCCTGTCAAAGGCCCGGGCATCCGGAGCATCAAACGCAGTCTTGGAGGTGATCTCGCTCCTCGTGCTACAGGGCTTCGCGACCGAAGACCGCGACACCGCGCGCGTGGCGTCGGAACCGATCGCTGGGGTACGGCTCGAGGACCCGTTGCTCTACGGCGATGAGTTGCTCATCACCGCCGCCGGGGGGACAGGATGACGACGACTCGCGATCCGGTGTGGCACGCAGGTCGGCTCGTTCAATGGGGCCTAAGACCACTCGCACGTCCAGCCCAGGAGGCCGAGTATCGAGAGCTCGTTGAGCGTTACTTCGATGACGGTGCCTTTCGGACCACCGTGCGAGAGCTTGCCGACGGCCTCGGGCTCCTCGTGCTCGACGTTAGCGAACACGGCGTCGTGCTCGCGCCTCAGGACGACTCCATCTTTGCGCTCAAGCCAGCAGACTTCCGCCCCGGTAGCTCGAAGGTGGATGATCGCCTTCTCGATGGCCTCGCACAGATCGCCATCGCCGCCACCGTGTTTCCGCGAGCCCGAGACCTCGACGAAGATCCAGACATCGTCCGGGTCCCGGTCACTGTGGACGAGGTTGAATCACAGCTCCGCCAGTTATGCGAGCGCCTTTCCGAAGAGGCTCGCAGCGCGCCAGATCCGAAGGCCGAGGACGAGCGGCGTGGCCTGATCGAAGCGTGGCGCGTCTACATGCAACGACTCGACACCATGGAGACGCGCGACTCGCGCAAGGCGATGCGGGCGACTCGTCGAATCATCGAGTACTCGCTCGACCGCCTGCGCGAGTTCGGCTGCTTTACCCAAGTGCACCAGGGTGCCCAGACCGTATGGCAGCCCACGCGCCGGTACCAGGTCATGGTGCAGCAGCTCGCCAGTACGGCCCTCTTTCAGCTCGTTCGCGATGCGCTCCACGCTCCTTCCTCACCCTCGAGCGGGGATGGCGCCTGATGCCCCAAGTGCTGAAACTCCGGTTCGTCTCGCTCGGGCACCCGCAAGCGCGGATGGATGACCTGCTGCTGAGCTTCCAGGGACCGGACGGACGCGCTACCGACTCGACGCTCTGGCTCAGAAACGGCGGCGGCAAATCCTCCATCCTGAACCTCTTTTTCGCCATCGTTCGCCCGCATAAGAGCGAGTTTCTCGGCGGCAAGGCGGATGCCAAGCAGCGATCGCTGAACGACTATGTCCTACCCGGCGATCGAGCCGTTGCGGCGGCAGAGTGGCAGCTCGACCCCGCTGCTGATTCCCTCGGCCTCGAATCTGAACGGTTCATCACCGGGGTCTTCTACGAGCGTCGCGAGGGCTCGGGTGACCTTCATCGGCTCTTCTTCTCGTGCCACGTCGCATCCGAACATCCCGAGTCCACGATCGAGAACCTGCCTCTGTACACCGCAATCAACGGCACTCGTTCGCGCCGGACTCTTGGGGCGTTCCGGGAGACTTGGCGATCGTTTCGGGATCGCGCTCCGCACCTCAACGTCGGTGACACAGAGAACCAACGCGAGTGGCAGGAGGTGCTCGAGGCGGCCCGCATCGACCCCGAGCTGTTCTCGTATCAGGTGAGGATGAACCAGCGGGAGGGCGGCGCCGACGAGCTGTTCCGCTTTACCGAAGCCGAGGACTTCATCGACTTCCTGCTGGCGCTTGCGCTCGATCCCGCACTCGCCGATCGCGTTGGGAAGAACATCACCGCATTCCGCCGAGAGCTGCTGCAACGGAAGGAGCAGCTCATACCCGAGCGCGACCTCGTCGTCGGCCTGATCGCGCGCATGAGCACGGTGCGCAGCATATGCGAACGCCGTGGACGCCTGCGCGTTGAGCTCGGTGAAGCTCAAGCCGACATTCACACGCTCGACGCGCGCGCTGCAGTGCGTCTCAAGGAGCTCGGCGAGGAGGCTGAGCGCCGCGAGGCGGCGCGCGCCGGTCACGCGAACGCCGCTGAAGAACAGACTCGGCAAGCCACAAGCAAGCGGGGGCGCGCCGTTCAGCTCAAGAAACACAGCGCGGCGCTACGGCTCGCGCGCCTACAGGAAGAACACGAACAGGTGCAGGACGACTGGCGCAACGCCCAGCGTCTCGCCCGGATCTGGGGCGCCGCCGTCCCTCTTCGCCGGGCCCTCCAGTTCGAAGAGAAGGCCAAAGACCAGCGCCGGTTGCTCGAGCATCGTGAGCGTGAACACGCGCCTCTGCGCGCAGAGCTCGAGGGAGCGGCGCTCAGGTTCGCATCTGCGTTGACGTGGAGGGCCCAAGACCATCGGAGGAAGACCAAGGATGCACGCGGTGCCGAGAAGACCGCCCGGAAGGAGGCACGCGCGTACCGGGATCAGGCAATCGAGGCCAGCAAAGTTCAGAGCCAAGCGGAAACCGAAGCGAAGGCATTCGAGCAGCGCTTGGAGGCCTGCGAATCCAGGCGTAGGCAACTGGTTGGCGACAAGCTCCTCGGCCCGGACGAATCACCGGACGGCGGCCTAGCCCGTTGGACGACCAAGGCCTCGGACCATCAGGCAGCGATCCAGCGTCTCGACGGCGAGATCGCGCGGCTTGACGAGGCGCTCGACGCGTTCGAAGGCGCTCTGCTGGGAGCCAGAGAAGTGCTTTCCGGCTGCCAAGCACAGCATCAGATCCTTAGGGATCGCCTTGAGCGTGCCAAACGCGACCGCGAGGCCATCGAAGGCGATGCCGTGATTAAGGCGGCTCTCGAGCTCGAGGCAATCGATGCCGATCGGATTGCTACCGATGCGGTGGGGACGCTCGAACAGGTTGCTCGTGCCGCCCAACGGATCGTCGTGGAGACGCGGCTGGCGGTCGCAGACGACGAACGCGCCGCCCTTCACCTAGAGGAGCATGGCCTCCTTCCACCGTCGACCGATGCTCAACGCGTCGTCGAGTTCCTCGGCAAGCGCCTCGCCGGTCAGGCCTGGTCGGGGTGGTCCTGGATTCAAGCGAACGTGCCCAAGCAGGAGGCGCGAGCGGCTGTACGCAAAGCGCCGTCGCTTGCTCAGGGCCTCGTCGTCCGGCCTGCCGATCTCGAACGTGCCGTTGATCTCCTCCACGAGGCTGGAATCGAGCCGGACGGCCCATTGCTCATCGGTGACACCGATGCACTGACCCGCGCGCCAGATCTGCCAGGCGTTGTCGTAGGGCCAAGGGAGTCAGCGTGGTTCGATCGCGACGTGGCGCAGGCCCGCTTAGCCGAGCTCCGGGTGCGTCTCGACCAGCATCGTCAACGGATCCAGTCGGTGGAAGCACAGCACCGTGAGCTAACGCGTGCTGCCGAATTGTTGCGTTCGTTTCGAACACGGTACCCCGTAGGGTGGTTCGAGAACACGTCGCGCGATATGGAGAATGCGGCACGACGGGAGGAGGAAGCTCGCACACGGCTGCTGGGCCATGAGGAGGAACATAAGCAGAAGACCGTCGAGCGCAAGCAGCTTGAGGCCGGGCGGCGGAACCAGGAGCGCGTGATGGAAACCGCCCAGATCGCAGTTCGTCGCGTAGGCGCCTTCGTCGAAGAATACGTCCGGCCAGCAGCGCAGTGGCGGATGGATTTAGAAGCAGCAGAGACTCGGGCGAAGAAGGCGGCCGACGAGGTCAAGCAGTGGCAAGATCTTGCAGATGTCGCCGAGACTCGTGCAACGGGCGCGTCCGAAGCTGCACAGAAGGAAGGCGAGGAGGCAAGCGTCATCGAGGCCGAGCGGTCCGGGCTCGAGTACGTCGAGGGCCACGTCGTCCCCGAGCCCGGACCGCTCGACGAGCTTCGCGACCGGTACCGCCTTCTGATAAGCCAATACGAAGAGAAAGTCGGCGCGGACGCGCTCCTCGCCCTGGCGAAGCAGAACGAAGACAACGCAAAGGAAGAGCGCGCTCGGCTCGCCAAGCTGCTCTCCACGGACGTCACTGAGGAGATCGTCGGAGAGCACATCGCTGGCCTCGCGGAGACGGACACAATCGATCAGGTCCGAGTGTCCGCAGAAACAAAGGCGAATTCTTTGCTCGGCAAGCGCCTCAGCCTCGAAAGCCAGATCAATCCGGCCAAGCAGGCCCTCGAACAGGCCGAGGATGCATGCAAAGTGTTCGTCGTGCTGCCGCCACTCCGTCGCGCACCGAGCACGCCAGAGCTCGCTGAAGCTGAGGCTGCGACTCTGGAAGGCGAGGCGAAGCTACACCAGAACAGCGCAGAGTGCGAGGAGGCGCGGGCGAATGAAGCCAAGCAGAACGCCGAGCAGCTTCGACAACGGGCCACCGAGGTCGAGCGTCATGCGGAGCGTTTGAAGTCGCTGCGCGACGACTACGCAGATCTGCTCGCCGAAGGCATCAGCTCGCCACGATCCGGTTTGCCCGCGATGCTGGAAGAGTCCCATCTGCCCGTGCAGTTGAAGAAACTTGGCGACGGGCTCCGCAAGGTGCGGTCGGACTGGCAGGCGCTAAACGGCGAGCGAGGGGCCGCGATCACGGCGCTTCGAGCATTTGTCGCGGGCACCGAGTTCGAGCGCCTCGACGCGCCGTGGGTGCGGAACCTTCAGGAACATAACGAGCCTGCGCTCGAGAGCGCAAGCGAACAGCTCGGGGCTCAGCTTGAGCTGCGCAAGAGCGTGCTCGAGGAGCAAATCGCGGGTATCGATCGCCACCGAACGGTACTGGTCGACGAGCTGCATGCCGTCGCCGAAGAGGGGATGAAGCTGCTGCGCCAGGCGTCGAACCTCTCTAAGCTCCCTGGTGAAGTGCCCGGCATCGGGGGCGCTCATTTCCTGAGAATTCAGACGCAGGAGCCGGCTGACCCGAGTGAGAAGCGTGCTCGTCTGGCTGAGCTCATTGACGAGCTGCTCGAAGGAAGGCATGATCTTGGAGGTGTGCCGTTGGTTCAGACCGCGGTGCGACGGCTCGCACGGCCGGTGCAGGTACGCGTGCTGCATCCGGATCCCGCGCTCGACCGGCGAACCGTGAGCATTCCCGAGATGGCCCGCTCGAGCGGTGGAGAGCAGCTCACGGGAGCCATCCTTCTCTACTGCACGCTCGCTCGCGTGCGCGGCCGCTCGCGCGGCCTTTCAAGTCGCGCTTCCAGCGTGCTGATCCTCGACAACCCCATCGGACGTGCGTCCCGGGTCCGCTTCCTGGAGCTTCAGCGCGACGTCGCTCGGGCCATGGGAGTGCAGCTCATCTACACGACGGGGGTCAACGATCACGAAGCCCTTCGAGCGCTTCCGAACGTCATCCGCCTCCGCAATGAGCGGATCGATCGTAACACGAGTCGGCGTCTGGTCGAGTACGCACCCGATGAAACCCCCGTCATCGAGGCGGTCCGCATCGGACGCCGAGAGAGCATAGAGACCGCCGCTACCGATAACGTGGAGCAATGACGATGGCTTCGGAGCTGGATGCCCGCCGGCTCGATCAGTTCGAACGTGGCCTCCTTGCCGGCGATGCCGTTCGCGTTCGCGCGCCGGAGATCTGGCGCACCTTGGCGCAGGTCTTCCCTCATAGGACGCCCGGGCCTGCGGAGCGCCGACTCCTCCTCGACGCGCTCATGTTCGTCGAGGCGCGCGGAAGAATCCGCCTTCCACCAACACGTGGCAAGCGCTGGGATCGGTCGATGGATCCCGCTGTACCGACAAGCGTCGATGTGGTCCGCGAACAGGCTGCGCCATCAGGCTTTCCGTGGCGCACGTTCCCCTGGCACGCGAATCTTCACTGGGTGGTCCATTGCCGAAATCTCTCCGAGCAGCAGGTCGACTTTCTGCGCCGCGTCCACGACGGATTTGTGAACGGGGCGTTCCGGGAGCCGGCGCCGCTGAAGTATCGATCGCTGCAGCTCACGGACGACGAGAAGATGCTGGCGTCGCTCGCGGGCACATCCCTGTTCGCACCCGGGCGCTTGACGCTCGAATTGCTCACCTGCCTACCCTATGCGCTCCCACTTGCGTGGGAGGCGGTCGGCGACGGTGAGCGCATGGTGATCTTCGAGAACGCCGGCCCGTTCGTCGTCGCGTGGCGCGTTCTCGGCGAGATGGAGGCCAAGCCCTATGACCTCATTGCCTACGGTGGTGGACGGAGCGTCCTTGCAGCGCTGGGACACATCAAGACGATCGGGCGCAGCGTGGAATCCATCCACTATGTGGGCGATCTAGACCACGCCGGGCTCGACATCGCGTGGGCAGCCCGCAAGTGCGCTCAAGAACTCGGGCTGCCCCCAGTCCTACCGGCGTCTGAGCTTCATCGGCAGATGCTGACTACGGCGGGAGCGTTCGGGCACCCACAAGGGTGGCCAACACAAAAGGGCTTCTCGGAAGACGAACGGCAGAGGGGCCTCGATGTTGTTGCGCCGCCGCTACGAAAGCAGGTTGAGGCTGTGCTGTGTGCGGGATGCCGAATCCCCGAGGAAGTTCTCGGGCCCAATGAACTACGGAGCGCGTGGGCAACACTCCGCGAGCCGTAGGGCACCGCCAATCGTAGACCCTTCAGACCCGATACGCATGTTTCTGCACCGGAATAATCGATCCGGATCTACCTTTCAAAGGCTCCGCTCATGCTGCGGACCTGCTGATTGTCGAAAGTCTCGCCGGTATTTCCTCTTTTGTTCGATGCCACACTGGAGCGTAGTTATGCTTGCTCATCACTTTTTGCCCCG
>Ga0123356_10006144_pt1 | contig 12180 bp, 8 predicted proteins | sample TergutEmb28metaG_2_FD_92546 | JGI IMG/M metagenome (GOLD analysis project Ga0123356, IMG submission 92546) | Embiratermes neotenicus P3 segment gut microbial communities from Petit-Saut dam, French Guiana - Emb289 P3 | ecosystem: Host-associated > Arthropoda: Insects > Digestive system > Gut ... | reverse complement strand
GATCTATGGACTGTGGTACAGATCTATACCCAAGACCCTACGTTGGCTTCCGGGGGTCCTGCCTTCGGCAGGATGACCGGGGGTGGAGTGACAAAAAGGACCCTTTGTTTCATCGTCCCGATTGTCACGTTCCCTAGCGAAGAATTCCTCCAAGCCAGGTGTTGGCTTCGGTGAAGTCGGCGTCGGTTGTGCCTTGTTCGACTGCTTGGGGGACCTTGTCGGCTCGTGGGTAGGAGCCCAGGAATGTCAGTTCGCGGCAGGTACGGTGCAGGCCCATGATCGCCTCCTGGAGGCGGCGTTCTTGGATGTGGCCCTCGGCGTCGATAGAAAAGTAGTAGTTGCCCATCTTGTCTTTTTCGGGGCGGGATTCGATCCGGCACAGGTTGATCCCTCTCAGGGCAAACTGCTGGAGGGTTTCCATCAGCGCTCCGGGGTGATCGCTGCGATGGTGGACCACAACAGAGGTCTTGTCGTACCCGCTCGGAGGGTCCGGCGCAAAGGGCTTAGACACTAAGACGAAGCGAGTGACTGCCTCAGAGTTGTCCCCAATTTCGGTGGCCACAGGAACCAGACCATAAAGTTGTGCGGCGACCGCTGCGCAGACCGCACCATTGAAGGATGACTCCGGGTTGGAGACCTCAGCAGCCCCGGCAGCCGTGGATCCCTGCTCGGTGATACTGGCGTTTGGCAGGTTTTCCGCGATCCAGCCGCGTACTTGGGCAGCAGCATGGGAGTGGGTGATGATTCCTGTGACATCCTCAAGTCTGGTCCCTGGGCGTACATACAATCCGAAACTCACTGGCAGCAGAACCTCTGCCATGATCTGCAGCGGCTGGCCCGAAGCGAGGTTGTCGATCGTCGCCGAGACCCCTCCCTCCACCGAGTTCTCAATGGGTACCAAACCCGCACGAACATCACCCTGACGTACGGCATCCAGAGTCGCTCCCACTGAGGGGAAAGGCTGGGTGACTTCGTCAAAGGACAGACTGAGAAGAGCTTGGTGCGTGAACGTACCGGGGGGGCCAAAGTATCCGAGCATGCGACCCATGCTAGCCAGATTCGGGCTGGAAGGCCAAAGCGGGGCTATATCTTGTTATGGAGATAAACCCCCATGGTTTCATGATGACACTGCTCGTAGTCTCTTTAATATCAGCATAAAACGATGCTAGTACGAATGTCTTAGGACAAGGAGAAAGAGAATGACTACTACAAAGACATCTACACATAAACCCATACGTACGCTCATCGGTATGGCACTGAGCTTCACCCTCATTGCCGGCGCCGTCAGCGTTCTGGCTCCGGCTTCCCAAGCTGCGTCATCCATTACCACAGCCACCACATGGATTGTCGGCATCGCAGCCGACAACAGTCATGGCTACGACCAGAGCAAGCGCAATGGCGGAGTTGACTATGACTGCAGTTCTTTAGTTCTAACTGCACTCAATATTGCTGGATTCAAAACCAGCCCAAGCGGCACCACGTCCATGATGAAGGCTCATCTTGAATCCCTTGGCTTCACCAATGTCACCAGTTCTGTCAACAAGTCCACCGGTGCCGGTCTGAGAGCGGGTGACGTTCTTCTTCGCGTTCCGACTTCCGCTAAGGGCGGTCATACGATTATGGTCACAACCTCAATAAGCATTCCATTCACCACCTCGTCCATGGCACTATTCGTCACTCATGCCACGACCAATGGTGCGTTGTCATGCTATAAAGAGGCTGGCTTCTGGAAATGCGGTGCCTCGGGTGATCAAAATGGGCACGAAATCGAAACGGTTACTTATGATGATAAACATGTTATGAAGGACTATCACTATGTTTTGCGTCCACCAGGTTCATCGACCACCTTCGGTTCAGCACAGGCGCCCGCACCCGCTCCTGCACCATCCCCCTCGCAGCAGACATCCTCGACATCTACCTGCGTTTATCCGAAGTACACCGGGTCCTCTGGCTCCATCACCACAGCACTAGCAGCAGTGGGAGTCTCAGACACCTCCTACACCAACCGCTCAAAGATTGCTTCCGCCAACGGCATCAGCAATTACACCGGCACCGCTGACCAGAACACACGGATGCTGAACATGCTTAAAGCAGGGACGTTGAAGAAGCCTGGTTGCGCGATGACGATACAAAATACGCTTCCCCCTCAGACCCAGGCACCTAGCACTTCCGGGTGTGTCTATCCGAGGTACACAGGGTCCTCCGGCTCCATCACCACCGCGCTGGCAGCGGTTGGCGTATCGGACACCTCGTACAACTACCGCGCAAAGATTGCTGCAGCAAACAGCATCAGCAACTACACCGGCACCGCTGACCAGAACACACGGATGCTGAACATGCTCAAAGCAGGAACGCTGAAGAATCCCAGTTGTGCGATGACGATACAGGCTCAGGCTCCAGCACCTGCACCAGCACCTGCACCAGCACCGTCGGTTCCAGGGTGTGTCTATCCGAGGTACGCAGGGTCGTCTAACTCGATCAGCGACGCACTGGCTGCTGTTGGTGAATCAGACACTTCCTACAGCAATAGAAGCAAAATCGCTTCCCTCAACGGAATCAGTAACTACACCGGAACAGCCGACCAGAATACCCGGATGCTCAACCTTCTCAAGGCAGGCAGCTTGCAGAAACCCACCTGCGTACTTGCTACATACCTGCCTGCACCGGCACCGGCACCAGCTCCGGCACCTGCTCCCGCACCGGCACCTGCTCCGGCACCGGCACCAACCTCGGCACCAGTGGTACCTAGCTGTGTCTATCCGCAGTACACCGGTTCCTCGTATTCAATCAGCGAAGCTCTCGCTGCCGTAGGAGCATCCGACACCACATACACGTTCAGAGCTAGCATCGCTGCTGTGAACGGGATCAGCAACTACTCCGGAACAGCAGAACAAAACGCGCAGATGTTGAACATGCTCAAAGCAGGAATCCTGCAGAAGCCAAGCTGTGCGTCCCCAACATACGCGCCAGCGCCCGCACCGGCTCCAGCGCCAGCCCCGGCGCCTGCTCCGGCACCGGCACCAACCTCTGCACCGCCGCAGGTTGTTAACTGCACGTATCCGCAGTACACCGGTTCCTCCTCGTCAATTGTCGATGGCCTCGCTGCAGTTGGTGCAAGGGACACCTCATTTACGTTCAGAGCCAGCATTGCTGGCGTGAACGGGATCGGAAACTACTCTGGTACAGCAGATCAGAACACACAGATGCTGAACATGCTGAAATCAGGAGTACTTCTGAAACCATCGTGTTAGTAGATAACTCTGGTGGGATCACCAGAGCCACATGATCGAGGGGTCGGTTCCTTACCCACGAGGAGCCGACCCCTTGATCTGTTTCCGATCGGGGGGTTACTAGTAAACAAATATCCATTTAACGTTGTTTTCAAGGGGTTTTTAGTTTAGGCTAGGTATTGCTGGAGTTGAGAGGTCCGGTTAGCAGCATCTATTCAAAGGAGAGAAGATGAGCAGTGCTTCGGAAAACCGAATGACATTCGGCTTTGCTTTTTCCAGCACAATCATCACCTGCATCACCAATCATGCTGATACCCAGAAACTAAACACACAGATGCTGAACCGTCCAACAACGGGGACATTACGGTCATCATCTGAGTGAAAGCTGGGAGTCGCCCTGCGAGCTGGTCCAGGGCGGCTCCCTCCTATTTTTCGCTGCTTCCGCTATCACCCTTGGGTCATCACGACTGCTTGAGTACGCTGGCGAATCTCCCCCGACTGGTTGATGGTCTCGTACTCCAAAATGAGGATCTCACGATCAGGTCTGGATTCAGAGAGTCGCTTACTGGTGACATGTCCGTCAATATGGAGCCGGTCTCCAGGACGCGTGGGAGTGGGCCACGTCAGTGAAACAGAGATCCCGATGGAACCGGCGATCCCCAGCCCAACGAGAAGCCGCATCGTCAGTGCGGCTGTGTGCCAGCCAGATGCCGCCAATGACATAAAGGGTGTCCCCTGGGCTGTCTCTTCGCTGAGATGCCCAGGCTGCGGGTCATAGTCCCTGGCAAAAGCCATGATCTCCTCTGCCGTGACCTCAACTTCTTCACCAGAGTACAACCGATCTCCCACCCTGAGTTCACCTAGGCGTACCTCATCGTTCATAGTCATATCGTACGCGAAGCTCCGGGTGACGACATGCCAGGGGGACGATCATTGTGTCCCCCGGTCATCCTGCCGCCAGGCAGGACCCCCGGCAGCCGACGTAGGGTCTATGGGTAGATCCTTCCCCAAGTCCCTACGTTGGCTGCCGGGGGTCCTGCCTGCGGCAGGATGACCAGGGGTTGGGTTCCCATACCAGGGGGCCAGGCCCCGTGGTATGTTTGATCCTTCCCCAAGTCCCTACGTTGGCTGCCGGGGGTCCTGCCTGCGGCAGGATGACCAGGGGTTGGGTTCCCATGCCAGGGGGCCAGGCCCCGTGGTATGTTTTTCGGCCCCCTGTTACGTCAGGAAGAAAGCAGCGCGGCGGTCTTCGGGTACGAGTGGGAGGAACTCGGGATTCTTCTTGATGTAGTCCGCAATGAAGGAGCAGTGCGGGAGGACGGACCAGTGCTGGTCGCGGGCGTACTCCAACGCAAAACCCACCAGCGCTTTGCCTACTCCGCGCCCCCCAAATCTCTCCGGGACGATCGTATGAGTCATAGATGCGGTATCAGACTTCAGCGTATAGTTCAGCCAACCGACAACTTCTCCGCCCTCAAGGGCCTCAAAGCGGGCCCCCGTATGTTGAAACTCCATGAGTCCATGGTGCCATAAAAACGCTAGTGAGGAGACGGTCGTGGCAGCGGGACGAGTGACATAGGGGACGGTCCTTTTTGTCACACTCAACCCCCGGTCATCCTGCCGCCAGGCAGGACCCGGGGTCCCCGCAAAGTACCGCAGCGTAGCGAGGACACTTTGTGGGGTGGGCTGACCCCCGGCGGCCGACGTAGGGTCTAGGGGTAGATCCTTACCCACGTCCAAACGTCGGCTTCCGGGGGTCCTGCCTGGCGGCAGGATGACCCGGGTTGGGTTCCCATGGCCCGTGGGTTGGGTTGCTACCTGCTGTCACGTCTGATCTGGCAAAGTTAAGGGTATGGATACCTCTGTTGCTCACTGGCTGGTTTCGGCTGAGGCCCAACCCTTCATTGACCAGGCTCATGGGTTCGCTGATCCGTCGTCGCTGAGCGCAGGTACGATCTTGCGGCAGTCCTTGGAGCCGCACCTGGCTGCGGCCGTGCTTGATTTGGAGCATCTGCGCAGGCGGGCGCGTACGAAACTTGGGGATCTTGCAGATCGGGTCTTTTTTACTGCTGCGGGCTTGGAGCAGGCGACTCGATGGGAGGTGGCTATCTGGAGGGCTGAGCGGATGGCGGCCATGGGTGTTACCAGGGTCATTGATGCTGGATGCGGGTTGGGAATCGATGCCTTGGCTTGCCAGGAAGCTGGGATGACGGTGATTGGTATCGAGCGTGATCCTGTTACGGCTATTCTTGCGGATGCTAATCTCCACCTTGGCTCTGGTACGGCACAGGTGCTTGTGCAGGATTTGGAGGACTCAGGCAGTTGGTTGTCTGACCTTGGGGGACTGGCAACAACTCAGGAAGGATTGACAGCGATCTTCTTGGACCCGGCACGGCGTACTTCGCGCGGGAGATCTTGGGATATTCGGGATCTGAGCCCATCCTGGGAGTTTGTGACGTCTATCTTTGATGAGGCTCAGGGTCCGGTTGTGGTGAAACTGGCTCCTGGGTTTCCGCGTCATCTTCTTCCAGAGGGGGTGGATGTTACATGGGTGTCTCATAGGCGGGAACTTGTGGAGACAACTGTGTGGTCTTGGGCGGGTGGTGTTGGGTGCCGTCAGGCTGTTGTGCTGGCAGTGAGTACTCAACCCCCCGGTCATCCTGCCGAAGGCAGGACCCCCGGAAGCCAAACTATGGACTTTAGCGAGCAGCCTAACTCCGGACCCTACGTTGGCCGCCGGGGGTCCTGCCTGCGGCAGGATGACCGGGGGGTTGAGTACCCTGATTCCAGACCCTACATTCGCCGCCCGGGGGTTGAGCACCCTGACTCCAAACCCTACATTCGCCGCCCGGGGGTTGAGGACCCTGACTCCAGACCCTACGTTGGCCGCCGGGGGTCCTGCCTTTGGCAGGATGACCGGGGGGTTGAGTACACTGACTCTAGGCCCTACACGCTGTGCATAACTGCGGAGCCCTTGCCGAGCCCTGGGGCGATAGGCCGATACATTTATGAGCCTGATCCTGCAGTGATCCGTGCACGCGGGCTTGCTGCCCTGGCTGAACTCACATCGACTCACCCGCTGGCAGAATCAGTTGCTTACCTCACCGGCGATGCAGAAGTCCACTCACCTTTCGCCGAAGTTTTTGAAGTCCTCCACTGCATGCCTTTCTCGGAAAAGACTCTTCGAGCATGGGTACGCGAACAGCAGATCGGAAGCCTGGAAATCAAGGTCCGTGGACTCGATATTGACCCTGCCGACCTTCGGCGTCGTCTTCGGCTGACAGGTAGGAATTACACCAGTGTAATTCTCACCCCTACTCAAATAGGCAAGCAAGCTTTCATCGTTCGTAGGATTCGGCTTTCACCAAGCTCTCAATAAGCTACAGTTGTCTTATGTCAACGACCGACATTAAGGTTTATGGCTGCGCGCGGGATAGCCGCTCACCGAATCGAGCGATACTCCGGCTGCAAGTCAGTCAATTTGGACGCGAGTGGGAAATGACCCATCGATCAGTGATGGCTGCGGTGGGTACAGTGATGGATGTTATTCAACGTCTCATGCGCTCCCACCCTCAAGCAGTTCACGATCCCTCTATTACCCAAATCTCTCAGCGAACCTGGGAAGACGACATTGGAGTCGCCTATTCGGAGGCAGTGGAGGTCTCTGTCACCTTCACTGATTTCCAGGTTATGAGTCAATGGATCTTCACTCAACCCCACGACGTAGTCCGTGTACAAAGAATCGATTGGAGCCTGTCTCCCGATATCGAAAACGAACTGAAGATTGCTCTATGTGTGGATGCGATCAGAGACGCTCGCCGCAAAGCAGAGACCTTTGCTGCGGCAGCGGGCTTAACTCTGACAGGAATCATGTCTTTGTCTGACTCCCATCCCGAAGAAGAGGATGTTGAGAAACCCGCACCAACGGAAGCACCAAAATCATCGCCGCGACAAGTGGAGCCGACATCCTCAGAGATCCGAATCACTCCATCGATCATTCATACCGAGGTCTGTGTTGCCGCTCATTTCACCGCTGAAGCTGAACGGATTCACGACACCTTTGTCCGCGAACAGAAGTGACCAAACCGGGGCCTATTCTCCTCCAAGAAGACACCGATGCTCGCCGTGGCGCGTACCCTCAAGCGTACCTACCCAAACTTGGTAGGTTAAGAACATGAGTTGGGCTCCCCAAGAACGCCTGCCAGACTGGTACCCTGACCCGTCAGATTCGTCACTGATGAGATGGTGGGATGGCGCAGCATGGACAGAGCAAACCAAAACTGACAGCGACGATAACGAGAAGCCCCAACCAGCACCTGGTCGATGGTCATGGCTCACCGACAAAGACCCTACGTGGAGAACCTCACCCCAAGCTGGCCTCATGGCCGGGGTTTTTTTCCTCATCGCAGCCGTTCTGGCTACCTTTCAAGCCGTTTATATGACCGCACTGCTGAGTCCCGAGGGAACCGTCACCCCCATACTCCAGGCTCCCATCAGCCTTCCCTTTGACTGGTATCTGATCCTCTTTCCCTACTGGCTAACCGCGCAGGCATCTTTCAGTTGGGCTCTGATCCCGCCGATTATCATCCTGATCGGTTCAACAGTGGCTGCCTTCCTCTTCGGACGCCATCGGCCCCACCTCGCTATCCTGGCCATTGCAACCCTGCTGACAGTCCAAAACCTGCTCTTGCTCATCACAGTCTTCATCGACTCTGGATATCCAGGTGTCCCGATTTTCATGCCCGCAGCTTTTGAAGAAGCCGGTCTGATGCATGCTTTAGCAGCGATGCTCATCCTGCGAGTGGTCGTCGTGGTCATCCCGCTTCTTTTCGCCGCAACTCTAGTCGGCTCGGATACTTCGAGAGCGCGTACGTCACTGGGGTTCTTTGTCGTCGCCGCAACATATTTCCTGGGAAGTCTGCTGCTCTTCCTGCTCGGCTCCTATGACATCGAATACCTGATCACACCCGGGTCCCCTGAGCTCCTCGGCTCATGGCTGGCCCCAGCCTCCACCTTGCTCTGTCTGCTGGCAATGGTGCTCTTCGTCATCCCCACCTTCCGCTCCTACCCTATTTCGCGTCGGAAGAAGGCGGACAAGCAGGAATAAGACCGGCGAACTACGCCCTGGATCAGTCCATCGTGAGTACGCGGTCGCAGCGCGCCGCAACCGACTCATCGTGGGAGATCACCACCACAGGACGCTGCTGGACTCCGGCGAAGAGTTCATCCATCAGCGCATCGGCGGTCTCTCTGTCGAGATGCTCGGTGGGCTCATCCAGGATCAGCAAGCGATAGTTACCCGCGAACAGCCGTGACAAAGCAAGTCGGCGGGCCTCACCTCCTGAGAGGCCAACCCCCATCTCGCCCACTTCGCGGTCCAAGGGTACGTCGAGGCCAGCTTCAATCAGCGCAGCGCGTACTTCATCATCGGTGGCATCCTTGTTGCCGATACGTACGTTCTCAGCGATCGTTGTGGTGAAGATGTGAGCATCCTGGGCAAGGTAACCAACTCGGCCCGTACTGGTGAGTTCCCCGTCGACCTTGGGAATCAAACCCATGATCGTCGCAGCCAGTGTGGTCTTCCCGACACCGGAATGACCCATCACTCCCACAGCTTGCCCAGTTGTGACATCGAGTTCGAGTCCGGTCGCCACCGGCGGATACCCCGGCCAACCAACAGCCAAGTCCTTGCAGTGAAGACTGGGTTCTTCGCTTTGTGCGCGAACCTCAACGTCGCCGACACCAACAGGGGGGGCATCCAGGATCGCGGTCACTCTGTTCAGTGCCACCCTAGCTCTGGTCCAGGTTTGGGCGGCTTGGGCGAAGTTCGCAAAGACCTCGTGGAGGGCCAGAGGTACGAGCACCACAACAGCTAAGAGCCGCTCTCCCATCGAGCCATTAGCGACGGCAATCGAACCGATCCACAACCCGCCGATAAAGCCGATACCCGAGGCAAGCATCTGCAGACCGGCACCAATACCCTTGGCCCAGGCTGCACGCTCCTCGTTCTTCCTCAGCTCCAGATCGATCGCCGCCAGGCGGGCAAGGGCCTTGGCCTGGGCTCCGTAGGCTGCCAGATCGATGGCGTTGCGGGATAGGTCATGAACCACAACACCCATCTCACCGCGCAGTGGAACCATGGCCTCGTCGGCTTGGAGGGAGACCCGCTGAGTCAGCCAGGGTACGATGATGCCCCCGACGATAGCACTGACGAGGATCGCCAGGGATGCCCCGATGGAGAACCGTGCCAGCAGAGCGCAGACACCGACAACAACCAGGCTCGCGGCGAGGAAGGGTTGGACGATGCGTACGATGATGTCCTCAATAGCCGCGACATCGGAGACTACGCGTACCAACAGGTCACCTTGGCGGCGGCCCAAAAGGGTCGTCTTAGCCAGGGTCTGATAGGTCTTCATCCTCAGCGCAGACTGCATCGAGAGGGCTACTTGATGGCCCACCAGGCGTTCGAGATATCTGAAGACACCGCGCGAGATTCCGAAGAAGCGTACGCCCACAGCCGCAATCGACAGATCCAAATACGGCGGATGCTGAGCAGCCAGGGAGATCAGCCACGCTGAAACACCCATCAGCGCAATGGCGGCCCCGGAAGCACAAGCGGCAATCACAATGGCGAGGAAGAGGCGGAACTTGGCATTGGGTACAGAATCCAGCAGGGCGAACACCAGCCGCATCAGCGGGGAGCCGCCCTTCTTCAGGGGTTTGAGAACAACCTCGGGCTGATCCTGGATCTGCTGTGTGGCATCCTTGGACGAAGCAGTCTTGAACTCTAAGCCCGGAAGTACTTGATCGATACTGTGAGGGTATTGGGTTTGCGGTTCGGCCGGGCTATCGGCTTGCTCAATGTCAGTTTCCTGAACAGCGGGGTCTGCGAGCTCCGACACGAGTGCCTCACCCTCACTCGCAGCTACTGCTGCCAGGGCTACGGCATGGATTTCCACCACACGATCAGCGGCTTCCAAGACTGCAGGCCGGTGGGATACCACGACAGCGGTGGCACCGGACTGACGTACGCTGAGCAGTACTTTGGCTTCTGTGTCAGTGTCGAGACCTGCCGTGGGTTCGTCGAGGATCAACAGGCGAGCGCCGCCCAACTCGATACGTGCCAGAGCACGGGCAATACCGACTCGTCGGCGTTCTCCTACTGAGAGTCCCTCGCCTTCTTCGCCGACATCTCTGTTGGGTTCGAGGTTAGAGGCTCCGGCTGCTGTGAGAACTGCGCGTACTTGGGCTTCGGTGGCTTCGGGGAAACCGAGGCGGATATTGTCGGCGATCGTGCCATTGATCATGCCTGGGATTTGGGGAACGTACGCAATCCCTGCACGCCAGACCTCCCAATCAATCTGATTGGAGTTGATCCCTGACAGGGTCAGCATGGGATCGGCACCAGGGGGTGATTCTGGGGTGAGGAAACCGAGGACACAGTTCAACAGAGTGGTCTTTCCGCCGCCTGATTTCCCTGCTAGAGCCAGGATCTCACCGGGGGTGACATCAAGATCGAAGGGGCCCACGATCGTGTCTGAGCCTGGATATGTGTAGGTGAGGTTGCGTACTTGGATCGAGGGGTCATAGCTGCCAGAGTCTGGGATGATCGCTGGCAGGTCAGAATCAGCCTCACCCACACGGCGATCGATCTCGGCAAAGGCAGCTTCTGCTGCGGCGAGCCCATGGGCTGAATCGTGGTAGTGAACGCCGACCTGGCGGATTGGAAGGTAGACCTCAGGGGCGAGGATCAGGATCAGCAGGGCGGTGGAGAACTCCATCTGGGAGTAAACCAGGCGCGTACCGATGATCAGAGCGATCACAGCTACGGCGATGGTGGAGAACATCTCTAGGACGAAGGCTGAGAGGAAGGCTAAGCGCAGGATCCCCATGGTTTCGCGCTGGTTGGCGTGTTCCGTACGCTTGAGTCCCTCGGCTTGGGCCTTGGCGCGGCCGAAGACCTGGAGAGTGGGCAGACCGGCGATGAGGTCTGCGAAGTGGCTGGCGAGGCGGGATTGATATTTCCAGCGCTGGGAGACCTTGCGCTGAGTGGTCCAGCCGACGAGCATCATCAAGGCTGGGATGAAGGGGATGGTGGCCAAGATGACCAGGAATGAGCGCCAATCGGAGACGAGGATGTAGATCCCGACGATCACCGGTACGGTCACTGCTAGGAGGAGCTGGGGGAGGTACTTGGAGAAGTAGCCGTCGAGGGAGTCCAATCCGTGGGTGACTAGGGTCACTAGGTTAGAGGACGAGGATGTTAGGTGGGCTGGTGAGCCCAGGCGGGAACTGAGGATGTCTTGGCGAAGCTGGGACTTGACTGCTGCTGAGGTACGCTGAGCGAGCCAGGATGAGGCCCAGGCTAGGATTGCTCGTCCAATGAGGACGACAACGAGAATGATGAGGGCTCCGGTGAGGCCTGTGAGGGTGTGGGTTTCGAAGACTGAGGCGATGGTGCCTGACAGTAGGTGGGCTTGGCCCAGGATGAGCACTGCCATCAGTGAACCGACTACTACACCGGCGATCATATAGGTACGCGTTGCCCGGGCGCGCTTAATTAGGCGCGGATCAATCGGAGCCGCCGAAGGGCGTTTCTCCTGCGTTTTCGCTTCTGCCATCATCATTCCTTTCACATTGCTCCCACGCGGTAGACGTAGAGCCTGTCCCACCCGGTCATCCTGCCGTAGGCAGGACCCCCGGCGGCCAACGTAGGGTCTGTCCCACCCGGTCATCCTGCCGTAGGCAGGACCCCCGGCGGCCAACGTAGGGTCTGTTGTAAGTTTTCTTGTACCCAAGTCCACACATCGGCTTCCGGGGGTCCTGCCTACGGCAGGATGACCGGGGTGGGCTTAGGGAGTGTTGCCAGTTTCCTGTACCCAAGTCCACACATCGGCTTCCGGGGGTCCTGCCTACGGCAGGATGACCGGGGTGGGCTTAGGGACTGTTG
>Ga0123356_10006143_pt1 | contig 12182 bp, 8 predicted proteins | sample TergutEmb28metaG_2_FD_92546 | JGI IMG/M metagenome (GOLD analysis project Ga0123356, IMG submission 92546) | Embiratermes neotenicus P3 segment gut microbial communities from Petit-Saut dam, French Guiana - Emb289 P3 | ecosystem: Host-associated > Arthropoda: Insects > Digestive system > Gut ... | reverse complement strand
TTTTTAATAGAGTTTAACCCTAACTTAATTCCATTAATAAAAGAATGTTTTAATAAAGATGCTCCTTTGGAAAAGGCTTTGCATGAAAAGGCTCTGGAATTATTTTTGCAGTATCTTGTTATTGGCGGAATGCCGGAAGCTATTCTGGAATATTTAAAAACCCAAAATTATACTCTTGTTAAAGCAAAGCAATTATCGATTTGCAATAATTATATTCTGGATATGAATAAATATACCGATACAAAAACACAGGCAATCAGAAACGAAGCTGTATACAATACATTGCCTTCTCAGCTTGCAAAAGAAAATAAAAAGTTTCAATATGCTTTAATAAAAAGCGGCGCAAGAGCAAATGATTACGAACTTTCTCTTAACTGGTTAAAAAAAGCTGCTGTAATAATTCAATGTAATAAAGTAAACGAAGGCAAAGAACCGCTTGCATGTTACGAAGATTTTTTGTCATTCAAAGTTTATATGAGTGATGTTGGTTTACTTACAGCAAAAAGTTATAATTCCCATCTTTCTATCCTGGGGCGAACTATGGGAGATACCGCAAAAGGCGCATTAACAGAAAATTATATCGCACAGGAGTTAAAATCAAACAGTTTTAATTTTTATTACTGGGAAAGTAATAATCAGGCAGAATTAGATTTTATTATTCAAATAGAAAATAAGATTATACCGATCGAAGCTAAATCCTGGGAAAATGTAAGGTCACAAAGTTTGGAATTCTTTAGAAAAAAATATAATATAGAAAAAGCTATTAGAGTATCCGCCAGAAACTTTGGTTTTGAGAATGGAATAAAATCGATCCCGCTTTATGCAGTGTTTTGTATTGGGTAAACCTACAACCTTTCAAAAACAGCCCTAATAATATTTTCCAGTCCGGGTTGGGTCCTTGGGTTGAACAGATGCTGCAATGCCCTGCGGCTTTCGTTTATAATAGTGTAATCTTGTAAGTTCGATGGAGAAAAAGCGCCGGGAGCAGTCTGGATTGTTTCGCTTTGGTACGATTCCCCTGTAACAATATCATAAACAGTAAAATCGCAGGATGCAGAAATTCCAGGTGGAATGCGGAACTCTGTCATACCCGGAGAAAGCCGAGTTTGCGAACGGCAGATAATAAGATAACGTGCAGGAAAAGAAGTTAATATTGATATATGCGGGATCTTATTAATAAGGTTTGATATTTTTGTGTATCTTGAAAACCCAACTTTAAATCACTTATGAGATTGACAAATTATACAAGAACACCCAGAACCAGGAAAATGCCTAATACCTACCCGTTTCTGGTTTTTTGTATCAGCTCGCTTGAAGATTAAATCAAATAATTCTGTTTCATTATTTTCTAAGTATCTGCGGATTGAATAGGCGCAAAGGTCAGCTATTTGGATCATGCTGGTCAAGTTAGAATTAACAAATAATGGAGTTTCTATTATATTAGAGATATTTTTCCAGAATGTGCCTTTTTCGTGGAATGTTTTCATTAATTCAGTATGTTTTTTGGCTACTGTTTCATTATTGTCGTGGATTAAAATACCATACTGCATTCCGTTCATTTTTCGTGAATAATTTTGAAGACAGGTTTGAAAGCGTGTTATTACCTGTTCAAATGCCTGTTCCGCTATTGTGTTTGTTGAACGAATTGGGTCATATTTTATTTTGTCGATACATTCGGCGAACAGGCGAGCGTAATTCCATGAAGATACAGCTTGCGCCAATTCCAGTATAAATTGATTTCTTTCACTATGCGTTAGGTGTATATATTTTTCTGTTTCTTTATTGTTCTTTTTAGTTTGTTTATATGTTTTTGCATTCATTTTTTGAAGTCTTAATAATTCAGCTTTTCGGTATTTATGAATTTCGTATGATTTTTTATCTCTTGGGAGTTTATCGAATCCGGGAATTTTAGATTGTTCTAAATACTTTCGAAGCAGCCAAGCTGTATGGATTTCTGTATGTTCTAATCCGAATTTTTGTTTTATTTTATTTATTTCCAGTTCGGCTTCTTTCCATCTATTAACGGGTATAGCCAACCCTGCAAGTATATAATGAGAGGTATTTCCTGTTGTTTCCGGCGTGCCGGACTCGTCAATATAACATAATAACATTGAGAACCCAAAAAAAAGGCGACTGGAGATGCGATACTTTGTATCGCTCTGGGAGACGCTTGGCGACTCCTTCCAGACGCACTTTAAATATATCGGATTTTTACTGGTTCGTCAATAGAAAATTTAATGATGTCTTTTGGTTTCTTCCATACTGGTAGTCATTTTTTTGAAAGCGGATTCTACTGATGAAGTGACAGATTCCGAAACTGTCTGTTTTATTTGGTTGATAATCGACTGGTGTAGCTTTTCAAGTTCGTCTGCTGGTGCTCGAGGGACTAGGAATAATTCATGGACTTCTATTTCCAAGGCACTGGCAAGACGTTCTATAACATCTGATTTGGGGAAGTTTCTTGCCATTTCAATCATAGATACGTAATGTGTTGAAATTCCTGCTCTCTCTGCCAGTATTTCCTGAGAAATACCGAGTTTTCGGCGATTTTTCTTTAAATTTTCAGCGAAAATTTCCTTAACATATGCCATTTTTACAGTCTTCTTACCTGTAAGGTAATAATATAGACTTATTTGTGATTGACTAACTATCTGTTCAGTAAGTATACTTATGAAACAGATATAGTTTTATGTTGTAATTTGGATACTAGAAAGATTATTCTAAGATTCAACAGAATTTAGCAAGGGTTTTATTATGACATATTTTTATATTTTGTCACCAATAAATGTTAGTAGTACTAAAGGAGTTTTTAATATGAGGATAATAAAAATTTTCGGCGTTATAGTTCTTGTTGCGATTATCAGTTTTTCTTTGTTAACTTGCAAAGAGCCTAATCAAACTCCAGTGGCAAGTGATTATACTGTTGGCAATCTGTCTCAAGTAGCAGGAAACGTTACTGCAGTTACAATAATTGCAAACAGCGGTAAATCATCTGGGGTAGTAAGTAATATTCGATACAACGATAGCACAACAATCCCGCAAACATCTGGTATTTATGCAGTTACTTTTGATGTTGCGGTAGCTCCTGGTTGGAGTGCCTCAAATAATTTATCTGCTGGAAATCTTGTTGTTGGTTATCAAACTCCTGTAGCGAGCGATTATACTATCGGCAATCTGTCACAAACAGCAGGGAGTGTTACTGCAGTTACGATAACAGTAAACAACGGCAAATCGCCTGGAGTAATAAGTAATATTCGTTATAACGGTAGCACAACAATTCCACAGACAAGCGGAATATATATAATAACATTTGATGTAGCGGCAGCAACAGACTGGAACTCTGCAACAGGATTATCTGCAGGAAATCTTGTTATCAGCAATCAAACGCCAGTTGCGAATGATTACACTATTAGTAATCTGTTACAAATAGCTGGAAGCGTTACCGCTGTTGTAATAACGGCAAAAAGCGGTAAATCACCCGGAACGATAGGGAATATTCATTATAATGGTAGTACAACAATTCCACAAACAAATGGAACATATGCGGTAACTTTCGATATATCAGCAGCCAGTGGTTGGAACGCCGCAACAGTATTATCTGCTGGTAATCTTATTGTAGATAATCAGACTCCTGTGGCAAGCGATTATACTTTCGGAAATCTTTCTCAAACAGCAGAAAGTGTTATTGCAGTTACGATAATGGCAAACAGCGGCAAGTCAACTGGAGCGATAAGCAATATTCGATATAACAGTAGTACAACAATTCCTCAAACATCTGGAACTTACGCCGTAACCTTTGATGTAGCTGCAACAACAGGTTGGAATTCCGCATTGGGATTATCTGCAGGAAATCTCATTGTTAACAATAAAACCCCTGTTGCAAGTGATTTTATTATTGGAAATCTAAATCAGATTTCAGAGAACATAACACCGGTAAATGTAACACCGATAGCAGGTGCTTCAAATGGTACAATTACGATTTTATATAACAGTTCGTCAACGCTTCCGACTGCAGCAGGGTCTTATATAGTGACTTTTAACGTTGCTGCATCAACAGGCTGGAACGCTGCAACAGGATTGGCAGGTGGCACTCTAATAATAACTGATTTTACAGGTATTGTCATTGGTAATTCAACGGTAAGATTATTTTTGAATAATAATACGACACCTTTATTAGATGGCGGAAGTACAATAATTGATAACGGAACAGGAACATATTCTTTAAATATATTACCTGGTGTTTATTCAGAAATCATATGGTACTTGAATGGCACTGTTGTATCACAAGGAACAACAAATACTTCTCTTGTATTGACAAAAAGAAACTCTGGCATATTTCATGTAACAGTTGAGGCAACTGCAGCAGGTGAAAAAAATACCGGCAATCACTTTTTTGTGGTTCAATAAGGAGTAACAAATGAAAAATACAAAAAACATCAGCATTTTATTTTTTTTGGTTTTGATAATATTTAATCCTTGCACAAATGTTTTTGAACCACCATTAAATCCAAATCAAACTGATGGTGAAAAAGCTCTTGTTAATATTTATATTGGTGAAGCGGCTATGGCTTCTGCAAGAACAATAACACCTAATCAAAGTGCGGTTGCCGGATATCAGCTTACGTTTACTGGCGGAACACAAGCTCCCGTTAATATTATCAGTTCAAATCATGCACAATTCTTTCTTGGAAATGGAAATTGGACAATAACAGCAACAGCATACAAACTTGGCGGTCAAATTGGCAATAGTAATGACGCAGTTGCTTCAGGGAGTATTGATGTAAATATTACAGGCGGTCAGGTTTCAGGAGGTCTTGTGCCGCCAATCATTCTTAGTCCAATTGGGTCAGGAAATGGTACATTTCGTTACGAAATAAATATAGATACTGGTATTACAGGTTCATTGACATTGTGGCAGATTGACGGCTTTTCTACAGTAAACAGCTTTGGTAATAATGGAGTGTTGTCTATTACTTCATCAAGCAACGGTAATATTACTATTCCTACAGGTCGTTATATTGCAGAGGCACGATTAACTCGATCAGACAATTTTATCGCTTTTCGCAGGGAAGTAGTAGAAATTTGGTCAGAAACAATAAGTGATTTTGTGTTTACTCCTGTAGTATACCTTGATCCGAATGCAATGCTTCCAAACAGCGAAGCGTTACTATGTGAAACAGGGACTACTATTAATGGTAATCCGATAGGAGTCGGAATAGGAAGTGGTGCAAGTGAACTTGATCCCAGAACGTATACTTTTACATTGGCTAATAGAGACAATGTTTCTTTTGAACTGGCTTTTCAAACATCATCTCTTTATTCGACATTTGGCTGGGCGGCTAATATTGGCATTTCACCTGACGATGATTATAGATTTAATGAACCACTGCCAACTGATTTTTCAACTAATGGTACATTGTGGGTAAAAGCGGTTTCTGAAGATGACAGCAAAACTATGTATTATCAATTTAATGTAATGGTACCATTTGCCGGTCTTAGTGATTTTATAGTTTCTGGCAGTAATGCTTCTGGTGTTTCTTGGAATTCACCTACTCTTACTATAACTCAAAGTGGTACTTATCACATAACAGGGACAGGTGTAGCAACCACACATCGTATAAGAGTAAGTGGTAATGGTATTATTGCAAATATTGTAATTAGAGATGTTAACATCAATGTTAGTGCCATAAGTGATGTTACTGCTTTTGATATTGTAAATAATGCAACGGTAAACCTTACTGTTAAAGATGAGAATGTTCTTAGAAGTGGTTCAGGTAGAGCAGGTTTTTCGGTGCCTGTCGGATCAACCCTTACAATAACGGCAATAAGTAATGGTTCGCTTACCGCAATAGGAGGCTCTTCTGGAGCTGGTATCGGTGGTAGTGGAGCTACAGTTAATGCCAGTCATGTCCGAGGTTGTGGTACAATAGATATTGCTGGTGGAATCGTTATTGCAATAGGAGGCTCTTTTGGAGCTGGTATCGGTGGTGGCCAGAATGGTCATGGTGGTACAATAAACATTGCAGGTGGAATAATAACCGCAACTGGAGGTAATGCCGAAACGAATGGTGGCGGAGCTGGCATTGGTGGTGGTGGTAGTGTTCTTGGCGGTGGAGGTAGTGGAACTGGTGGTATTATAAACATTACAGGTGGAGTTATTACTGCAACTGGTGGTAATGGTGGCGGCAGTCGTCCCATCACTGGAGGTGGCGGCGGAGGTAGCGGAATAGGCGGCGGCGGCGGTAGTGGTGGTAGTAGTAGTGGCACTGTTGGAGGAAGAGCTGGTGATGGCGGCATAGTAAGCATTACAGGTGGAATCGTAAATGCAACCGGAGGTAATGCCGTGAGTGGTGGCGGTGATGGTGGTACTGGTATCGGCGGTGGAGGTCGTGGCAGTTCCAGTAGTGGTGTTAGTGGAGGCAGTGCAGGTAGTGCCGGTTCACTTTTTGTAGCGAGCAGTTCTGTAGTTTTTACTAGTTCCATTCAGCCTTGGCTTAATGTACATGACTCAATAATCTTCATCGGTAACAATGGAACTCTATATGGTCATTTTATTTTAAATCAAAACCTCACTATTTCCAGTGGAAGAACTCTGGCAATTGCTAGCGGCAGAAGCCTTACAATTTCCAATAATGTTACTTTACTGAATAATGGAACAATTCGGTTTTATGGTATCATTAATGGTATTGTAAGCGGCAACCAACCTATTCCACCAGAATTACCAATATCTGGTGATATGTCTTATAGTTATACAGGCGAAGTCCTAACCATCACTGGAAACGGAACATTCACAATAAGTATGAGAAGTGGGTTAAACAGTACTACTCAAGGCAGAATTGTAGTTACTTCAGGAGTAAATGCTAATATTACTCTTTCGGGTGTAAATATAAATTCTAGCACATTAAATAATACAAGCGCTTTTGACATGACAGGTGCAACAGTAAATCTAACTCTTGTTGGCGAAAATGTTTTAAGAAGTGGTTCAGGTATGGCAGGACTTACAGTTCCTTCTGGTTCAAATCTTCTAATAACAGAAAACAGTACAGGTTCTCTTTCAACAACTGGCGGAAGTAATGGCGCAGGTATAGGTGGTGGTGTCAATGTTGGCTCAATTAGCATACAAGGCGGAACTGTTACTGCGATCGGAAGTAACAGCAGTGCAGGCATTGGAGGTGGTATCAATGGCGGCGGCGGCACAGTTTCTATAACTGGTGGTATTGTCACATCAACTGGCGGAACAAATGGTGCAGGTATTGGCGGTGGAGCCAACGGTGGCGGTTGTGCAGTAAGCATATCAGGTGGTATCATTAATGCAAACGGAGGCTCAGATGCTTTCGGTATTGGTCGTGGAAGTGGTTTTGGTTCTGCTGGTACACTGTCAATAGGAAATAACTCTGTATTCTTTGCAAATTCAATTCAAGCTCCTTTAACTGAAGGAAATAATGTTAACAATTCCATTATATTTAATGGAATTTATGGAATTCTATATGGGAATGTTATCTTGCAAAACAATGTGACATTTTCTGAAGGACAGATACTTACAATTCCTACCGCTAGAAGTCTTACAATTCCTGGCAATCTTATACTGATCAACAACGGTACAATCAATAATAGCGGTACGATTACTGGAAATATTACAGGTAACCAGCCAATAGTGCCGTAAAATTACAAGAGTATACAAGATGGTTGACTTAAAAATAATCGAATTATATAAAATGAATAATTTCATGGTTTATCTTGGTAATAATAAAGAAAATAAAGCCTTGCATGATTTTTCACTATATTTAGAAAAAGAAAAACGTTGTAATAATAATTTTCATCCAGTATTTTCATATATTCAAAAATTATTCGAATGCAACGAAACGACATTAACTTCAAATGAATCACTTTATAGAGCAAGAAAAATAAAACAAGGAGATGAAAATATTATTAATACCGGAAATGAAGAAGATGGTTTTTACGGATTCAATAAAATGAATTCATTTGTTTGCCCTACAAATAAAGCACAACCAAATAGAGCTAATTTTGAAGGTGTTTCATGTCTATATACAGCAAAGGATGATAGTTCTGTGATTGCAGAAAAAACCGCTATATCAGAAATTCGTCCATTCATAGGAAAAGAAATCAGTATTTCTACTATTAGACCAAAACGAGATTTGAAATTATTCGATTTATATTTTCACCCACAAGATCAATATGAAGATATTATTAAATCTCCCCGCTCAAGATTCTGGCTTGATATTGCTATAAGGTTTTCAATTCCTTATGAAAAATCCAACCAAAATGAATACCTTTTGACTCAATGTCTTGCTGAATATTTCCGCCAAGCAGGTTTTGATGGTATTAGATATACAAGTACAATGTACGAAGGTGGACAAAATATTGCGATTTTTAATTGTAAACATGAGGATGATGGCGGTAATTACGAAATATGCGAACCTATTTGCTCTACTACCAGATTTATAAAGAACATTGATTATAGTTTTGAATAAATTAGTTCAATGCTATCTTTGACAGTGGATTCGTAGCATTTTTTACATCGTCTCGTCTCTGCTAGATAACACTTTAGTGACAGGTAATAATACCATCACGAACCAGTAGTTTAATATCTTAACAGTAGTTCGTGATGGTTTGTGGTAAAAAAGAAAAAAGATTCTTTTACTATAGAACCTTGATTAACTCCTCAACATCTCTTCCAGTTTTGCCTTTGCCAGTTCTGGATTCCCGCCTTTGCCGAGTTTTTTCATGACCATTCCCATTAAAAATCCAAAGACTTTTTCTTTACCTGCACGATATTCCGCTGCAGAAGTTTCGTTTTCTGCCATAACGGCCTTTACCGCTTCGATGACAGCATTGTCGTCGCTTACCATCATTAGGCCTTTTTCGGCGATGTATTTTTCCGGATCAACATTGTTTGTAAAGACAGCTTCGGTAGTTTCCTTGTATGCGCTGCGGTTTATCTTGCCGCCTGTAACAAGCGTGATTAAAATTTTCAGTTTGTCTGCGTCTATAACAAGATCTTCAGGGAGTATGTTTGCGTTGTTCATCAGGCGCATGATTTCGCCGGTAATAAGGTTGGCTGCTTCTACAGAATGACCGCTTTGCTTTGCGGTAGTTTCAAATAAATCGGAAATGTTTTTGTGAACAGTAAGAACAATAGCAGCAGATTCGGCAATACCCATGTCACGAACATACCGTTCCCGCTTTTGATACGCAAGTTCGGGGAGGTTTTCCTTAATGTCCGTTAGCCATACTTCATCTATATTGATTGGCAAAAGATCAGGGTCAGGGAAGTAACGGTAATCCTGCGCGTTTTCTTTTGAACGCATTCCATAAGATATTCCCTTGTCATCATCCCAGCGGCGTGTCTCCTGAAATAATTGTCCGCCGTCTTCCAGTACTTCAATCTGACGTTCCCTTTCATATTCGATTGCACGGACAATTGCCTTGAATGAGTTCATGTTTTTTGTTTCGGTACGCACACCAAGTTCATCACCCGGTTTACGAACAGACAGATTGATGTCAGCGCGGATGGAACCTTCCTGCATTTTGCAGTCGCATATATCAAGGTATAAAAGTGTTTCCCGCAATTTTTCTAAATAGGCAATTACTTCCGCCGCATTGCTAAAATCAGGATTAGAAACAATTTCCAAAAGCGGGATACCGCACCGGTTATAATCCATGAAAGCGCTGCCGCTTCTTGCGTCGTGAACAAGTTTACCAGCGTCTTCTTCCATGTGTATTTGCCGGATACCAATTTTCTTTTTACCTTCTTCCGTATCAATCTCTAAATACCCATTACGGCAAATCGGCGCGTATAACTGTGAGATTTGATATGCGTTCGGTATATCGGGATAGAAATAATTTTTACGGTCGAACTTGCTATGTTTTGTTATTTCGCAGTTAAGTGCGATACCAAGTCGCATGGCGTATTCCAGTACAGCGCGGTTTAATACAGGCAGTGCGCCCGGCATTCCCGAACAACCCGGACATACATGTGTATTCGGACCGCCACCGGACGGACTACCGCCGTAGGATGTAGAGCAGCCACAAAAGATTTTTGACTTTGTAGATAACTCAGCATGAACTTCAAGACCAATAACAGTTTCCCATTTCATATATACTCCATTTTTTTCTCGCAGAGACGCAGAGGCGCAGAGGACGCAGAGTTATTGTTCGATATTCTTGTGTTAAACCTAAAAAATCTCAGATAGCTTTGAGAATTTTTGTAGATTAAGAAAAGAATACTACCTGCGTCTCTGCGTCTTGCGAACCAAAGGTTCGACGTCTCTGCGAGGGAAAAACAAAAAAAATGTAAAAGCATTTTACTTGCCTCCCGGTTTTTTGGTGTGATGGTTGGTGCGGGTTTGATATATTCGGGCGGCATCTATTAATTTATTTTCCGAGAAGGAGTTTCCAATTAGTTGGAAGCCGATTGGCAGGCCTTGTTTGTCGAAGCCGCAGGGAAGAGCGGCGGCGGGAAGGCCGGCGAGATTAACTGAGGCTGTAAAAATATCGCCCATGTACATTTCCATTGGATCATTGTTAGCCGCGCCAAGTTTGTACGCGGTTGTAGGAGCGACAGGAGAGAGTATTATATCGAAACGTTCAAACAATTTATTGTACGCGTCTTTAATAAGAGCGCGGGCTTGCAGGGCTTTTTTATAATAGACATCGTATTGTCCGCTTGAAAGGACAAAAGAGCCGAGCATTATTCTTCTTTTTACTTCCAAGCCGAAACCTTCGCTTCTGGATAAACGGTATACTTCGGAAAGTGTTTTGGCGTTCGGACTGCGATGTCCGTATTTAAGGCCGTCATACTTCGCGAAGTTGGAAGATATCTCCGCGGTTCCAATAATACAATAAGCCGGGATTATATAATCCATAAGAGGCATTTCAAATTCTTCTATATTACATGCTCCTGCCGCTTCAAACTCTTTTGCCGCCGCCAGAACAGCGGTTTTAACATCATCATCTATTCCAAAAGAAAGATAATTACCCGGTATACCAATCCTTAAACCTTTTAAGTCAGCGCCGGTTGTCTTACTAAAATCAAATGGTTTTTCAATGTTACATGTGCTGTCTCTTTTATCCGGCCCGGAAATAATCGAAAGCAAGGCGGCGCAGTCTTCGATGTTCTGTCCCATCGGTCCTGCCTGATCAAGTGATGACGCGCAAGCCGCTATACCAAACCTTGACACAGAACCATAAGTCGGCTTAATGCCGGTAACACCGCAGAAAGAACATGGCTGCCTGATGCTTCCACCCGTATCTGTACCAATCGCCAAGGGTACTTCCCCTGCAGCAATTGCCGCAGCGCTGCCTCCGGAGGCTCCTCCCGCGACACGGGAAACATCCCAGGGATTACACACCGGACCAAAAGCCCCTGTCTCACTTGAACCGCCAAGCGAAAACTCATCCATATTATTTTTTCCAATTATTATAAGCCCTGCGTTCTCCAGCCTTTCTACAACAGCAGCATTGAACACAGGTTTATACCCCTCAAGCATCTTAGACGCGCAAGTAGTTTCCAATCCTTCCGTAGAAATATTGTCCTTCAATGCGATTGGCACACCAGCAAGCGGCGAAACATCATCACCCTTATCAATACGAACCTGTATTTCCCGGGCCCGTTCAAAAGCTCTCTCCTTAGCCACCGCCAAAAAAGCATTAAACTTTTTATCATTCTCTTCTATATAACTGATATAAGAACCCACGACCTCCGGCACACTAACCTTCCTCCCCCTAATCGCCGCCCCCAATTCCAACCCCGTCATTTTTAGTAATTCTTCATTCTTCACTCTTCACTCCTCATTACACACTAGTCATTAGTCACTAGTCACTATTCCATCGTTTTAGGCGCGATAAAATATTCATCATTTTTAACAGGCGCGTTTTTTAAAATTAATCCCCGGTTTAATGAAGGCTGAACTTCATCATCCCTAAAAACATTCGTATTATTATATGGAAGCTCGGCAGGAATGCCATCGGTATTTAAATCGCGTAGTTTGGAAATACCATTAATGATTTTTTGCAGATCATCCATTAAACGGGTTTTCTCACTGTCCGGTAGAGTGAAATATGATAAATCCTCAAGGTATGAAATTAACTTCTCATCAACTTGCATTAGAACTCCTGTGTTTATTTGTCTATGTTATATTAACCATTTTATCATATTTAAA
>Ga0123356_10006142_pt1 | contig 12183 bp, 9 predicted proteins | sample TergutEmb28metaG_2_FD_92546 | JGI IMG/M metagenome (GOLD analysis project Ga0123356, IMG submission 92546) | Embiratermes neotenicus P3 segment gut microbial communities from Petit-Saut dam, French Guiana - Emb289 P3 | ecosystem: Host-associated > Arthropoda: Insects > Digestive system > Gut ... | reverse complement strand
GAAGAACAGGAACTCGAGGTTCCGGTGCGGCGTGTCGCCGGGGCCGAGCAGGTTCCTGCCGGTGTCGGTCCCCATCGACCAGTTGTTGTGCTTGCCCGAGCCGTTGACACCCGCGTAGGGCTTCTCGTGCAGCAGGCACACCAAGCCGTAGCGGCGTGCCACGTTCTGCATGACCTGCATCGTCAGCTGCTGGTGGTCGGAGCCCACGTTGGAGTTCTCGAACACCGGCGCGATCTCGTACTGGTTGGGCGCCACCTCGTTGTGGCGCGTCTTCACCGGCACGCCCAGCTTGGCCAGTTCGCGCTCGGTCTCCAGCATGTACGCCAAGATGCGCTCGGGGATCGAGCCGAAGTAGTGGTCGTCCAGCTCGTGGCCCTTGGGCGGCTGGGCGCCGAACAGCGTGCGCCCCGTGGTCACGAAGTCGGGCCGTTCGAAGTAGTACTGCTCGTCGATCAAGAAGTACTCCTGCTCGGGCCCCACCGTGGTGAACACGCGCTCCGCATCGCTGTTGCCCAGCAGCCGCAGCGCGCGGATCGCGGCCCCCGACAGCGCGTCCATCGAGCGCAGCAGCGGGATCTTGTGGTCCAGCGCCTCGCCCGTCCACGACGTGAACGCGGTGGGGATGCACAGCAGCGCGCCGTTGGGGTTCTCGAGGATGAACGCCGGCGAGGTGGGGTCCCAGGCCGTGTACCCGCGCGCCTCGAAGGTGGCCCTGATCCCGCCGGTGGGGAACGACGACGCGTCCGGCTCGCCCTGGATGAGCTCCTTGCCCGAGAACTCCGCCAACGCGGTCCCATCGCCGGCCGGCGCGTAGAAGGAGTCGTGCTTCTCCGCCGTCGAGCCCGTCAGCGGCTGAAACCAGTGGGTGTAGTGCGTGGCGCCCCGCTCCAGCGCCCAGTCCTTCATCGCCTGCGCGATCGCGTCCGCCAGCGAGGTGTCCAGCGCCTCGCCCCCCTCGAGCGTCTTCTGCAGCGCTCTGTACACGTGCTTGGGCAGCCGGTGGCGCTGCACCGCGCGCGAGAACACGTTGCACGCGAACACCTGGTTGCCCGGCAGCGTGAGGTCCGGCGATCCGAGCCCGGTTCCGTTGGCGCTCCACTGCGCGGCGGTGACGTTTTGCTGGCGGGTCCTTGGCATTGGCCTCTTCGATTCCTCCTGGCGAGCAGTGACGAGCGACCCTCCCCCGGGAAGGCGCGGCAACCCACGCGGCGTGGGGCCGATCCGCATCGTAGTGCCAACCCCCGCGCCCGGCGTTCCCCGCCTGGCGAAATCGCGCCCCCGATCTTTCGACACCCGGCCAAGGCGCGCGGCGCGCGCGGCGCATCACGCGCCGGCGCCCGCGCCCGCGATCGAACACACCTGTCTGAGTGGCCGTTGGGGGATTCAAAAAGAGGATTCGTTCCGCGCGGAAGGAATCCAAAAAACAAAACGCGAAACGCTCGCCCCGAGCTCCCGCCGATCCGGGCTCCGGCCGATCCGGGCCCGTGAACGCTGCGGAGCCGTGCTCCTACGGAACCGCGCCCACCGGGCCCGACGAGACCGGTGGCTGGCCGGCGACCACCTGGCCGGTTTCCGCGTCCACGTGCGTGTGGAGCGGGCGCGGCGCGATGTGCGCCACCAGTTCGCCGCCCGGCTTTGCGCCCCCCGACAGGACCGCTCGCGCCCTGCCGGCCAGGCCGGCCGCGACCAGGTAGTGCACCGTGTGGAGCCCCGCCCTGACCGGCATCAGCTTCCAGGTGAACACGCGCGTGTGGCCCGGCGCGAGCGGCCCCAGCGCCCAGGTGTTGACGTACGCCGTGGTGCCGCCGCCGGTCGGGGCGAGCTGGACCGTTTCCACCGGCGGGTTGGCCACCGGGCCGGGGCTGGTCATGATCATCCACACCGGCCGGTTGGGGTCCGCAAGGTGGGGGTAGCGCGAGACGTAGTTGAGCGAGTCCACGGTCACCGCCACGTTGGGCAGCGTGCGCGTGCCCGCGTTGCGCACCGCGATTTCGAGCTCCGTGCCCCGCGCCAGCCGCTGCGCGTGGGGCAGGCGCGCGCGCACGACCTGGACCGTGAAGTCGCCGTGCGGTTCGTGCGCGTCCTGGCGCGCTTCGCCACAGCCCGCCGCCAGCGCCGAGAGCGCCGAGAGCGCCGCGGCGCACGCCGCCCACGCGCCCAGAAGTGGAGCCCTACGCCTCCTCACAGGGCTGCCACCATACCAGCGCGCACGACCCTCCGATGAGAGCCGCCGGCGCGCCCGCGCGGACCTGCTCGGCGTGCCCCCGCGCGGCTTCCGGTGGCGCCGCCGCGCGCCTCCCGGCGGCGTGCCGGTGGCGTGCCGTGAGGCCATCGCGTAGAGTTCAGATGGCGCGAAGCGCCTAGGCCACCCCTGAGGAGGGGCACCAACTTCATGGTTCGCAGTGTTGCCGAGCGGGCTTTCCTCCCCACGAGGAACCTGCTCGAGGAAATCGGGGACATGATGATCCTGACCGGCAGGACCGTCGTCTCTGCCCTGCGCCCGCCCTATCCCTACGGCGGCGAGTTCGTCTCCCAGTTCCTCTTCGCGCTGCGCCTCTGCTGGTTCCCGCTGCTGATCTCCACGGTCTGCTTCTGCTACGCCGCGCCCGGCCTGCAGGCGGCCAACTTCCTGCAGATCTTCGGCGCGCTCGACCGGCTGGGCGGCTTCTTCGTGCTGGCCGCGGTGCGCGAGATCGCGCCGATCGTGGACGCGATCGTGCTGGCCGGCGTGGCCGGCACCGCGATCACCGCCGACCTCGGCGCGCGCAAGATCCGCGAGGAGCTCGACGCGCTGCAGGTGCTGGGGGTCGACCCGGTCAAGAACCTCGTGGTGCCGCGCTTCCTGGCGCTGATGCTCGTGACCGGGCTGTTCGACATCTACGCGATCCTCTTCGGCATGTTCGGCGGGATCCTCGCCGAGCTGGTCAAGGGCGCGCCGCTCGGGCCCTTCTGGGCCACGTTCTTCGCCAACGCCTCCACCGTGGACCTGTGGGGCTCGGTGCTCAAGACCACCCTGTACGGCGCGATCATCGCGATCGTGTGCTGCTACAAGGGCATGACCGCCTCCGGCGGCGCCGAGGGCGTGGGGCGCGCGGTCAACCAGGCGGTCGTGATCGCCTTCATCGGCGTGTTCTCCTTCGACTACGTCTTCACGCAGACGCTGCTCGCCACCCATCCCAACATCCTGGTGATCAAGTGAACGGCCGCTCATCCGCCGTGGGCGGCATGCCGCGCGAATGGCTTGCCTCCACCGGCGAGATAGGGCGCTTCGTCACCACGGTGATGGGGCACGTGTACAGCCTGCGCGTGTTCCGCTTCTTCGGCGAGGCGCTGCGCCAGTCGGGCATCCTGATCGTCGGCTCCACCGCGGTGATCTGGGCGCTCGTGTTCATCATCGGGCTGGAGTGCGGCATCGAGGGCGCCTACTTCACCGAGTCCACCGGCACGCCCTCCTACTCGGGCGTGTTCACCGCGTGGTGCGACCTGCGCGAGCTGGTGCCCTACGCGTTCGGCTACATGATGGCCGCCAAGGTCGGCACCGGGATCGTGGCCGAGCTCGGCGCGATGCGCATCTCCGAGGAGATCGACGCGCTGGAGGTGATGGGCATCGACTCGATGGTCTTCCTCTGCGCCACCCGTCTTTTGGCCGCGTGGATGGTGCTGCCCTTCATGTACCTCGCCGCGATCGGCGCCGGCTTCCTGGCCTCCTACATCGCGGTGGTCCAGCAGGTCGGCACGGTCTCCTCCGGCGGCTACTTTTTGATCTTCTGGCAATTCCAGAATCCGCCCGACTTCTTATTCAGCTTGATAAAGGGCATGGCGATGGCCACCGCCATCGTGCTCGTCGGCTGCTACTACGGCTACAACGCCTCCGGCGGGCCGGTCGGCGTGGGCACCGCCACGGCCAAGTCGATGGTCCTGAACCTCGTGCTCGTCCACCTCATCGGCATGCTCGGCACCCAGGTCTTCTGGGGCTCCAACCCCCGCGCGCCGATCGGAGGCTGACGGTGGCCGCCCTCACGCCAGGCGCGCCCGCGCCCGCGCCCGCGCGCCCAGCGCGCCCATCCTCTCGGGGGAGGGAGCGCTAGATGGCGGTGCACCAGGGGATCGCCCACGAGGAGGAGTTCGAGTGGGGCGTCAACCGCCCCTCCGGCGCGCCCGACGCGGTCGAGTTCGTCGACGTGCACAAGACGTTCGGCAAAAACCACGTGCTCCGCGGGCTCAACATGGGGCTGCCCGAAGGGCAGGTGTCGATGATCATCGGGCCCTCCGGCACCGGCAAGTCGGTGTGCATCAAGCACATGGTCGGGCTGCTGTACCCCGACGAGGGCGACGTGATCGTGCAGGGCCAGTCGGTGCCGGCCCTCTCCGACGACGACCTCTTCGACATGCGCAAGAAGTTCGGCGTGCTCTTCCAGGACGGCGCGCTGTTCGGCTCGCTCAACCTCTACGACAACGTGGCGTTCCCGCTGCGCCAGCACACCGAGAAGGGCGATGAGGAGATCGCGGAGATCGTCAACCGCCGCCTGGGCGAGGTGGGGCTCAGCAACGCAGGGGGGAAGATGCCCAACGAGCTCTCCGGCGGCATGCGCAAGCGCGCCGGCTTCGCGCGCGCGCTCGTGCTGGACCCCGCGATCGTGCTCTTCGACGAGCCCGACTCCGGCCTCGATCCCGTGCGCACCGCGCTGCTGTGCGAGCTGATCAAGGAGGTCCACGCCGAGAACGGCGGCGCCTACGTGGTGATCACCCACGACATCATGAGCGCGCGGCGCGTGGCCGAGTACATCGCGGTGCTCTGGCGGGGGCGCATCGTCGAAGCGGGGCCCTCGCAGGAGCTGTTCGACTCCGACAACGCGTTCGTGCGCCAGTTCCTCTCCGGCGACTCCGTCGGGCCGCTCACGATGGAGTAGCGTCTCGCCGCGCGGTGGGCGCGGCTAGCCTTCCCACATGACCGCCGGCCGGGTCTTTCAAGCGATCACCACCGCCTGCGCGCGCCGCGCGCGGCTGGTCGCGATGCTCGCGGTGGCACTCGGGCTCGGCGGCGCCGCGCTGGCGCTGCGGCTGCACCCCAACGCCTCCACCGACACCTTCGTGAGCCGCTCCTCCGCCGACTGGCGCGCCACGCAGCGCTACTACCGCGCGTTCGGCGAAGAGCCCGTGCAGGTGCTGGTGCGCGGCAACCTCCAGCAGCTGCTGCTCTCCAACGACATCGCGCGGCTCGCCGGGCTGGAGGGCTGTCTCTCCGGCAAAGTGCCCGGTGCGGCGCTGGCCCAGGAGGGCGGCGCGCGCGGGCCCTGCGGGCAGCTCGACGCGCTGGGCGCGGTGAAGGTGGTGCTCGGCCCCGGCACCTTCATCAACGAGGCCGCGATCGAGGTCCAGTCGCAGTTCGCCACGCGCCGCGCCCAGGCCGAAGCGCAGGCGCGCCAGGCGCAGGAAGTGGTCTACCGCGCCGCGCTGCGCCGCGGCGAACCCGCCGCGCGCGCGCGTCAGTTGGGCCGGCAGGCGCACCAGGCCACGCTCAGCGGCTTCGCCGCCGAAGTCTCCGCGTTGGCGATGAGCTTCGGGCTGAGCGGCACGCCCAGCGTCTCCGAACCCCACTTCGTCTCCGCGCTGGTGTTCGACCCCGCCGCCACCGCCGGCACGCCCAAGCAGCGCTTCGCCTACCTGTTCCCCAGCCGCAACTCCGCGCTGATCTCGGTGCGCCTGCGCGCCGGCCTCTCCAGCGCCCAGCGCACGCGCGCGATCTCGCTGATCCGCGCCGCCACGGCCATGCCTCAGTGGCACCTCACCCACGGCGAGTCCTATCTGGTGACCGGCGAGCCGGTGATCGTCTCCGATCTCGCCAGCTCGATCACCCACTCGGTGCTGCTCCTGCTGCTGGCGGTCGCGCTGGTGATGGCGCTCGCGCTGGGTCTCATCTTCCGCGGCACCCCCCGCCTGCTGCCGCTCGCGATCGCGCTGCTCGCCTGCGCGCTCACCTTCGGCGCGCTCTCGCTCACCGGCTCCTCGCTCACGCTCGCACAGGTCGCGGTGCTGCCGGCGCTGGTCGGCCTGGCGGTCGACTACGCGATCCAGCTGCAGGCGCGCGTGGGGGAGGCGCTCGCCGGGGACGACGGGCCCGCGGCCGGCGGCGGGTCCGCGGCCGGCGTGGGGCCCGCGGCCGGCGTGGGGCCCGCGGCCGGCGTGGGGCCCGCCGTGGGGGCCGGCGAGGCGGGGGCCGGCGAGGGTCCGGCGGGGCGGGCGCGCGAGGACCCGGCGGGCGAGGCCCGCGTGGTGCGCGCGCTGCGGTACGCATCCCAGCACGGCGCGCCCACGATCGCGGCCGCCGCCGCGGCCGGGGCGGGCGCGCTGCTGGTGGTGGCGCTGTCGCCGGTGCCCACCGTGCGCGGCTTCGCGCTGCTGCTGGTGGCGGGCATCGCGATCGCGTTCCTGTGCGCGCTGAGCGTGGGCTCGGCGGCGATCGCGCTGGCCGCGCGCCCGCGCCGCGGCCCCACGCTCGCCACGGGGCGCGGGGCGACGGTGGCCCGCGCGCTGGACGCGCGCGTGGGCGCGGCGTGGCGCGGCGCGCGCGCGCTGCTGCAGGACAACCTCCTCACGCGCGGGCTGCCGCGCGCGGCCCTCCGCGGCGCGGCGCGCCGCCCGTGGACGCTGCTGGGGGCGGGGCTGGTCGCGGCGGCGCTCGGCTGGGGCCTCTCCACCCAGACCGCGGTGCAGACCGACACCACCAAGCTCGTGCCCCAAAACATGGCCTCGCTGCAGGCGCTGCAGCTGCTCGAGCGCGAAGCCGGCGTGGGCGGCGAAATCAACCTGATGGTGGGGAGCTCCAACCTGATGCGCCCGCGCGTGATCGAATGGATGAGCGCCTACCAGACCAGGGTGCTGGCGCGCTTTGGCTACAGCCCCTCCAAAGGTTGTGGCCGCGCCCAGCTGTGCCCCGCGTTCTCGCTGCCCGACCTCTTCAGCGGCGGCGAAGTGGGCGCGCCGCGCGCCGGCGCCGTTTCGAGGCTCACACCCGGCCAGGTGCGCGCGGTGCTGGACGCGATCCCGCCCTACTTCTCCCAGGCCGTGATCAGCCCGGATCGGCGCCTGGCGACGCTGGCGTTCGGCATACGGCTGATGCCCCTCTCCCAGCAGCAGCGGCTGATCGAAGCGATGCGCGCCGAGCTGCACCCGCCGCCCGGCGTGAGCGCGAGCCTCGTGGGGCTGCCGGTGCTGGCCGCCGCGGCCGACGCGCAGGTCTCCTCGGTGGGGCGGCGCATGGCGATGCTGGTGCTGGGGCTGGCGGCCGCCGCGCTGGTGCTGCTGATCGTGTTCCGCGGCGATCGCCGCCGCGCGCTCGTGCCGCTGCTGCCGGTGGTCATGGCCAGCGGCTGGTCCGCGCTGGTGCTGTTCCTGATGCGCGTGCCGCTCAACCCGATGTCGGTCACGCTGGGCACGCTCGTGATCGCGATATGCACCGAGTTCGCGGTGCTGCTGTCGGAGCGCTACCGCGGCGAGCGCGTCGCCGGGCGCGATCCCGCGCAGGCGCTGGCGCGCTCCTTCAGCGCCGCCGGCACGCCGATCGCGGCCTCCGCGGCCACCGCGATCGCCGGCTTCGGGGTGCTGGTGCTGTCGGACATCAACATGCTGCGCGACTTCGGGCTGGTGACCCTCGTGGACCTCACCGTGTCGCTGCTGGGCGTGATCGCGGTGCTGCCCGCCGCGCTGCTGGTGGCCGATCGCGGCGGTGTCGCGCTCGCGCGCCCCATCCCGCGCCAGCTGATCGACGCCGCCGGGCGGTTGCGCCGCACCCGCCGCGCCCGCCGCACCCGCCGCGCCGCCGGCCATGAGAGCGCGGTCTGAGGGGCGCGACTCCGCGCGCGGGGCGCCCCCGCCCCCGGGCGGGTTCTCGCCGCGCGCGGAGGCATCGCGGTACGGCCGCTACGTGGGCGTGATCGGGCTGGTGATCGTGGTGCTGATCACGCTCAACACGGTGCTGACCAAATCGAGGGCCGGCGCCGGCATCGCGCCCGGCGAGCGCGTGCCCCCCTTCGCGGTGCCGCTGGCCACCGGCACCCTGGAAGGCGACGCCAACTTCGCGGTGCGCCCCAACGAAGGCTCCGCGGGGCAGCGCGCGGCGTGCACGGTGGTGGGCGCGCGGATACTCAACATCTGCCAGCTGTACGAGCGCGGGCCGGTGGTGCTGGCGCTGTTCGTCAACAGCGGCTCCTGCGCGCACGTGCTCGACCGCCTGCGCGCGCTGGCGCCGCAGTTCCCGGGGGTCAGCTTCGCGGCGGTGGCGATCCGGGGCGACCGCCGCGCGCTGCGCGCGCTCGTGCGCGCGCGCGCGCCGAACATCCCGGTGGGCTTCGATCGCGACGGCGCGCTGGTATCTCTCTACAAGATGATCAGCTGCCCTCAGATCACGCTCGCCGAACCGGGCGGCACAGTGCAGAGCCGCGCGCTGCTGGAACTGCCCTCGCTCGCCACGCTGCGCGCGCGCGTGGCGGCCCTGGAGGCGTCGGCGCGCCGCCACCACGGCTGGAGCCCGCCGGGGCGATGAGCGGCGAGCCGCTGCTGGGGTGGTGTGGGGAGGAGGTCGCACAGGAGCTGCCCCAGCTGCGGCTCGCGTGGGTGGAGGCGGCCGTGTGCGGTGGATCGCCCACGCGTGGCGCGCCGCGCGCGCTGCGCGAGCGGCTGCGCGAGCTGTCCAACCGCCTCGGCGGCGCGCGCGCGATCGCGGTGCGCCGCGAGCCAGTGCCCTCGGCCTACCGCGTGCTGTTCCGCCACATCGGGATGGACCCCGACGTGGTGCGCACGCCGGTGGAGGCCGCGATGTTCGCGCGCATGATGGAGGGGGGGTTCGTGTCGCGCAACCTGCTGGAGGACGTGCTGCTGGTGGCGCTGATCGACACCTCTGTGCCGGTGTGGGCGCTCGACGCCGACACGCTGGCGCCGCCGCTGGGCATCCGCCTGAGCGGCGAGCGCGAGTGGCTGGGGCTCGGCTCCGCCGCGATCGCGCTGCCGGCGGGACGGCTGGTGATCGCCGACGGCGAGCGCGCGCTGGCGCAGCTCTTCGGCGAGGTCGCCCCCGGGCACCGCGCCGGCGGCGCCACCGAGCGCGTGGCGCTCTTCGCGCTCCAGGTCGCCGGCGTGCCGTGGCTCCACGTCGAAGAGGCGCTGTGGATGTGTCGAGTCGCGCTCGAAGGGCTGTAGACTCTTGGGACGTTCCCTGCGCGAGGAGGCGGGCAGATGATCGCACCAGAGCAGCTCCACAGCTCTCGCATCCCCGGTGGTGCGCCCCGGGATGGCGCCCCCACGTGGGAGCGCGGCGGGCGCGACGAGTGGGACGGCCGCGACGCGCGCGTCGCCACGCTGGACGCCCCACAGACGGCCACGCTGAGCGCCGGACACGCCGCCACGCTGAGCGCGCGACACGATCTCAAGGCGCAGATCTCGAGGCTCGAGCGCGAGCTGTCGGCGGAGATCGCGGAGGGCTTTCCCCACATCTCGCCCGGCCCGGCGGCTCAGGACGCGTGCGGCCCGCGCCTGCTGTCACTGAGCGAGCTGGAGCGGCTGCGCGACACGCTGGTGGCGCGCCTCTCGGACGCGCGCGCCAGCGCGCGCGAGCGCGCGGAGCACGAGCGGCGCGCGCGCCAGCTGCTGGAGCGGATGAAGGAGGAGCCGCGCCGGTACAAGTTCGTGCGCCTGCCGGTGGTCGATCTCGGCGAGCGCGGGTGCGGCTACTGGCACGTGCGCCCGCGCCTGGGCCTGATCGGCATGCTGGCCGGCTGGTGGCAGCTCAAGCTCTCGTCGGGCTGTCCGTTAGCCAGGGGTCGCGCTGCGGCGCGGCCCGGGACGTTTCCAGCATCATCACCAGTGTGCGCCGCTGACGGTCGGTCATCGAGCCGATGGTCTTGTTCTCCGAGATCCCCACGCCGGAGAGGAATTTGCGGCAGCGTGTCTGGCCCCACCGTCGCTGACTCCTCAGCAGGTCGGCCACGGCCATGCTGGTGGCCTCCCAGGGGCACGCGCGGAGCACGTCGGTGACCTCGGTTTCGCCGACCGCAACCCGGCGCTTGAGGTCGGCGCGCGCGAGGCGCACCTCGTTGGCGCGCTGCAGCGCGCGCATGTACTGAGGGCCGGCAGGGGCGATCGTCGCTGTCGCGTTCATGTCGTGCACACTCCCCGTCGCCACCGCGGGTGAGCCCGCGGCGCGACATCCTCGCTTGTGGATCGTGATCGGGAACTTCGTCTAGGTCACCGGAGCGGGCCCTGTCGAGCCCTTCCGCACCCCCCAGCGACACCGCTCTGCCGCTTGGTCGGTACGCCTCCTCCGATGAGCGAAGTCCTCAAGCTACGCAGCGGGGCGGCGACGGTCAACCTTCCCCCGCGCGGAACCTGCGCTAGAAGCGAGCTTTTTCGTCCCGCCCGCGACTTGTGAGGAAATGGACAATCAGGCGGGGCCCGGCAGCGGTCCGTGCTCGGCCTCGAACTGGCGCTTGACGGTGTCGAACGCGTCGAGCGCGCGGTCGAGCGTGGCGCGGTCGTGGGTGGCCATCACCGAGGTGCGCAGCAGCGCGTGGCCGGGGGGGACCGCGGGGTGGAGCGCGCAGTTGGTGAACACGCCCTCGTCGTAGAGCGCGCGCCACAAGAGCCCCGCCTTCCAGTCGTCGCCGACCAGCACGGGCACGATCGGCGTGGAGAGGCGCTCGCGGGGCGCATCGTCGCCCGGGCCCACGCGCACCGGTTCGCCCTCCAGGGTGCGAAACCCGAGCGCGCGCAGCCCCTGCGCGAAGTGGCGCGCGTTGTCGAGCACCGCGTCCAGCAGCGGCGGGCCGTCGGGCGAGCGCACGATGTGAAGCGCGGCGAGCGCGGCGCCGAGCGCGGCGGGCACGGAGGAGGCGGTGAAGAGAAAAGGCCGCGAGGCGATGCGCAGATACTCGATCACCTCGGCGGGCCCCGCGACGAAGCCGCCACAGGAGGCGAGCGACTTGGAGAAGGTCCCCATGCGCAGGTCCACGCGATCCTCCACCCCCAGGAGCTCGCACACGCCGGCGCCGCGCGCGCCGAGCACACCGGCGCCGTGGGCCTCGTCGACCATCAAGCGCGCGCCGTGGCGGTGGCAGAGCTCGGTGATCTCAACCAGCGGCGCCACGTCGCCCTCCATCGAGAACACGCCGTCGACGACCACCAGCACCCCGCCGCCGTCCTCGTGGGCCCGCTCGAGCGCGCGCTCGAGCTTGTCCAGGCGCCCGTGGCGGAAGGGCCGCAGCTTCGCCCGCGAGAGCAACGCGCCGTCGAGGATCGACGCGTGGTCGGCGGAGTCGACGATCACGGTGTCGGAGGGCGAGAGCAGCGTGCCGAGCGTGCCCACGTTGGCCTGGTGGCCGGTGGTGAACACGATCGCGTCGTCGGTGCCGATCCACTCGGCCAGCTCGTGCTCGAGCTCGAGGTGCAGCGGCGTGGTGCCGTTCAACAGGCGCGAGCCGGTCAGCCCGGTGCCGTAGCGGTGCAGCGCGTCGAGCGCGCCCTGGAGCACGCGCTCGTCGGCGGTCAGCCCGAGGTAGTTGTTGGAGGCCAGCATGATGCGGGGCGCGCCCTCCATCTCGACCACCGGCATCGCCGGCGACTCGACCGTGCGGAAGTACGGCAGCAGATCGGCCTCGCGCGCGGCGGCAAGCATCTCCTCGCGCTCGTGGCCGCGCGTCTTTGCGAAGACATCCACCGAGGTCGTCATGAGAGGTGGGCAGAGGTGGTCATGGCCTGGCGCGATGTGGGAAGGGAAGGTAGGGTGGGCCGGGCATGGCCGTGTCAGACCTCTCGAGCACGACGGGCGTGGAGGTGCGCCCCGTGCGCTCGCGGGGGGAGATGCGCAGGTTCGTCAAGCTCCCGTGGCGGCTGTATCGTAACGAGCCCAACTGGGTGGCGCCGTTGCTGGGGGACGTCAAGAAGCGACTCGACCGTGGGCGCAACCCGTTCTTCGGCCACGCGGAGGTGGAGTACTTCCTCGCCTGGCGCGACGGCCGGCCGGTGGGGCGGGTGAGCGCGCACATCGATCGCAACCTCAACTCCTTCCAGGACAACGAGTGGGGCCTGTTCGGCTTCTTCGAGTGCGAGGACGACCCCGAGGCGGCGCGCGCGCTGCTGGACAGCGCGGCGGCGTGGCTGCGCGGGCGCGGGCGCGACCGCATGGTGGGCCCG
>Ga0123356_10006141_pt1 | contig 12187 bp, 19 predicted proteins | sample TergutEmb28metaG_2_FD_92546 | JGI IMG/M metagenome (GOLD analysis project Ga0123356, IMG submission 92546) | Embiratermes neotenicus P3 segment gut microbial communities from Petit-Saut dam, French Guiana - Emb289 P3 | ecosystem: Host-associated > Arthropoda: Insects > Digestive system > Gut ... | reverse complement strand
GACTAGCCACATCACCGTGGTGGTCAAGCAGGCCAGCGAGAAAGAGAGCTTGTAGTGGGACAGAAGGTCAGCCCGCTGGGCTTCAGGCTAGGCATCACCACCGACCACCGCTCAAGGTGGTTCACTGATTCAACCAAAGCCGGCCAGCGCTACCGCGATTACGTGCGTGAAGACGTGGCGATTAGGCGTCTCATGGCTGCCGGCTTAGAGCGAGCCGGCATTGCCAAGGTGGAGATTGAACGCACCCGTGACCGGGTACGGGTAGACATTCACACCGCCCGCCCGGGGATTGTGATTGGCCGGCGTGGCGCCGAGGCCGACCGGATTCGTGGTGAATTGGAGAAACTGACCGGCAAGCAGGTCCAGCTCAACATCCTTGAGGTGAAGAACCCCGAGATCAGCGCACAGCTGGTGGCACAGGGCATTGCCGAGCAGTTGGCTAGCCGGGTGAGTTTCCGCCGGGCCATGCGCAAGGGCCTCCAATCGGCGCAGCGAGCCGGCGCCAAAGGTGTGCGTGTGCAATGCTCCGGCCGCCTGGGTGGCGCGGAAATGTCTCGCTCGGAGTTCTACCGCGAGGGCCGGGTGCCGCTGCACACCCTTAGGGCCAACATTGACTACGGCTTCTTTGATGCCCGCACCACCTTTGGCCGCATTGGGGTCAAGGTGTGGATCTACAAGGGCGACATGACTGAAAAGGAATTCGCTCGGCAGCAAGCCGCCGCCCCGCGGCCCTCGCGCGGTCGGGGTGAGCGTGGCGAACGCGGCGAGCGCGGCGACAGGCCGCGGCGTGGTCGAGGAACTGGCGACCAGGCTAGTAGTCCACCTAGCGCCGGGACGGAGGGCTGATCAATGCTGATTCCCAGGCGCCTGAAGCACCGCAAGCAGCACCGCCCCACCCGTAGCGGTATGGCCAAGGGCGGCACCGCTGTGGCCTTCGGTGACTATGGCATTCAAGCCGTTGAGCCGGCTTACGTCACCAACCGCCAGATTGAGGCCGCCCGTATTGCCATGACCCGTCACGTCAAGCGTGGCGGCAAGGTGTGGATCAACATCTTCCCGGACCGGCCGCTGACCAAGAAGCCAGCCGAAACCCGCATGGGTAGCGGCAAGGGTTCACCCGAATGGTGGGTGGCAAACGTCAAGCCAGGCCGGGTGCTGTTCGAACTGTCAGGGGTGGCGGAGCCACTGGCTCGCGAGGCCATGAGCCGTGCCATGCACAAGCTCCCCATGAAGTGCCGCTTCATCAAGCGCGAAGGTGGTGAGTGAGTTGGCCATCGACTCAAGAGACTTGATGCCCCACAAACTGGATTTGTTGGATGACGAGCGTTTGCTGGCCGAGTTGGCTAAGGCCAAGGAGGAACTATTCAACCTCCGGTTTGCTAGCGCCACCAGCCAGCTTGAATCGCATGGCCGGCTCAAAGCGGTCAGGCGCGACCTTGCCCGGATCTACACCATTATGCGGGAACGCGAGCTTGGCATTCGCTCCGCTCCAACTTCAACCGTGGAGGCTGACAAGTGAGCGTCCAGCAAGGCATTGAACCCCGGGCGCACCGTAAGACCCGCCGCGGGGTAGTGGTCAGCGACAAGATGACCAAGACCGTAGTGGTCCGCCTGGAAGACCGGGTCAAGCACCCCCTTTATGGCAAGGTGCAGACCCGCTACTCGAAGGTCAAGGCACATGACGAATCACAGACCGCCGGCACCGGCGATCTAGTTCTGATCATGGAGACCCGCCCGCTCAGCGCCACCAAGCGCTGGCGCGTGGTGGAGATCCTGGAAAAGGCGAAGTAGGCAGGGACTAAGAATGATCCAGCAGGAGTCGCGGCTGAAGGTTGCCGACAACACCGGAGCGAAGGAAATCTTGTGCATCCGTGTGCTTGGCGGCTCCGGCCGGCGTTACGCCGGGATTGGCGATGTCATTGTGGCCACGGTCAAGGACGCCATTCCCGGTGGCGGTGTCAAGAAGGGCGACCTGGTCAAGGCTGTGGTGGTGCGCACTAACAAGGAGCGTCGCCGCCCAGACGGCAGCTACATCCGTTTTGATGAGAACGCCGCAGTGATTTTGAAGAACGATGGCGAGCCGCGCGGCACCCGCATCTTTGGCCCGGTTGGCCGTGAGTTGCGCGACAAGCGTTTCATGAAGATCATTTCGCTGGCCCCGGAGGTGCTCTAGATGGCCAAGATCAAAAAGGGTGACCAAGTTAGGGTCATCACCGGCCGGGACAAGGGCAAGACTGGCCGAGTGCTGGCAGTGTTGACCGATTCCGACAAGCTCATTGTGGAAGGTGTCCAGCGGGTCACCAAGCACACCAAGGTGGGCCAATCGGCCCGTGGTGGCAAGACCGGTGGCATTGAGACCGTCGAGGCACCCATCCACGTGTCCAATGTGATGCTGGTGGACCCAGATACCAGGCAGCCCAGTCGGGTGGGGCATCGGCTTGAAACCGAAGAGCGGGATGGCCGGCGGCGCCAAATCAGGGTGCGCTATGCCAAACGTTCGGGCAAGGAAGTGTGATGGCAACCGCACCGAAAAAGAAGACTGACGCACCGGCGGCGCGCGGCGCCGCCAAGGCCAGCCAAAAGGCCAAGGAGGCTCCGGCATCGGACAAAGACAAAGCTGAGAAGGCGCCAGCCCCTCGGTTGAAGCTGCGCTACCGGGCGGAGGTTCTGCCCCAACTGCGCGAAGAGTTCCAACTGGCCAACGTCAACCAGGTGCCCACTTTGACCAAGATCGTGGTCAACATGGGGGTGGGCGAGGCAGCCCGGGATTCGAAGCTGATTGACGGCGCGGTCACCGACCTGGCAGTGATCACCGGCCAGAAAGCCACCATCACCCGCGCCCGCAAGTCCATTGCCCAGTTCAAACTGCGCGAGGGTATGCCGATTGGCGCCCACGTCACGCTGCGTGGGGACCGGATGTGGGAATTCTTGGACCGGTTGTTGACCACCGCCCTGCCGCGTATCCGCGACTTCCGTGGATTGTCTGACCGCCAATTTGACGGTCAGGGCAACTACACCTTTGGCTTGACCGAACAATCGATGTTCCACGAGATTGACCAGGACAAGATTGACCGGGTCAGAGGCATGGACATCACCGTTGTGACCACCGCCCCAGATGACGATCAAGGCCGCGCCTTGCTGCGTCACCTGGGCTTCCCGTTCAAGGAGAACTGACGTGGCAAAGACCGCTCTAGTTGTTAAGGCTGCGCGCAAGCCGAAGTTCGCCGTGCGCGGTTACACCCGCTGCAGCCGGTGCGGCCGGCCGCGCAGCGTGTATCGCAAGTTTGGCCTCTGCCGGGTGTGCCTGCGTGAGATGGCGCACCGCGGTGAACTGCCGGGCATCACCAAATCCAGCTGGTAACCACATAACGCCGCAGGTCTGGTGACACAAACAGCCAGAAACCGCGGGGAGAAAGGGCACACAAACCCAACATGACCATGACAGACCCCATCGCGGACATGCTGACGCGCATCCGCAATGCCAACCAGGCGCACCACGAACAGGTGGAAATGCCATTCTCGAAGATGAAGGCTGCCATTGCTGGCATTCTGCTCCAAGAGGGCTACATCACTGCCTGGCATGAGACAGAGGCCCCCGTTGGTTCAACGCTGGTAATCAAGCTGAAGTACGGTCAGGACCGGGAACGGGCACTGAGCGGAGTCAGGCGAATTTCCAAGCCTGGCCTGCGAGTTTATGCCAAGTCCACCGGCCTACCTCGAGTTTTGGGCGGGCTGGGCATTGCCATTTTGTCAACCTCGTCAGGGTTGTTGACCGACAAGCAGGCTGCCAAGAAAGGCGTGGGTGGGGAAGTCCTCGCCTACGTTTGGTAAGGGGGACGCGAGATGGCATCACGCATTGGCAAGCTGCCCGTGCCGGTTCCCTCCGGCGTGGACGTGACAATCGATGGCCGGGCCATCACGGTGAAGGGCCCCAAGGGCACACTGAGCCGTGAACTGCCCGAACCGGTGGCTGTGGCTCAAGACTCTGACGGCGCCATAGTGCTGACCGTGCCGAACGACGAGCGAGGCTCGAAGTCCATGCACGGGCTGTCACGCACCTTGGTAGCCAACATGGTGACGGGTGTTAGCGCCGGCTACACCAAAGTGCTGGAGATAGTCGGCACCGGCTACCGAGTGGTGGCCAAGGACAATGACCTGGAGTTTTCTCTGGGCTTTTCTCACCCGGTGATAATCAAGGCGCCAGAAGGCATCACCTTCAACGTGGAGCTGCCCACTCGCTTCTCAGTGAGTGGCATTGACAAGCAGCTGGTGGGCGAGGTGGCCGCCAATATCCGCAAGCTGCGCAAACCCGAACCATACAAGGGCAAGGGTGTGCGGTACCAAGGCGAACAGGTCAGGCGCAAGGTTGGGAAGGCTGGTAAGTAACCATGGCAACCAGTTCAAGAAGCGCCAAGCGAGCCAAGCGGCATCACCGCGTGCGCAAGCAGGTGGTAGGAACGCCTGAACGGCCTCGCCTGGTGGTGACACGGTCCGCCCGGCACATGATGGCTCAGGTAGTGGACGATTCTCAGGGGCGCACTTTGGTCAGCGCCTCCACCATGGAAGCCGAATTGCGCTCTGAGACGGCCAAGAAGACCGCCAAGGCCCAGAAAGTGGGCACCTTGGTGGCCGAGAGGGCCAAAGAGGCCGGAATCAGCCAGGTGGTGTTTGACCGCGCCGGCAACAAGTACCACGGCCGGGTGGCCGCCGTGGCCGATGGCGCCCGCGAGGGCGGACTAGCCCTTTAGGAGCGAGACATGAACTTTGGAAGGCAGAGCATCTGATGGCACAGCTGCAAAAGGCCGGGGCTAGCGATTCGACGCGGCGTGATTCGAATGATCGGCGGGAGGATCGCCGGGACGACCGCCGCGATGGTGGTAGGCGAGACAGCCGCCGTCAGCCGCGCGACGGCGATGACCGCAACCAGTTCCTGGAGCGTGTGGTCTCAATCAACCGCGTGGCCAAGGTGGTCAAGGGCGGACGCAGGTTCTCATTCACCGCTCTGGTAGTGGTCGGCAACGGTGACGGCATGGTGGGTGTCGGTTACGGCAAGGCTAAAGAGGTGCCGGCTGCCATTGCCAAAGGCGTGGAAGAGGCCAAGAAAGCCTTCTTCAAGGTGCCGCGCATTCAGAAGACCATTCCTCATCCAATTCAAGGAGAGGCCGCGGCCGGTGTGGTGTTTATGCGTCCAGCCGCTCCCGGGACTGGCGTGATAGCTGGTGGTCCGGTGCGTGCGGTGCTGGAGTGTGCCGGCATTCAAGACGTTTTGTCCAAGTCCTTGGGCAGCGCCAACGCCATCAACATCGCCCACGCCACGGTGGCGGCGCTGAAGTCTTTGGAGGAGCCCGCGGCTGTCGCAGCTCGGCGTGGTTTGCCACTTGAACACGTCACTCCGGCTCCGTTGTTGCGCGCCATGGCCGCCACGCCGGAGGGAGAAAACTGATGGCAACTTTGGTGATCAAGCAGATCAAGTCCTCGATTGGGGGCAAGCACAAGCAGCGCGAGACGCTGCGGACCTTGGGTCTGCGCAAGATTGGTCAGAGTGTTGAAAAAGAGGATCGTCCTGAGGTGTTGGGCATGATCCGCACGGTGGCTCACCTGGTGAGCGTGGAGAGGATCGACTAATGGCCCAGGCAAACGACAAGGACCTGCCTGAGCAGGAGGCTGCGGCCCCGGCCGCCAAGAAGGCCGCGCCGAAGGCCAAAGCGAGCGCCACTGAGTTCCAGTTTGTGCCCAAGCTGAAGGCAGACGAGGAGCCCAAGGTCGAAGAGCCTAAGGCTGAACCGAAGGCCAAGAAAGCTGAAGAGCCCAAGGCTGAACCGAAGGCCAAGAAGGCTGAAGAGCCCAAGGCTGAACCGAAGGCCAAGAAGGCTGAAGAGCCCAAGGCTGAACCGAAGGCCAAGAAGGCTGAAGAGCCCAAGGCTGAACCGAAGGCGAAGAAGGCTGAAGAGCCCAAGGCTGAGGCCAAGGCCAAGCAGGCTGAAGAGCCCAAGGCTGAGGCCAAGGCCAAGCAGGCTGAAGAGCCCAAGGCTGAGGCCAAGGCGAAGAAAGCTGAAGAGCCTAAGGCTGAGGCCAAGGCTAAGAAAGCTGAAGAGCCCAAAGCCAAAGCCGCGCCCAAGGCTGCGAAGGCCGCAGAGTTTAGCTTTGTGCCGAAGCTGAAGACGGATGAAGAGATTAAGGCTGAGGCCGAAGCCGCGAAGGCCGAGGCAGCAGCGCCCAAGGCGAAGGCTGAGCCGAAGGTAGAGAAAGCTGAAGAACCCAAGGCCGAGGCAGCAGCACCCAAGGCGAAGGCTGAGCCGAAGGCAGAGCAAGCTGAAGAACCCAAGGCCGAGGTAGCAGCACCCAAGGCGAAGGCTGAGCCGAAGGCAGAGCCAAAGGCAAAGCCGGCTGCTGCGCCCAAAGCTAAGACAGCCGAAGCTGCCGCGGAGACCGACGAAACGGCATCGGACAGAGTAAAACTGCTCAAGGTTCACCACTTGCGGCCAGCCCCCGGCGCCAAGAAGCCGAAGCAGCGGGTTGGCCGTGGCGAGGCTTCGCGACGTGGCAAGACTGCCGGACGGGGAACCAAGGGCACCAAGGCCCGCGGCCAAGTCCCAGCCCGCCTGGAAGGCGGCCAGATGCCGATGCACATGCGCCTGCCCAAGCTGCGTGGGTTCAAGAACCCATTCAGGGTGGAATACCAGGTGGTCAACCTGGACAAGCTGGCGGAACTGTATCCCGAGGGCGGCGCCGTGAGCTCCGCTGACTTGGCTCAACGCGGAGCTGTCAGGCGCGGCCATCCGGTCAAGGTGCTGGGCGACGGCGCCATCACAGTCAAGCTGGACGTAACAGTCCAGGCGGTTTCGTCAAGCGCCAAGGAGAAAATCCTGGCGGCAGGCGGAACCATTAGCGACCCGGCCACCAAGTAAAGTAGTCGGGTCTGGAGTAGTACACACACAGAGATTTCGCACCAGGAGGCTTCGTGCTCGGCACATTCGCAAAGGCGTTCAGAACGCCGGATTTGCGCCGCAAGCTGCTGTTCACCATGGGCATCATGGTGCTATTCCGGGTGGGCTCGTTCATACCGACGCCCGGGGTTGACTACCAAGCCATCAAGCAGCTGCAAGACCAAACCCAAGGCGACAGCCTGCTGGGTCTGATCAACCTGTTCAGCGGGGGTGCGCTGCTCCAACTCTCGGTCTTTGCCTTAGGGATCATGCCCTACATCACGGCCAGCATCATTGTTCAGCTGCTGCGGGTGGTCATTCCCCGGTTCGAGGCGCTGCACAAGGAAGGCCAGGCTGGGCAGAGCAAGCTCACCCAGTACACCCGGTATTTGACCATCGCATTGGCCGTGCTGCAATCCACCATGGTGATCACCACCGCCCGAACCGGAGCCCTGTTTGGTGGTACCGGGACGGACGTCCAGGTGATCTACAACGACGGCCCCGTCACGGTCACCCTGATGATCTTGACCATGACAGCCGGCACCGGCTTGATCATGTGGTTGGGTGAGTTGATCACCGAGAAGGGCGTCGGCAACGGCATGTCGCTGCTGATCTTCACCTCGATTGTGGCTGGTTTCCCAGGGTCAATGGCCTCGATCTTGCAGGCCGGTGGCACCGCTTCTGGTGCCAGCAACTTTGTGATTGTGTTGCTGGTGTTCTTCCTGGTGATTGGCGCGGTTGTCTTTGTTGAGCAGTCTCAGCGCCGCATTCCGGTCCAATACGCCAAGCGGATGGTTGGCCGGCGGACCTACGGCGGCTCTTCGACCTACCTGCCCATCAAGATCAACATGGCCGGGGTAATCCCGGTGATCTTCGCCTCCTCGATCCTGTCGCTGCCCAGCATGTTGACTCAGTTTGTGCGCGACGACCAGCAAGGCAACGCCGTGGTGCGGTGGATTGTGACAAACTTCCACTCCCAGGCCGGCGTCTACATGGTGGCCTATGCCGCGCTGATCATTTTCTTCGCATTCTTCTACACCGCTATCACCTTCAACCCAGATGAGGTGGCGGACAACATGAAGAAGTACGGCGGATTCATACCCGGGATCCGGGCGGGCAAACCCACCGCCGAATATCTGCACTACGTGATCAACCGGATCAACACGCCTGGCGCCATGTACTTGGCAACCGTGGCCCTCATTCCGCAGATCTTGTTCGGCATACTGAAGATCTCCAACAACATGCCCTTTGGCGGGACCACCCTGCTGATCATTGTGGGCGTTGGTTTGGACACGGTGAAGCAGATCGAATCCCAATTGCAGCAACGCCACTACGAAGGCTTCTTGAGGTAAGCACCTGCCTGACCTGGTGCCGGCGTCCGGCGCCAACCGATCAGTGACAAAAGGCGGACACCAAACGCCACGCTGACTAGTAGATTGGCTGGTGTGACAGCTCGCCTGGCATTATTCGGCCCTCCTGGTTCGGGCAAAGGGACCCAAGGCGGTTCCCTCGCCACCAGGCTTGGCATTCCAACCATTTCAACTGGGGACTTGTTCCGGGACCAGATTGGACGCAGTACCCCGCTGGGGCTTGAAGCCAAGGGTTACATTGTTCAAGGTCTGCTGGTGCCAGACAGCGTCACCAACGCCATGGTGGACCAGCGTCTGGATCACCCGGACGCGGCTCATGGGTTTATCTTGGACGGCTACCCCCGCAACATTGATCAGGTTGGTCAATTAGACAAGATGCTGGGCCAACGCGGCTGGGCATTAGACGCCCTGGTGGAACTGACGCTACCGGAGTCACTGATTGTGGACCGGCTGCTGAAGCGGGCCACTCTTGAGGGGCGAGCCGATGACACCGAACCGGTCATCCGCCAGCGGATCGCGGTCTACCACCAGCAGACCGCCCCAATGCTGGAGTTGTACCGCCAGCGTGGCGACCTGCTGGAGGTTGATGGGGTGGGCAGCATTGAAGCCGTGGGCGAAAGAGTGCTGGCGGCCCTGGCGGCCAAGGATGGCTTGGGCGGGGCTGGCCAATAGCCAGCTGCGGCTCAGCACCGCTCTCAGGCGCCGTTCCCCGCCGCCTCAGGGCAAGCCGGTGATCTGTTCCGTGCCGCTGCTAGATGCGTCCTTGGGTAAAAAACGCTGGCCAGTCAGGTGGCACAGGTAGGCTTCAGGGGTGCAGTTAGGCAGCCGAATCGAGCTGAAGAGCTCCGGTGAAATCCAGGCGATGCGAGCCTCGGGCCTGGTGACCGCCGCCACCCTGGCGGCGCTGCGTGAGGCCATCCAGCCTGGAGCCAAAGCCAAGGACATTGACGCCCTGGCTGAGTCGGTCATCCGGCAACATGGCGCGGTCCCCAGCTTCTTGGGCTACCAGGGTTTTCCGGCCTCGATTTGCCTGTCAATCAACGACGTGGTGATCCACGGTATCCCGCTCAACCAGGTGATCCACGCAGGAGATTTGGTGTCAATTGACTGTGGCGCCATTCTGGAGGGCTGGCATTCTGACGCCGCTATCACGGTGCTAGCCGGGGATGAGGGCACCGCACAAGCCGGCTGCCTGGCCGAGGTCACCCACCTGGCGCTCTGGGACGGCATTGCCGCCTTGGCAAAGGCTAAGGGTGTCTGGGAGGTTGGGGCCGGCATCGAACAAAGCGTCAAGACCAATGAGGCCAGTTTTCGCGTCCTGCCGGACTACGTGGGGCACGGTATTGGCCGGGCCATGCACATGGAGCCAGAAGTGCCCAACGTGGCCAGGCGAGGGCGTGGCCCCAAGATTCGCCCTGGGCTAGTGGTGGCAATCGAGCCCATGGTGGTGGCTGGGCGCACCGACACGGTGGTAGAGGCCGACGGTTGGACCGTGCGGACGGTTGACGGGTCTTTGGCAGCCCATTGGGAGCACACGGTAGCGCGGACCGAGGGCGGCGTCTGGGTGTTGACAGCCGACGATGGCGGAGCGGCCGAGTTGCAGGCCCGTGGTCAAGCCGCGGCGCCGGCCCTGTGAGCCTGGCTAGACCATGGGCGGAGCGCTAGACGGTTTTGCGGTTGTTTCCCTGCCCATTGTGCTGGGCTACGTGGTGGCCCGCACCGGCCTACTGAGTCCCGGCGCCCACGGGCAAATCAACCGGCTGGTGTTCTTTGCCTTCATGCCGGCGCTGTTGTTCACCGTGGTCTCCGAAACCGAGCTTTCGGTGGTGTTTTCCAAGCTGGCGCTGGCCAGTCTGGTGACTGCCCTGGTGACTTTTGCCTTGTATGCCCTGCTGGCCGAGGCCATCTGGCGACGTCCGGCGGACGCTGTGGTGGTGGGTACGGTCTGTGCCGGATACACCAACGCCGGCAACATTGGTTTGCCGGTCTCCCTGCTAATGCTGGGCAACGCCGCACTGGTGGCGCCAGTCATCTTGTTCCAAACCGTGGTCTTTTCCCCGATTGCGCTAGCCGCCATGAGCCTGGCTGCCGGCCAGAAAGCCACGCCGCGGCAGGTGTTGGTGGCGGGTCTGGCCAACCCTGTGGCCCTAGGCTCGACCATCGGCTTGGTGATGGCCGCGCTGCCGTGGCAGGTGCCAAGCGTCCTGGCCGGGGCGATTGGCATGATCGGTTGGGCGGGAGTGCCGTTGATGCTGCTGGCCCTTGGCATGTCCCTCCGTGGACGGCCGGTTTTCGAGGCCGGGCCAGGCCGCCGGGATGCCATTGTGGCCATAGTCTTCAAACTGCTGGTCATGCCTTTGTTGGGATACCTCTTGGCCCGATTTGCCTTTGGCTTTGGCGCCCATGGCATCTACGTGGTGACAGTCCTGGCCTGTCTACCGGCGGCCGGCAACACCTTCAACTACGCCCAGCGCTACAACGTGTCGGTGGCCCTCGCCCGAGACACCGTAACCGGCACCACCGTGGCCGGTGCCCTGGTGCTGTTGGCCGTGGCCGCCATGTTGGGCTAGGGGCGGCGCCTACCTTGACCCGTGGCCCAGCCGCCACGCTTGGCGGTGTCTGTGGGAGCGCCGATTCACCCACGGTTGGTCCGGGGTGGACGCCAGGGCCGGGGGCCGGTCTCTAGAGCAGGTGGACAAAGCAGGCACACCAGCTGCCACGGTCACGTTCCATGCGCAGTGCCACTGGCCGGATCCGGTCAGCGGCCTTGTAGATCAGCACGGCTTCAATGACCGATTCGTTGATCCATGAGACGCGCAGGGAATGCTGTCCAACTTGACCCTGCCGAGGCAATCGGCGGGCCACGCTAGCTTGCTGGGTGAGGCGCAGAATCACATCATCATTGGCGTAGCGGGCCAAGGCTTGGGTTGGTGTACGGCCGTGAAAGGCAGCCAGGATGCAGGCCACCACAAACTTTAGGCAAACGTCAGGTTGGCTAGCGCGGCCTCCGGCGCGCGATCTTGGGAGATACCGCACAGTTGTGTCGGTCATGATTAGCCCCTTGCGGTTGGTGTCTTGGGGACGCGACAAACAAGCTTGGCTGTGGATTGATAGACACGCCAGTGCTGGCCCGAAGGGGCTGTGGACAAAGGCAAAAATTACATGGGATGAATTCAGCGGCCGAAACAGGGGTCATGCGCCAATTGCCAAGAAAACACCTCGTCAGACTTGACCGCTGCCAAGGCTCGGCTGATCTGACAAGGTCAATTAGTTGCAAATGCAAACTTCGCTCTGGGTGATGACTTGCGCTCCAGCGAAAATCTAGTGTCCTAGCTCTGACGGACCAAGCCCACTCTCGCGCGACTGCAGGATCTGACGTCAGGCAGCGCTTAGCATCCAGAAATGACCCCAACAGGCCGGGCTGGTGTACCTAGTGGCTGCTAACGACCAGTTGGTGTCAATAGATGCTGCTGACTGGAGGGCCGGTGTCAGTTATTGCTGCTAACTGGGCTAGTTAGCCACCGGAAACGCCACCAGCCCACTGTTAGGTGCTGGATCTGACACCAGCCGGCTCTTAGCAACCGGAAATGACACCAACGGGCCGGGTTGGTGTACTTAGTGGCTGCTAACGACCAGTTGGTGTCAATAGATGCTGCTGACTGGGGGGCCGGTGCTCTTTGAGGGGGTTTGGCTGGTGGTGGCTGCGTCCGGCCAGGCGTCAGGTGCCGCCGACCACGCCACTGGTGCAACGATGTGTGGATGACCTTGTTGCCGGGCCAGTGCTATTGGATGGCTGGCTGGTGGTGGCTGCGTCCGGCCAGGCGTCTAGTGCCGCCGGCTACGCCACCAGGGCAACCGTGGGGCGACACCCCAGCCATCAGGCCAGCATTT
>Ga0123356_10006140_pt1 | contig 12188 bp, 10 predicted proteins | sample TergutEmb28metaG_2_FD_92546 | JGI IMG/M metagenome (GOLD analysis project Ga0123356, IMG submission 92546) | Embiratermes neotenicus P3 segment gut microbial communities from Petit-Saut dam, French Guiana - Emb289 P3 | ecosystem: Host-associated > Arthropoda: Insects > Digestive system > Gut ... | reverse complement strand
TTGCTTTCACCTGCTTGCATGTGTTTAATTATGGAGTCTCTTTTTTCGTTTGATATTGGCTTTGGCATATAACTTCTACAATTACACCATACACAGTGGACTATAAAAAGTTAAAGTGCTATAAGGCTACTATTTTTTGGTCTTTAGAGTTTGCGATTTGTGTTTGACCCGAAAAGCCCCATGTCTCTTCTTTTGCAATGGTGCTGTAGCCTTGGTAGTCTTGGTAGAATTGCTGATAGTTCTCCTCATAGCCAAGGGGTTTTTGGGTTTGTTCTTGAGGTAAGGTCAGGTTCATTGTTTTAAGCAAACTAAGAGAAAGGGAATCTGGGGAGGAGAGGGTTTGGATTGTTTTTCCTGTGGGTATGTTTGTGACTAAATATACTGTTATGTTGGTTAATCCTCCTAGTTCTTTTGGGGCATTTAGTGATAGCAGGGTGTTTTGGGTGGTGTCTGCTATTATGTCTATTTGCAAGGGAGAGGTTGGGTCAAAGTTTAGGGGTAGATGGTAGGGGTTGTTGTCTCTAAAGTTTAACTCTATGGTTCGTTGAAGAGTGGTTGTCTGTTTTTGGCCTGCGGTTATTTGGAGGTTGTAGTATAGGGGGCTTGTGCGTTTCAAGTATGCTTCAATAGAACCCGTGCTCCTAAATATTTGAGGACCAGAATCATATAGATCGGCCATTGCTAGTTTGAGGGCTTGGGGATCGGATGTTTGCTTCTCAAAGCTCGAACGTAAAAGGTCGGTTTCAGTAAAGTTAAAGGCTGACTCAAAAACGGCGTTTATGTTAACACTTGGGTCTATGCTCCATTTTTGAAGGGAATGATCCCACTTGTAAGCGGTTACGTTAAAGAGTTCATCAAAAAACTCATACTCACAAGTGGCGTTGGCATCAAAGTATCTGGGTGCCCCAAAGAGGCTGCAACCAGTCGTTAGATTATAGTAAAGTGCATGGGTAAAACCTTGATTGGCAATTTCTGCTACAACTGCAGAATTTAGTTGGTATTGGAGTTTTGCATAACGTTCCTGTGATGTAAAGTATAGGGGCAGGGGTGTTAGGCAGTTTAAGGTTTGATTTTTCGCTACACCCACCTCTTTGGCAAAAAGGTCGATGTGTTTATTGTGCGCATACATTGCTGTTACAGTATTTCCAAAGGGTGAAGTGATTAGTGTTCCGTTTGGGGTGTTAAATTGCTCTACAAGCTGATTCTGCAAATCTTCCTGACTTGTTGTTTGGTTGCTTTGATTTGGATCTATTGAGGGAGGAAAGACGATGCTGGCTTGCCACTCAAACCACTCACCATAAACACCGCCCCCACCTACCCCATCTACAGGCAGGTTTTGAGTCCAAACATAGCTATGATTAGTGTTTGTATCCCAAAGAAAACCCACAGGAAAATCTTTACTTGTAAAACCTTTACCATCAACACCTAAAACTATCTGACTGACTTTAGCCTCATCGTCTATGCCTTGGACTAAGAATTGGGTATTGGAGCTTTGATTAAGAAAACTAGCCACCGTAAGGTTGGGGGTGAGAGATTGCTGCATCTGACCTATTTGCGGAATTTTCTGGGCATACCCCACCCAAACATAATCATCAACCACTGCACGCTGCCTAAGATTACGATCAGGCCCATTACCCTCATAACGCACAACTATAGCAAAGGGTTTCTCATAACTACTTGAACCATTCCCAGTTGGAACAGTATAAGTAAGAGCTACGGTAAAATGCGGATCATACTCCACCACCACAACAGACAACGACGCCTCAGCCATCACATAACTCTCACTTCCAGAACCATCAGCATTAGCAGTGGAACGATTGCCCCACACTTCAACAACAAAAAAATACACCCCCGCCGAAGCAGAGGACAAAACCTCAAAACAGCCCCCACCAACCCCCTCCACCCCAAAATTGTCACTAAACACGCTAAAAACAGAGCGGTCGTAGTGAATTTCTATCTTTTCAAAATCAACCTCACTTATCAAGTCTGTACTATAGGTTATCTCAAAACAATCATTTGGGTAAAAGGTGCCATCCTCATTCATAGAAACATAACCATACTTATCCAACAAAGGCTCAACACCCAAAAAAACACCCCCACCACCAGTATTATTATCAGACTGCACATTTTGAGCCCCAAGACAAAACAAACTGGCAAACAACAAACCAACCACCACTACTAAACACAAACTTGGTTTACAACCCCACAGACTCTTTTTACGGTTTGTTTTCTGAAGAGATCGCCTACAAAAATTATCCCACACCATCAGTCTCAAACTCCCACTTTTTCTAAGCTACAGCTATTCATATTACACTAAAAGAAGCCCCAAGACTTTTTAAAAGACAAAAACACAGCAAAAGCTACACAATTACGAGTTCTGTGTTAAAAACAGGAAAAAGGAATGTTTTACAATAATAAAGAGAGACTTTTTGCTTCTACGTCAACTTTTAGTGAAGCAAGCACACCAGAGTTTTTGCAGTAAAGAATTACGCCTTGATTCCCAACTAGGTAGGTATCCTTTTTTTGTCTAAATCCAGTTTGACCATGTATGATTAATGCTCCATTTTCTTGTTGTAGTCGGGTTGCTATTTTTGAAAATTGTTCAGAATCAAGTTCTACTAATGTTCCCGCTGCTCGTACAGCAATAGCTGCGGCAGTGGTTGCTGCTGTGGCGCTCATACTTATCACGTTTTCTAAGGCAATTTGTGTATTTAATGCTTATTGCTGTTTTGTTGAGGGTTGTGTTTTCTTTTAAAGTTAGGGAACGTTAATTGTTGATGCAGGATGGATTTAGTTAAAAGTGAGCGCTGGGTTGAAGTTAGACCTCTTATAACGGTCAAGTTGGAGTCTTTGAATTTTGCGTCTGTTTTAGATGCCCTGCATAATTTGGGTAAGCCGTTTAGGTTTTTTATTGTTGCCCCCAAAGATGGCGGCTGTGGGGATGATGAGCGGGCGCTTGTTAGGTTTTTCTTTGAGTTCTTTGATGAGCATACCCGTGCGCAAATGTCAAATGTCATACGAACGCTGCTTGACGTGGAAGTTATAGGAGGAGTTGAGTTGCCAAGGCATCAATACCGTTTTTGTGCGGATTTAGAGTTAGCTAAGGATTATGCGTTGCCGTTAGTGTTTAATGGTCAGCGACAAGAGTTGGCGGTTAATCTTATTGACCGCTTAGTTGCGTCCGTTGCAGGGTTGGGGGTATGTGTTGAGGTTGTTGTGCAGGCAGATTCTAATGCTGTAGGGGGTATACAGAATTTTGTGCACAAAAAAACCACACCCAAATCAACCTCAGGTACAAGTTCGTTGGTTTTAGATCCCCTTGTTGATTTGTTAGGTGCGGGCATTGGAAAAGGCTCAAAAAGTGAGTCGTCTAAGGGGCGATCTGGAGTGGTTAGGGTGGATTCTTGGAGTCGTGAACTTGTTAGGGGTGCGGAGTTAAAACTTGCAAGTAACCTGTTTGTCTGCAAAATCCATATTTTTGGGGAGTCTTTACAAAGCATTCAAGCAACCAAAAAAGTGTTGCCAGCAGCCCCCACCAACAGACTAAAAACCTTCAAAACAACCAAAAAACAAAAACAACACCCAACCCCAGCACTTAGAGCACCAAAAAGGTATGTTGTGCGAAATAATGTTCTCTGTCGTCTTTGGTGGGCAATACCGTTAAGCCTTCTGTTATTGGCTGGGTTTTTTGGAGTATTTAATCCTCTAAACCTTGTTTTGTCTGCTTCAATATCTGGGGTGGATGTTGGGTTTGTTGGTTTTGGGGTTTTTTTGGCGGTTTGTTTGTTTGTGGGCTTTAGGAAGCGACACCCGATTGTGCTCTCCACCCAAGAGTTATCACAAATTGTAGGGTTGCCTACAGCAGTTGAAAAACTCCCCGTAGTGTTAGGTAAGGTGCCTCTTGCAAGAATGCAACTAGACTACGAAACCCAACCAACCAAAAAACCTGAAAAACAAGAAGACAAACCAGCAACAGTTGAGAACACCAAAAAAGAAGAGACAACTGATAATGTGTGGTCTCAAGACCCCAATAATACGTGGTCTGCCTCCCCTTCTTATCAACATGGCTTTTCATCTGTTCCTGAATAGATGCAATTACCCAAAAATAAAAAATAGAGTCTTCTACTATTTTACAGAGAGGGAACAGGGAAATGAGTGAAATCGTCAAATTATCCGAATTGGATAATAACCAATTAAACCAAGCAATAGGCGTGTTTGTTGAAGGGTTCTACAACACCCTTAAGAGTTTTACAAAGGATAAAGAAAAAATGCACAGACTATTCCAGAATGCTTTTGATTGTGAGATGACGTATGCATATTTGCAGGGCAGTGAGGTGGTGGGTTTTTTAGGTCTGGCTAATCATCAAAAGCGTCCCACAAAACTAAGTAAAGAGACCTTTGTGGAGGTGTTAGGTGGTTTTGCGGGTAAAATGGCCTATAAATCAGCAAGCGCAGCTATGGAGAAAATCAAGGTACACCATCCTGGTGAGGTTTGTATTGACTTTATTGCAGTTCATCCAGAACACAGGAGCAGGGGAATTGGTAAGAAACTGGTTGAGTATGTACGGGATAATTTGGGTTATAGGTATATCTGGTTGGAGGTTTCTTCAAAAAATCCAAGGGGGATAGCGTTTTATGAGCGGGAGGGTTTCAAAAAGGTTAGCGTTAAAACAAGCCTTTTGGTGGTGCTTTCAGGGTTTGGTAAAATGATAACTATGAGAATGGAAGTAGAAACTAACTAATAATATGTTTAGCTGTCAATAGCATCGTGTCAGAAGTTAGTATTTTCCGATGATGTTCAATTATTTGCCCGGTAACTTGTTCACATCATTTTTCAAACTATCGTATTTTTCTTGAAGGGTAGAAGATTTGTCTGATTTTTAAAATTTCTACAATCTATAGGGTGAGAATGAAAATTATGTTGTTGATGTGGTTGCCATTTGTTTTTGTGTTGATTATTTTGGGGTATGTTTCGGTGCTTGATTTTAAGACCCGCAGAGTTGCTAATCGGGTTTGGCTTTTTGCTTACCCAATTGGATTTGTAATGACTCTTGTGAGCGTATCGTTTAATTTGGCGGGAGCATCGGTGGTGTTGGTTTCTTTGGTGGTTTCTTTGTTTTTGGGACTTGGGTTGTGTTGTTCGGGTTTTTATGGAAGCGCAGACGCCAAAGCCCTCATATTCATCGGCCTAACTCTTCCAGCAATCCCCCACACACTTAACACTGCATTAGGACTTTCTGCATTACCATTAGTTTTAGTGGTATTTTGTTTTTCATCCATTTTAAGCCTGATATGGCCGCTGTCCATTTTTAGCCTAAACCTAAAAGACCTCCTTCTTAAGAGAAAAACTATGTTTGAAGGAATCCAACTCACCCTACGTCAAAAAGTCTGGTTGCTCTTTACGGTGAGACTCATACCTTTAGATAAGATGGGGGGGCTCAGGTGTTTTCCAGCCGAAACAGTGGTAGTTCAAGAAGAATGTGATAACAAACCTACTAGAAAGTTGCTACGGTTTGTAAAAGCCGAAACAAACCTGCAAAAATACGTAGACAACCTAAAGGAACACAGCGAACTATACCAAAACGGTGTGCTTGCCTCTCCAACAATACCCACCATGGTCTTCTTCACCATCGCTCTTGCAATAGTCCCGCTTTGCATATAACCCCTAAAAAGGGCAATCAAACGGTTGGGCAATACTTGTGAGGAGCAAACTTACTCCATCGGCAACCCAGTAATTGAACAGTGTTTATTCATTACCACTGTCTTTTTTTGTTTCTTCCTCGAAATCAAGCGATAACTTCACACGTTTTTCTATATCCTCAACACTTGGCAAAGTATCTACTAGTTCAGCGGGAACAAAATCAGACAACTTGTACTCACTAACACCAATGGGCTTATGAATATCTTTTAAGGCATATTCAGCCGTCAATTTATCCCTAGTTTTACAAAGAATAATACCAATAGAGGGATTATCAGTTTGGTGTTTGAGCATATCATCAACCGCCGACAAATAAAAATTAAGCTTGCCCGCATATTCAGGTTTAAACTCTGTATTCTTTAATTCAATAACCACATAACAACGAAGCTTAGTATTGTAAAAAAGTAAATCCAAATAGTAATCTTTGTCGCTAACTTCAAGATGATACTGATTGCCAACAAAAGCAAACCCCGTACCCAACTCCATAATAGTCTTAGCAATATTAGCCACCAACTCATTCTCTATCTCCCGCTCAATAATTGCCTCACGCTGCTCAATAAAATCAAACACATAAGGATTCTTCAAAGTATCAGAGGCCAAACCACTAAACGGTGCAGGTAACGATTTGGTATAGTTACTTGTCTTTTCAGCCAAACCCTGACGCAAATATGTCTTTGCATCAACATGATATTGCAACGAAGATAGAGACCAACCGTTCTCAATTGTTTGCTGAGCATACCACAAATACTCATCAAAAGTCTTTGCTTTATCCAAAAGTAACGTGTTATGAGACCAACTCAAAAGTGCAGACACTGTCTGCAGTTTTGCAGGGTCATTTATGAATTCAGCAAATTTTCTCATATAGTTGAGGTTACGAACAGAATAACCCCTTGTAGTTGGAAAATCCAGCTTTATATCGTGAGCAAGAGTTTCAACAAACTTAGTACCGTATTGTGTATTGGCCAAAATAATTTGACCTATGTTCCAGTAAAGCTCTATTAACTCCTTGTTTGCACCCAAAACAACTCGATACTGCGCCGTTTTAATACGTGCCTTAATGTCCTCTAAAACAGAAAAATACTCTTTACTGTTAATCACCATACTTGTTTTCCCTCTAACTATATTGACTACAACGACCTCTCGTTTACAGTTCCGTCCCTTTTCGTTCTTTGTTATTAATCATAGGTTAGTTCTGTTGCTTATTTTCTTTCTTCTTATCTTTGATAACTCTGATGGTTAACCTGCAGTCTTTTGGTTTTTGTGCGCTTCTCTTTTTGAATGTACTATTTGACTAACTCAAAGAGGCAGAACCAACTGCTATACAGAAATTATCTGCTCAAAGGTTTTCTATGGTGCTTTTGTCACTTAATTGTTTGTAGAAGTTTTTTAGGGTCTTTTTTAGTTCTTCTTTGTTAGCTACTCCTGTGCAGATCAGTTTTCCAGTAAGAAAGACAAGAAAAGCTGCTGAGGGCTGATCTGTTTTGTTGAGTGGGATGTGACATTTAGTTGGGTCATAAATGGTTTCGAACTCGTTTGTGAACTGTTCTGGGGCGATATTGGCGCTACTTAGATTCACTGAAGCCACCAAATTTTTCACACAACACTCAAAAACACAGTCGGCTGAAACTATTTTTTCTGTTTTTAGTATGTTTAGAAGTTTGGTTAGGGCTTGGTTGGATTTGGTTTTTGTTTTTATGTTGGTGCATAGGAATTTGCCGTTTTGGAAAAGCAAAAAGGTAGCAGATGGCTTTTTTAGTTTAAAGGATAAGCCGGAGAGTTGGTTCCAGTTGCGCTTGGAGCCTTCTAATTTTTGATTTGCAACCTCTAAGTTGATACTTTCACTAAAAGAGCCAGTCATTACAATATTTTCAACTGTGATTTCGAAGTCAAACATGACAGTCACAGCAATATAAAATTTGAAACTTTAAAAAACGACAAAACACCAATTGAGAAAAACAAACCTTTAGAACTAAACAGGCAAGATAATCAGTCTAAGTGCGTCTTGTTTATCGGACATATTCAAACCCGTCCGCATCACCACTATTAGTTTGTTTTGAAGTTGAGGGTTTATCGGTTTGGTTTCCAGTTAGAACGTCAACTAATTTGCTAACAGAGTCGCTTAATGCGCTTAGGCCTTTTTCTAAAGCTACAATTCGCTCAACCATACTTATTTGGCTCTTAGAAACGGCTTCAACAAACTTGCCAAGTTCTAACATTCGGCTGTTGTTGAATTTTAGAGCTTCCCACATTCCCCTGACTTCATCGCGTAAATCTTTGATATCCTGTGCTTTCTCCATCCCCGCCAACCCCTTAGAAACTGCTTCCTCAAACTTGTTCAAAGACATAGGCGTAGAAACCTTCCACTCTTTACGAACCAAACTCGCCTCCTTTTGATAAGTCCGCTCAATCATACCATAGAGGTCACGTTTGGTAACACATTGAATCCCATCAATGCGAATCCCCGCATGATCTTTGTTAAGCTCCCAGGTAGTGATAACGAGGTCATTTAAGCAAAAACCCAGTTTACCCTCAACGAGTTCAAACCATCGATTAACAGCAAATAAGCAGGCATCTCGGCTCATCCCCGCATCACAAGAAATAATCCCCGACACCTTTTTGCGCTCACTCCCAAAAATCACTTTCACAGCTACCCCACCCACCACCTCAGTGATAGACTCAGACTTTACATTAACTGACAAATTACTATGCAACCTAACATTATGCAGCATTAATGGTACAAACCGCACACCGTACGTGATCTTGCTGCAATAACTTCCGGGGTAGGGTTGAATAACAAGACCCCTCTGCAATAATCTAGCGCAAATAACCCGCACCGAGGTGTATTGTCCAGCCGTGGGCTTATGGGGAGCATGGATTTTACGGGCAATCTCACACGGTTTTAGCTCAATTTCTGAGGCATCAATAACATGACAAATCCGCTCCTCAACCGAATATCCAAATTTTCGACTCTGAGAACCAGTAACAGTTGTAACAGGTGTTACAACAGGTGTATGCTCCCGCTTAAGATCCAAAGAGTCAACCAAAAACCAGTCGCCTAAAGATGCTCTTCCATGTTCTTTTGAGAAACTAATTCAGGCGTACGTAAATCTTTAAAGAAGTTATGAATTAATTTTCCAATTTCCGCTATGACATTTGTGGTAACTGCGTTGCCCACAGTTTTGTATCGTTGCGTCTTGCTGATTTCTATTTGCTCCCCTGTAAGGGTTAAACCGTACTGTGTCCAGTGATCTGGGAACCCTTGCAGTCTTTCACACTCAAGCGGAGTTAGTTTTCTAAGCCGTTTGTCTGCCGTGTAGGTTGTTAGCATGGTTCCCTTGCCCCCAGCCGTACCCATACGCGCAGTCAAAGTGGGTGTTGTATCCGCGTATATGCGTGTTTTTCTAAACTGATAATCAACAATCAAGTAGGTATCGCCTCCATGCAAACCGCCATAGCCTGCAGTAAGTGTACTGCAAACTTGCCCTTGACACGGTTTAACACCCACTGCGTTGCTGTCTCCGATAGGAAAAAACGTTCTTCCACCATGTTTGAGGGTAGTAAGATATGCGACAATGAAGACTCGGCGGCGGGACTGAGGTACTCCGAAAAATTTGCTGTTAAAAACTTTCCACTCGCAAATATACCCCAAGTCCCCCAACGCCTCAAGGATCGTTTGGAACGTTTTTCCCTGCTGAATACTGAGCAAGCCGGGAACGTTTTCGAGAAGTAACATCGGGGGTTGTTTTTCTTTTGCAAGGCGTATAATTTCATAAATGAGCGTGCCACGTGGGTCTCGGAACGCTGATCGCTTGCCAGCAGACGAAAAGGGTTGACAAGGAAACCCTCCACAGAGTAGGTCAAAGTCGGGCAGGTCTTTAGCTTGAACGTTTCGGATGTCTCCTTCGTACAAGGAACCATCATTCCAGTGGTGGCGGTAGATTGAAGCGGCCCACTTATCCAACTCATTAGCAAACACTGTTTCAAATTGGGTTGAGGCTTTTTCAAGTCCATGTCGGAAGCCTCCGATGCCACAGAAGAGCTCACACACTCGAAGACCATGCACCAGGTAGCCTCCAATCTGCTACGGGTAGGGGGGTTTGACTGTTTAGAGCATCTATCTGTCTTTGAGCAATAGAGGCGTATTCTTTAGTTACCTCTATGCCGACTGCATCGTACCCTTCGTGTTTAGCGGCTATTAGGGTTGTTCCTGAGCCACAGAATGGATCTAAGATGGTTTCTCCGGGTTCAACAATCTTTACAAGGTCACGCATTAGAGCCAACGGCTTTTGTGTTTGATGGAGTTTATTTTGGTTAAGCGTGGGGTAACGATAGCAACCTTTGAGTACGGGAACATTTCGCTTCAAACTCATAGCCCCCTTGCTACCCCAGAGTACAAATTCGCATTGGCTGCGAAACCGCCCCAGTTGCGGACGCACCATCTCTGTCTTATCCCACACAACCACACCCTTCACAAGCCAATCCGCCCACTGCATAGCCCACTTCAAAGTGTCCAACTGCCAAAAATCAATAAACACACAAATAGGCGCACCCTTTTTACAGACCCGCTTAACTTCTCTTAGCCAAGCAGTACTCCATAACATCCAACTTAGTTGGTCTTTGTTGTCGCCTTCGAAATTGGGCAGAGGATTTTTTGCTTTCTTTGAAGTATATTTCACACCAGTAGGAGCCTGCCTGTTTACGGTATGTAAACCACCACTGGCATAGGGTGGATCAGTAATTACAGCACCAAACGTGTTATCATCAAAACTGCGCAACACCTCAAGAGCATCACCCAAAATAACACTACAGTTTGGAGTCACACAAAAACCTCCTTTGGGCACAATAGAGCAATACTTGATGAGCAAGACAGAGTTTTTTTATCCCAAAAATGTAAGCGGACAGAGGACCGTTTCAAGTGGGTGGACTCCTTTCAGCGGGTTTGGTTGTGAATATGTTGTACTCTTCTTGGGTGGCTAGAAAGTCCACGGGTAGGTGTATGTCGCCTGCGACAATTAGTCCTTGGCCTTGGTTTAGCTCAAGTAAGGTCTCCATCTCATTATTGGATAGACCGATGGTTTGGCCTGCCTGTTTTATGGCTGACTCATCCTGTCTTAGCATCACCTTTGTCGCACAGTTCTCAATAACGGCTTTACCTGCAGAGTTTTCCAAAATATCTGCTAAACGTTGTGAGTTTAGCAGTAAGAGGACGTTGCGTTTTCTGCCCCTACGTGAAACCCCCTCCAAAAAGCTTGCCGACGCAGGTAAAGACGTGTAGAGCCAAAGCTCATCGATTAACACTACCTTGGGAATGTGTAGGGGTAAGAATTTAGTGTCATCTATCATCTGCCAGATTTTACTAAAAACAAGGACGTTGGCTGCTTGGAAGGTTAGGCTTCTTCTTTGGGTCATGGCCAGTTGACGATGTAGCGCACTTAGGTTGAAGACCATGCGGTGTGAGAATGTTTGGGGTTGGCCCATTGTTAGGAAGCTGTCGGGGCCGGTGATGAAGGTTTCAAGTTGATCCTTTAGGTTCGGCGGGCTGTTTTGGTAAACTTCGAGGAGGTCTTGGCTTGCGCCTACGATGCTGCGTAGTTCTTGGTAGTTTCGATTACCTTCCACACCTGCCAGGTCTGCAAGTATGCCTGCGGCAGTGTCTTTGTTATCGCTGAAAATTCTCACGGGATCTAAGCCCAAGTTTTTCTCCGTGGTAACATCTAACACATCCGCACCTGAAAGACGACCTACTTGCCCATACTCGTTCTCAGGATCAACAATAAAAAACGCAAGATTAGGATGCTTTTGTAGTAGTCTGGTTAACAGAATTTTGGAAGTGAAGCTTTTTCCGCTGCCTGATTTGCCCATAACTATGACATTTTGATTCATCCGCAAATGCGGATCAAACACTATAGGCGCACCGGTAAGTTGATTGATGCCCAAAAAGACCCCGCCAGGTGACTCTATCAGATCAGCTGAGACAAAGGGGAAGAACGTGCTGGCAGTGGTGGTGTCAACAACCAGTTTTTTGCCTATGGTGCCGTGGGTTAGTTCTTGTTGGAAATATGTTGGGCAATCAAGGCGTATGAATCGGGATTGTAACGTATCTCGTAGTTTCTTGGTTTTTACCTTAAGCTCCTCAAGGTTATCGGCTTCAAGGGTGAGGTTAACTTTTAGCTCAAAAAGCCTTGTACCTCCCGTTATTAGGCCTTGGTAGGTGGCTTGGGCCATGTCATGTTTGAGTTTGATTTCCTCTTTGGGTAATCTGCCTTTGGATTGATCTGCTAACAAGATACTTTTGAGTAAACGTAAGTATTTGCCCATTTGCGTGCTAGCCACTTCAGGCGGCAGAGGTTTAACACTGATTAGCACTTTTTCACATAACCCGTAGAGTTCACTGACAAATCCAGGCAAGAGTTTACCGGGCAGTTGATAGACTGTGAAAGTTCGTTGGAGTTTGCCGTTTTCAAGTTGCAGGTGCTTGGGAAACGTTTTG
>Ga0123356_10006139_pt1 | contig 12189 bp, 9 predicted proteins | sample TergutEmb28metaG_2_FD_92546 | JGI IMG/M metagenome (GOLD analysis project Ga0123356, IMG submission 92546) | Embiratermes neotenicus P3 segment gut microbial communities from Petit-Saut dam, French Guiana - Emb289 P3 | ecosystem: Host-associated > Arthropoda: Insects > Digestive system > Gut ... | reverse complement strand
TGAATTTCGAGTTTCGGGTTTCGAATTTTTCAGTTGATTCGTCCTTCCCAAGGACTGCTCGCCGTCGCATACAACTTACGAGGAATCCGCCCAGCCCGAGCCGCCAGATAACCCGCCCGCCACGCATGGTTCATCGCCGCCGCCATCGCCAAAGCATCCGCCGCGCCCGCAATCGCCGTGTTCAGCAGCACGCCATCAACCGCCAGCTCCATCGCCTGTGTCACATCGCTTGCCGTCCCAACACCCGCATCAACGATCACCGGATACGCCGAATCGTCCGCCCCCCCCTTGAGCTCCTCCATCAAAATCCGAATCGCATTGGGATTCAGCACGCCCTGTCCCGACCCGATCGGCGAACCCGCCGGCATCACTGCCGCCGCTCCAGCCTCCTTCAACCGCTTGCACAGCATCACATCATCCGAGCAATACACCAGCACCGCGAACCCGTCCTTCACCAAACACTTCGTTGCCTCCAGCGTCCCGATCGGCTCCGGCAGCAACGTCTTGGTATCCCCCAGCACCTCCAGCTTCACCCAATCCGCACCTTTAAACCCCGAATGCGTCAGCAACTCCCGCCCAAGATGCGCCACCCGAACCGCATCCTCCGCGTTAAAACACCCCGCTGTATTCGGCAGCAGCGTATACTTCGCCGGATCAATATATTCCAGAATATTCCGCCCCGAACTCTTATCGAACAACCGTTCCCGCCGAATCGCAACCGTCACACAATCCGCCCCCGACGCCTCATGACACCGCTGCATCAACTCCAGCGAAGAATACTTGCCCGTACCAACGATCAGCCGGGATTGCAACGTATAAGGACCGATTTTGAGAGGGTTCATGTGCGACTCATAAATTTAGTTCAATTCGTAAAATTCGTGGTAGCGACCCCGCTCTGCGGGGTGCGGTTATCCGCCACCAACCGCAACAACAATTTCGATCTTGTCGCCTTCCTGCAGCACGGTGCTCTCGTGCAGTTTGCGAAAAACAACCTCCGCATTCCGCTCAACGGCATACGCCGGCGTGCTAATTTCTCGCAGCTTCACCAGCCCCGCGATCGTCGTGCCGGCAGGAACTTCATAATCTCGACCGTTCAAAATAATCTTCATGCCACGCATTATAGCAGCAATCCGCGATTCCACGTATAGTCAAGGTGTTATGGACGACTCGGAACTGATACTTACCGACCCCGCGATGGCTGACCTGGCTGCACGCATCCGTGCGCTGGGCATGAACCTCAACAAGGCCGCGCTCAGGGGCGAGGAATATCCCCAGGCATTTCGGCGACACCTCACAACAATGGCCGAAATGTTCGACTGCCGTGTGCGGCAAGAATCGGCCGGACTCTTCGACGATATCGCGCCGCCAAGAGACGTAGTCTGGGTGCGAGACGGGAATGGTGGGAGGGCAGTGGTGGCGTTCGAAATCGATGCAACCGTCAAAATGCGATCATTCCAAAAACTCCAGGCAACAACAGCCTCACACAAAATCTGGATCTACTTCGGCCGCGACGTCTGGGGATTCCGAACCTTCCTGCAAAAACACGACCCATCTCGCCAGATCGTCCCCGTGATCGTACCCCAGACCTTCGTACCAAGCTTCGACGACGAAAATGAGCCACTGCAAACACCATGAATGGCCATGACCTTCCCCAAAATTTTCATATTTTCGCATTTTTGCAGGCAAATTTCATTCCGCTTGCATGAATACCCTTTTTTAGCTACAGTGTCCGGCTCGAAACTTTGTTTCCTGTCAGGAAAGTTAGCATGCCGACGATCAATCAGCTCATCAAGCAGCCCCGCACACCTCCGAAGCGTATCAACAAGGCCAAGGATCTCGAAGCCTCCCCGCAGAAGCGAGGCGTCTGCCTGGTCGTCAAAACCATGACGCCCAAGAAACCTAACTCCGCGCTGCGTAAGGTCGCCCGCGTCCGCCTTTCCAACGGCAAGGAAGTCACCGCCTACGTCCCCGGCATCGACCATAACCTGCAGGAGCACTCGATCGTCCTCGTCCGTGGTGGCCGAGTACGTGACCTCCCCGGCGTTCGCTACCACATCGTCCGCGGCGTCCTCGACGCCTCCGGCGTCGAAGCCCGCCGCCGCAGCCGCTCCAAATACGGTGCAAAGAAACCCAAATAACACATAGCCCCGGCCTTGGCCGGGATCATCGTGGTCCAACGTTTGGCCCGCGATTTCTGTAGTATCCCACACCACCTGACACATATAGCCCCGGCCTTGGCCGGGATCGTCGTGAGCCAGCGTTTGGTGTGACTAGGAGAAAAAAAATGTCCGCAAAATCCTATACCGCGTCCGTAGCACAGCTCAAGCCCGACCCCGTCTTCGGAAGCATCCTCCTGAGCAAGTTCATCAACTGCCTCATGTACGACGGCAAGAAGGCGACCGCACAGCGCGTCGTCTACGGTGCCTTCAAAATCATCGAGCAACGCGTCAAGGACCAGAAGCCCATCGACGTTTTCGAGACCGCCCTGAACAACATCAAACCGATCATCGAAGTCCGCTCCAAACGCGTCGGCGGTGCGAACTACCAGGTCCCCATGCCCGTCGGCCGGAAGCGCCAGCAATCCCTCGCCATCCGCTGGGTCCTTGAAGCCACACGCAAAAAGGGCGGCAAACCCATGCACGAACGCCTCGCCGACGAACTCATCGCCGCATCCCGCAAGGAAGGCGCCGCGATGACCACCCGCGAAAACGTCCACAAAATGGCCGACGCCAACAAAGCATTCGCCCACTTCGCGTTCTAACCCCCTCACTCACCAGCTGCACCACAAAGAGCCCCGCGCGATGGCAATCCGGGGCTTTTTTACGCGCTCGATTGCAATTGTATCCTGCGTTATCATCCACGGATCATCGTTTCATAGGCAAACGGAGGTCACCATGCCGCGTTTTTTACTCGCTCGCCTGCCGTTGGTTCTCATTCTGGCGATTTTCGTCGTCTCCCTTCACGCTTGCACTCACACCAACTCGAAATCGCTTCTCCTCTTGAGTTATACCGCCGACGAACTCAAAAACATCTCCGACAACGATACCAGCACCAAAATAGAGCCTGCCACTGGCGGCTTGAAGGTCACATTCCCCGAAAAAGGCGGCAAAGTCCAGGTCTTTCCGACCATCGCCGATTGGTCCGGCTATGACTATCTTGTTTTTGACGTCTTCAATCACAGCGATCAGAGCATCGACCTGCGTTTCGAAGCCGCCGACAAAAAGCGTGCCGCCAATCGTAAACCGCTGGGGGCCTACAAGGACCGCTTCAACGACACCACCACTCTCGCTCCCGGCAAGAACACTTTCAGAGTCCGCGTCTCCAACGCATGGACCTGCGAAGCCCATGCTGATCCCGTCGATTTGAAAAACATGGCCGGATTCATCCTCTGGCCGTCGAAGCGTCCAGAAGGCGTCCCGCTTACCATCACACTCAGCCCCATGCGTCTGGCCACCGCTGACGAATTCCCAGACACCATTCTTCCGCTCTTCGACTTCGAAGATCCCGCTGCCGCCGCGGTATGGACCAACCTCGACCTCCCTGACGCCACGTCTGCTTCCCCGCCCGTCTTCGGCGACAAAACACACCCACTCAAAGTCGCTCGCACAGTTTCCTACTCACGCAAAACCTCAACGCGTTGGCAGATGTCACTCTGTTACATGAAGTACGAACACTCCGATGTCAAATCCACCGACTACGCCCTCAAGATCACCGCTACCGGCGGCGACTTCCCAACCATCACCACCAGCAAACTCGCCACCCACGATTTTTCGCCCTACAAATCCTTCCACGCCACAGTCACGGCAACCAAGCCGTCCGTCGTGATCTTCCGCGCCATGGACGCGACATCCACTCGGGACAAGAACAACACACGCTGGGAAAAGGCCTGCCTCCTCCAACCCGGCCAAAACCAAATCGCGGAAGTCCTCAGCCCGTTCACCAGCGTCACATCTTTCGAAATCGCTCTCTACAACCCCGACGACGGAGACTCCGTCATCATCAACGATATCCACCTTTCCAAACTTTGGCCCAAGGAAACCACCGCGTACCGCTGGCGTAATCCCTGCATGGCGGGCGAACGCATCCCGCAGTACCCGTTCCTCGACCGCCCATGGAAAGTGCTCGGCATCGACGGAGAATTCACCAACCCCGCCACCTTCGCCCAAACTTTCAAAGAGAAATTCCCAACACCCGAGAAGCCGCTCTCGATCGACGATGTCGAATCCGCATTCCGCGCCAAATACGACGCCCTGAAAAAAGACCATCCCAACGCCGTCCTCGCCATCTTCCGCCAGGGCGACAAGGGCTTCGATCCCACCGCGCCCGAAAAACTCTACGAAAGCTGGAAAGACACCGGCATCCAGGGCCACGACCCGCCGCCGACCTATCTCTCAGGCCTCAAAGGTCAACCCCGCGACCGTTCTGAAATCTTCCTCCGTCGCCGCGCCACGCTTACCAAGGTCGATCTCTCCTCGATTCCCACCGGCTCCAACATCCTCGCCGCACAGTTCGTCGTCGTCCGCGCAACCAATTCCAAAATGGGCACTAACCCCGGCCTGCTCGTCGCGGAAGCATGCAACCGCGAATTCGTGCCCGGCGAAACCAACAGCATCGAATACGCCAAAGGAAAGTTCTGGCAGGAAGTCGTCGGCATGCACTGGCAGGGCGCCGACCCCGACTTCCTCTCCCTGATCCTCGCCCACGGCCCATCCCACCTCAACGCCATCCCCTGCGACTTCACAAACGCCGTCAAATACTGGACCGCCGCACCCCCCAATCAAAACCCCAACCACGGCTTCGCCTACTACAGCATCTACAGCGTCCACTCTGACTTCCTCACCGCCCACAACTCCCGCACCAAAAACCTCAAAGACCGCCCCGCCCTCATGGTCATCTACGAACCCAAGTAACGTAGCATTGGCATGATTCATGGGTAAGATGCCCATGTTACAGGTAAATTGGGCTGGTCCAGGCGAGGTGGCCGTCGGATTGGGTGACTTTCAGGAAATAAGGCGTTTTGTGAGGCGAGGCAGGCGGCGTGATGTCGAGCGCGAACTCCGCAACAGTTTCGGAAAGAGAAGCAGGATAGCGCTGGAACTTGACTTCCATGTCGAGTCCGCCGGCGGGGAAGGTTTGGGTGGTAGTGAGGTCGGCGAGGTTGATGGTGAATTTGCCGACCTTCGAGTCGAGCGTGAGCGTGCCCTTCGAAGCATCGGAAAGAATCAGGTCGATCCAATCGGCGTCGCCGGTGGTTTGGGATTTGAAGGTGATTTCTGTGCCGGTGGTGGCGAGGATTTGATCGATGGGAGCGTCGAAGTGTGCGGTGGCGGAGAGGATCTTCGTTCCACCTTCGAGGATCAATTTGCCGTCCCAGTTGGCTCGCCGTCCGCGACCGCGGATGCGGGAGCCCTTCCAGCTGATGCGAATATGGTTGGAGTTTGCGACGTTTTTGAAGGCGGCGGGTTGCCATGTGTGGATAACCGTTTTGCCTTGATATATTTCGATGGATTCGATGGGCGCGGTGGCGAGAATTTTGGCGGCAAGTTTGTGAGGGAGTTGTGTGTTGTTGATGATGGAGCCGATGGGATGATTGTCGATGGTGAGGTCGATGTCAATGCGCGGGCCGGTGGTGCCGTAACAGCGGCGGTTGGTCAGGGCGTCCCAGATGGCGGCTCGGGTTTTTTCTTTGGCCAGGACGCAGGTAAGCCCGCCCCACATGCCGAACTGGCCGGCACCGGGACCTTCGGCTCCCGGTCGGCCCTTGTGACCGTCGGAGGTGCAGACAATGCCGATGATGTGGTTGTGGTCGAACGCGTCCCAGAGCATCCATTCGAAGATGCCCCAGCATGAGTTGATCTCGACGAGCTGGCCGATGGTGGGGTCGAAGAATTTGCGAAGGTCCGCGAATCGTCCGCCGACGTGGGCGCCGATGAGGACTTTGCCGGGGAACTTGTGGCAGCGTTTGAAAAGATCGTTCGCTGTCTCGGCAGGCGAGAGGTCGTTCTCTGGGATGTGCGGGACCTGCCAGTGCGAGGAACGGAAGATCGGCATGTCCTCTTCGAGATACCAGACGTTTCGATCGCCGCCGGAGGAGGAGTTGCCGGACCATTCGAAGCCGGGGAAGATCACGAAGTGGTGGTCTTGGTGAAATTGGCGGATGGTGTCGTTGAGCTTCTTCCAGTCTTCATCGCGGACTTGGAAGTCGTTACCTTGGTGTGAGCAGAAGTCGAGGAACGCCCAGTCGCGTGCAAAGGTGAAGTATTCTTCTTCGGAGCCAGTGCCGACGGTGGCGTCGGATTGGGCGTGGAGGTCGCCCCAGAATTTGGTGAGTGGGGCGGTGTTGGTGGAGATGGGGTTGGAGGAGCATTGCATGTTGGCGCATTTCGCAACGATGCGACCGCTGCCTGGCGATGTGAAGGTGAGGATATTTTCGATTTTCGATTTTCGATTTTCGATTTTGACGATGCCAGTGCCTTCGTAGGTAAGCGTGGTGTCGGCGGGGGCGGGGAGGGGGTTGCCCCATTGGTCTTGGGTTTTGAGATGGATGGGTGTTGGGGTGTTTAATTGGGCATGCGTTGGAACGATGCAGAGGAGTTCAACGGGCTTGCCGGGGATGATTGGGATGGTAGGGGGGGTGGGGATGCCGCGGGCGAGGCAGGCGTTGGTGGGATCGACGAAGACGCGGAACTCGTGCCTGGCTTCCTGGAAGGATTGTGCGCGGATGCCTGGCGAGCCTTGCGAGCGATCGCCCAGGATGAGCGTGACTTTATCGCCGGGCGCAAGCGAGCCATCGTAAACATCAATAACAGTCGCAGCCATGTACGGACGATCGTGGCCTTTGCGGTCGAAACGTGGGCGGAGCCTGGTGTTGGGGTCCGTGGATTGGATGTGGACGGAGGAGTAGCCCGACGCGGCGGGGTTGGTGAATTGCGGATCTTCGCCATCGGATGCGAAGCGTTGTGCGATTTTGATGGTGCCGCCTTCGTCGATGCCGGCGGAGCCGACGGTGAGTTCGATGGTCCATGAGGTCATGGCCCCCGCAACAACGGGCGTCATCGGCGAGAGCTTCACGGATCCGAGGCGACGTGCGGTTTTTTGGGTGATGGATTCGGGCATGGGGTGCTCCTATGGAGGAAGAATAAAAGTTATAAAGTTAAAAGGAAGAATAAAGGCAAAAGGCAAAAGTTAAAAGGTGGGGAAGACTTTTGGGCATTGTGATATAATTGGGTGTTGGAGGACACATAGATGACGAAGATTACCTACTACGAACAAGTTCGCGTCGATGGTGGCAAGCGAATCGGTATTGAGGTGAATGAGGAGCCCCTTTTGGGCGAATTCCATCTGAGCAAGAAGGAACCCAATGCGGCTCTTCTCTGGTATGTCGACATAGACTGTAAGGGCACACGCCTGCCTGAGGACGCAGAGGAAGCGCGGCAGTGGCTCCTGGATCACGAGTCCGCTATTACTGGCGTCATTCGGAAGCTTGCGAAGGAAACCGCGGTAGGCACGGACCCGGACGTCTGGAGCGCGAAGGAAACTCTTCGTGGCCAAGGTTACACCACCACGGTTCGCTGTAGTGCGCTTCGTAGGATTCAGTCGCGGCAATTTCGCAAAATTCTTGGTGAAATCAGCGACAACTGGCAGGAACGTGTCGCGAATCTGCCTCAACTTGAATCTCTTGAAACGGTGTGGGCCTGATGCCGCGAAGAATTCTGGATACAAGCAGATTGGTGAGTTGGTGGCGGAACAGCGCGAAAGCGGATGGACGTCCCCTCGACATGGTAACAGCGAAAAACGCGGAAGCATGGGCAAATGCTCTGCTTGAGTGGCGACCGGGCGTCATTGTTTCTCCCGTCGAAATCGAATTTCTCGCGGGAGCCCATTCCTCTCACGAACTGCAATTGTTTCGCAGTTATCTCTCGCAATTCAAAAACATCGATGAGGGAAAAATTCTGCCACAGGATTGGAAAAGGGCTTCGGAACACGCCGCTCGCGTTCCAAAAAACAGGAAGCCGCGACATCTGGGAGACTGCCTGATTCAAGCGATCGCGGATCGTCTCAATTGCGTGGTTGATACACTCGACCAACACTTCCCCGGCAAATCAAGTTGATTCCGCACTCCGCTCTGCTTGAACGGGGGGATTAAAAAACTCAAGAGGGAAAATCATCTTGCTTTTTGGAGAACTTGTGGCATATTCGGGGCGCTTCATTTTGCCAGGTGGTGGTTAAAGGAGTCTCTATATATGCTCGACAGAACTCATAACCCTCGTTCTATCCGCAAATACCGGCTTTCCCTGGAAAATCTCGAAACCCGAACCATGCTCTCGTCCAATCCGGTGGTCCCGGTATTCCCGAAAACCTCAGGCTTCGTCAACCCCGTCACGATCAATGCCTCGCAGGACCGCGTCATCACGCAGGACCACGTCATCACGGCATTTCAAGACATCACGTCGCAAGAAACGCTGGGCTCCGTCAGCTTCGACTTGAACATAGGCAACAGTGTGAACCTTGGCGTCATCACGGGCAGCCAAACCTTCACCAATCTCTCCATCGCCGCCGGCCATGAGGCATGGTTCCGCTTCGAGATCGTTGGTGTTGGGCGTCCGTGGCACGACGTGAGCCTCACGTCGTTTGCGTATCCACCGATTATCGAGCTGTATGATGCCCAGGGACACAGGCTTGATTGGGCCTGGGAATACGGGACGGAAACGATCAGTTTGAACTATCTGATTCCTGATGTGTATTACGTGCGGGTTTACGAATGGAACGCCGCCGCGGTTCCGAATTATACGCTGACGATCAACGCTCCCGCTGCCGTGGCGAGCACCGTGACATCGACCATCGTCGGCCAGACGCTTTATATTGAAGGGACCAACGGCGCCGACTGGATCGAAATCCATGAGACCTCCACGCAGATTGTCGTTTATTCCTTCGATGCCGGCCGAACCAGCCCCAAGTCCCAATCCTTTGCAAAGAACGGAATTCTCACCATTGATTTCGCCGGTTACGGCGGCAACGACACGTTCATCAACGCCTATAACGGCGTGGTATGCACCATCGATTGCCGACTCAATGGCATCAGCGGAAACAATACCCTCACCGGCGGTAACGGAAACGACTGGATCTACAGCGGCAGCGGAAACAGCGTCCTCACCAGCGGCGGCGGTGATAACATCATCATCGGAGGGTTCGGAAACAATACCTTCTACAACACAGGCAGCGGAAGCAATTGCTTCGTCTGGATGGGCGAAAACAACCAATGGCACACCGGAAATCGCATCGACAACAACGACGCGCTCCTGATCTTCTCGCAGTACGACGAAAATGGCGAATCGACCGATTATTGGGAGTCTGTATCCTATCGAAAATGGACGGTTGCTGAAGTCTTGCGGACCGTCGATAACGTCCAGGCGATTTACGATGTCGTGGGCACGCATGTCCTCTTTCACAGTAGTTTGTCCACCGGCGATCATGTCGGTGCATTTTACTTGACGATTTGCGATTACAACGCAGAGATCGCTTTCGGCGGGTGGATTTATTCAGCGACCATGACATTTAACGGCCCCTATTGTGCCGCGGATATGGCGCTTTTAGTTCACGAGGTCGCTCATGACTGGGACGGCGGTCGGGCGCCCTCCTGGGATGCTTTTCGGGCGATTTCATGGAACGCCAATGGAACACTGCGACCGGATGCCGTGAGTCAGGACTTTGTCGGAAGTTATGCCCAAACCGACGTGCGCGAAGACTGGGCGGAAACCGTTTCCTATGTCATTTGCGGCCAGGTTCCTTCGAACGCCAGCGCAAAGCTCTTGCAGAAAGTTGCTCTGATCAATGCGTTTCTTGATTGGCTGCGTTTGCCACGAGAGGCAAAATCGATCGTTGTGACGACGCATTTGGATGTCATTGACGATACCGACGGGCTGATTTCGCTGCGAGAAGCCCTGATCTACGCTCAGCCCGGCGATACGATCACCTTCGCCGCGTCCATGGCTGGAAAAACTATCACGCTCAACGGCCAGACTCTGACCTTCACAAAAAACATCACCATCAACGCCACCGGAAGGAATATCACCATTGATGCCGGTGGAAAATCCCGAGCGATGATCGTCGGCAGCGCCAGCAACACCAGCGTCGTGGTCTCGCTCGCGGGACTGACGATTACCAATGGTCTCTTTGCATCCCATTATGGCGGCGGAATTTACAACCATGCCACGCTGACGCTGACGAACTGCACCTTCACCGGAAACTCAGCCTATTATGGCGGCGGAATTTACAACGCCACGGGAGCGACACTGAACGCGACAAACTGCACCTTCTCCAATAACTCCGCAGAAGGCGCTTACGGCGACGGAATCATGAACTACGGAACCGCAACCCTGATCGCCTGCAAAATAGACGGAAATAACGGGCACGGAATCTGGAGCAACGCCAGGCTGACCCTCACAAACTGCACCGTCACCGACAACGCCAACACGGGCATTTACAACTCCACCGGCGGCAACCTGACACTCGCAAACTGCACCATCTCGGGAAATTCGAGCAACGTTTCCAGCGGCGGAATCGCCAACTACGGCACTCTAACCATCAACAACACCATCGTCGCGGGGAATCTCTCCGCATACGCCCAAAAAGACATTTACAACGGTGGAACCCTCACGGGCCGCAATAACCTCATCGGAAACACCACCGGCCAAACCACACTGGTCAACAACAACAACGGCAACATCGTCGGAACCGCAGCCAACCCGATCATCCCTGGCTTCGTCAATGCCGCGCAGGGCAACTTCCGCCTTGCCGTCGGCTCGCCAGCCATTGATAAGGGCAGCAACTCCCTGATCCCCACCGGCATCACGATCGACCTCGACGGCAATGCTCGCATCGCAAACGGAACCGTGGACATCGGCGCTTACGAATACAACGCAACACCCGCACGCCTCCCAGGCGACGCCAACGGCGACGGAATCGTCGACCTCGCCGACCTGACAATCCTCGCAAGGAACTGGAAAAAGTCTGGAACCTGGGCCACCGGCGACTTCAACGGCGACGGCTTCGTCGACCTCGCCGACCTGACGATCCTCGCTAGAAACTGGAAAAAGACCCTCAACGGCGAAACCGGGGTGGAGACCGACAACCTCTCCTGGGCAGAGGCACTGGCAAGCGTGACGTTCGGAGATGTGGGGGGGGGGCCATCGGCCCCCGCATCGACAACGGTGGCTGTCCCGCAACCCCCGCAAACGAGTCACCCAGGCCCACAGTCATTGAACTGGCAAGCCCCGAGACTTACCAACCCCTTCGCCCCCTATCGAGCGACAATTGATCGCTTTTTGTCCCTTTGACGGATGAGCCCAGTCAACTCATAATGCCCATTTGCCGTTCGCGCAATTCATGCGCGTGGCAGGGTATGTCACTTCAAGCCCAGGGACTGCAGTCCTTGGGCTTACGTTCGCTTACAACGAAAGGCACCCCATGCTCACCAAAACCCGCCAAACCAGACCCTCCCGCAAACCCCGCCACTTCCTGGAAACCCTCGAAACCCGCACGCTACTTTCCGTCACCCCCACCGAATTCGCTCAACTCCAGACAATGTACCCCGACCTGGGCCTTACCGCATACGAGCACTACAACATCATCGACATCCCCGCCACCAACCTCACCGACGCCGCCATTCGCCAGGCCATCACCACCGCCAGCACCACCACCGCGAATGACCTGATCGTCATCCGAACCACCGCCACGCAAAATACCATCACACTCCGCAGTGAACTCACCATCACCATCCCCGCCACCACTTACGGCTCCATCACAATCGTTTCTTTTGGCGATGAGCAGTTGGCGTTTGATGCGCAACATAATTCCAGAATTTTTCATATTTCCAACCCCAGCGCCAATGTCGCCCTGGCTGGATTGAAAATCATGAATGGTTCCGGTTTTGGCGCAGATGGTGGCTACTACACTGGCCATGGTGGTGGGATATTAAATTTTGGCATGTTGACGGTGACGGAATCGACCTTCGTAGGGAATACGGCCGTCACGGGCGGTGGAATAAGCAACTGGGATGGTGGTGCGTTGACGATAATGAATTCGATTCTCACAGGGAATATCGGAGATGCCGGTGGCGGAATATACAACGAAAGGGGGACATTGATGATAATGAATTCGATCTTCACAGAGAATATCACCGATGACGGT
>Ga0123356_10006138_pt1 | contig 12189 bp, 10 predicted proteins | sample TergutEmb28metaG_2_FD_92546 | JGI IMG/M metagenome (GOLD analysis project Ga0123356, IMG submission 92546) | Embiratermes neotenicus P3 segment gut microbial communities from Petit-Saut dam, French Guiana - Emb289 P3 | ecosystem: Host-associated > Arthropoda: Insects > Digestive system > Gut ... | reverse complement strand
TCAGCGGGCCCGGCCGGCCCACTTGGATAGTGGCCGCCGCCCTGCCATGCAGGCCGATTTGAGCACGGGCGCGCTTACATCGTCAATATTGTTGACAGTATAATGGGCTGCAACCACCCCTGGAGGGGTGTTCCGGTGACCAGAGCGCGAAACGCGTCGCATCATTCCCCCTGCCCGGATCCCGCAGGCGGCTCAGCTGGCGCCGGCGCGTGCCGTTGGCGATGATCCGACGGAAGGTGAGGCAATGAATGCAACGACACCCCGCCGGCTCACGTTGCTCGAGGTCGGGCCTCGTGACGGGCTGCAGATGGAGCGGGAAACCGTGCCCACAGAGGTCAAGGCCGAGCTCGTCGAGCGGCTCCTGAAGGCCGGGGTGCGGCGCATCGAGGTCACGAGCTTCGTCAACCCGAAGAAGGTGCCGCAAATGGCCGACGCCGAGGCACTCCTCGCCCGGCTCAAACGACCCGAAGGTACCTGGTTCACCGGTCTCGTCCTGAACCGCCGCGGATTGGAGCGCGCACTCGCTGCGGGCTGCAATGAAGTCGGCATGGCGCTCGTGGTCACTGACACCTTCAATCGACGCAACCAGGGCGTGAGCACCGCCGAATCGATCGCCGAGTGGAAAGACATCGCCGCGGCTGCGCGCGCTGCGGGCGTGCGAGTGCAGATCACGCTGTCGGCCGCCTTTGGCTGCCCGTTCGAGGGTGAGGTGCCCGTCGCCCGAGTGCTCGAGGTTGCGCAGCGGGTCGCCGAGAGTGAGCCGGATGAGATCTGCCTGGCCGATACCGTCGGCGTCGGCGTTCCCGCCCAGGTAACCGAGCTCGTCGGTCGCTTGCGCGCGCTGCTGCCCCAGCTGCCGCTACGTTGCCACTTTCACAACACACGCAACACCGGTTACGCCAACGCGTTCGCCGCTCTCGAAGCCGGTGTCAGCACGCTCGATGCCAGCCTCGGCGGCATCGGCGGCTGCCCGTTTGCGCCGGCCGCCACGGGTAACATCGCCTCGGAAGATCTGTTGTATCTCCTGCAGCGAAGTGGCGTTGAGACCGGTATCTCGCTGCCGGCCATGATCGAGACGGCCGCGTGGCTCGAACAACAGCTCGGGCATCGGGTGCCGGGGCTGCTCTCCAAGGCAGGCCCTTTCCCGAGGGCCGCTGCCCGCCCCGCATCGCCATGAAGGTCCGCATGTCGTGAGCGAACGCCCTGCCGACTTCGCATGCGGCCCGCTTGCGGACCTCCGGTTGATCGAGCTGGGGACGCTCATCGCAGGTCCTTTCTGCGGGCAGATCCTAGGAGATCTCGGCGCCGAGGTCATCAAGGTCGAGCCCCCGGGGGTTGGTGATCCCATGCGCGGCTGGGGAAGCACTAAGACCGGCGGCAAGTCGCTGTGGTGGCCGGTGCTGGCGCGCAACAAGAAGGCGATCACGCTCGATCTGCGCCAGAGCGAGGGACAGGAGCTGCTGCGCCAGCTGGTCGGCAAGACCGACTTCCTGGTGGAGAACTTTCGCCCCGGAACCATGGAGAAGTGGGGTTGCGGCTATGCCGAGCTCTCGCGCGTCAATTCCGGCCTCATCATGATCCGGGTCTCCGGTTACGGGCAGACGGGCCCGTACGCCGGCCAGGCCGGATTTGGCGCCATCGGCGAAGCGCTAGGCGGCCTGCGCTACGTGGTGGGAGATCCGAGTACGCCACCGTCCCGCGTGGGCATCAGCATCGGGGATTCACTGGCGGCCACGTTTGCCGCACTCGGTGCGCTCTCGGCGCTGCACTATCGCCATGTCAGCCAGCGCGGCCAGGTCGTGGACTCCGCGATCTACGAGGCCGTGCTCAGCATGATGGAATCGCTCATCACCGAATACGACAAGGCCGGCTTCATCCGCGAGCGCACCGGCGCCATACTGCCGCAGATCGCCCCCTCCAACGTCTATCCCACCCGCGACGGCAGCCTCGTGGTCATCGCCGCGAACCAGGACACAGTGTTCACACGGCTCGTCGAAGCGATGGGGGAGCCGCAGCTGGCAAAGCACTCACAATACAGCACGCACGCCGCGCGCGGCCTTCATCAGCGGCAGCTCGATGAGCACCTCGCGGGCTGGACCCGGACCCTCGGCCGCGAGGAGCTGCTCGAGAAGATGCGCACGCACGGAGTGCCCGCGGGGCTCATCTATCGCGCCCCGGAGATGCTGGCCGATCCGCACTTCAGGGCGCGGGAGGCCATCGTCTCGGTGCCGCACCCGGAATTCGGCGATCTCAGGATGCAGAACGTCGCGCCGAAGTTATCGCAGACCCCGGGTCGGATCCGCGGGCCGAGCCCCGCGCTCGGTGAGCACAACGACGAGATATACCTGCGGCTGCTCGGGTTGGAGCCGGATCGTTACCGCGACCTGAAGCAGCGGGGGATCATCTAGCGGCCTCGCGGATTCGACCGCCGGCCGCCTTCATGTCAACATTCTTGACATGTCGAGTGGGGTGTACGTTAATGCCCGCCTAGCACAAAAGGAGTGCTCATGCCCGACTCGGTCGGCGCCCCCGCAGCTGGCATCCCGGACACGCAGGAGCTCATCCAGCGTGCCCGCAAGCTCGCGCCGGCGCTGAAGGCCCGTGCCGCCGAGGCCGACAGGACGCGCCGGGTACCGGATGCCAGCATCCGTGAGCTCCTCGACGCACAGCTCTTTCAGATCCTGGCGCCGCGCCGCTTCGGCGGATTCGAGGATCGCTTCAGCACCGTCATGGACATCGGACTCGAGCTCGCCCGTGGCTGCGGCTCGACTGCGTGGCTCTACTGTCTGCTGTGCAATCACCACTGGATCCTCGCGCAGTATCCGCTCGAGGCGCAGGAGGAGGTCTACGGCGGCAGGATGCACGCCTTCTTTCCGCAGACGGTATCGGGAAAGGGCACCGCCAAGAAGGTCGATGGCGGCTACCGCGTCAGCGGCCAGTGGGGTTTTGCCACCGGCGTGGATTTCTCCGACTGGGTGAGCGGCACCTGCTCACGCGACAAGGAAAATCCGCATCCGCTCGAGGATCGCCTCAACTTCCTCGCGCGGACCTCCGAGGTAGACGTGGTGGACAACTGGTTTACCTCGGGGATGCGCGCCACCGGCAGCCGCGACTTCATTCTCAAGGACGTCTTCGTCCCCGATCGGCGCATCGTCACTCAGGCGGACATGCTAGGCGGCAAGTCTCCCGGGCGCCGCGCGCTTCCCGAGTACACGATGCTGGGTGCCCCCTACTTCAGCGTGCTGCTGTCAGCTGTGCTGGGACCGCTCCTCGGGCTCACCCTGCGGACCATCGAGGAATTTATCGCCTATACCAAGGGGCGCGTAGGAATCGCCGGCATCAATCACTCCGCCCGCTCGAGCACGCAGATGAAGCTCGGCTATGCCCAGGTGCGCTACGACGCGATGTACCGCGTGGCACGGGCGATCTTCGAGGAAATCGAGCAGGCACTCACCAGGGGTGAGAAGATCCGCGCCGAGCAGAAGATCCGCAACCGGCGCGACGCCGCCTACGTCGGCGATGAATGCACCAAGATCGTGGACTACCTCGTCGACTCCGCCGGCTCGCGCGGACAGCACGAGAGCTCGCCGTTCCAGATGATCCAGCGCGACGTGCATACCATCCGCACCCACATCGTTTTCGACCTGGAGGATGCAACCGAGGCCTACGGCCGACAGATGCTCGGACTGCCGATCGACGTGCTGCGCTTCTAGCGGCGAGCGGCGGACGGGCCGAGACCTTCGGCAGCGTCGAGGAGTGCTGCAGTGCGTACCGCAGTTGTCGTCGGGGCCGGCCCGGGGCTGGGCCTGAGCATCGCCCGCCGCTTTGGCCGCGAGGGCATGCGCGTGGGGCTCATCGCGCGCAAGGAAGAGAAGCTCGCCCGCCTCGTGCAGACGCTCAAGGACGAGAACATCGACGCATTCGCCTTCGTGGGCGATGTGAGCGATGAGGCCTCGATCAGAGGCGCGCTCACGCGGGTCGAAACACACTGCGGCCCCATCGAGGTCCTGGAATACAGCCCGCTCCCCACCATGGGACGCGATCAGAACCTGATGAGCGCGCTCGGCACTACGGTCGAGATGGTAGAGCGGCAGTACCAGCGTCTCGCCCTGGGTGCCGTCGCCTCGGTGCGCCAGGTGCTGCCGGGAATGTTGGACCGCAAGCGCGGCGCCATCCTCATCACCACCAGCGGCTCGGGCTTCTACCCCATCGAGATTCTCACCCCGATCGGCATGGCGATGGCCGCGACGCGCCAATACGCCTATTGCTTGAGTCAGGCGCTTCACGGCACCGGCATCTACGTTGGCACGGTGTGCATCGCCATCGTGATTCGCAGGGGCGATCCCCGCAGCGATCCGGATCGCATTGCATCGACCTACTACGAGCTCTATTCCCAACGCAACCGGGTCGAGGTGATCCTGGGCGAAGAAGCCGAAGCGAAAATCGCGCATCGCGATGACCTCATCGCGCGCGGCATCACACCCGTCTACGGCACCCAGGCGCGCCTCCGCTAGCTGCTGCAACGCAGCAATGCCTCGTGGTGGCGCGGCCACAAATTGTAACGTCAAGCTAACCGAGGACCTCGCGGCCGCGCTGAAAACACGAGGCCGGACCACGCGTTGACTTCCGTCAACAAGATTGACAATATGCGCGGGCGGCCGATTATTCCAAGCCAACGACACGCAGCGGGCAAGGACGCCAGAGATCGCTCCCGGTCGCAACGCCGTGGAGTGATGTATGGCGGAAGGTACCTTCGCTAAGCGAGTGGCTTCCACGCCGCAGCGCGGGAGCCGGGGGGAGCAAAAATGAACGGTTCAGCATCGATCGGGCTGCGACTGCTGCTCGGCGTCATGTTGGTCAGTGCAGGTACGCCCGGCAACTTCGCCTGGGCCGCGGACGCGGCCACCACCGACACCGATCAGACTGATCAGACCGATCAGACCGGTCAGAATCCGACCCTCCAGACCGTGGTCGTCACGGCTGAGAAGCGCGCGGAGAATCTGCAGGACGTCCCCATCTCGATGATGGTGGTGAACAATCAAACGCTCACTGGCTACAACATCAGGGACGTACTGGGCTTGCAGGCCTTGGTGCCGAACCTGCTGGTACAGCAGGCGACGGTGCCCTACCAGTTCTTCATCCGCGGCTTTGGCTCGCAGTCGGCGAACGATGCCTTCGAGCAATCCGTAAGCGTATACGTCGACGGCATCTACGGCGGCCGCAACCGTCAGTTCATGCAGCCGTTCTTCGACGTCGACCAGGTCGAAGTGCTGCGCGGCCCACAGGGCGCGCTGCTTGGCAAGAACACGGCAGCCGGCGCGATCGTGATCACGACCGCGAACCCCACCGACACCTTCCACGCGGGCGCCGACTTCACCTACTCCTTCGAACGTAACGGCGAGGATGTGTTCGCGTTCGTTTCCGGCCCCCTTGCCGATCAGCTCAACGGCCGTCTCGCCGTGCACCTGGAGGACATGCCGGGTTGGGTCTACAACACGGCGACCAACGTCTGGGGGCCAGACAACCATACGGTGCAGGTGCGCCCGTCGCTGGAGTGGAAGCCCGCGGACGGGATCGACATCCTCGCCAAGTACGACTTCAACGAGGTCTTCTACACCGGCAACAACCTGGTGAGGACCTCGGTCACGGAGTATTCGGTCACCACCACCAAGAACGCGCCGCCGCCGTTTGGCATCCCGGATCTGGACCGCACCACCTCCAACAACGCGTCCATCAATGCGCGCTTTGCGCTCGGGCAGGCCGGCACCCTCGAATCGATCACCGGCTACTCGGCGTACGACAACCGCTACAACTTGGGAGCGACCGCCGGCACCCCGGAGTCGTTCGTGGTGGGGTTCGTCTCGGACTTCAATCAGTACTCTCAAGAGATACGGCTAGTGTCGCCGACCCAACAGCCCATCGAGTACATCGTCGGTGTCTACGCCGACACCGGCAAGTTCGACACGAACAATACCTCGACCTACAACTTCGGCAGCGGCTTCGCCGGCGCCGTAGAGACCATCTTCTCGCAGCGCACCAATACGCAGTCGGCCTTCGCACAGGCGACCTGGCACGTCACGGACGCGTTGCGCGCCATCGGCAGCCTGCGCTACACGCACGAGTCCAAGAGTGCGAATTTCGCTGAGGACACCCTTTACGGTGTTCCGATCGCCACAGCGCCGATGCTGAGCGGCTCCGAATCAGAGAATCACGTCGATCCGCTCGTCACGCTGCAATACGACCTCACCAAGGACGTGATGCTCTATGCGACCTATGGCCAGGGCTCCAAGGGCGGCGGCTTCGTCAGCAACACACGCACCGTGGTCGCTTCCGATTTCCAGTATCGGCCTGAGACGTCCAAGAACACTGAGGTCGGCATCAAGTCGACGTTCCTCGATCAGCGCCTGCTACTCAACGTGTCGCTCTACGACACACGGTTCCACGATCTGCAGGTCACAACCTTCGATCCAACACTGATCACCTACATCACCAGCAACGCCGCCTCGGCCACCTCCAGGGGCGTAGAGTGGACCTTTGCATGGCTGATCCTGCCGGGTCTGCAGCTCACCACCTCCGGGGCGTACCTGGATGCCAAGTACGACAACTTCCCCGGAGCGCAGTGCCTCGCCACGACACCCCCGTCGGAGTGCAGCCCCGCAGGCACCACCAACCTCGCCGGCACGACTATCCTGGGCGCCTCGAAGTGGACCGGAAACGGACAACTGGACTACAAGCACCCTCTCACTGGCGGCTGGGACTTCGATGCCTCCGCCATGGCCAGTTACCGCTCGGGTTACTTCATATCCGCCGATCAGAACCCGCTGTACGGTTACCAGCCGAGCTATTGGAAATATGACGCCAACATCAGCTTCAGCAAGGGAGGCTGGAACGTGGCGCTCATCGGCAAGAATCTGAGCAACAAGCTAACGAAGAACTTCTCCTATAACTTCTCCGGAATCGGCGTCGCCGACGTCGATCCGACGCGCGATATCCTGCTGCAGGTGCGGGTGCGGTTCTAGCGGGCGAGGTCGTGCGAGGCAGTGTCAGCGGACCGCCAGTCGACGGGGCGAGTGCCGCCGCCGCGCTTCATTTGACGAAGCGGCGGCATCGCTCATACGCCTCATCGCTGGCCGACAGCGCGGCGAGAGACTGGCGCTCGGCCTCGAGCTGCTGTTCGAGACCGCGCAGATCAGCGTCCGCGAGCAGCCGCTTGGTGGCGGCAATCGCCGCTGAGCTTCCTTTCAGGATCTCACGGCAGGCCGCCTTTGCGGCGAGCACCGCCTCACCGTCGGGGACCACCCGGGAGACGAGTCCGAGCCCGAGCGCCTCGGCCGCCGCAATGCGGCGATTGGTCAGAATCAGCGATCTTGCCGCTCCGACTCCCACGAGACGCGGGAGAAAGTAGGTCAGGCCGAGGTCCGGCGAAAGGCCGGCAAGCGTGTAGGCGGCCATGAAGGTTGCGGAGCTCCCCGCGACGGCCAGATCACAGGCGCACACGAGCGCAAAGCCTGCCCCCGCTGCCACTCCGTTGACCGCCGCAACGCACGGCACATCCATCCGTGTCAGGTTCACGATGGCATCGTGCAGATGGCCCGTAATGGTCAGTGAGTGGGCTTTCATCTCCTCACGCGGCTGGCGAAAGGCGCTCAGGTCCCCACCGGCGCAGAAGCCCCGCCCGGCGCCCGTGATGATGAGCGCCCGTACCCGAGGACGGGAGCAGACTTCCGCGCACACCGCCTGCAGCTCCCGCGCCAGCGGAATGTCGAGCGCGTTGAGTGTCTCAGGGCGCTGCAGAGTTACGACGCCGATGTCGGCATCGATCGCGAAGTCGAGGAACTGCAAATCCACGCTCGTCAGGGCTCGTCGAAAGAGCGGCCGATGATCTCTTTCATGATCTCGGACGTACCGCCGTAAATCCGTGCAACGCGCGCGTCGGCCCACATCCGCGAGATCGGAAACTCCTTCATGTAGCCGTATCCGCCGAAGAGCTGCAGGCAGGCATCGATGACGCGTCCCTGAAGCTCACTGGTCCAGAGTTTCGCCATCGCCGTCTCGGGCACGGTCAGGGCCCCCTCGCTGTGGGCCACGATGCATTTGTCGAGGAAGGCCCAGGCCACCTCGAGCTCGGCACGGATCTCAGCCAGCTTGAAGCGGGTGTTCTGGAAGTCGAGGACGCGCTTGCCGAACGCGCTGCGCTCCGCCGCATAGTGCAGCGTCAGGTCGAACGCCCGCTGTGCGGCCGCCACCGCGTTCACTGCGATCCCGAGCCGCTCCTGGGGCAGCTCGCTCATGAGACAGGCGAAGCCCTCACCCTCGCTCCCGAGGAGCGCGCTCTGCGGGAGGCGCACATCGCGGAAGAAGAGTTCCGCCGTATCCTGCGCACGCAGCCCGAGTTTCTCGAGCTTGCGCCCGCGCTCTAACCCTCGAGTCTCGCCCGGCACGAGAAACAGGCTGATCCCCTTGGCGCCCTGCGTCGGGTCGGTCTTGGCGACCACGATGCAGAGTCCGGCTTCTGCGCCGTTGGTGACGAAGGTTTTGGCGCCGTTCAGGACGAAGTCGCTGCCGCGGCGCGTGGCGGTGGTGCGCACCGCCTGCAGATCGCTGCCGGTGTTGGGCTCGGACATCGCGATCGCCCCACGGACTTCGCCGCAGACCATCCTCGGCAGCCACTCCTGCTTCTGGGCTTCCGAGCCGTGATTCAGGACATACTCGGCCACGATGTCCGAGTGCACCTGAAGATTGGGGGCGCTCAGGCCGAGCGCCGCCATTTCCTCCGACACGATGCACAGGCTCCGATAGTCGCCGCCCGGTCCGCCATAGGCTTCCGGAACCTGCGGACACAGCAGCCCCTGTCTCCCGGCCTTTCTCCAGAACTCATCTGGAGTAGCGCCCGCTTCTTCCCACTCATCGAAGTGGGGCACGGCTTCGGCGCTGAGGAACCTCCTGACCGCGTGCCGAAAAAGCTCGTGCTCTTCGCTGTACAGGGTGCGTTTCATCCTGACAATCCGCCGCACTACCGCTGTTTTTTCAGGAACAAGAGATTTTAGCGCATGCTAAACTGACTTGAGTGAACCGCGGTGCCCACAGTGAGTGCCTCCCCCGCAGCCGCGATGCCTTGAGTCAGCACGCGCACGAAGGTCTCGGCGGATTCGGCGGGGTCATAGCGCCCGTCAGAGCGGTACCACTTGGGCACCCAGTTGAGGGCGCCGAAGATCGCCGCGCAGGTCAGCTGCGGGTTGCAGGGGCGAATTGAGCCGTCTTGGATGCCCGACTGAATGAAGGCCGAGACTGTCCGGGTGTCGTGACGAGCGCGCTCACGGATGTGCGTGCGGTGGGCGAGCTTCAGGGAGGGAATCTCGCTCAGTATGGCGACCGGCCCGTTGCTCCCGCACATGGCTTCCATCTGGTAGCGGATGTAAAGCTGCAGCTTCTCCAGCCCCGTCGAGCCTTCCTCGGACCCGCGCCGCATGGCCTGCTCGCCCAGATCGAGCGCCCGTTGGTAACAGAGGAACACCAGTTCCTCCTTACTCTTGACATAGTAGTAGAGCGCGGCGTCGGTGATGTTGAGGCGCGCCGCGACGTCGCGAAGCGACGTGCCGCTGAATCCCTTCTCATTGAAGCAGCTGGCGGCGGTTTTGAGGAGTAGCTCGAGCTTCTGTTTGAACTGCTGGTTCTTATCGAAACTCCATGTGTTCGCGACCACAGTGTTCTCGACGGCTCTCCTGCGTGGCACCCTGCTCTCCCGTAATTGATGATCGCCTACGCGCGCACTGTCGCAAACCAGCATATCGGGAGGTATAGCCAATTGAAAGCGCTGGTTTGCGAAGCGTTCGGACCGCCTGAATCCCTGGTTCTCAAGGATGTGAGCGCACCGGTCATCCAGCCCAACCACGTGCGCGTGCGTACGCAGTATTGCAGCGTGAATTTTCCGGATGCCCTCATGATCCAGGGATTGCATCAGTACCGGTTCGAGCCGCCCTTCATTCCCGGCGGCGAGCTCTCCGGTGTTGTGTCCGAGACCGGCCCCAACGTCATCAATCTCGCAGTCGGCGATCAAATCACCGGCCTGTCATTCCTGGGCGGCTTCGCCGAGGAGGCTGTTGTCCCGATCGAGCGGACGCACAAGCTACCTGCCGGGATCAACCTGGCCCAGGGATGTTGCCTCATCGGTACTTACGGTACCGCCCTGCATGCCCTCGCGCAGCGCGCTGAGCTGCGCGCCGGCGAAACTCTGCTTGTACTCGGCGCGGCCGGCGGCAGCGGCGCGGCTGCCGTGCAGGTGGGCAAGCTCCTGGGAGCCCACGTCATTGCAGCGGTTGGAAGCGAGGAGAAGCTCGCATTTGCCCTCGAGCTGGGAGCGGATCAGGGCTTCAATTATACGACCACACCGATCAAGGAAGGGGTCGGTGCGCTCAGCGGCAAGCGCGGTGTCGACGTCATCTACGATCCCGTCGGCGGTGAGTATGCGGACGCGGCGCTGCGGTGCATGGCGTGGAACGGCCGCTACCTGGTCGTTGGCTTTGCGTCGGGCACGATTCCGCAGTTCAAGGGGAATCTCCCGCTTCTCAAGGGCTGCTCGATCATTGGCGTCTTCACCGGCGAGTTCCTGAGGCGAGAACCAGAAGCGAGCCGCGCAAACGTCGCGCAGCTCATCGATTGGTTCGGCAACGGCCGCCTGCATCCGGCGGTCAGCTCGATCGTTCCTCTCGCGCAGGTGCCGGGAGCGCTGCGGCGACTCCTGGACCGCAAGGCCATCGGCAAGATCGTCGCGTCGTTGCAGGATCCGGCTTCATCGCATCCCCAGCCTGACACGCCGCCGCCAGGAACACTTCCGCATGCGTGAGAGCCTTGAAGCCGATGCACTCGAACAGCTGTTTCGCACGGCGCGCACGTATAACAGCTGGACCGGTCAAGCGGTCACTGAGGATGAAATCCGCGGACTCTATGAACTGATGAAGTGGGGACCGACCTCGGCGAACTGCTGCCCGGCAAGGTTCATCTGGGTACAGAGCGAAGAAGCAAAAAAGAAGCTCGCGGCGCTGGCGCACGAGAACAATCGTGCCAAGATCCTCGCAGCCCCGCTCACCGTCATCATCGGCTACGACCTCGATTTCCCGGAGACCATGCCCAGACTCTTCCCCGATCGCGGCGAAAGGCTGCGACACTTCTTTCGCAATCCCGCGATCGTCGAAGCAACTGCCTTCCGCAATGGCACGCTGCAGGGAGCCTACCTGCTCATGGCGGCACGCGCGCTCGGTTTTGATTGCGGACCCATGTCCGGTTTTGACAACGCGGCGGTCGACCGGGAGTTTTTCGCCGGAACCCGCATCAAGTCCAACTTCATCTGCAGCATCGGACACGGCTCGACTGCGGGTCTCTTTCCGCGCAATCCGCGTCTTACGTTCGAGGAGGCGGGACACTTCGCCTAGCGGTACGCGGCCTGGAGGCTCCCGGAGCGCACCGCCCCGCCGCGCGCTGGCCTGACGCGCGTCGACCAGGACGACGGGGTCTCCCTAACCACCTCGCACAAGCCATGCTCAAGGGAACTACTAACCGGTGCTCCCACGTCTGTGATCGGTCTGACTGATGAACTTATCCCACAGCAAGTGTCGGCCACAGCCGCAGTTTGCGGATCACAGCGGACATTTTTAATTCTCCGTTGACTTAAGTGACTGCATAAAGCGTTCTCATCAGCCGAAAAATCGCGCATTTGCGGATAAAACTTGCGCCGGGTGGCACTTATACTTATTCGGTGAAATCCCGACCGGCACTCGCAGTCTCAAATGACTGCGAATGGCGCACTTTCAAACTCGAACGGGGAGTGAACTCGCTCAGGCAGGAGACAGCGCTGTGATGCGGCCAACGGCCCTGAGTCTGCTACTACTCTGCGCCCTCGGCGCTTCGGCGCTGGCTGCGGAGGCGACCCCGCACGCCCGCGCGGTGACCCGACACACCGTCAACATCAACGGCGCGCCGCTCGCCTATACCGCCACCGTCGCGGAGTACATCGTCAAGGACGACAAGGGCGCACCAGGGGCCGCAGTCGTCACGATTGCCTACATCCGCGATGGCGTTAAAGACCGCGCCCGTCGCCCGGTGCTGTTTGCTTTCAACGGCGGCCCCGGCGCGTCGTCATCGCCCCTGCACATGAGCGCCATCGGACCGGTGGTGCGCGTCTCCGAGAAATCT
>Ga0123356_10006137_pt1 | contig 12191 bp, 8 predicted proteins | sample TergutEmb28metaG_2_FD_92546 | JGI IMG/M metagenome (GOLD analysis project Ga0123356, IMG submission 92546) | Embiratermes neotenicus P3 segment gut microbial communities from Petit-Saut dam, French Guiana - Emb289 P3 | ecosystem: Host-associated > Arthropoda: Insects > Digestive system > Gut ... | reverse complement strand
GCGATTGGCGAAGGGCTGCAGGCGTTCTGCATTCCCGGCTCTGTTGCTGATGACCGCAAAGTTGGTATCGGCCACGGTAATTTGGCTTCGATGCTTTTGCTCAACGAGACAAAGTGTTTCGCGTTTTTGGCCGGACACGAGTCGTTTGCTGCCGCTGAGGGCGCTATCGGTCTTGCGCGCAGCGCTAACAAGGCACGCAAAGATCCCTTGCGCGTTATTCTTAATGGTCTTGGAAAAGACGCCGCGCAGATTATCTCTCGCATTAACGGGTTTACTTATGTTGAGACAAAGTTTGATTACATCACCGGTAAGATAAGCGTTGTCAAAGAGACAAAATACTCTGATGGTGAAAAAGCGGCGGTTAAGGTTTACGGTGTGGATGATGTCCGCGAGGGCGTTGCTGTTTTCCACCTTGAGGGTGTTGATGTATCTATCACCGGTAACTCAACAAACCCAACACGCTTTCAGCATCCTGTTGCTGGTACGTATAAGAAAGAGTGTTCCGAACAGGGGAAGAAGTATTTCTCAGTCGCTTCCGGCGGCGGTACAGGCCGTACTCTCCACCCTGACAACATGGGTGCGGGCCCTGCCTCTTACGGCATGACCGACACAATGGGCCGTATGCACTCAGACGCTCAGTTCGCAGGTTCATCATCAGTGCCGGCTCATGTGGAAATGATGGGTTTCATTGGGATGGGCAATAACCCGATGGTGGGTGCGTCTGTGGCGATTGCTGTGGCAATAGAACAGGCAAAAAAGTAGATACGCAACGCATTGCGTATCTACATGATTGTAGGGGGGCGGCCTTCACGGCTGCCCCTTTCTAACATCACCGTATTTTCCTCACCCCAATAACATTAGGCAGCGGCGGAGCGCTCATAGATTTCCCGCCTGACGAAAAATCACCGATAAACATCATAGTATCTGACGGCGCGGCAATGTAAAGCTGCGATGGAGAACCGCCTTCCATGTACATTGCGCGGTCTATGTTTATTGGCAGTTCTCTTAGGATATTTACAAATTCATGCACTGAATGCGGCGCTGTTGATTGTATGAACAATAAATTATTTTGTTTGTCCATACCTACCGCCGTTATGCTCCAGCGTTTTCCGTTTTCCTGCCATACGTTTTTACCGCCGCAGGAGAGCATGCGTATAGATTGTACCATTGAACCGTAATTGGGGCGGATATTTTCAAAATCATCACATTGTCTATCCACTAAACGTACAGGTGCGATATTTTTTTTGAGCGGTTCAAAAACGAGGATTGTATTGTCTTTTGAGATTCTTGGATTATTGACATGCTGGGATGTTTTCATGAGTGATACGCTGCTTTTGTAGTCGGTTTGGTACATTGCTGCGTTTATAACGGCGCTCATTCCCTCTTTTTGTCCCCACTCCTGTACTGTGTGAGAGTTCCCCTGATTGGGGTGACTGGCATTTAGAAGGCGCAGTTCATAGAGTTTTGTATCTATACGTAATATGCGGATTTGGGCGCTGTCATTTTTGCTGTAGAGCGGTGAATGAAAAGTACCGAGTGTAAAACCTTTATCAAGTTCACGCCACTGCGCCTGTGTGTTTGTACTCATCAAAAAGATAAATGCGCAAAATGTCAGTGTGATTTTGCGTTTTGTTGTCATACCGTACTGTTTTCCCATATAGCGGATACATTCTCTGTCAGACGCTTCATAAACATCCTGCATACGATGAAATAAAATTACATTATGGCACGCCTGTGTCATAAACCGGCTAAGGACGGAACGCGGACTTTTCCCGCTTATGTCTGCAATGATAAAAGTTAAAAAATTAAATTAATTTATTCTATATTATTTACCCCGCGTTGGCTTTAAGTATCTTATATAGCTGTCTTATATCCGGTAAACAGCTCACGGAGACACTAAAGAGCTGTTACCTGCGTAATGGAGAGATGCGTATGCCGGAATCACAAGATAAAAAAAATGGTAGAAGTAAGGCGTCTAAACGCGACAGGCTTATAAGTCAGGGTGTTCCGCTGCTTGTCTGTACGGCTATTATAGGGTTTGTTCTATTTAATGAGATGCGTGAATCTTTACCGCCGCCGAGGAAGCCGGCTTCGGCTAAGGAGTCTGCCCCGCCGGAAGAGCCGCAGGGTGACGGTGAAGACAAGGGCAATAGTAAAGGCTCTGGTAACGGTGGATTTGATGGCGGGAGTGAGGGCAGCGGCGGTAATAAGAATGAACTCACCGGCGGCAATACCGGTGTTGTTGACCAGATAAAAAAAGGTGCGGAAGCTGTTAAGAACCTTATAGCGCGGCAGTTACAGGGCTCAGGCAGAGGGATAAATACCTCAGGCGCAGACCCTGCTGCGGTCAGAGAGTTTGTTGAGGCGCGCCGTGAGGACAGCGCAGGCGTACAGACGCCGCTGCAGGATGTACTTTGGGGTTCTGTGGTTTTTTCAGGTATAAAATGCAAACTTGCAGACAGGCCGGATTTAGATATTACTCTCTCAATAGAGCTGTTTTACAATAGTAAGACTTTAAGCCGGGAAGTCTCACAGAAACAGGTAGTTTTGGAGAAGGCGGCACAGCAGGTAATGAGCGGCGTTGAGTACGGCGCTGTTCAAAATACAATGCTTCGGGCGCGGCTTCTCAAGGCGTTTAATAATGTTCTTGAATCAGGGCAGCTTTGGAAAGTTGACATTAAAAATTTTGATATAGATAAAGGATGAAGATACTATGAGCTTTTTACAAATTGTTAAAAAAATTATCGGTTCAAAGCAGGAGAGAGACGTAAAAAAACTGCTGCCTGTTTTGGCTCGTGTAAACAGTTTTCGGGAGCCGGCGCATGCGTTAAGCGATGATGAGCTTAAAGGTAAAACAGGCGAGTTTAAGGAGAGGCTTGCTAATGGCGAGACGCTTGACGACCTTCTGCCCGAAGCGTTTGCAGTTGTGCGCGAAGCTACTCACCGCGTGCTTGGCGAACGTAAAACCGTTACCGACCCTGTTACAGGTAAAGAGATTCCGTTCATGGCTCACTTTGACGTGCAGGTGATGGGAGCTATAGTTTTACATGAAGGAAAAATCTCCGAGATGAAAACCGGAGAGGGTAAAACTCAGGTTGCTGCTATGGCCGCCTACCTTAACGCGCTCAGCGGCAAGGGTGTACACGTTATCACTGTGAATGATTATCTTGCCCGGCGCGACAGCGAGTGGATGGGTAAAATATTTAACTTTCTGGGATTGACTGTCGGATGTCTTGATCTCACGGAACCGCACAGCCCCGAACGTCAGGCAGCTTATTCGAGTGATATCACTTACGGCACAAATAACGAATTCGGGTTTGATTACCTGCGTGACAATATGTCAAACCAGCCCGAGATGTGCGTGCTGAGAGAGCTTAATTTCGCAATAGTTGACGAAGTTGACAATATCCTCATCGACGAGGCAAGAACGCCTCTTATTATTTCCGGGCCTGTTACAAAATCCAACCGTGAATATGAGGAGCTTAAGCCAAGAGTTTCTAAATTAGAATACGCTCAAAATTCTTTGGTTAATAAAGTTATTATGGAAGCGGAAGAGCTTTTGAAGCAGGAAGGCAAGGAGTTTGAGGCAGGGTTTAAACTGATGGTAGTACAGCGCGGCGCTCCGAAGAATAAGCGTCTGCTTAAGCTTCTTAAAGAGCAGGGCGCCGCCAAATATATGAAGATGGTTGAAACTGAGTATCTGCGTGAAAAGAAACTCTATGAAATTGACGAAGAGCTATATTTTGTTATTGACGAATCGGGGCACAGCGCAGACCTTACCGAAAAGGGAAGAATGCTTGTAGGCGGTAATAATCCTGAGTATTTTGTGGTGCCTGATTTGGCGGAGACTCTGGGGAAAATTGACAAAAACGATGAGCTTGACATTGCCGCAAAAGCGGAAGCCAAAGAGACCGCTCACAGAGAGTACGCTGAGGTTTCTGAAAGAATCCACAGCATAAGCCAGCTCCTGCGCGCTTACTCTTTGTTTGAAAAAGACGTCAACTATGTTGTGCAGGATGGTCAGATTCTTATTGTTGACGAGTTTACAGGCCGTATTCTTCACGGACGCCGCTACAGCGACGGACTGCATCAGGCGCTTGAGGCTAAAGAGGGAGTTAAGGTTGCAGGCGAGAATCAGACGCTTGCTACAATTACATTCCAAAACTTTTTCAAAATGTATAACAAACTTGCGGGTATGACCGGAACTGCTGTAACTGAAGCCGCGGAATTTAATGATATATATAAACTTGACGTTGTGACTATCCCCACTAACCGCGGACTTTCCCGTGAAGATTTTGATGATGAGATTTATAAAACTCACCGCGAAAAGTATAACGCGATTGTCGCCGACATAAAGGAGATGCACGAGAAAGGGCGTCCCTGCCTTGTAGGTACGACGTCTATCGAAAAGTCTGAACTTTTAAGCAAGCTTCTGCTGCGGGCAGGAATTCAGCACGAGGTTCTTAACGCAAAGCAGCACGCCAAGGAAGCGACTATTGTTGCGCAGGCAGGCCGTATCGGCGCCGTGACAATTGCGACCAACATGGCTGGACGCGGAACCGACATTGTGCTTGGCGGCAATTTTGAGATTATGGTGAATAATGAGCTTTCAAAAGAAAACGTTGCGCCTGACTCTCTCACGCTTGGAGAAAAACGGGAAAAATTCGCGAAGCTCTACGAAAAAACACGTGAAGAACAAAGCAAGGTGAAAAGCCTTGGCGGTCTTCATATAATAGGAACAGAGCGTCACGAGAGCCGCCGTATAGATAACCAGCTGCGCGGACGCGCCGGACGCCAGGGCGACCCCGGTTCCTCAAAATTCTTTTTGTCAATTGACGACGACCTCATGCGAATATTCGGCGCCGGGCGTATAAGGTCTATGATGGACCGCCTTGGAACCCCTGAGGGCGAAGCTATAAGCCACCCCTGGGTGTCAAGCTCAATTGCCGGGGCGCAGAAACGGGTTGAGGGGCGCAACTTTGACATTCGTAAACACTTAAAAGAGTATGACGACGTGATGAATTTGCAGCGCCGTGAGATTTACGGACTGCGTCAGCGCATACTTCGCGGTGAGAATCTTAAAAATGAAATCCTTGACCAGATTGCAAGCGCCCTTGAAGGGATAATAGAAAAGCATCTCCCCGACCGCGCATGGACGGAAGGGTGGAATCTCACAGGAGTTTACGAAGAGGTACAGACTGTACTTGGGGTAGTTTATAGAGTACCGGAAGAACAGGTGGCGTCAAAGAAACAGGATGAAGTTTTTGATGAGATATGGAAACTTACAAAAGAGAGATATGAACAGAAAGAGGTGCGCTTCGGCTCTGATGTAATGCGTCAGTTTGAGCGCAGCGTGTTCTTGATGGTAATTGACAACCTGTGGAAAGACCACCTCTTTGAAATGGATCATCTTAAGGGTGGTGTGCAGTTTAGGGCATTTGGTCAGAAGAACCCTCTGTTTGAGTATCAGCGCGAGGGGTTAAAGATGTTCGGCGAACTGCGCGCAGCTATGGCAAAAGAGATATCCGCTTATCTTTTCAGGCTGGAGCGCGTTGAGAAGACTCAGCAGAGCATGCCTTTTAGCGGCAGCCGGACAATTCACGAATCTGCGGAAAGTTTCAGCGGTTCCGGGCAGCCGTCCGCCGGGGGCGCTTCCCAGCCAAGAATACCGGGCGGAATGACGACTACAACGAACCGCGGCGATGGTCAGGCTCCGCGTCAGCCGGTGCGCGTTGCGCCGACTGCGGGCAGAAACGACCCGTGCCCGTGCGGAAGCGGTAAAAAGTATAAAAAATGTCACGGCGCGGGGCTGTAGTGACAAATCACTGCCGGGGTTTTTTCTTTACATTTGAAGGGATTGACGGCTGCGGCAAGAGTACGCAGCTCGAACTTATAGCGCGTGCGCTTAAGGCAAAAGGGTTTAACTGCATTGTCACGAGAGAGCCGGGCGGAACCTCTATCAGCACTAAAATCCGTGAACTTCTTCTCTCCCCGGACAATAAAGAGATGCGCATCCAGACGGAGTGCCTGCTCTACATGGCTGCGCGCGCTCAGCATGTGCGTGAGGTTATAGTCCCTGCTGTTGACAGAGGGGATATTGTTCTGTGCGACCGTTTTGAGCAGGCTACTTTTGCTTATCAGGGATACGGCCGCGGTCTTAACATAGAGTTTTTGCGTGAAATCAATAAATTTGCTACTGACGGATTGACTCCTGATATCACATTTATTTTTGACATCTCTGTTGAGCTTTCACAAAAGCGGTTAAGCAGTATCGGAAAAGGGCGCGACAGGCTTGAGAGCGAAGGAGCTGAATTTTTTCATAAGGTCAGGCAGGGGTATTTGGATGCGGCTGAGGCTGACCCACAGAAAATAATACTGCTTGACGGGTCCAAAACGGTTGAAAACCTGGCGGAAGAGGTTTTGGGTATCTTGTGCAGGTATACCGAAAATTGTCAATCATAAAGCACTCTTATTTTTCTTGTGTATGTTTTACGGAGACCAAAATATGAACGACTTCGAAGAATACAAACGGCTTGGCGAACCCGCTAAAAAAGAAAAGAGTGAGATCTGGAGCGCGGCGGTTGGTTTGCAGCAAACTGACGGTTTAAAGCCGTCGGAATATCTTATTGAAAACGCGAAACGAAATATTGAAGGTGAAATAACGATTTATGAAGTCAAAGAACGTCTTAATGCCTACTACAAAGAAAAACCTGTCAGTAATATAAGTGACCGTACGGAAGAAGCGGATAAAGTAGCAGCCCGAATAGCCGAAATGTTGTCGGAAAAAACGTTTACATTTAGTCCTGTGGAGTATATAACTACCCATAAACGGTTGTTTGAAGGAATATACAAACACGCCGGTAAAATTCGCGGCTATAATATCTCAAAATCCGAATGGGTTCTTAATGGCGAGACTGTATTCTATGCAAGCGCAGACAGTATAAAAGCAACGTTGGAGTATGATTTTTTACAAGAAAAAAATTATAAATACAAGGGAAAAAGTAAGGAACAAATTATACAAAATATTGCGAAATTTATCTCTGGAATATGGCAAATTCACGCTTTTGGCGAAGGAAATACAAGAACAACCGCAGTATTTGCAATCAAATATCTGCGTACGTTAGGTTTTACCGTGACAAACGATTTGTTTGCCGGGAATTCATGGTATTTTCGCAATGCTCTTGTCCGGGCAAATTACAATGATTACACTAAGAATATATTTGCAACAATGGAATATTTAAACCGTTTTTTTGGGAACTTGCTGTCAGGCGAAGATAATGTCTTAAAAAACCGTGAATTGCGGATTGGTATGGATAATGATGATTCTGTCTAATAATACATAAAAATTGGTACCTTCATTGCTGCAAAATGTATTTTTATTATTCTCTGCCTGAACCGTGTAATCAACGCGCATTTTTTGTGTTTTCGCTTTCTTTGGCAAGGCAGAGGCGGTTTATTTAAATTTAAGTAAAGGTGCAGGAGAAAGAATTATGGCAGAAGGTTCAAACCCACAGCGTTCAGGCAAGGTTTTCACCGGTATTCCAATGATGGGAATGGTAGTGCTGATTGTGGCTTTTGTGGGTCTTGTGCTGGATTCTACAAAGGCGAATGTCGATAATTTCTTCGCCGATGTGGTGCGCATGGATAATGTGGCCGCAAAAATCCATCAAAACTACGTCAACGAGGTCTCTTCCAAAGATTTGATAGATAACGCTATTAAAGGGATGATGCAGGCTCTTGACCCTCATACTACATATTTTGAGGCGAAAGAGTACAATGACCTGCGGATTCAGACAGAAGGCAAGTTCGGCGGGCTTGGGATTCAGATTTCCATAAGAGACAAAGTTCTGACTGTTATGACTCCGATATCAGGCACCCCCGCGCACAGGGCAGGTATACAGTCCGGCGACCAGATTATAAGAATAGACGGGGTTTCAACGCGCGGATATACTTCCGATAAAGCGGTCGGCAAGCTTAGGGGCGAGCCTGGGACAAGCGTTACTATTCTCATAAGGCGCAGGGGCGAAGCGCAGGATATCGAGTATACTATTAAAAGAGAGATAATTCATATTAAATCAGTTCCGTTTTATGGAGTTCTTGAAAATGATATCGGTTACATAGTGCTTCAAACATTCTCTCAGGATGCGGGCGCTGAAATAGAAAAGGCAATAAAAGAGCTTCTCAAAAAGAATATAAAGGGGCTTGTGTTTGATTTGCGTCATAACCCCGGCGGTCTTTTGCCTCAGTCGATTGAGGTTTCCGCAAAGTTTTTGCCGCGCCGCTCTTTAGTGGTTTCAACCAAGGGCAGGGTACGCAGTCAAAATAAAGAGTTCAATTCGGACTCAAATCCGGTGCTCCCCATGAATATGCCGCTTGTGGTGCTTGTTGACCGCGCTTCAGCGAGCGCGTCTGAGATTGTGGCAGGAGCTATTCAGGATTGGGACAGGGGAATTATTGTCGGTGATACTACATTCGGCAAAGGTTCGGTGCAGAGCGTTTTGCAGGTGGACGCTGCGAATCATCTCAAAATCACAACCGCCTTTTATTATACTCCCGCAGGCAGGTGTATAAACCGCGCTGAAAATTTTGTGCGCAAGGACGCGGCAGGTATGGAAGATGATGAAGAGGTTGACGAAGAAGAGGAAGGCCAGGCGTCTGACTCTGCTGACAAAAAAGAGAAAACTGCGCCGGCTGATACGACTACTTACCGTACAAAGGGCGGACGCTTAGTGTACGGCGGGGGCGGAATTGTTCCTGATACCATAGTAGAAAGAAAAATACCTGAAATGGCTGTCCGCGCTCTGCTTATGAAGGATATGTTTTTTAAATTTGCAAATACCGAATATGTAAAGCTTCAGAAGAACAATGTAAAACTCACGCCTGACTTTCAGGTAGATGACGGTCTCATGAAAGATTTCTATGCGTTCCTTGACTCCTCTGATTTTACATATCAGAGTCTTGCGGAGCTTCAGTTTGAGGAGTTTAAGAAAAGAAGCGGACTCATTGAAGACACTGCGGCGGCAAAAGTTAAGAATGCGCTTATGGAGCTTCCGAAGTTAAACGAAGCTGAGCTTAAAAATTTGAAAGCCAACGCAGAAAAGATGGATAAGATTCTTGCCGAAGAGAGCAAAAGGGCTCTGAGGCAAAACGACGCAGAGATAAGGCGTCTTGTGCGCAACGCGCTTTTGGTGCGGGAATTTGGTCAGGACAATGAAGCGGTATTCCGCGCAAGACTCGCTCACGACGAACAGCTTGCGGCAGCAATGGGTATATTGAGTGATAAAAATACATATTCAAAACTGTTAAAAGTGCCGGAAGCTCCAAAACAGGCGCCGGCAAAGCAGGCAGCGCCGCCGGCGAAAAAAGCGCCTGAGGCAAAAGGGACAACGGATAGTAAAGGTAAGAATAAAGGCAGGGGACGGTAGGGTTTTAGAGCTTAGAGCTTAGAACTGAGAACTGCAAGCTAAAAACTGATAACTTATTTTCTCTTATTCATAAATTTACAGGAGTTTGTTTGTATGATTAGCAAGATGCGGGAAATTGCTCCAGTTATGATGATTGTCATTCTGGTGGTGTTTGTCGGCGGAACAATTTTCCTTGACTGGGGTATGAATGCTACCGGACAGGGACGGGCTACAAACGCCGGAAAGATTAACGGCAAAGAGGTCTCTCTTGAGTATTTTGACCGTCTTGTGAGCATGGAGCGTATGCGGATGCAGGAGCAGATGACAGATATTCCGCCGCACCAGTACCGCATGATTCCCAATCAGGTGTGGAATCAGGAAGTCAGCAGAATTTTACTTGAAAATGTTGTTAAGTCAATGAAGCTTGGCGCCACGGACGAAGAGGTATTTCAATATCTCAAGCGCAATCCTGTTCCCGGGCTTGATACAGCTTCGATATTTATGACAGACGGACGCTTTGACACTACGAAATATGTTCAGTGGCTCAGCACCCCTCAAACCTATACAATGTACCCCTGGATGATAGACATCGAAAGACAGGTGAGAGATATGGTTTTGCCGGGTCAGAAGATTGACGCGCTTTTAAAAGCCGGGGTGTTTGTCTCTCCTGCGGAAGCCGCTCATGACCATGCCATGAGAAACAATAAAGCGACATTTGAATTTGTAAAAATTGAGAGCCGTAATTTCCGCAATGAATCAGCTGAGGTCAGCGATAATATGATATCGAATTATTACCGCGCAAATCAAAGCCGCTTTATGCAGGATGAACAGGTTGAACTTTACTTTGTCAGGTTTCCAAAAACCGCGACGTTTAGCGATGAGCAGGCTACTCTTCAAGAGATTATAGATTTAAAAAAGCAAATTGAGTCGGGTGAGTATACCTTTGAAGCTGCCGCGCAAAACGAGTCTGACGATGAGGGAAGCGCCCTTAAAGGCGGTGATTTGGGATGGTTTGGAAAGGGCGCAATGGTGGCTGAATTTGAAGCCGCTGCGTTTACTTCAGAAATTGGGGTTATCTCTGAGCCTGTAAAAACCATGTTTGGATTTCATATTATAAAAGTTGAAGAGCGCACAGAAGAAGACGGCGAAATCAGAGTTAAGGCGCGCCACATTCTGCGGAAGAATCTCCCGTCTGACGAGACTCTTGATAATTTGTCCGATAAGGCAGAAGAGCTTAGAAAAGTTATGGTTCAAAAAGGTTTTGCAGAAGCCGCAAAAAGCGACCCGTCAATAATGCTTGATTCAACAGGTTTCTTTAAGAGAGGCGCTCAACCGCAGAGATTAGGGACTGTATCAGGCGCGGCCTCATTTGCCTTTAGCCGCAAGCAGGGTGAAGTTTCAGATGTTCTTGATTCTGAAAACGCGTTCTACTTAGTATCTGTAAAAGAGAAGTTGAAAAAAGGCGCAGCTCCTCTTGAAAGAGTACGTCCTCAAATAGTAGAAGCGTTGAGAGATACGCTTGCAGTGCAGGAAGCAAGAAAACACGCAGCCGCGGTTTTGGAAAAAGTTAAAAGCGGAGTACCGCTTGAAGATATTGCGGCAAGTGATAATAAACTTATTACCGGAACTGCCACAGACGCTGTAGTTATGGGATTTGTACCTCAGCTTGGATACGCCTCAAAAACAGCAAGCGCGGCGCTGACCATACCTGAGGGGAAAGTTTCAGGTATTATTGAAGAGCGCGGCGGCTTCAGCGTTGTCCGCGTACTGAGCAGAGGCGAGACAAAAGAGTTAGACCCATCCTCTGCGGAAGCAAGACAGCTTGCTGTGATGAACAGAAACCAGGGCCGTCAGTCCGCCTACGCTGAGTGGTACCGCAATCTGCAGAGCAGCGCGAAAATTGTCAGCAATGTAGATCAGTTTTATTTGGATTAGCGCGTGATTGGGAAGCGGACAGCCCGCTTAGTAACAAAATATCCCGGCAGGGCGCTCGCAATGTGCGCCCTTATAACGCTGTTGTGCGCTTGGATCTCCTCCGCTTTTCCGGACACACTTCCTATCCCAAGTTTTAATTTAATAAATTAAGTTCAACTTGTGGAAGAGGTTATTATGGGTAAGTACCAGAACAATCATTATGGAATGTTCAATACAATAAAAAAGGATAACTGATGCCTATTTACGAATATAAATGTGAAAAGTGCGAGAATTTTTTTGAAGAATTGGTTATAGGCGACCGGGATAAAAAAATCCCATGTCCTGCATGCGGTTCCTCTGAAACGCAAAAGTGTATGTCCGCTATTGGAAGCATCTCAATGAAAAGCAGCGGCGGTATGCCTTCGTGCGCAAGCGGCGGCGGATGCGGCGGCAGGGCAATGCCTTCATGCGCAGGCGGCGGTTGTCCTCATGCAGGGTTTTAGAGCCAGGTGGACTTTTCCCCAAATGACGTAAATCATGAATCCGGTAATTGCTTATACCCGCTTTCTTTTTGGTAAACGTGATAAATTGTCTTGTCGCTATATCAACGTTATCCAAATTAACTATTGATTCACAGAGTAAGCGGGAAATGGTATATTATCAAATTCAAAGCTAATTTCTGTTGAACGAATAACCTTTTTTAAATAGAATACTTGAAAAAATTGAGGACAAACCCAAATGATTATCGCGGCTTTTGCTGGCACTGGAAAAACAACTATGGCGAGGCTCCATCCGCAAGCCGCCATTGATTTTGTTTCTATGCCATACAAATACGAATTGGAGACAAACAGTAACTTTGAAGCTGAAAGCTGC
>Ga0123356_10006136_pt1 | contig 12195 bp, 10 predicted proteins | sample TergutEmb28metaG_2_FD_92546 | JGI IMG/M metagenome (GOLD analysis project Ga0123356, IMG submission 92546) | Embiratermes neotenicus P3 segment gut microbial communities from Petit-Saut dam, French Guiana - Emb289 P3 | ecosystem: Host-associated > Arthropoda: Insects > Digestive system > Gut ... | reverse complement strand
TTTAAGGAACGACTGCCGCCCGCAGATTTTGATGATAAAACTCGTAAAATACTTTTAGAGTGCAGAGAATTTGATTGGAGTCAAATATCACCGGCTATCTTTGGAGCAATGTTTCAGGGTGTAATGGACAAAGAAAAACGCCGTGAACTAGGTGCTCATTACACAAGTGAAGAAAACATATTAAAGCTGATAAATCCCTTATTCCTCGATGATTTATATAAAGAGTTTGAAAAAGTAAAGACTGATCCAATAGGTCTTGACCGTTTCCATGATAAGATTTCAAAGCTAAAATTTCTTGACCCGGCTTGTGGCTGTGGTAACTTCTTGATTATCACATATCGGGAGCTACGGTTGCTTGAACTTGAAATCCTTAAAATGAAAGTCAGCTCCGACCAAATGACAATAGATATATCTCCTATGTTAAAGGTTGATGTTGAACAGTTTTACGGTATAGAGTATGAGGCCTTTCCGTGCCAAATCGCACAAGTAGGATTGTGGCTTACAGACCACCAAATGAATATAAGAGCATCTGAGTTGTTCGGTACATATTATATCCGTCTTCCTCTAACCCATTCTGCAACTATAGTACACGCAAATGCTCTGCGTATTGATTGGGAAGATGTTGTGCCAAAGTCAGAGCTGTCGTTTATTCTTGGGAATCCGCCGTTTTTAGGATATTCAAACCAAAGCGAAGAACAAAAAAATGATATTTTATCGGTTTATATTGATTCAAAAGGAAAACCCTACAATACTGCCGGTAAAATAGATTATGTCGCTGCTTGGTATTATAAGGCTGCAAAATACATTCAAGGCACAGAAAACCGAGTTGCTTTTGTTTCAACAAATTCAATTACGCAAGGTGAACAAGTAGCGGCTGTTTGGAAACCTTTATATGATATGTTTGACATCCATATTGATTTTGCATATCGCACATTCGTGTGGAATAATGAAGCAAAAGGAAAAGCTGCTGTTCATTGTGTTATTGTAGGATTTAGCATAAATACAAAAATCGAAAAGGTAATATATATTGGTGATAATAAGCATATAGTTGAAAATATTAATCCATACTTAATTAATGCTCACAATATTTTTATTGAAAGCCGCAGCAAACCTTTCAATAATATTCCTGAAATGCAAAAAGGGAATATTCCAGTTGATGGCGGTTCATTAATTATTGAAGAATCAGATTATCAAGACTTTATTCAACGTGAACCTCTTGCCAAAAAATATATTCGTAGATTACTTGGCGCAACAGAGTTTATAAATAATAAAATGAGGTATTGTCTTTGGTTGGTTGATGTTAATCCATCAGAACTAAGGAAAATGCCTTTAGTTATGGAGCGTATAGAAAAATGCAAAGAATTTCGTTTATCAAGTCCAAAGGCAGCGACACGGAAGTTTGCTGATTATCCGTTCTTATTTATGGAAGTACGCCAACCGTGTACTACATATATTTTAGTACCTCGCCATTCATCAGAAAGGCGTCGTTATATCCCATTTGGTTTTATGGATAGTAATGTTATAACAACGGATGCAAACTCAACAATAGCAAACGCATCATTGTTTCATTTTGCCATTCTAACATCTAATGTACATATGGCTTGGGTAAGAGCAGTATGCGGACGGATCAAAAGCGATTATCGTTACTCAAATGATATAGTTTATAATAACTTTCCATGGGTTAATGTTACTGAAGAACAGAAAAATGCAGTTGAAAAGCTGGCTCAAACAGTATTAGATTCAAGAGCGAAATATACTGGTAGCTCACTCGCAGACCTTTATGATCCAAATACAATGCCGCCGGATCTTCTTAAAGCACATCAAAACTTAGACCGTGCTGTTATGCAATTATATGGATTCCCGACAAAGAGAAGTGAGTTTAGCGAAGCTGATTGTGTCGCAGCACTTATGGAAATGTATCAAAATTTAGTGGAGAATAATGAATAATAGGAAAATATCGGAAGTAATATATCATTTCACCTGTACAGCATTTATTGGTGAAATTCTATCAACACGATATTTAAAGCTTACAACCAGTAATTTTAGCTTAGAGAATCACAGCTTATTCCCTGTTGTGTGGCTTACATCTAATCCCAACCCTGACAACATGGGTCTCCTATTTCGGGATGATATGCCAGATGATCTTAATAAAACACATATCCGGCTTACCATACGTAAAAAATCATATATGAAGCTGTGGCTTGATTGGTGTAAAGAAAAAGGAATGGACGAAGAACTCAAGCAGCTATTGATATCTACAGCAAATGCAGAAGAAACACACCAAACATGGTATGTTTCACAGCAAATCATCCCAATTAATGATATCTTGGTAATCGAGAATTTAAATACTGAAACGGTATATTACCGCAAGTGATTATCCGGAAGTTTATTACTTTGTCGATTTGATTATTTCTACCCATTCAACATATCCTTTATCATTCATAACTGAAAATAATTCATGTACACATTTCTTGCCAAGATTTTTGATTGATATAATATCATCATAAGTCTTCAACTCAGTAATGCCTTCGATATTAGTTATCCCGGTTTTTAATAAGCAATTATATAATCTAATAGATAGACCTAAATCAGAAATTGGAATATTACTAATGCTCATTGTTTCAATTTCTGCATTGAGCTGTTCCAGCATGTACTGTGGAATAATCTGTTCTAAAGCTTCGCATCGGCTTGTAGCCTTTTGTAGAGCTTTATTTGATTCTTGAAGACTTGCTCTCAATGAATCTTTTTCTGCAATAATGTAACTTACGCGCATTTTTTGTGATCTTGAGGGATGCTTTAGCTTAAGAAAAATCTTTAGTTCAATTTGTCTTATTCGTTGAGCAGACAACTGGAACACTTCACCGATTTCACGATATGTTTTGTTTTCCCGGAAACGCATACGAAGTATTTCTTGATAACTATCACTTAGAGCAGATACGACTGATAAAACTCCATTAATATAAACATCACCATCAATATTACTATTACTAAAAACTTTTTTACAAATTGTAAGTGCAAAATTTACATCATTTTCAGCATCACTTGATGTTGTTGTATTATCTATCATTCTTACTCTCCATTATATTTCAAATAATTCAGCTGATGTTCAATTAAGAGCTTTTTTCTATTAACGAATATGTACCATTAGTTAATCTCCTCGTATTTTTACGGCTTTTTTAGCGACTTTCTGAATTTGCGTACTTTATTAAATGCTGAAAGCGAATCACCACCGAGATAAATTGTGTTCTCCACTTTAAAATCCACTAACCGCTTGCCATACTTCTCTCTTAATATTTCACCCAATTGAAGATATCTTGGATAGTATTCATAGGTAAGGATTTTTCGCCATATTTCGTTGTCATTCCAAAACAGAATAATGTTGTCTTTATCTTCACGGAGGGCAATAATAATTTCTTTTTCATCAATATCTGGCAATTGGGCAGGGCTTTTAAGTTCTTTATCCCATACATTATTTAAGAATTCTTGACGTACTTTGGCTTGCTGCTTATCATCTTCAGTTCCAAACCTTAACATATCATCAAGCGTAGGGAATATGATTATGTCTAGGAGGTTATCGCATTCAGGGCAATTGACCTCAAAGCTGTTGTTAAAATCGTCCCCATACACAGTCTGTTCTCCAATTCCAATCCAGCTACATTGTATGCATGTATAACTTTGAATCTTATATTTATAGTACTGGCTCATATTACACCACTTTCATTTTACATCTTAACCATCAGCTTCGTATAAAGCATTTAATACGCTTCTATAACAAGTCATGTTCGGGCGATATTTTGGATTATCAAAGACATCCCAATCATTCCCATTTATGTATTTCATAATAGCTGCAGCAACTCCTGCAGACCTGCTCATTCCAGCTTCGCAATGAACAATTAAATTAGGAACTTTTCTGCTAATTTCGTTTGCGAATATTGCAATGTTTTTTGCCTGTTCATCAGTGATACATCCGGGTTGGTTTATATCTACATCAAAAAAATATTCCTGATGCCGATAAATAATACCGTTATTTATGTTGTTCAACAAATTGGGACCTTCTTTATCCGGGTCTGATATAGATATCACAGCGAACTTTTCTTCGTGAGATATATTTGAAAACTCAATCGCTTTCAATCTACTCATAATTTCAATAATCATTTACTCTGCTCCATTCATTTTGTGCTTAAATATGACTTTAGAAAGTTAACAATGTCAGATCTTCCAATAAAAGTTGCTTTCTCAATAAAGTAGTTAAGCATTTCTTCATTACTAAATTTACCTACTTGATCCATAAGAATCTTATCCTCAAAGTTATTTACAATCATAGAAAATTGGATGTCACTTTTATTTCTTACTATCACAGTACAGTCCTCACTTTATTAAACGTAAATGTATTAATGTAAAACAATCACACTTTTTTCAAACCAAGTACATCAAGTAGAAAAGGGTCATCGAAAGTATAAATTGGTATCCTCGGTGCTTCTGAGAAATAAAGTTCAGAATTCTTATCTCGGTTATAGATATCTTCCTCAATTTCAGAGCGCATTTCTTGAACACTTTGATTAAGCTCGGCAGCATTAAAAGCGTAAAATGCTCTTTCATCATTTGATTCAATTTTTATCAGTTCACAAATATGTGACCAAGTTAGTCTTTTTCCTATTGAAAAAACAATATCATAATTGGGAAATATTTTCGAAAACCGCATCATTTTATAAAGATTTTCAATGCAAAAGGAATTACCATAGCCAGCCGTTAACTTAGCAGAAAGCTCTGTTAAAAAACTACTTTTTACTCTTGCTCGTTTTCCACTTGAAAAAGCTTTGTTTAAATATTTGCCAAGTTCCCAAAACATGTATATAACATCACGGTTTGTATTTTCTGCAACTTCAATCTTGCAGTCTTTAATAATATCTGATGTGTACATTAATAGCCCAATAACATCAAGTGGTGTATGTTCATTGTTTTTGAGAGAGTCTTTACAAACATCATCTATGGTACCGCTCTGTGACGTTCGCTGAGAAGCCTTATCCTTAATAATGCCTGCATATCCCATAATATTTGTTGAGTTTGCTTTTAAGTTAATGAGATTGAGGACATACTTTTTAGCTTTATCTGTTAAAATATCATCATCCTGCATTTTCTTCAGTACTGTATCCTGATTAATCGGTTCTGCGAAGCTAAACATAGAAAATATTGTATCACATAAATACTTGTTTTCTCGCGAATAGAAATCGTGACTACGGAGTATAGCGATTATATCACCGACATATCTTGAGTTATCAAGCATTGCTCCAATAACTGCTTGCTCTGCTTCCAAATTATATAATGTTACTTTTTCATTATCGAATTTATTGTTATTCATATTGATCTCCATATAATCTACATACGATGCATAAAGTAATTCAAAACACATCAAACCAATAAGTCTAATCCTCGGAAATATTACCGTTATTACTCAAATGATGTTCTCTCATTGAACTTTTTAACTTTATGACTTGCAGGAGCACTCTTAATAATATCTTCCAGAGTAATAGGAGTATAATTAATCATTTCTGCACATACATTTACGTGGTGAGTTGTTGAAATTATTTTGTCATACTGTTTCATCCGTCCGGGACTATGGATGTGCCCATGTATATTTGCATAGTTTGATTTTTTATCAAGAGACATCGGCTCATGGGACAACCAAAAGAAATTTTCAAAACAAATCGGATATTTATATACTTGATAAAATCCAATGTTTTTATACCAATTAACTGAACGGTTTTTACAATGATTACCCATGATAAGATGGATTCTTCCGTTTAATCCATTGAAAATAGCTTGTGTCTTTCCAAAGTCACAGAAACTGAAGTCACCTAAGTGGAAAACAGTGTCGTTTTTTGATACAACAGAGTTCCATTTCCTGATTAATACTTTATCCATTTCATCAACTGAGCAAAATGGACGGGGATCACTTTCTTCGTTTAGCTTCAATATGTTTTTATGTCCGAAATGTGTATCGGATATCAAAAATGTCTTCATAATTCATCCTTTAATTCATTAGTCAACTAGTTCGTGGATTAGAGATTCTACAGCTTTACGTTCATACATTCGTATTTCACAATTTTCTTCAATAAGAACAAACTCGTTTTCACCATTATGAGCAATGAAAGCAATGATTTCTTTTGGAAAATGGATCTTATCTTTATCAACCCAGCAGGCAAGAGCATATGCTAAAATATATTTTGAAGATTCATTACTTTCATATGAATTATTAAGCTGCTCTCGAAGATTGTCATATTCTTGTTTTGTCATAAATCGCAAGTAAGAATTAGGGACAGGAATAACGTAAATAATATCATCGAATCGTTGAAGAATATCTTCCGGTAATGGTAGTATTAACCTCTTATTTATCTTGATTATATAGGATTTCATCATATCTCCAGTCTACACAAAGAAGTGTATTCAATGCATCAATAGCACTTTTATTCCCTTGGTTTGCTGCTTCAGTATACCAAAAAACTGCCATTTCGTAATCTTTTGTTACACCATACCCATTATTATACATATGTCCTAAATTATATTGCGCCCATTCATTTCCGCCTTCAGCGGATTTTCTATACCAATAAACAGCTTGTTCGTAGTTTTGCTCTTCATTAAATCCATAATAATAATTGTTACCCAGATAGTTCTGTGCTTGAATGTCACCGCTTATTGCAGAGGATTTATCGACCCAGCAATCATATCTAAGATATGTTTCATTTGCCCACAGCATTTTAACTACAGAGTCAGAAAAAATCCCGCTAAAAAGCAATGCAAATACCACGACAGCCGAACAAATTGAAGTGATTAATAATGAGTAACTATTAATAAGTTTTTCGTAAAGTTTATCAGGAATTAATATCATCAATACTTTTGAACCATCAAAAGGAATTAATGGAAGTGAATTCAAAATCGTGATAACAATATTCAACCAAAAAAATATAAATAAACTTTGAGCAACAATCATTGGAGGGTAGATGTTAAAGTGAATCATAACTTGCATTACTATTGCAGAAACTATAACTAAAGCAATATTTGATAAAGGACCGGCAGCTGCAATGATTGCTGTAGCTGATTTTGGATCTTCAAATTTATCGGAATCAATAATAATTGGTCTTGCCCAACCAAATCCAAAAATCATAAACATAACAGCACCAAGTGGGTGAATATGCTTAAATGGGTTTTTAGATAACCTACCTTGTGCCTTTAATGACCGGTCACCAAGTTTATATGCCACTATAGCATGACTTCGTTCATGAACTGCTAGAGATAGTAACGCAATCGCAACAACTAAAAAACCGTATGGAAAACTGGTAAACATAAAGATGTGAGAGAAAAGGGTATCATTCAAGAACCTAAAAATACTTGAAGTATCATTATCAACGACTACCTCCGCTACTATTCCAATAAACATTAAACTTAGAAACAGTACAATGAGAGTATTTACAATAGATTTCATTATTTGCTTAAAGTTTATTCGATTAAGTCTTTCGTTTAAATTGTATAGTATATCTATAAACATAATATACCTCGAATATTCTATATTATTTCCTTCAGATGAAATAATATCATGCTTTATTTATATAGTGTTGGTTGCGTTTCATGTCTACATTGTGTAAATATCAATAAGTAATAAAGACACATAAGTACTGATAGGCAGCTCATGAGGCAATAAATCCTGTATTGTAGTAAAAATAGACAAGATACTATGGTTGTGATATATTTCGAGATGGATCTCATTACTTTTTATAGGAGCTGATACAATGTCAAAACACGATATATACGACAAAGGAAATGAAACACAATGGGCAGAACTAATGACTTGTGAAGCTATGAGATTGAATGATGCACTTAAATTCTTAAATGAAGACTTTCCGATTCGTTCGCTCCAAGAAGTTCTATGTGAAACTGTTGGATATTTTCTAAATGGAAAATGGGAAGAAGTCACAATTGAAGAAGCAAGAAAAGTACTACTTAATAAAATAGGCTCTGATTTCGAACAGAAAATTAATAGTTGGTTGCCGATAAATAATGAAGATAATATAAAAAAGCAAGTTGTAAGTATAAAAATAGAGTCATTGATGCAAATAGCTTTTGCACTAAATATGACCCTTGATGATGTTGATGTTTTATTAAGGCGTTGCTGGTTGGATTCATTATATCTTCGTGATGTTAGAGATATTATATATAAATGTGGGTTGAAGTGTAGATTTAGCTATAATGAAGTAGAAAAGCTTATAGAAGAATTTTCATATCTTAATAAACCTAACCCTTTCCCCGATGCTGAAGATGAACATGATGGTGATAACTTAACAAATATATTAAGCGATGATTTCGATAAAAGAAATATAACTACTCCAGATGACCTGAGAAGCTATATTAAAGAAAACGATAAACTCTTGGGTTCATATCGCAGGAGAGTTCATAAAAAGCTAATTGAACTTTATACTCAAATAAAAACCGGCATTGAAGATGAATTTTATGCCTCTGATATTGTTGAAAGAGATGCTGAAGAATGGTTTGAACATGATGATTATGATGATTCCAGTGATGTCGATAAAGAAGAAATGAAGATAGGAGTAAAACAGATAATAGCTCAAGACGATATACTTAAGATGCTTGGGTCGGGTATACATGAGTTAAAAGATAAAATAAATAATAAAGGTATTGGAGATGGGTTATCTGCAATAATACGAAAGCATATTATTGATAATATTCCCGGACGTTCTGAATGGTCAGGGATTATAAACCAAAGAGTTGATAAAAAATCAGGATCAATAAGAGGAGTTGATCGGAAACTTTTAGTTCTTATTTGGTTATCAAGCTATGATGGAAGCCTTGATGGAGACCCTGATGCCGGTGTTGATGGAGGATTTTTAGGATTTGCAGCAAGAGCGGGAATTACACCTGAACAAGCTCTTGAAAATCATATAATAACATTAAACGATACGATATTGATTGAGTATGGATTTCCACCACTTGACCCACGCCATCCATTTGATTGGGTTATTATGAATACATTATATCTTGCTCACATTCTTCATAAAGGTGAAGACAATACAGATATACCAATAAGAATGGAAAATCTATTTAAACAACTTTAATAGTTTCAAAACGGAGCAAACAATTGCGATGATATGTATGCTATCATCAAAATCACAAAAGATATCGCGAACATAAATATTATGAAGTAAATGGTAAGATAATATTGAATATGATAAATCTTGTCGGATTAATTCCAGAAAATATTCTTTCCTTAAACTCTATTGAGTTTAAATTATTAGGAGTTGCAGGTGAAGGCGGCTCCTCAATTGTTTATCTTGCTCAACCGGTTAATGACACATCAAGCGGATATGTCATGATTAAAGAGTTTTATCCCCGTGGTTGTGGTGTTGAAAGAGTGGTTGATGGAGAAAAAATTGGATCGCTAAGAGTGGATTCGAAACACGAAGAAAGGTTTAAAAAACTAAAAAACCGTGTCTTTCAGGAGTCGAATATTACAAATATACTTCTTAATGACCGTTCAGAAAATATTGATGGTACAGAGCATGCTGATTATTCAGCATCAAATAACCCCTGGCAATTAGAGTATTGTAGTCCAATTGAAGTAAATAATACTATTTATACGATTATAAACACTAAATCCGGTGAAACACTAAAATCGTTAATAAATCGAAAATTTCTTAAGAATAAGGATTTTATTTATATATGTGATTTAATGATAAATATCTTAGATGCTCTTGAACATATTCATTCAAAAGGGTACATACACTTAGATATTGCACCTGATAATATTTTTATTCCAAAATACAAAACAGATTTTGATGAAATTACTCATATCCATATACTAGACTATAACAGTGCTCTGAAAATAGGCAGCCAGCCGGAAGATTGGATTTCATCATACAAAGAAGGCTATACAGCACCGGAACTTTATGACAATATTAATCCTTGTGATTTAAATACAACATCTGATTTATACTCTGTTGCATCTATCTTTTTTGAGCTTCTTGTTGGAAGACGGCTTAAAAAAACAGATAGAGGAAGTTTTAGCTCTTGGAAGTTGACTCGTAGCTCTGATTTCATTAAAGGGTTTCCTAATCTCTTAATAGCTGCACTAAACAAGTTGTTATTAAAGGGCATTGAGAAGAGCGGAAATCTTAGATTCCAAAGTGCTGCTGAAATGCGTAACGAAATTAAACGTCTAAAAGCTCTTTCAAACAGAAAAATAATGAGTGACACAAAGCGTTTTAACCCTGCATATGGACACTATACTGGTATGACAAATTATTTAGAGCAGATTGATAATGTATTTAGCACAAGCAATCATGTCTATATAGAAGGCATTGGCGGAGTTGGTAAAACAGAACTTGCAAAAAAATACGCAGAAGTTAATAGAAAAAAGTTTGATATAATTCAACTCATATCCTATGATGCTAATTTAGCTTCAACAATAGGACGGAACTTAAATTTTCATAATTATGATGAAGATGTTTATGCCAAAGAGTACAACGATACTCTCAAAAATGCCATGTTAAGCGATGACATAATTGCTGATAAAGTGAATATAAAACTTCTTACAGATAAATTAAGTTTTCTCGAAGAACATAAAGAACGAATTCTTATAATAATCGATAACTTTAATGTTGATTACGATGAAGATTTGCACCGGTTCATTTCTAGTAATCATAAAATAATATTTACGTCACGTGTTGAGCATAAATCGAACTCAGTTATTGTAAATGGTATTGATGAAAATGATGTTATGGCACTTTTTGAATCATATTATGGTAAAAAGGTTTCAATAGATGATGTACCTTATGTATACGAAATAGGAAAAAGAGCATTAGGTCATACTATGACAATCGAATTAGCTGCAGCAGCACTTTATATGAACGGCGAATCAATAAAAAGTATGCTCGAACGTCTAAAAATCGGTATAACAAAAATTGGAGCATATGCAGAAATTGACAAAGAAGAAGTTAATGCTCGGGATAGGCAGCAGACTATATCTGAACATATCTCGAAACTTTTTGATGTTTCAGATATCTTTATAAATACCAATTATAACTTTATAATGACAAATCTATCAATAATTCCTACCGAAGGTATATATGTTGGTGCATTTTACAATTGGGCTCTATCGACTTTTTATAGTAATAACAAGGATGAAGCAAAAAAGGATTTATATAATCTAAGAAAACAAAGATGGTTACAAATAAACCTTGATGAAAATACAGGTAATAAAATAATTTCACTTCATCCAACAATAGCAGAAATTTCTTTTGATTATTTGAAACCAAATAGTAAAGAATGTATAGGATTGTTAACAGGGTATATCGATGAAGCAAAAGAGTATATGAGGAAGTCGTATATAGAAAAAACAAATCTTATTAAATTGTTATCTTATGCCTGCGACAAGATTGAAGACGAGGAGATAATGGTATCTGAGTTATATAATAGTACAGCAATTCTGTATAATTCACTATCATGGTATGATGAGGCAGTCAGAATGTATCAGAAAGTTTATGGAATCCGAGAAAGATTTTATGGTATTTACGACCTTAGAACAATTAATACAGTGAATAATATTGCTTGTGTATTTTCTCGCATTGGTGATTATAGTAATGCACTGGAACTGCATAAAAGCGTTTTGGATGTTCGTGAACGTATACTTGGTTATGAACATCCGGATACAGCTGCATCATATAATAATATAGCTTCAATCTACAGCAAGATCGGTGAGTATGACAGAGCAATTGAGTTATTTGTAAAAGACCTTTCTATATGCGAAGCGATATTGGGCGATGAGCACCCGGACACAGCAACAACATATAATAATTTAGCTGGTGTATACTATAAAAAAGGGGACAATGAAAAGGCCATAGAACTCTATTCTAAAGCCCTTGATATTCGAAAAAAAGTGTTAGGTAACCACCCTGACACGGCAACAACATACAATGACTTAGCACTTGTGTATAGTAATTTAGGTGAGTTTGATATTGCTTTAGATTTATATGCTAAGGATTTCGCAATAACAATAGATGCTTTGGGACCCGAACATCCAACAGTTGCGATAAATTACAGTAATATAGGGTTAGTACATTATTATCAAAACGATTATGATAAAGCTTTGGAATGGTTTGATAAATCGTTAATTATCAGAGAAAAAAC
>Ga0123356_10006135_pt1 | contig 12197 bp, 8 predicted proteins | sample TergutEmb28metaG_2_FD_92546 | JGI IMG/M metagenome (GOLD analysis project Ga0123356, IMG submission 92546) | Embiratermes neotenicus P3 segment gut microbial communities from Petit-Saut dam, French Guiana - Emb289 P3 | ecosystem: Host-associated > Arthropoda: Insects > Digestive system > Gut ... | reverse complement strand
TCGGTGTTTTGGTCGGAGGGATTTCCGATGTTGCTGTTGCGATTTCTTTTTCCATAGCGGGCGGCGCTATGCTTTATGTGGTTATCGGCGAAATGATCCCTCAATCAATAATTATGAGCAAGGATCGCATTCCGACTGTCTTCACGCTTATTGGCATTATCGTCGGTATGCTTTTCATTCACTTAGTTTATTAAGACGCTGCCTCGCGGCTGGTTATGGTTGCATGAAACGGTGTTTTATGGTAACATATTTATCCGCGATGGCATTTGCCTGAACATGCTTGTTTTGTGCGGGCATTGCCGAAAATAGTGCGCGTTGACGAAAGCGGGGGGACAAAAGTGACAGAGATTGCGGTGCTCGGCTTTGGCGTTGTAGGTTCCGGAACTGTTGAGGTTCTCGACAAGAATTCCAGGATGGTCGCCAGGAACGCAGGGCAGAATGTGCGTGTTAAGTATATACTGGATGTCAGGGAGTTTCCTGACAGCCCATACAAAAACATGTTAACAGACGATTTCGAAAAAATCGTGAATGACCCTGACATTTCAGTGGTTGTCGAGGTTATCGGCGGCGTCGGCGCGGCTTATGATTTTACGCGGCGTTGCCTTGTGGCCGGGAAAAGCGTCGTCACCTCGAACAAGGAGCTTGTTGCGACTCACGGTTGCTCGCTCCTGAAGCTTGCCCGCGAGAAGGGCGTAAACTATCTGTTTGAGGCGAGCGTCGGCGGCGGCATTCCTATTATGCGGCCGCTTGTCCAGTGCATGGCTGCAAACCAGATAAGCGAAATTTATGGTATTCTGAACGGCACGACGAATTATATCCTCTCGGAGATGGAAAAAAACGGCGCCGAGTTCTCTGATGCGCTGAAAGATGCGCAGAAAAAGGGGTATGCTGAGTCGGATCCCACTGCCGACATCGAAGGTCACGACGCTTGCAGGAAGATATGTATTTTGTCTTCTCTCGCTTTCGGACAGCATGTATTCCCTGAGCAGGTCCCGTCGGTCGGCATCACGGGCGTTACGACCGACGATATGTCTTTTGCCGCCGAGCTGGGGTATAAAATAAAGCTTCTTGGCCGTGTAAGGGCTGTTGGCGAAAAAATCTCAGCATACGTCGCTCCTCATTTGGTGAGCAAGGATCATATGCTCGCACAGGTTGATGGCGTCATGAACGGCGTCGTCGTTAGGGGAAACGCTGTCGGAGACGTGATGTTTTGCGGCGCTGGCGCCGGAAAGCTGCCTACGGCAAGCGCTGTTGTTGCCGACGTCATTGATGCGGTCAAGCACTTATATGCCCGCAAGTGGATCGGCTGGGACGATGGGGGCGAGGATCTTGTCACCGACCCGATGCAGCTTGAAACGTCATGGTACATAAGGACAAACGCGACGCGCGAAAGAATCGAGCGTGAATTCGGACATGTGCTTTTTGCAGGTGGCGGCGGCTCGGTTACGGCATTTAAAACTTCTGTTATGAGCGGAAAAATGATCAACGATCTGCTAAGCCGGGATATCCATGCACTGTCGCTGTTCCGGGTTTTGGGAGACCACTAGAGCGCTAAATGCTTAATGCTTAGTGCTTAATGCTTAATTAGGGGCTAGTGGCTGCGCAAAGTGTAAAGTGTAAAGTGTAAAGTGTAAAGTGTAAAGTTTGGACGGGGATACGTTGGGATAAGGGCTTAGGATAAGGGAGATGCTTCTATGGCGTTGATTGTGCAGAAATTCGGGGGGAGTTCGGTCGCTGACGCGCAGCGGATCGAGCGCGTATCCTGGATCATTGCTGAAAAATATACGGAAGGGAACGATGTGGTTGTCGTCCTTTCCGCGCAGGGGGACACTACTGACGACCTCATAGACCAAGCTCATAAGATAAATCCTAACCCCTCAAAACGCGAGATGGATGTTCTAATGTCAACCGGTGAGCAGGCGTCAGCCGCTCTGATGGCTATGGCCCTAGAGAAACTCGGCTTGCCTGTCGTATCGCTGACCGGATGGCAAATAAGTATGCAGACTACTTCCGATTACGGGAATGCGCGGATCAAGGGTTTGTCGACGGAGCGCTTGAGAGCGGAGCTTGACCGCCGCAGGATCGTTTTAGTTGCAGGCTTTCAGGGGATCAACAGAAACGACGACATTACGACGCTGGGCCGCGGCGGCTCTGACACCACCGCAGTCGCATTGGCGGTCGAGCTGCACGCTGATCTATGCCAGATATATACTGATGTTGAAGGCATTTATACATGTGACCCGCGCAAAGTCCCCTGCGCGCGCAAGCTGCAGGAGATCACATATGATGAGATGCTTGAGCTGGCATCGCTTGGCGCTCAGATACTGCACAACCGGTCGGTCGAGATGGCGAAGAGGTATGGCGTCAGGATGGAGGTCCTGTCAAGCTTTGTAAGAAAGCCTGGCACAATAGTAAGGGGGGTAGCGAAGGTGGAGCTTTCAAAAATCAGCGGCGTCGCCACGGACATGAACATCGCACAGATAGCGCTTTTGAATCTGCGTGATGAGCCGGGCGTTGCTTTTAAGGTATTCAGGGTACTGGCAAAGGAGAAGATAAATATCGACATCATTCTGCAGTCGATAGGCCGCGACAAAACGAAGGATATCAGCTTTACGGTCGCGAAAAATGATATGGACCGCGCTGCCGAGGCGCTTATGGAGAATAAAGAACTCATTGGCTTTTCTGACATCAGCATGACGGACAAGGTCGCCAAAGTGAGCATCGTCGGCGCAGGCATGATGTCGGCCCCGGGGGTTGCTTCGCTGATGTTTGAGGCATTGTTTGATGCAAAAGTCAACATCGGTATGATTTCGACAAGCGAGATCAAGGTTTCCGTGCTTGTTGACGAAAACGACGCCGAACGCGCCACATCAGCGATTCACGCGAAGTTTTTTGAATCATGATCAAAATCCAGAGCGCAAATGAATACAATGCGGGGCGGGCTGTTCAGGAATCTGTGTCTTCTGATGTTGCCGCTTCAGTCGCTGAGATAATCGCCGACGTCAGAAGGCGCGGCGATGTTGCGCTGCGCGAATATACCGAGAGATTCGACGGCTGCCTGCTCGACAGTTTCGAGTTGCCTGAGTCTGCGCTTGACTCTGCGAAAAACGAAGTCGGGTCTGAATTCATTGGCGTGATGGAGCGTGCAGCAAAGAATATCGCGGAGTTCCACCGACACCAGATACGTCAGGGTTTTGAAATGAGACCCGGAGGCGGCATCGTGCTTGGCCAGAGGATTTTACCGCTTGAGCGCGTCGGGCTGTACATCCCCGGGGGGACGGCGTCATATCCTTCGACCGTGTTAATGAACTGCATCCCTGCAAAGCTTGCCGGAGTGGATGAAATAATAATCGCGACGCCGCCATCAAAAGACGGGCGCGTGGACGCGGCGATACTTGCTGCCGCTAGGATAGCCGGGGCAGACAGAGTTTTTAAAATCGGCGGTGCGCAGGCTATAGCTGCGCTTGCTTTTGGGACTGAAACAATCCCGCGCGTAAACAAGATAACCGGCCCTGGCAACGCTTATGTTGCCGAGGCGAAGCGCCAGGTTTTTGGCGTTGTCGGCATAGACATGATCGCCGGTCCGAGCGACATCCTCGTCATTGCGGACGGCAATGCCGACCCCGCGCTAATAGCTGCCGATATGCTGTCGCAATGCGAGCACGGCGCCGATTCCCCTGCCGTGCTGATTACCGACAGCATTGAACTGGCAAATAATGTCAGCGCGGAAATTGAAAAACAAATCATGGCGCTTCCGCGCAAGGAAATAATGCGTGCGGCTGTTGACAATTTAGGCAGAATAATCATCGCGGAGAGTCTGGATCAGGCTTTTAAGATGTCTAACGAGCTTGCACCAGAGCATCTTGAGATTTTTCTTGACGAGCCTTTGAAGTATCTGGACAAGGTGAGAAATGCCGGGTCGGTGTTTTTAGGCAAATTCGCCCCGGAAGCGCTGGGCGACTACTATGCCGGGCCGAACCACACGCTGCCAACGTCGGGGAACGCGCGGTTTTCGAGTCCGCTGTCGGTTGACGACTTCACAAAAAAATCATCGTATACTTACTACGACGAAGAAGCGCTGCGTGGCGCGGGAGCAGATATCATCCATTTCGCGGAAAAAGAAGGCCTCGTTGCCCACGCGGCATCGGTGAGGAAACGGATGCGGGAAGCTGAAATTGACAAACAGACATAATTATGCTAGTATTGTGGCATAATATTGTCTGGAGAGGGGTGATTTCGTGCCAAATATCAGGCCGATTAGCGAGCTTCGGAACACTACCGAGATTTCCGAACTATGCCATAAATTGAATGAGCCGATTTTTATCACAAAAAATGGGTATGGCGACCTCGTGGTCATGAGTATTGAAACATTTGAGCGTTTTCAGGCTATGGCTGACATATACCGAAAAATAGGAGAGTCCGAAGCCGATCTGGCATCCGGGGTAAGGCCTTTGGATGCCGAAGCCGTGTTCCAGGGCTTGAGGGAAAAGTATGGCTATCGATAAGTATGATCTCAAAATCATGCCCCGTGCGGTCATCGATTTGGAGAACATCTTCAATTACATTTCCATGGAACTGTCAGCCCCACAGGCAGCACACAAATTAATGCAAAAAATCGAGGATTCTTTCATGCGACTCCAGGATTTTCCTGAGTCATGCCCTATGTGCCAAGATGACTTGTTGCGGCAAAAGGGATACCGCAAACTGGTGGTCAATAACTACATTGCTCTGTACTTGGTGGACATTAATGCGAGGACGGTTACAATAATGAGAGTGGTACACGGTCGGCAGGAATACTCTGCTTTTGTTTGAGTATATAACATGGAGCAAAACAGGGGGAAGCAAAAGCGCCGCAGCAAAAAACGCAGATCTGTCTTATCTCTGTCATAATTCATATATTTGTTCTTCCTGTCGTCATGCATTTCTACCCATGCATCGCCCTCAATTCATCCTGCACTTTGATCGTTTCTGCAAGCAGGCCGACGACATTTGCGATATGGTCGAAGTCGTTTATCGTCATTGTTTCACCCTTGCGGGATTTGAACCACTTGTCGAGGACTTGGTATCCGCCGATGCGGTAGTTCCAGACATCTTCAGGGATGCCGTGGATGCGCTTGTTTGCGTTTAAGTGCAATACGCCGTCCTTGTATTTAATTGCGCCGATTTCTAAATCTTCTGCCGAATTTGGCTCAATCGAGAGTTCGGCAGGTACTTTTGTTTGCATCAGATGTAGCTTGCGCAGTTTTTCGCCTGCGGTAACATAGGCGCGGAACATTTCCTCGCTGACGTGAAAGCTGTTTTGGTCTGCGGGGTCTTGCGGTGCGTTGATTATTGGGACACGGGGAAAATCGCGTTTGAGGAAATCGTTGAATCTTTCGCGGTAAACTGGGTCATGGAGTATTCCGTAAACATAGTCGAACACCTCTATTGACAAGGGCTTCGAATTCATGTGTGCTGTTAGTTTATCCATGATTACTTTTGCGAAGTTAGGCCTCCATGTATCCGTTACATCATCATAGAGATACAGTGGCGCAACAGATGCTTTACCCGCAGTCTGAGCGGCTGTCAATCTGTTGTCAACTAGCGTGTCGCTTATGTGAATCATCGAGAAGTCATTTGGGGTTGAATCCCCTCTAGTAAAGACCATCCCAATGTTTTTTCCTATTTCAGTTGTCGCCTTTTCCAGCAAATTTCCAATTGTTTTCTTTTCTCTCGGCCTTACCATCCATCCGTTCGATCTCCCTGAGTAATAAGTCCATCTTTGGTCGAAAGGCCGAAAAGACAGGGGCGCAACAACTCCTTCTGCCGACAACAAATCATCTAGTATTTTCGCAGCCGTCTGACCATGTGCAAAATTACCCCACAATCTGTGTATCTCCGCCTCATTTGCAGAATGTTTTAGCATTTCAATTCGGTTATTTAATTCGCCTTTGTTTGCTGCGATCGCAACATTATCATTACCAGATTCTATGCCAGAAACACTTATTGGAAATAGTTCAACTAAGCTTATTCCACTTTCATACAATTCCTTATCTGTATCTTCAGACATTGAGAAGCAAGACGATTTATGGTCAGGGACCACATCAACAAACCCTAGGCTGGCCTCATCTAAAGACTGGAATTTACTTATACGCGTCCCCCACAGGTCGGAGTAGAATACTCTTGCTCTTTCAGAGTCAGAAGCAGTCTTAATGCCAATAAATAGCGCAACACCTTGCATAATATCGAAAATATTCTCATCTCTGCTGCCGTCAGGGGCTGTTTCCTGCTTGACCGCGCTACCATGCAAATTGACGACATATATCTTGTTAAAAGTACGCAAAAGACTTGCTCTCATACCTCGAAATGTAGGGTTGTCTATATACCCGCTGTTGGAAACAAACGCAAGTACCCCTTCTCTGTTGCTTTCGATTATCTTTTCAGCAAATCGGAAGAACTTAACATAATCATCACCAAGCGTTTTGGGATTTTTCTCCTGTAGCTTCGTCACTCCATCGGTCTCCGTCTTGTACGCCGAAATATCAAACGGATTTGTAGATGCCGCAAGATATGGCGGATTGCCGATTATCACCTTTATTGGACGACGCGTTTTCCATGTGTCGGCATTGTATGCTTCATCTGAAATAGCAGCGGAGAAATCAAAAAGGGATATCTGAGCGTTTCGCTCAAGGCTCATGTTGGGCGCGGCAAGTGTATTTGTCAGATAAATGCTTGTCGGCAACTGGGTTTCCGGCACTCTTCCGAGAGTCTCTTCAATGGCTCGGCGTACATTGAGATGCGCCACAGCATAACTCGTCATCATTATCTCAAACCCAATCAAACGGCTGAGCAAGCCGTCTTCTTTTCGGATATACTCATCATAAAACGCCTCGCGTACTCCTGAGAAGTATGTGGCTTTGATGTACTTGATAATCTCCGCATGAAATGTACCTGTGCCGCATGCCGGGTCGAGAATGGCAACTCTCGGCACGGATATTTGCTTCGTGTCAAGATATTTATCTTTTGAGCGCTTATTTGGATTCTCGTAGCGTTCTGACGGCACAGATATTTCAAAATGCTCATTATTGCTGAGACCGCCCTCAATGCCGAAGTCCTCTACCAGCGATTTGTCAACCATTGAGACCAGATATCGCACAACTTGATATGGTGTGTAAAAAACACCCAGCGCTTTGCGGAGGGCCGGGTCGTAGTATGTCAAGAAATCCTCGTAGAAATGAACGATGGTATCCCTGCGCTCATCACTATCCAAAAGGGAAGATATATTGCATGTTTGGTACAGTGCGCACAGCTTGTCGATCACTGCATCAAGGGTGGGGTGCTTTGTTCCCGTATTGGTTATATGCTCGAAAAACCTGTTTAGAAGAGGCGATTCTTCCTGGAGCCTCCTAATAGCTTCATATCTGTTAAATGATGTTGAAGCTGCATCATTGTAACGGGCGATGAAGAGTCCATAAACAACAGTCTGAGCGTACATGTCCGCAAATTTGCGGGTATTTAAGTATGGTCGCAAATCAGCTTTGATCCTCGCGAAAAGCCCATTTAGTTCAGGGAACAGAGGCAACCGCATTTGTCTTTCGTCAATTAGCGGAAGCCCCTCATCGTTTTCTTTGAGTATGCCAATAATAACGCTGCGGATGGTTTTTGCATGTATCGCCATGTATTCAGCAAGTTTGTTGGACGATTTTATTTGTGCGGGGTCTTGAAGTAAAAAGTCCTGCATCAGGCTGATAAAAAGCTCAACATTTTCTTCTTTGAGAACAAGTTTGCCTTCTGCATGATCTATTATTTGTACGCCGCTATACATTTTCTCTTCGCCCGCCCGCCAGAATTGCCAAACCATGTTGTCTGTCAGGATCGCGTAGCCATAAAGCGCGGCTTCCTTCTTGATTTGGCCTTTGGCACGTGCATCAATGCCTCCGACTTTCTTAACCTCTACACCTGCAAAAGGTTCTGTTTCGGTTACATCTGCGTCCCCGCGCCAAATCTTGATGTCAATGTTTTCCCCCGCCTGCCTACTTCTTTCGCCTGATAAATCGCGAGCATTACATCCGAACTGCGACAGCAAAGTGATTATCGCCGGGTTGAAGGATGACTCGACGTTCCCCAGACGATAAGCCTCGCATGCTGATTTGAAATAGTCCTGCACTTGATTTTTCATCGGAAAACCTCCAATTGGATCAATCTCGTAATCCCAGCAAATCTGTGCATTATTATATCAAATTTAACATAGTGTTGAAAGAAGAATCGGTTACTGGTCCAGGTTTGTCTTTACTATGGGTCTTGGGGCATGTTTTTTGCTGCCGAGGGCCTTCGTGCAGTAGCCGCTGTTCCCTCGTCATCAAAAACCATGCCCCAAGACCTGACATATGCCAGGGTGTGACCAGAAACAGAATCGAAACAGCTAAGCGCTTTAAAGCTTTTCTTGCCTTGACATGCACATGATTATTGAGCATAATTGAATAAAAGATTCATTGGACAAAAAAGATGGAGGGAACACGTTATGGAAAAGCTGACGAAATTCAAAGTTGCGGGCGTTCATGCGTCGCCGGTATATCTGGACTTGGACGCTACTGTTGAAAAAGCCTGTGCGCTCATCGAAGAAGCGGGGCAGAACGGAGCAAAAATAATAGCATTCCCCGAAGTGTACATACCGGGATATCCCTATTGGATTTGGACGCACACTCCGATAACCGGCGCACCGTTTTTTGTCAGGTTATTCAAAAATGCAGTGGAAATTCCGGGCGATGCGACAAAAAGGATCGGCGAAGCGGCAAAAAAGGCTGGAAGCTACGTTGTTATGGGCGCAAGTGAGCGGGACGGCGGAACGCTGTATAACACGCTTATCTATTTCGACTCAGACGGCGCAGTTATCGGCAAACACAGAAAGCTTGTGCCCACAGCAGTTGAGCGACTTGTGTGGGGAAGGGGCGACGGCAGCGACTTGAAAGTGTTCGACACCCCGTTCGGCAAACTATCAGGTCTCATATGCTGGGAGCACACGATGGACCTTGCGCGGTTTGCGCTTATTAGCCAGGGGCAGCAAATACACATATCGGTATGGCCGGGCATTTCGGCGCTTAAGCACGATCCGATGTCAGGGGTCTTTGATAATGTTGCCGACGCCGCAATCAGGCATCATGCACTTTGCGCCCAAAGCTTTTTAATAAACGCGATGACCCCTATTGCCCAGGATACGCTGGAAACACTGGGTTTTGCCGATAAGCCTGACATGATGCTGGCTGGAGGCGGCATGACAGGTATCCTCGGACCGAACGGGCAGTATATAGCTGGCCCGCACAAAGGTTCCGAGGAAAAAATCTTGTATGCCGATATCGATTTAGATGAACGGATATTTGTGAAATATTTCTGCGATCCGATGGGTCACTATGGCAGACCGGATGTCCTAAGGCTTAAGTTCAACAGCAGCCCGCAGCCATTTGTAGAAAAGTTCGAATTGTTCGAAAAAGAAAACGCTCCTGCGTTGAGCCGAAATGAAAGCGGCGACCTTGCCGATTTGTAACAGGAGCCGTCCCTCCAACTGCTTTTTTGTTTGCAGTTGCATCAGGAATACGTCTAAATCACACTCTCAAGCAGCGCCTGCCTATGGACGCATCACATTGTCCAAGATTTTGACAGGGATGCGGCGGTTTGTTGTCGTGCCGTCCCCGAGTTGACCATACTCATTGCTTCCCCAAGCCAGCAAGCTGCCATCGCGCCTGACAGCCATTGAATAAGCATCCCCTGTAGATACTGCTACAACGTCATCCATTATCCTTATTGGTTTGAGCTGGTCTATGGTTGACCCATCCCCTAGCTCTCCGTCCTGATTTGAACCCCAGGTCCAAAGGCTCCCATCTTTTTTTATCGCCATCGAAAATGCCGCCCCGGCAGATATGCCTGTTACGTCATCCATTATTTCTATTGGTTTGAGCTGGTCTTTGGATTTACCGTTCCCGAGCTGCCCATGCTCGTTCCAGCCCCAAGCCCATAGTTTTCCATTGGAGGTTATTGCCAGCGTATGCCCATCTCCGGCTGAAATGTTTATAACGTTATCCATTATTTTTACCGGCACAAGCCGGTTTTCCGTGGTTCCGTCCCCGAGCTGACCCAGGTCATTTTCGCCCCACGCCCACAACACGCCGTCAGAGGCAAGCGCGACAGTGTGGCTTTCTCCTGCAGAAACACGGACAACATTAACCATGACCATTTCCGGAGCGTTTCGGTCATGCGTCCTGCCATCCCCAAGCCGGCCGGCGCCATTATAACCCCAAGCCCACAACGTGCCATCGGTCCTAATAGCCAGTGTATGATAATAACCGGAAGAAACAGCAACTACATTGTCTATGCTTTTGACTTCTTTCGGTTTTTTATATCTAACCCTTGGTGTTCCAACACCAAGCTGGCCATAATCATTTCCGCCCCACGCCCATAAGCTGCCATCGGCTTTTACCGCCATTGTATGAGTATAGCCGGAAGATACAGACGCTACTCCGTCTAACCATATCTCTTCAGGTTTTTTCCGGGCTTTTCCGGAGCCATCACCAAGCTGGCCGAAAGCGTCATCGCCCCACATCCATAAGCTGCCGTCAGCTGCAATAGCTGCGGAATGAAAGGACCCTGCCGATATGGTATGTTTGCCAGCGCCAATCCTCAGCTTGGACGCTGATTGGTTTTTTCTGCCAGGCTTTGCTGAAGCTGATGCAGCCGTATAAACATAATCATGTGCAAGCGGCTGCTTAGCCGTCTGTTTTGGCGGATGCACCTGTGAATGCACTGGCGGCTGCTTTGGAGTCTGTGCACCAGTGCCCGCAGGCAACACACTTGCAACCTGAGGCGGAGGCGAATAAGGCGTCTGCACCAAGTTGTCTTCCGAGAACCCGCCTGTCATGGCAGCGCTAAAACGTCTGTCAGCCTCGCAGAGCGGGCAACTGGTATTTTTCTGAGCAAACTGATGCAGCTTGTTATGCGGACATGTTACAAGCGCCTGCTCAAGCCTGACCAATGCGCCATACCATTCAACAGCGGTTGGCCTCCTGCCGGGATCGGCCCGACCCTCAATGAACGCCCTTGTAAACAAATCCGCTATCTCATCAGGGAAAGCGTCCAGCGGCGGGATGGCCGCAGACTGAGCCTTATACCCCGGCTTGAAGCAATAACTGTCGCGGCGGATCGCAGCGTCGCCGACCCCCGGGGAACTCCGGGACACGGATGCGGTCTCGATAATGCCGCCAAAAGGCGTATAGCCGTTCATGAGCAGCTTGAATATATGTATGGCAAGGGCGAAATAATCAGTCTCCCTGGTAAAAGTAGGCAGAGGTGTCTGAGCGTAGGCATTTTTGCTTGCCATTGGATTATCGGCAATGTGCACGGAGCACTTATCGAGAAGCTCTGGAGCTGCATAACCAGCGGCGCAGACATTGCAGCGGTACGTTATTCCGCTGGCTGAATCGACGACATGGTATGTGTCTGTGTCAAGGAAAGAAACAAGACCGGTATCCTTGTTGAGACCGATGTTACGCGGGTTGAAATCGCCGAAAACATAACCGGCCTTGTGAACCTCCGAAATGACGACGCAGATGTTTTTTGCGATGTTTATTTTCTGCTGCGCAGAAATAGGAAGCGCGGAAGGATACTTATAGATTTCCCCGAGCTCCGCGTTTATTTCGAGTTCAGGCATGATGAAACCGCTGCACATCCCGTTTTCGTCATAAACCATGTCCAGCGGCCAAGCCACCTGTGACAGGACGGATTCACTTGGCGGATGCTCGATCATTACCTTGAGCTTTTCGACAAGCTCAGGGGTTAGTGTCCCCGGCTTATATATCTTGGCCACCTTGACGATAAAAGCCCGGTAAATATCGCCCTCGGCGCCGCTGCCGATCGGACTATCGCCGAGGGTATACGATGTTCCGGTTGCCCCTGTAAGTGTCATGGAAATCTCCTTCTCGATTGAGTTCCGGTTATCCATCCGCTGCCCCGGACAGACTTGTTATTTCGTATGCGTAGCACTAATCAACGGGGGATCTATATACAAGCTCGCTTATTTCAGCACCGACTAAAGGCATACCGACCGAGTTCCTGTTACCGCTTGCGCCAGTCGTAAAAACAACCACTCCATCCCCGGTAATCGGATTATATGATGCAATCGTCACTGCACCCAGCGCATTTCCGGTATGCCAGAACAAATCGTCCTGTCC
>Ga0123356_10006134_pt1 | contig 12198 bp, 13 predicted proteins | sample TergutEmb28metaG_2_FD_92546 | JGI IMG/M metagenome (GOLD analysis project Ga0123356, IMG submission 92546) | Embiratermes neotenicus P3 segment gut microbial communities from Petit-Saut dam, French Guiana - Emb289 P3 | ecosystem: Host-associated > Arthropoda: Insects > Digestive system > Gut ... | reverse complement strand
TATACCAATGAGCGAAAACATTTACAGTCATTGCGGGCTTGACCCGCAATCCCCCACTGTTCAAGGGATTCCGCGTCAAGCGCGGAATGACGGAGCAGGTAAGTTTTTCGCTCGTGAGTATAACTAGTTGTTGCGCTGGCCATGTTGTGGTATAATAGCATATAGAGGGAGCTGTGAGTGCTTATGAATGATATAATAATTCCTTATGATTTGGATCAAAGAATTAGTGGTGCTATCAATTTTTTCTGGTCTACTCGTAGCGGACAAATGTTACGCCAAGCTGCCAGTGAGGCGTACGATAATCGAGGCGCTGTCTCAGGCGGCAAGCAACTTGATGGTTTTATTGCGATCATTGTACAAATTCTACTTGAAAATGGGCTGGATGATAAACATATCTTCTACAATACAAAACTTGAATTACCTGGTTATTATCGGCCAAGTAAAAAATGGGATTTACTTATTGTGGACAATGAGCAACTTGTGTTAGCTGTTGAACTGAAAAGCCAAGTTGGGCCTTCGTTTGGGAATAACTTTAATAATCGTACTGAAGAAGCAATGGGTAGCGCATTAGACATATGGACAGCTTATAGGGAGGGCGTATTCAAAAATAGTAATCCTTGGTTAGGCTATCTTATGCTATTGGAGGATTGTCCAGGTTCATCTGCTCCTGTTTCAATTCATTCCCCCCATTTTGAGGTGATGAAAGAATTTGAGAATTCTTCTTACATAAAACGCTATGCGCTTTTCTGTAAAAAACTTGTTCTGGAACGGCAATACCATGCAGCTTGTTTACTTACCTCAAAAAGAGCTCAAGAGGATTATGGCAATTACTCCATACCCTGTGATAGGTTAGCATTTTTGCCTTTTATCACCTCCATGTTGGCTGCGATATTAGCCCATCGCGCAATGAAGGGGGGTGGATAATAAGTGCAGACAGCACATAAACTTTACCATGCAGATGCCCGTTCCATGCATTTCATATCAGATAACAGTGTGCATTTGGCGCTAACGTCTCCACCATATTGGAACCTAAAAGAGTACGAACGGGGTGAAAAGCAGCTTGGTATAATTGAGGATTATGAAGATTTCATTTATGAGCTTGCTAAAGTCTGGGAGGAGTGCTATCGAATTTTAGTTCCGGGAGGCCGTATTGTTTGTGTTGTCGGTGATGTTTGCCTTTCCCGAAGAAAGCATGGGCGCCATGTTGTTATGCCACTTCATTCTGATATTGCGGTTTCTTGCCGCAAGATAGGGTTTGATAATTTGAATCCTATACTTTGGCATAAAATTACCAACGCGGTTTTCGAGGCGAATAATGGCACATCATTTTTAGGCAAACCATATGAGCCAAACGCTATCATCAAAAATGACATTGAATACATATTAATGCAAAGAAAGCCCGGTGGCTATAGAAACCCAACGGACTTGCAAAGAGAAAAGAGCCGTATTGACAAAGCGGATTATGACGAATGGTTTAAGCAAATCTGGACATTAGGTGGGGCATCTACAAAGAATCACCCTGCTCCATTCCCACTTGAAATCGCCACAAGGTTAGTCAGGATGTTTTCGTTTTATGGAGATACGGTAGTTGATCCCTTTTGCGGCAGTGGCACGACAATACAAGCCGCGCTTAATGTCGAACGCAATAGTATTGGCATTGAAGTTGAAGAAAAATATTGCCAAATGATTGTAGAACGTATTGAAAGAAATATTAATATATTCTCGGAGGTAACATTTCAATATTTTTCATCAAATAGAGCCAATAAAGTGATCCGCCAAAAAAGCGGCTAATTCCCGCACCGATTTAGCTACCGGCATGGAGGTTGTCAGGCCGAATTCCGTGCTTAGCGGTTCCAGGCCCAATAGAAGTATTTCATCTACGCCCACGCCCGCCAGGTATTGCTGCATCAAGGAAAAAGGCAGCATATGCGTGGAAAATTCCAAGCCGCTCAGTTCTTCCGCCTCCAGCAGCGCAATTGTGCCGGGGGCTAAATTCATATGAGCGGCGTCTATGGCCAGCAGCAAATCAGGCGCAAATTCACGGATCACGCCCGTGAAATTCTCCGGCGCGGTAGACCCGGGTATTAGCAATACCTGTTCGCTTGCCACGCCCCGTTGCGCTAACTCCTCTATCAACATCATACCCGCGGCGTCGTCGGTTTTAAGCGGTGAGCCGATGCCCAGCACCGCCACTTTCCCTGCCGCCGCCAGCCGGGTCTGCAGCTCCTTTTGCCAGTGGAGTATCATAACTTCACTTTCAGTAAGTCAGGTTTGGATAGGCTGCCCAATTCTATGTCCGTACTCAGGGAAATGCAGTTCTTTTTGCAGCTATCCGCGCATTGGCCGCAATAAATGCAATGCGCCATATTCAAGGTGCAGGTAAAAACCTTTTCCTCTTTGGTACCAACATTTTCAATGGTCAACGCGCTGGCCGGGCAATCGCGCACGCATAATTTGCAGCCAATGCAATCTGTGGCGTCGAAAACCAGCTTGCCGCGGTATTTGGGGGTTATATGCAGTTCCCCCTTGGGGTAAGCGATGGTGGCCGGCTTTTTTAACATATGCTTCATCGCGTTGCCGGCAATTTTTCCGGGTATGCGGATCATAGCGGCAGCACTCCTCTCACTATCAGGTTGATGATTATTTGCAGTATAGCCAGCGGCGTCAGATAGCGCCAGCAGAACATCACCATTTGTTCAATACGCACGCGCGCCATCACGGCCCTGAACAGCGCCAGCACAAACAGCACCACTAGGGTGCGCAGTACATACAGCAGCATGCCCAGCCAGGGAATAACGCTGTAAAAAGGCAGGAAAACAGCAGCGATAATTGAGGAAACCACCACCAGCTCCGCGTCGATAGCCATGCGGAATATGGCGTAGAGGCGGCCTCCGTATTCCACGAAAGCGCCGGTAACGATTTCCGTTTCCGCTTCCGGCAAATCGAAGGGCACACGTTCCAGCTTGCCCTGGCAAGCGATTATCGCCACCGCCAAAGCCGGCAGGTTTATCAGTACATACAGGGGATGCTGGCTGTAGAATAAAGCCATTTTGGAAAGCGACCAGGTTTCGGCCAGCAGCGCCGGCGAGAGCAGCGCCATGAATAGCGGAACCTCATAAGAAAAGAGCTGTGTCAGTACGCGCACGGAGCCGATGGTCGCATATACGCTGGTGGAATACCAGCCAGCCAAAAAGAAGGTCAGGGTAGGCAGGGTCAGCAGGTATAATAGCACTATCAGGTCGCCTTCAAAGGGATAGAGCGAGCCTACTTTATAAGTGGGCACATAAAGGAAGGCTGCCGTGACCGCCGCCAAAGCTATCACCGGCAATACCGGGAATACCTTTCTATCGGCCTCCTCCGGAATAATAACCTCCTTGCCCAGCAGCTTCAGAAAATCCGCCAGCGGCTGATACCAAGGCGGGCCAACGCGATTCTGCAGCCTGGCCACCATTTTGCGGTCTAAAAATTCAAAAATCAGACCATATACCCCCAAAAACAAGAAGCCGGGGAATATCAATATTTGGAATAAATCCCAGAGCGTGTTCATAGCACCCTCCTTAAAATAGAAGTAAGAAGCTAGAGGTTAGAAGTTGGAAAAAGCGGTTGTAGGGGCGGCCCTTGGCCCGCCCATCGTTTGGGAAAACAACATGACACCGTGACATTTGTAGGTACGTCAATTTACCATTTGTAATCTGCCATTTACAATTTGCCATTTGCCATTTACAATTTGCAATTTGACACGTCCACGCCGCGTTGTTTATACCAGTTTACGCCATATTCGCGCAGGCGGCGCCAGTCCCATACGTCGTCGGTGCGGCCGTCGCGCTTCAGTATGAAGGCGCGGTCGGTGCAGGAATAACAGGGATCAATGGCGGCGATGATGATCGGTACGTCGGCCAGATAATCGTTCTCCAGCATATGCGCCACCCCATGCCAGTTAGCCTCGGTGGCGGCGCGCACACGCACGCGATCCGGTTTATCCGTACCATTGGCGCGCACATAATGCACATCCTCGCCGCGCGGCGCTTCGGTGCGGCTGATGACCTCGCCCGCGGGTATGCGGCGCGGCATATTGACGCTCAGGCCATCGTCCGGCATATTGTCCAGAGCGAAACGTATCATATTGATGCTTTCCATGATTTCCAGCACGCGCACCACGGTGCGCCCGAATACATCGGCGTGGTCATCCGTTATCGCCTTAACGGGGATTTCATCATAAGCGGCATAAGGCTCCGAGACGCGGATATCGTCCGGCACATTGGCGGCGCGCGCCACCGGCCCCACCGCGCCGTATTTTATGGCGTCTTCATGAGAAAGTTTGCCCACTCCGGCCAGCCGCGCGGCCAGCGTGGTTTCGCTCAGGGCCAGTTGTATATAATATTTATTGCGCTCCTCAACTATGTCCAGCATACCGCGTATCTGCTGCGCATGCTGCGGCTCTACGTCGCGCCGCACGCCGCCGATAGTGTTGATGCCATAATTGACGCGGTTGCCGCCCAGCATCGCCAGGGCGTCCAGAACCAGCTCACGGTCGCGCCAGGCATACATGAACAATGTATCGAAGCCAATCTCGTGGCCAGCCACGCCCAGCCACAGCAAATGGCTGTGCATCCGTTCCAGCTCCGCCATCAGGCTGCGGATATAAGCGGCGCGGCGCGGTATGGTCAGCCCGGCCAGCTCTTCCACGGCCTGACAATAGGCCGTGCTATGCGTATGGGAACAAATGCCGCATACGCGCTCAATAATGTATAGATCCTGAATATAGGTGCGGGATTCGCAGGCCTTTTCCAGACCGCGATGATTATAGCCCACGCCCACCACAGCCTGAACCACCTTTTCGCCTTCCAAAGTGATGGTAAAACAAGCCGGCTCTTTCAACATGGGGTGCTGCGGCCCAATGGGTATAACTATCCGTTCACTCATACGCGGCCTCCTTTCGTCTCCGCCTGCTCAACCGGGGGATTATAGGTCAGGTTCTGGCGGTCGAAGTATTCCACTTTCCATTCCTTGCGCATAGGGTAATTACCGGCCGGCCAGCCATCCGGCAGCGGATAAGTGGGGCCGGGCGGCAATTCTTCTATCACCGCGCCGAACAGATCCACCAGTTCGCGCTCATGCCATAAGGCATTGGGGAAGGTAGCGCATACGGACTTGATCAGCGGATTTTCCTTGGGCGCTTTTTGCTTCAATAATAAAATGATTTTTTCTTCATTTGAAAGCACATAATAGAAGCCCAAATCATCCCCGTCGTCCACGCCGATCACCAAATGGAAGCGGTTAAAACCCGCCTCATTGACTAAATAATCGAAAGCCTGCTCAAAATGCTCGCGGCTCAAGGGCGAGGTCATGATACGGCCCCGGCGCGGACAATTGATCTTATTCTCCCAGAAGGGGAATTTTATTAAAATTTGCTCCATGATTTTTTCTTCGGCGCTCATATGTTCCCTCCCATACTAATGCGGTCTTCGACCGCAAGTGTTGAGTTGTGAGTGTTGAGTGTTGAGTTATGAGGAAAACAACTTGTTTTTTATTTGCGTTGCACGGGGGTAAGTGGCTAATGCGGTCTTCGACCGCAAGTGTGAAGTGTGGAGTGCGGATTTAATGACTATAGATGTTCTGATGGCGCTTCCGTGGCGGGAATGTCTGTTGGTGGATAGTTTGGGCCTGCGTGTGGGTTGGTTGCTTGTTCTACGGCTGCTTTTTCCGCTTCACCCATGGCTATCCATAATTCCGCCGCGGCTACCTTTTCTTTTTCCGTCATCTTATTCCAGGTGGCGGCGATGGCTTGCCAGGCTTGTACCAGTTCCATGTTGAGCGGCGCCGGCTCTTGTTTGCGCGGCGGGGAGGCCGGCGGCGGCATTGGCGGCAAATGAGGCATCTCCGAGGCAGCCTCCATCAGCGATTGCGAGGCTACCTGACGCGGCGGCGCCTGTTTGGCAGCATCCTGCCGCTGGTATTTTTGCTGCGACTCTAAAGCGGAAAGCAACTTCACCACGGCGTCGATAATAGATTCCGGGCGCGCCGCGCAGCCCGGCAGATAAACATCCACGGGGATAGCGCTGTCGATACCGCCCGCCACGCAGTAGCAGCCGTCAAATATACCGCCGGTGCAGGCGCAGGTACCTACAGCGATCACAAATTTCGGCTCCGGCATCTGTTCATATATCTGCCGGATACGGTCGCGCGTTTGCAGCGTCACCGCGCCCGTGCATACCAATACATCGGCATGGCGCGGCGTACCCTGCTGCAATATGCCGAAACGCTCCACATCGAAGCGCGGCGTCAATACGTCAACCACCTCGATATCACAGCCATTGCAGGCCCCGGCATTAAAATGTATGATCCAGGGCGATTTACGCCGCCCCCAATCTATAGCTTTGCTTAATAAGCTCATGCCTTCACCTCCGGAAAATTATCGTCAGCGCGAGTATACCGCAGCCTACATATAATAGCGGCAACACCACGGCGTTTCTAGGCGCGCTGGCTATCACCAGCACCAATACATGCATAATAGTAAAGAAAAAGGCATAGGGGAAAAATTGGCTATAATCCGGGCTGACACTGTGCCGCACCTGACGCTGGCCGCAAGCATAAGATTCAAATTTACGCTCGTTCAATTCGCCCGTAGCCGCGTAACCGCTCACCGCCTGGGAAAGCGCCAGGCCCAGAAAGATAAAAATCACTAAGGCAACGGGCGGTGAAAAAAGTAATTGTTCCATTTTTTCCTTCCTCCTGATGGCATTGTCGGGGCAAGCGGCGCCCCAACATGATTCGTATAACAATATAATATGTGCTGTTTCGGCGGGCGCGGCAAGCGACGCCCCTACCCGCTCAATTTGGTTAAATTATCTATTTCCATGCTGCCGTAACGCCGGTATACGCTGATGGCGATGCCGGCGGCTACCACCGCCACCATCACCTCGGCCACTATCATCGTCACCACGAAGGATTGCGCCAGCGCAATATTGCCGTTGATACGCCCGGCGAATACCAAAAGCAGCGTAATAGCTTTCATAGATACCTCTATAGCCAGTATGATACGAATGACATTGCGCGTGCGCATCAAACAGTACATACCGGAAAATATCAACAACAAAGCGGTAACCAATATAGCCACACTAATACCAGTCATAATCCCCACATCCTCTCAATAAACAAATCGTTCATCGTTCATTGTTCATCGTTTTTTCCCCGTTCCTTGAACAATACAACTACCGCGAAAGCCCCGGCCAGTATCAGCGCCAGTTGCGCCACTATATCCACCTGACGTTCATTCCAGAATACCTGCTTAAAATCAGCAAAAGTAGCGTTGAGCGTATCAGCGGCGGCCCATTCGATACGAAAATCACTTAGCAGCAGCACAGCTAACAGCGCCAGACCGGCGAATAACAGCATATAGGGCAATTGGGCAAAATTACGGCGATGTTCCAGCGTATGCGCCGTATCGCGGCGGTCGGGGGTGGTGATGCTGATGGCGCTGACAAATACCACTGTTATCAGGCCCGCGCATACGGAAAGCTCGAATAAGGCAGCCCAGTGAGCGCCCAGTAAAAACAGCACTATCGCCAGCAGAGCGCTGGTAACGGCCAAGGAAATAGCGGCCTTGAGCATGCTGCGGAACAATATCACCGCCGCGGCGGAAAGCGCCATCAGCGCCAGGCAGAATACGGTAAGAAATGTTTGCATGATATTTCCCCTCCCTTACAGCAGGCTCTGCGCCCGCAAGAACGACAATAATGCGGGGAACAGCAGGCCGAAGCCCACAGTGACAACGGAAAGCAGTATTTGCGCCAGCAGTATGGGGCCGCGTACCTCTTTTACCTCAGTCAGCTTATCATCCAGTTTGCCGAAAAATACCTTGCGCTGAAAACGCAGGAAATAGACAGCGGTGAAGATGCTGGCGAACAGCGCCGTTACCGCAAAGGAAATCATACCGGCTTGCCACACGCCCAGTATAATAAGTATTTTGCTCCAGAAGCCGGCCAAAGGCGGTATACCCGCCGTGGATAAGAAGGCGATAATGGAGGAAACACCGGTAACCGGCATACGCGCCTGCAAACCGCCGCCCATCGTCTCTATATCCGTGGAGCCCGTCTTTTCTTCCAAAGCGGCGGCATTGACGAACAGCGTGGTTTTGAAGGTGGCGTGATTGAAGAAATGCAGCGCCGCGCCCACAAAGCCCAACGCATTGCCGGCAGCCGCGCCCAGCACGATATAGCCGATTTGGCTGATGCTGGAATAAGCCAGCATGCGCTTGAAATCCCGCTGGCCGGTAGCGGCCACGGCGCCAAACAGGATGGAAAACAGGCCCAGAACAGCGAAGATATTACTGATATTGTCTATACCGGTAAAAACATCCCGCAGCATACGTATGATGGCGTAAGCGCCGGCGGCCTTGGTGACGATGCCGCCCAAAAGCACGGACACTGGCGCGGGCGCGCTTTGATAAGCATCCGGCAGCCAGCCGTGGAAAGGCACCAGGCCGGCCTTGATAGAAAAAGCGGTGATGAAAAATACAAACGATACCATCAGCATCAGCGGATGAGCGGCTTTCTTCCAATCAGCCAGCGAGGCCGCTACATCGGAGAAAAGCAGGCTGCCGCTTTCCATGAAGATAAAGGATAGCGAAGCCAGCAGGAAAGCGCTGGCGATAGCGCTCATGGCCAGATATTTGAAAGCCCCCTCCAAGCCGCGCTCATCGCGCATCTGCGCTATCAGCACGAAGGAAGCGATACCCGTGACCTCCAAAAATACATACAGGGAAAACAGATCGCCCACCATAGCCAAGCCGTTCATGCCGATCATGATTATCGCCAAGAGATTGCAGAAATTTAAGGCTTTATCGCCAATGGTCTGCCAAGCGGTCAACAGCGAGATAGAACACACCATGCCGATGGAGAACAGCACCAGCAAAGAGAACATATCCACACTGAAGCGGGCTGAACCGGCCAACAAATTCATATCCCAGAACAGGGAAAAATTGATATATGTATTGTCGCTCTGCCATAAAAGCGCAAGGCAAATAACCGCGGCTAGCATCTGCGCCACCGCTGCCGCCATGCTCAAGGGCAGGCAGATTTTTTGCGCCTGGCCGCGCGGCCAAATATTATTGACCAGTATGGCAAGAAGCGGGGCCCCGATAAAAATCACGTCGATGTTCACCAAACTATCCGGCATATGGCTCCCCTCCTTCCTAATTAGAACTTTACTATAAACATCAGCAGCACGAATACCATGCCGGTAAAGGCCCACACCATATAGCGGGAACTGCGCCCATTATTTATGGCGGAAAGCCCGGCGGCGGCGCCCTGCATCAACTTCACGCTAAGCACATTGTATATCCAGTCGATGGCGCGGTCTATGCCGTAACACAGCCAGGCATAGCCCTTTATCAGCACCATCAGCCATTCATAAGGGTCGAAATAGCGCTTTTCCGCCGCATTATAGGCCTGATGTAAGCCCGGCGCATAATGGATATGATCCACAGCGCCCACGCCGGCGCCGGTTTTTTTCACGCCGAAGATATGATTGCCCACGGCCAGCAATAGCACCGCCAGGGATATCAACACCAGAGTAAGCGAATGTGGCCAACCGCTGTAGTTATGACCTTCCATGAAATCGCCCATGACGCCCTGTATGACGGAAAGCGGCAGGAAATTGGCCACGCCGAATAATAGGCAGGTGGCGGCCAGTATCAGCATCGGCGCATACATGCTGGGCAATACTTCACGCGGCGCTATTTCCTGTTCCTCCTGCGGATACTTGAGCGGGCCGAAAAAGGCCGCGTGGCCCATTTTCAGGAAAGAGGCGGCGGTCATGAAGGCGCCCAGCAAGGCCGCGGCGTAAAACAGCTTCCCGCTTTCCAGCGCCGCGTCGAAGATCAATTCCTTAGAAAAGAAACCGTTAAAAGGCGGCAAACCGGAGATGGAGCAGGCCGCCACGATAAAAGCCACTGTGGTAAACGGCATCAGGCGGCGCATCCCGCCCATTTGCCGTAAATCGGTGGTACCGCAGCGCAGTTCCAGGGCGCCGGCGCTGAGGAAGAGGCAGCTTTTATAAATGGCATTATTCAGCATATGGAAAAGCGCCCCCACTATGCCCACGGGCAATGCCGTGCCCACGCCCAGCACCATATAGCCTACCTGGCTGATGGCATGATAGGAAAGCAGCCGTTTCATATCCTTTTGTATCAGCGCCATGGCCACGGCGAGGATAATGGTGATAGCGCCGATGGTCATCAACAGCGTACTCATGCCGCTGCCATGTTCCAGCGCGTAAATATCGCGGGTAATGCGCACCAGCAAATAAATACCCAGCAGTTTTTCCAAGGCGCCGGGCAAAAAAGCCATAAAAGGCAGCGGCGCTTCTTTGGCGGCGTCGGGTATCCAGCTATGGAAAGGCATGGCTCCGGCTTTACCCAGCGCGCCCAGCATCAGGCAGACAAAACCCACTGTGCCCAGGCCTTCGATAGGCAGGGGGATGATTTCGTCTATCATCAATGTGCCGGCCTGCCAGGCTGTAATGGCTATGCCCAGCATCAGCAGCAGATCGGCCACGCCGGAAATGATCAGCGCTTTTACGGCGGCGGAAACATCCTTCCTATTGCCCAGCACTATCATGGCGAACAACGTGATCAGCAGGCCCTCCCAGAAGAACAGCAATACCACCAGATTATTGGCCAGCACCGCGCCATTGGCCAGCGCCACGGTGAGCAGATAAAAACCGAGAAAAGCGCCGGAATAGCTTTTATCGCGCAGGAAAGTGACGCCGTATATGCCCACTAATAGCGCCGCGATACCGATACAGAACATTATAAATCCGGAAAACCCGTACAAACGTAGCGCCAGATGCATCTCGAAGCCGCCCCAGGGAAAGAGCATGGAAAACTCTTCGCTTAAAAAGGCGCCCCAGGAGCCGAAAAAATTTACCGCCAGCGCGAATAAGAAAATCCCGGCCCGGCTTAAATAATTCTTCGCGGGGATCAGCATTGTCGCCAAGGCGAGCAATGCGGGCAGTAAAACCATGATATAAAGCAAATTGATATGATTGACGCCCCCCGTGATCAGGGAACTAAGCCCATGCAGCATTTACCTACCACCTCCCCAAACTTTCGGTGATCAGCGTCGTAAACTGCGCGGGCATGCTGATGAATATACCGCCCAGCAGCGATAGCCCCGCCAACAGCACCACGCTGCTGACCATTTCCCAGGTACCCTCATGGATATCGGGATGGCTGGTTTCGCCGAAGAACACCTTAACAAAAATGCGTGTCAGATAAACAAGCGTCATCACCGCGCCGATTATGAACACCGCAGCCAACCAAGGTTCGCCGGTCAACAGCGCGCCGTTGATCACCATATATTTGGCGAAAAAGCCGCCGAAGGGCGGTATGCCCATCACCGAAAAGGCGCAGCAGGCGAAAGCGATCATCGTGGCCGGTAAGCAGCGGTAAAGGCCGCCCATCAGCCGTATATCCTTGGTATGCGTACTGTGTTCAATGATGCCGGCGCACAGGAATAGGCCGCCTTTGGCCAGGCTATGCATCAAGATATAGAGCAAGCCGCCCGCCGCGCCCACCACCGTACCGCAGGACAGGCCCAGTAGGATGAAGGCCAACTGGCTGACCGTGGAATAGGCGATGATGCGCTTGATATCGTTCTCTACGATAGCGGCGCCGGCGCTGACCAGCGCGCTTACGGCGGCTATCACCGGTACCGCGGTATGCCATACCTCCGCTAAGTCGAAATTGACCAGGAACAGGCGGGCATAAACATAAACGCCTATTTTCACCAGCACCGCCGCGTGCAGCAGCGAGGTGACCGGCGATGGCGCCACGCCGGCGTCCGGCAGCCAGGTGTGCAGGGGCAGCGTGGCTGATTTAGATAGTATGCCGAACAGTATCAGCACCATGATCCAGTTGGATATCTCCATATTTTTCATTTCCAGCAGATCGAAGGTGCCGGTTTGCGCGTACAGGCCCATGAAGCCGATAAGCATCAACAGCGCCCCGCCCACTGTGACCAAAAAGGCTTTATCCGCCCTGAGCACAATATTCTTTTCGCGGAAAAAGCCGATCAAACGCCAGCAACAGATAGCGGAGATTTCCCAGAACACATACATAAAAATAAGGTTGGCAGAATATACCAGCCCCATCATGGCGCCGATGAACAGCACCACCATCATATAGTATTCATTTTT
>Ga0123356_10006133_pt1 | contig 12199 bp, 11 predicted proteins | sample TergutEmb28metaG_2_FD_92546 | JGI IMG/M metagenome (GOLD analysis project Ga0123356, IMG submission 92546) | Embiratermes neotenicus P3 segment gut microbial communities from Petit-Saut dam, French Guiana - Emb289 P3 | ecosystem: Host-associated > Arthropoda: Insects > Digestive system > Gut ... | reverse complement strand
TGACGGAGTAGTTGGCGCTTTGCAGGGAAGAGGGCAAACCGGAACCGGCGCTGTAGAGCATCATACTCATTTGCATGTGGGAACTCTTATTGCCGATGATAAAGGACTCAAAGAACTTGAGCGCCGTATGCGCTCTTTTCGCATATCAGAAGATAAACGCGTGGGGTTAAGATCATGAACCAGAGCTTTTCAAATAAGATAACAGTCAAATATGGCGTATCAGAGACATTCCTTACGCCTCCTATAGGCCGTACGTTTACCGAACGCAATGAATTAATTACACGGGAAGAACGCGCCGCATCCGGTAAGCTAAGACGGGATGTTATTGCTCACAAAAAAATATTTACCCTCTCTTATGAATTGATTGAAACTGAAGCGGTAAACAAATTCGACAAGATTTTGAAATATCATTCTGACGAAGAATTAACGCTTGAAATTGAAGGGAGCGAAAAAACATATAAAGTTTTAATTATGCCATACGAAAAAGAGCGATTTCGTATTTTAAATGGCGGGTTGTGGGCTAATGTTACTGTGGAGTTTGTTGAGATATGATACCAGAGGCTGAAAAATTAAATACATGGAGGTTATATAGTGAACAAGACGATGTTTAGTATGCTGTTTGACATGAAGAGACGGGCATCATCTTGTATTAAAACAGTAATTTTGTCCATGTTTTTATTGTTTACGTTTTGTTTCGATTCCGGTACTAATCTGAATAAAGAACATACTCACGCATGGGGCGATTGGGTAATAATAACACCTGCAACTTGTAATGCGCCGGGTGTGGAAACAAGAACCTGTACAAAAGATGACGATCATACCGAAACTAGAGCGATAGTGCGACATACTTGCGGAAATTGGGTAATAACAACACCTGCAACCTGCGATGCGCCGGGCGTAGAGACAAGAACTAGCACACAAGATGACAATTATTTTGAAACAAAATTGATTGCGCCGTCAATTAGCCCAGAATGCGGCGGCGACAGTTATTTCAATCCAAACATAAAATATGGCTTGTATATAGACACGAGAGATGGTAACCAAGCATACCGTACTGTAGTAATAAACGGTAAAACGTGGTTTGCTGAGAATTTGAATTACGCAGGTTCTCGCGGCAATACAGGCGTGTGTTATGATAATAATTCTGCCAATTGCGTTAAATATGGCCGTCTATATAATTGGGTAGAGGCTATGGACATTGATTCCCGATTTAATGGTAGTTGGTGGCGTGGAAGTGATGTAAAGCATAAGGGGATTTGTCCTGCGGGGTGGCATATTCCGAGCTATGATGAGTGGTTGGAATTGATAGCTTATGCTAATGAATTGAGAACATCGGGAACAAAGTTGAAAGCAACGAGCGGTTGGAATTGGAATAATCAAGATAATATTAGCGGTAACGGTACAGATGATTATGGCTTTTCGGCTCTGCCAGGCGGTGAATTTTTTAATGGTAGATTCAGTTTAGTTGGCTTCGAAAGCAATTGGTGGAGCGCCACGGAAATGGACGCTAGAGGTGTACGAAGCATAGGCATGGAAAGCAGATTAAGCACTGTAAGTGGCGGTTATGATTTCAAAACATCTCGCAGTTATGTTCGTTGTGTTCAGGATGTAGAAATATGATTACAACAGAAACAGAAAAACTAATATTATTAAAAACAGAATCACGTAAAACTGTTCGCAGACCAATAGCGCAGGTACGTATCACGTGGGGTGGTAATGGTATTGATCTTGCTGATGCACGGGTGGATTCAGACAAGGAGAACATAACAACAAAGCCTTTTTTACAGCAAGTTGTTCACGGACAAGGCGCCCAAAAGAAATGGTTGTTCTGTAATGATATTGAAGATACTGCATCAGGCAATTTACCAAACTCGCTTTGCTTGCTTGATGATGATAATATTAATAATCAGCCTTGTGCCATGCCTGATAAAGATGACGAAGGCTATCTCGTAGGATGGTGGAACGCCGGCACAGAATTATCAAATTCAGAAGGTAATTTTACACAGCCCTATAAACTGTCAATTACATTTCCGCCAATACCCATAAGAAGTTTCAGACTCCAAGGTTATCAGGCACAGGGTAACGATCATGCCGAATGGCCGGTAGATTTTATTGTACGTGCATACAATGAGAATGACGCTATTGAACCTATAGGTACCGCTATAGTCAATGGCAACACAGACGTTGAGTATGAGGGATATTTTGATGAAACACAGATACATGTAAAAAAACTTGAATTTGAAATAAGCAGATGGAGCCACAGAAACGCCTTTATAAAAATAACAGCAGCATTTGATGATTTTACACGTACATATACTTCCGATGATATTCTGAGTATGTCAATATTGGAAGAAACAGAGGGTGTTATTGGTACATTGCCTGTAGGCGCTATCTCTTGTAACGAAATGGATTTAACACTTCAAAATATTGATGATGATTTCTTTATTGGCAACATATTTTCCGAAGTTTTTGGCGCAGTAAGGGCTAACAGGCGCATACAGCCGCTTCTTGGTTTTAAGATTGGCGATAAAGAAGAGTTAATACCCAAGGGCGTATTTTGGTCAAGCGACTGGAATATGTCAGAACGCGGCACAGGCGCGTCAACAACTGCTATAGACAGATTGGGTCTTTTACAAAGAGTTGATTACAATGGACTCGGAGAATTTGACAATCCTGACGCGATTCCTGAGGAAACATACTGGGAAAAGGATACAAGTCTATATAAGGTGGCAGTGGACGTATTGACAGATTTGCGCAAATACTATATGAATGATTTAGTGTTTGATGTTGATCCTGAGCTCGAAAAAATAATTATCCCTATAGCATTTTTCTCTCGTCAATCCTATTTTGACCTGATAAAGACTATTGCGCAGGCAGGACTTGCATACGCATATATGGATACTCCCACTCAGAAAGATATTGATAGTGATGATGTTGTTAAACTGAATATAGATTGTATTGACGTTTTGAGAATTAAAAAAATACAATCATTTTCTCCCGCTGGCGATTTCAACGCGTTTGTTGAGCCTATTACTAATGATGATTATATTGATAAAACAATATCACTTAGACACGATAATATTGTAAATATTATCAAAGTACCATATCAGAAGTATAGAATCAACGATCAAAATATTCCTGAACCCGATGGCGATAAAATGTACCATAAAGAGAAAAATATTGATAGTATAGATGAGCTTGGACGCATAGAATTTGAATATCCATCGAATACACTCATACAAGATGATAAGTGTGCAGAAAAAATAGCTCAAACAATACTATCTACTTTTGGAGCTGGTCAAACAACAGCAGAAATCAGCACTTTCGGCGACGTTACACTTAAAATTTGTGACATACGTACCGTCCCAGAATATCAAAAGCGCAACATAAACTCACGCGGCTATTATGCTGTTTCACGCATACAAACTGAATACAATGGAAGTTTGCGCCAATCACTGTCTTTGCGCCGCGCAAATAGTCTGGGGGTACCAACAATTACCATTGAGGAAACTGGTAATGCAAATCTTGACATAATCGAAAATGGAAATCGTCCACAAAGTATAGAGGAGCGATATTAATTATGGATATTATAAAAGCATCAAACAAATGCGAGAGAATTAATATGCGTTTTTATAGAGAATTAAGAATTACTTATTTAGTGATATGTGTAATGCTACTTGTTGGTTGTGTGGATTGTAGCAATCCGACTAACAATACAACCATATATACTCTAATGACCTATGCAAATCCTGAGGTTGGTGGTACGGTATCGCGTAATCCAAATCAGATAAATCATACGGCAGGGGCGCGGATCATCGTAACTGCCACTCCGGCGAATGGCTATAGGTTTAATGGTTGGTCAGGGGGGGCAACGTCTACAACTTCCCCCATGACGGTCACAATGAATGGTGATTTGGCGCTGACAGCCAACTTTATTCGGGCTTGTACACTTCGGATTGTCATAAGTCCCGAAGATGGTGGCACCGTAACGCATAGCCCTGTTCAGGCAACCTATGACCCTGGTACTAGGGTTACTGTGCAAGCTATTCCGGCTGAGGGTTATAGACATACTGGTTGGTCGTGGTACGTGGCGAGTACAAGCAATCCACGCACGATTACTATAAACGCTAACAGCTCTGACCAAATTTTAACGGCAATTTTTCGAAAAATTGATGACTAATGCTAACAGGACGAAAGCAGTATGATGAAGCTTATGCCAATCATAGTGGTTAGTAAAAATTTTGAGTTTCAGAATTACAGCACATAAACACTATGTATTTACAAGGAGTAAAATATGGCTTGGATTGAACCGAAAACAAATTGGGAATCTGGACACGGGGTTAAATCAAGTGATTTGAATAGGATTGAGGGGAATATTGACATGCTCAATAGTGCTATTGAGCTATCGCTAAGAGACACAATAGTGCTTATGGGTGAAACAGTAGGAAATAGAACTACGTATACTCCGGTATATGGAAATTTCATTTTCAACACAGAGTACACTTTGTTACCTGACAAGTCACTTTATGTTGACAAAATGGTAATAACCGGCGTGACTTCTAATTCCAAAATTGTATTAAATGTCAATGATTCGACATTGGAATTTTCTATTCCGTCAACAACAGGTAGGCAGCAGCTTTTAGTAGCTGCTCCGATTGAGCGAATTGTACAAATTCAGTTTGTTGTAACAGGGAGACCGGCTTTCACTACTATGGTATTCTTGTCTTTATACGCAAGACTGGTTGCTGAATAATGCCGATAGTAGCGCTTAAAAGAGGATATTATCATGATTTGTAAAAAAGCAATATTGATGATGAATATTTGTAGGAGGTGTAAATATGACTTGGGTTGAACCAAAAACTAATTGGGAGTCTGGACACGGGGTTAAATCAAGTGATTTGAATAGGATTGAGGGAAATATTAATTATGCCATGTTACCCAAAGTATTTAATTTGGATGGTAATATGAGTAAGGGTGATGGGGTAGAAAGAAATCGGGTGCATCTTTTATCATGGTTACCGTTTAGTCTTGACAATGAATTTAGCGAGAGATTAGTTATTACACTACGCCAATCTACACCTGTCTATGCAATAGGTTTACCAACAATCAATTTGCACGAAGACTTTAGTTTATTTGTTGGCTTACTCCCAGGAGATTTTACCTTTCCGAATAATAGAATGATACTGGAAAGCAATTTTTCTCATATAAATAAGTTAGATTTGAAAATTAGCCCAATCTTCAACAGTGATGTTGTAGTTATGGGCGATAGGTTCTCAAGCGGGGCTTATGTGTGTGTAGGTATTAGCTTACGCACCACGGCTTCATACTCGGCGATAGGCGAAAATGCGCATATATCAGTAACATTCGCAGTAGTGCCACATAATGTCACGTAGAGCATTATTACCATACTTATAGCATAGTTGCTATGAGTACGCTTGTGACAAAAAAATACAAGAGGAGATAGGTCGATGAACACAATATACGCCGATGTCTTACGAGTACAAGACAACGAAGAAAACTTCACAGACAACAGACTAAAAACTGGAATGCTCGGTTGGGCGTCTGACAATAAAAAATTAATTTTCCGCGATTCTTCCGGTTACCATAAAATAGGAGATAACATTGACCCAGAAACGCTTATTTCCGAAGATACCGGCAACGCACTGTCAACTGGTACAGACAGAAAGCTTTATATACCAGACGACACCGAGCTAAGAAATCTTATAAGCGGATTACAGGAGTCACTTGACAACAAATTAGACCGTCGCGGTGACATAACAAATGCTGACGCTATGTTTTCTTGGAATGGATATTCAGAATTTAACGGACAAACCGAACTTAAAAACATTAGTCAAATAAGACTCAATCATACGTGGGCCATAGATCACGCAGACCAATCTTTGATATCAGATCTCATTGTATCGGAGTTTTTAGGTGAATCAGGAAATTTAGATGAAAATCGATGGGCATTAAGACGTGTTATCTCTCCTTCACAAAATTCTATTTTAAAATATACATTCAATAATATGAGAACTGCTTGGGGCATACTTGATGTCAGTGATATTCCAAGTTTGCCTGTTGACAAAACAACAGGGCTGCAGAATGAACTCAATGGTAAAATAAATAGAAACGGCGATGATGTCTCAGGGGCTTACGACTGGAGAAACGGAATAACCACATTCCACGATCTTGTAAGAATGCCATATATTGGAAGCTCTCCCGGAAGGGCTAATACGGGCAGATTAGCAGTGTTTGACAATGAAGGTTATTTAAAAGGTGAGGGGGGCGCGTTTTTTGAGCATTCGGTGCTAATGTCAAATCCACATGAAAGTCTTGAGTGGAGAGAGCTTAATTTTACAAATGTTAGAGGGACTGTGGCTCTGCATCAGTTACCTGATGTTATTTCCGGACAACTTGTTCACGCAGGAACGTTCGAAATAAACGCTACTTTTACAAATCAAGCTATATTGACAGTTAATGGAAAAAATAAAATAGGTACAGGCGCATTAAATGTAATACAGTTAGTAAACTCCCAAAACGGTAACGGCATTTCGCAGTATGGTTATGGTGATTGTCAAGGATGTTTCTTTATTTTAGCTGATAGCGGAATGTTTGCAAATGAGAAATTTGGTGTTGGCGATTGGTTGGTAGCTATCGATTCAGGATGGGTCAAAATAGGTAATGCTGATTCCGGTGGGGGGGATTCCACAATCATCGAACACACTATGCCTATTCCCGCTAACAGCCCCAGCAATTGGGGGCCGCTTCCGACGGGGTTTACCGGCAGCAATGTTCACGTATTAAGCTGTAAGATAATCGCAGACGGGTTTCAGCCGGATATATGGATTGTGCCTAATGGCTTAAATATAAAGGGGCACAAAAATGAGCAGCAGATATGTATAGAATTGCAGGGAGTGTCATATCCAAGGACGGCGATTCTGCTTTTGATGAAACGTTGACTATGAAATATCGCATATGATTCCCAACAAAATTCGATCGCTGCTTATGGTGTTTCTATTGCTCACATGCAGATTATCAGTTACGTGAACGGTAGGTGGTTCAAGTGGAAGTTTATTCTAATCAAGGAGGTGATATACAATGAAACAATGGGCTCAAGACCAAGCACAATCCATGCAATCCCAAATCAAAAATTACGAAAACCAGATTGCGCAATTAACTGATGCTATCAAAACTAACAGCGCAGAGATAAACAGGCTTACCGCTCTGGCGAATCAGGCGCATGGAGCTTTTCTTGCGTTTAGCGAGATGGCTAATCGTTGTGAACCGGCAGAATCTGCATCGGATAATACGGAATCAGCATCATAAAGTGTATAGACTCATCCGGCAGTTTGCAGGAAGGCTAAAAAATGACCGGCTTATGTTCTTATAATAACAGCCCCGTCAATTATCCCCACTCCGTGAGATGAGGATTTGAATTTGTGAAAACCAGCGGCTTCGCGGGGCAGTCCTGAAAGTTCACCTTTTAGAGTGCCGCTCTCTATCCGTTTTGTAATGATGTAATTTGTAGACCGGACGCGCATATCAGGGTCGTTAATAATTAAAGCTTGAGGGTTTTCCCTGTTGCCGTCATGGCCGAAGCCGGTAAGCGTTACCCAGTGCCCGCCAGTTCTTGTGTACTCATCTTTTTGAGCGTTATATCTATACCAACCGTAATTGAGAAGCACTGCGCTGCGTGAACGTAACCGCTCTTTAATCAGATTAAGATTTGGAATTTCATCGCTGTTATTAAATTGTGAATCCATGCGGCGCCATCCGTGGTACTCTATTTTAACATTTTTAATACCGCGGTCATCAAAAAATTTTTTAAGCCCTTTGCACAGCTCAATTGGATTTGTTCCGTCTTTATCGGTATGAAAGTATTTTTCAGATCCTAACAATTTAATGAGGTCGTATTGATCTTTCGTAACGTTCCCGCTTTTCTCAGTAATCTTTTCGTAATCGTTTTTGTAAAGCCACATAAGGGCGTTTGACGCGGCGGCCGGGCCGCAGTAGGCGCTCCCTTCGTTTGGAAAGCCGCCAAAGCGGGTGCTTCTTTGATAATAATCGGGGATGGAGTGTACTAAATCGAGAAATGGTCTGCGGTTGACAGTGTAAGAGGATACGCTTTGGGGCAGGGAAGCGCTGACGCTCTCTGAATTATCATCAGTATTGTAGTCGTTATTATCATTGATACCGGCACATGAGAGGAGAAAAAGCGCGCTAAGTACGGATATGGCGGGAACCATAATAGATTATCCTTTTTTATGAGGAGAGGTTTTTTATTGAGATGGGTTTACGCAGAGGTTTTTAATTTATTGCGGATTAAGAGTTTAAGGCGCCTCTAAAAACTGCTGTGCCTGTACTCACAGACGGCCTCACGGCTGTAGTGCAGCCGGCAGGGAGCGCAGGCGCATGGTAGTTTTTAGAGGTGTCCTTTATTATTTTCTCATAGCTTTAACGATCTCTTCAAAATGGTCTAACGAAAACGGTTTTGACAAAAAGGGAAGCAGTTTTATATCCATTGCGCAATTTTCAAAATCATGCTCTTTGCCTATTAGAACGATTTTGTGCATGAGTTCCGGGTTAGCGCCGCCGAGCTTTTCAAGAAACGTCTCCTGCTCCTCTTTAATAAGTCCGGGACTCAGAAGTATCAGGTCATAGCTGTTTTGCGCGTCAGAGATTTTCGACCAAAAACTTTGCAGATTGAGCGTGCGGTCAGTTTTAACATTCCTGAAGAGAATCTCCAGAATATCATCCATAAGCTGGTGGGAGTCCATATCGTCATCGGCAATAAGCACGTTTGTTTTCTTCATAGTTTTTTCTGTTCTTTTTAGGTTTTAAAAAACGAGTATATATCACACGGTTAAATGCTGCGCCGTACTGTCCGATGACCTCACGCCTGTAGTGCAGTCTGAGGGCGGTGCGGCGTAATATTTAATCGTGTCTTCAATATATAGAAAATACAACAGGTTCAGCGTAAAACAATATCAACGCCAAATAAAAATTGGCGTGCTGATGTTTTACCGTAACACCGCGTTAGACGTCATCTTCATACCATTTTTAACCTGTCTTGCCTCTATGATATACATTCCCGCGGGAATATTGCGCAATGATACATTTGATCTGCCGTTAGCGTTGAAACTAGCTACTGTCCTGCCTGTCAAATTCACTATCCTTATGTTCACCTCAGAATCATCTAATGCGTTAACGGTCAATGTTCTTCCCTTTACAGCCGCTAATGGCAATTGGCCGCGTTTCGCGTTTTTGCCGCTGTAAATATTTGTTTGACCGCCGTTACCAAAAGTGGGGTTATTGCCGTCGCCCCACTGCGACTCTGGAACTACCCCCGCGACCGCGTCATAAGCGGGCTTTCTTTGATTTTGCCTGTTGTGAAGCGTTGGCTCTCTGTTGCCGGAGATCCATGTGTTGGCGTCGTTAGGCCCCCATATACATATTGCTGTAAATTGACCGCCGCCGCGCGCGTTAACCGCGATAGCGTGTTCAAAAACCCGCCTGTATCTCTCAGGCTGCAAGTTAAGCCATTGGGTTGGGTTGTTGGCGTCGGGGCCGGCGGCAACTTCCATTTCGGTTATTTGAATCTCAAATCCCGCCCCGATTGCCGCGTAAGCGTCCATAGCGGCCTCCTGGCGTGACCACCTCGACCACGCGTTCGCCCCAGGGTCGGCGTTGACGTGTCCCTGCATACCCATTCCGTCTAAAATTCCATCTTGGTAAAGGGGCTTGAGGATATTATTAATGATGTAATCTCTTTTAGATTCCTGCCACTCATTGAAGTCATTGTAGAAAAGCTTGGTGTGGTCGGGAGCGTACCGCCGCGCGTAGGTAAAAGCGTTTCTTATCCAGGTGGTATTGCCCGCGCCGTAAACTCCCTGCCACGGCGAGTCTCCGGCGTTGCTTGCGCCTTGCCCGCCCGCGCCGTTGTGATCAAATCCGCGCGGTCTCATGCCGCCTTCACCGGTTGACGCTTCGTTTACCACATCGTAAGCGTAAAGATGCAATGACGGATATTGCTGCGCGTACAGGGCAAATATATTCTGAATGTAACTTTCCAACCGCTGATTCATAACCGCAGGGGTTGCCCAGGGGACACTGCTTACAGACCCGTTGCGGTAAGCGTTCGCGTTGTTACGGTCTCCCCGCGCGTCATTTATATCCTGTATAAAAAACCAGTCTGGAGTTTGGCCGTGCCAGGCGAGAACGTGCCCCCTCATGGGGATATTGTTTTGGGCGCAAAAGTTCATAATAGCCGCCGCGCCGGTGTTGAAAGCAGCTCTGATGTTAGTATTGGTCGAATTCGTTCTTGTCATGGTAGCGTCGGGCTTGTGCTCGTTTTCCGCGGTAACGCTGTTGTATTCAAGCAGCATCAAATTCCGTATAGCGTTATCGTTTATTGTTCTGCCGTTAAAGATGTTCCCCACTCGAAAGTGATTGGCATAAATATCTTTAAGGCCGACGTTGGCGGGAGTGTTTGCCGCCTTGGCGAGCGGTGCGCTTCTTCCCGCCGCAGTGAACTCGTCGAAGTAAAAATCAATAGTACTGTTGGTGGTTATGAAAAACGTCGGGTTAGTACTCTCTCTTGGCGCGGCGTATGAAGCGGCAAGCTGTGTCCATTCATTAGGCATAACCGCTTTCGTTGCGATGACTTCCGATCCGTAAGTTTTGCCGTCTGGCATAAGCCATCTTAGCGTCAGATTAAATGTTTCCGCAAAAGCCCCCGCGTGTTTAACATACACATTGTAGTTGTAGGTCTCGCCGCTCTCAAGATAAAAACCCTTGTCCGACGCCGCGCCGTCCTGAGGCGATTTTCTGTCCGTTACCATCATGGCGCGGGCGGAGTTATAGCCCGCCCCGCGAACTGCGGTGAGCCGGGTGCAGCCGCCGTTATTAGTCCACCCGTCATAGTTGATCTCAAATCCATCACGTATTACAATTGATTGGGCGGACAGCGGCAGCGTGAACGCGGCGATGACTATTGCCGTCAGCATTAGCAATGATCTATTTTTTTTTCTCCCATATTTGATCTGCATCAGATCCTCCATTGACAGGTGTACTATTAAAAATCTGTTTAGCTTTTTCAACCAAAGCCTTATCAAGATGCTGTTTTTCGCTCATATCGTCAATAATTCCCCATACTTTTTCAGGCGGTAATTTTTCCCTGTAAGGACGTTCTTCCGTGAGCGCCTGATATACATCGCAGACCGCCATTATTTTTTCAAGTTCGCTTAGTTTACTGCCATGTATGCGGTACGGGTATCCGGTACCGTCAAGTTTTTCATGATGATTAGCGGCATAATTTACAATCTCCTGAAAGCCGTCTATCTGTTCCAAAATCTTTCGGGTGTAGTAAGTGTGTTTGTTAATTTCAAACCGCTCTTCCGGCGTGAGCCTGCCGTTTTTATGCAGTATATCAGACGAGATATATAGTTTACCAATATCATGCAGAAGTCCCGAGATGTACATTTTATTTTGCGTTTCATCATCGTACCCCAAATGCGCTGTTGCTTTTCGGGCAAGCTCCGCGATTCCGTGAGAATGAGTGAATGTAAATGGGCTTCTGCGGTCAATAATGTCGGCAAAACAATGGGCGTATTTTACTACATCGTCATAACTATAATGTACATTGTCATCCAAAACAAGTTTATCCGATAAAGCGTATTTTGTTTCATGGTTAAAATAATCAAGCAAAAAATACTCACGCTGAGCCAAAGCTAAAAAGGCTTGCTTAACTTCCTCAGAAAACATATTGCCGTGTTTAATGAGCCATTCCTCTATTTTTAAGAATAAATCCCTGTCGTAGTTGTCAATTTTTCCGAACTCATCGTCAAACGCGTCTGCCAGCCATATAATTTGAGCGCCTTTTGGAATTACTTCGCCAATTAACCCGAAAGGCCCCGACCCGTCATAATTCTCGTGGTGATACAGAATGTCTTTTGACACTTGGGCGGGAAAGGGCAATTTCTTTATCATTTTACTGCCCTCAACGCAATGACGCTTCATATTATGGGCATAGACTTCCTGTTTGGCAGATTCATCACAGCTTATGCCTATGTCATGCAGCAAAGCGGTATAATACAGATCAATAATTTCATTTTCGTTAATTCCAAGTTCTCTGCCGATTAAAACAGATAAATACGCCGTACTCTTGGAGTGCGAAAGATTATTTTTTCCGGCTATATCC
>Ga0123356_10006132_pt1 | contig 12199 bp, 7 predicted proteins | sample TergutEmb28metaG_2_FD_92546 | JGI IMG/M metagenome (GOLD analysis project Ga0123356, IMG submission 92546) | Embiratermes neotenicus P3 segment gut microbial communities from Petit-Saut dam, French Guiana - Emb289 P3 | ecosystem: Host-associated > Arthropoda: Insects > Digestive system > Gut ... | reverse complement strand
TGCCCATATCGCCCAAGCACCGTATAATGTGTGACGGCGGGTTTGCCCCGGCGCGTGACGGCCATACGCTTGCGGTCAATCATATGGCGGCCGATCGGCTCATTTATTATGCCGGCGTCGCCTTTAATTATATTCCGTGCCAGGGCGTGATATTTCCTAAGCACTTCATGGGCAGCCAACTGCTGCGACATACTTGCGTGCGCCGTGTCTGTTTTTGCGACCACGATAGCGCCGGACGTGTCACGGTCTAAGCGGTGCATCAATACCGGCGCTTCCGGTTCTGTTCCGGGTATTGATTTATCTTTTGACAGGATGTAGGCTGTCGCCAAATCAACAAGGTTGTCGTGGTGGACATGGCCGCTGCCGGAGTGGACTACGAGACCTGCCGGCTTGTTGCAGATGATGATTGACGAATCCTCGTGCAGTACATTAAAATTGCGGCGGAAGAATTCGGTTTTCACTAATCCCGCCATCGCGTTCGGCGGTTTTGCTTCCGATTCGAATTCAGATTCGCTGACGTCTATCTCTAAAATTTCGCCCTCTTTGAGGCGGTGGTCCTGCTTGGCTCTCCGTCCGTCAACGCGCACCGCGCCTTTGCGTATCAGTCCGTATATTGCAGACAGGCCTATCAGCGGCAGCCGCTTGCGCAGCAGCCGGTCAAGGCGCGAACCGTCTTCCGATGGGCCCATCGTCAGCTTAATCATTGTTTGTGTTGATATCCGTTAATATGGTTAATGCCAAAATCAATACCCGTCGTACAGCCCGCTGATAGACGCGCCTCTGTTTGTGTACATTATCGCCCTTGCGAACAGTTCCGCGACCGATATTATGGTCAGTTTGTCGAACTTTTTCTCTTCGGGGATGAAGACTGTGTCTGTTACCACCAATTTGTTCAGCGATGAGTTTTTGAGCTTTTCGGCCGCGTTGCCCGACAGCACCGCGTGTACGCAGCAGGCGGATATTTCCGTTACGCCGAGGTATTCGAGCGCTTTTACTACTTCCAATATCGACCCTCCGGACGCGATTTCATCATCGAAAATGATTGCGCGCTTGCCTTTGACGTCGCCTATTACGTTGTGTATGACCGGGTTTTCGGTGTCGTCGCTGCGGCGCTTGTCCAAGATTGCGAGCGGCAGGCCCAGCCGTACCGCGTACGCCCCTGCGCGTTTGGCGCTGCCGGCGTCGGGGGCTACTACCACGCAGTTGTCTAATCCGTGGGTGTTGAAGAACTCGCACAGCAGCCGCCCTGCCAGCAGGTGGTCTACGGGGACCCTGAAGAAGCCCTGTATTTGCGGCGAGTGGAGGTTCATGGTCATCACGCGGTCGGCGCCGGCGGCCTGCAGCAGGTCGGCCATCAGGCGGGCGGTGATGGAGATGCGCGGCTCGTCCTTCTTGTCGGAGCGGACGTACGGGAAGTACGGGACTACCGCCGTAACGCGCTTGGCGCTTGCGTGCTTGGCGGCGTCTATCATTATCAGGAGTTCCATGATGCCCTCGCTGACCGGGGCGCACGACGGCTGCACTATGAACACGTCCTGCCCGCGGACGCTGTCGCAGATTTTGACCTTGATGTTCTCGTTGCTGAACTTCATGATCTCGCACCCGCCCAATTCGACGCCTGCGTGGGTGCAGATGGCTTTGGCGAGGGGGATGTTGGCGTTGCCCGAGAAGATTTTGAGCGTGTTCATCATTTTACCGTACTTTGTCCTTTCATACCTGTTTAAAGATTTCCGATATTAATCGTCGGGTATTGGCCCTTCTTCCCGCCTTGCGTCCCATTCGAACGCGATGTCCATCATCGTGTCGGTGATGAGTTTGGGCTGGGTTATTGTTTTGGGCTCGAAGTAGAAGTCTCCGTCTTCGAGGCCGAGCATTCTGAATATTGCCTCGCGGCCGATCTGGTTTCTGTAGAAGCCGTCTACCACCTGCCCCTTGATGAAGGTGAGGTAGCCCTTGCGGCGGCCTGAGTAGATGTGCAAGACGCCTTCGCGCTGGCCAATTTCAAGGAATTGGATGGCGTCGAGCAGGGAGGTGTGTTTGAGGTTGCCGGAGAATGCGAAGGTTGTGTTTGACTGTCCGGTCCATTCCACGGCGGCGCGGCGGCGCTTTTCGCGCAGCAGGATAATCAGTGACGCCGCGGCCATACCGCCCAACAGGCCGGTAACCAGCACCCACACGGGAACGACTATTGCGCCCATAGCATCATCCTTAACACAAGGTTGCACCCCGCCGGAGTGCTGAAAAATCTTTATCAGGACACGTTATCCCACATTATACCGCAATCCCCATCGCGTATCAACACCTACGCACAGTATCATCTCACCGCATATCAGCACCGTCGTACAGCATCATCCCACCGTATACCGACCTTTTTACCCCCTATGCCGCTCCGTCTTGAGGGTACTCTGGATAACTAATATAATCTTTGACACGGGCAACTTTCTCAATTCCTTTAATTTTTTCCAACTGCCGCAAAATCTGCTTCAGCTGGTTCAGGTTCCTAATCTCTATTTGGATCGACAGATCGGCCTTGCCGTCTACCCCTTTGACCTGGCCGTTTGAGATGCTGGCGCCGAAGTCTACGAGCACCTCGCAGACGTCTTTCATGAGGCCGCTGCGGTCGGCGCCGGTGATTTTGAGGTCTACGAAGTACTTTTTGTGCTCGCCGTCGTCCCAGCTGACCTCTACCATGCGCTCCTTGTCGTCTTCGAAGAGCGGGGCGTGCCGGCAGTCGGTGTTGTGGACCGATATGCCGCGGCCCTTCGTCAGGAAGCCTATTATCCGGTCGCCGGGGATGGGGTTGCAGCACTCCGCGAAGCGCACCATCAGGTTGCTCTTGCCGCCTACCAGTATCCCCTGCGGGCGCTGGCCGGTCAGGCCGCCCAGGTTTTTGACGAACTGGGACACCATCATGGAGGAGACGCTGCGCTTTATCTTGCGCGTCGAGAAGTACTTCATCACGCGGCTCTCGGTCAGCTCGCCGCGGCCGACCATCTCGTAGAGGCGCTCTATGTTCAAGAGGCCCAGGTGCTGCAGAAGCTCCGGCGCGTGGTCGTTGAATTCGGAGTTGGCGTGCAGCTTCTCGTAGGCGCGGTGGATGATCTTCTTGCCGAGGTCTATGCTCTCCTGCCTCTCGGTGTTGTTGAGCCACTGGCGTATCGCCGAGCGCGCCTTGGGCGTCTTGACGTAGCGCAGCATCTCGGCCGACGGGGCCTTGGTGTTCAGCGACAGGATTTCTATAGTCTGCCCGTTCTTGAGCGGCGCGCTTACCGGCTCGACGTGCCCGTCTATCTTCGCGCCAATGCAGTGGATGCCGAGGTCGGTGTGCACGGCAAACGCGAAGTCGAGCACCGTGGCGCCCTTTGGCATCGAAACCAGGCTGCCCCGGGGCGTGAAAACGAAAATCTCGGTGTCGAAGAGGTCGACCTTGAAGAACTCGTAGAACTCGGCGGAGTCGGTCAGGTTCTCCTGCCACTCTATGAGGTTTTTCAGCCACTCAATCGCCTTGTCGTCGGCGTTGGACTCTTTGGGCGGCGCCGAGGCAACAGTGCCCTCCTTGTAAAACCAGTGCGCCGCGATGCCCTCCTCGGCGGTCTTGTTCATCTCCCACGTGCGTATCTGCATCTCTACCACACTGCCCTGCTTCCCCACAACCGTGGTGTGCAGCGACCGGTAGCCGTTGTTCTTGGGCGCGGCTATGTAGTCCTTGAAGCGCTCCTGCACCGGCATCCACATCGAGTGGACTATGCCCAGAACGTAGTAGCAGTCTTTCAGCGAGTTGACGATTATCCGGATGGCGAGGTTGTCGTATATCTCCTCGAACGGCTTGCTGCGCTTCTGCATCTTGGTATAGATGCTGTAAAAGTGCTTGGGGCGGCCGGCTATCGTCGCTTCTATCTTCTCGCTCTCCAAATACGACCTGAGCGGCTCGGCAAATGATTCGATGACAGACTCGCGGTCTATCCTGGACGCTACTACCTTGGAAACGATATCCTTGTACTCGTCGGGGTACAGATGCTTGAACGCGAGGTCGTCTAACTCGCACTTGATCTTCGCCATGCCGAGGCGCAGGGCCAGCGGGGAGTAGATGTCCAGCGTCTCCGTCGCGATAAGCCTGATCTTTTCGGGCGCAAGGTACTTGAGCGTGCGCAGGTTGTGTATGCGGTCGGCGAATTTTATGATGATGACGCGCAGGTCCTTGGCCATAGACAGCAGCATCTTGCGGTACGTCTCGGCCTGGCTCTCCTCGCGCGTTTTCATCTGCAGCGCCTTGATCTTCGTTACGCCGTCGACCAACAGCGCGACGTCTTCGCCGAACATCTCCGCCAGGTCTTCCCTGGTATAAGACGTATCCTCAATAACGTCGTGCAAAAGCCCCGCGGCGATGGTGACGGAGTCTAACTTCTGCTCGGCCAAGATGTACGCGACGGAAACCGGGTGCGCCAAATACGGCTCGCCCGACTTGCGGCGCTGGTCTTTGTGGGCCTCCCACGCCAGCAGAAACGCCTTGCCGATAAGCTCCGTGGAAACGCCGGGGTTTACCTCCAATATCTTGTCGAGAAACTGCTGGACGGCAGTCTCCGGGGTCGATGCAGGCAATGAGCTCAGTATATTGTCCATAAGGCAGCCGCAGTCGCTACATCTGCTCCTTTTGCTGTTTGAACAGGGTGAGTTTGGATTCTACCTCTCCGAGCAGGAAGCGCAGTTCGGACGCCTTTTCCACGGCCTCCTGAATGCGCTGTTGTTCGGCCGACAGGTTCGCCATAGACGCCTTCACGTCCTCCGCCAGAATGCTGAGGCTGGAGATGCGGTTTTCGGCCTCCTTGATGTGCTGCTTTTCGCGCGCGAGTTCTCTCGTGCGACGCTCTACCGAGTCCATCATGCCCGACATCTCGTCTACCTTGCGTCCTATCTCGTCTATGCCGGACGACTTGGTGTTGATGTCGTCTATGCGCGACGCGGCAAGCGCGAGAAGGTCGTTGAGGCCGTCGATCTTCTTCTGCGCGGAGTTGACGAGCTCTCTCCCCTTGTCAATCGACTCAATGCGAATCTCCATATCAGACACGACTGTATCTACATTGCTGATGCGCGCGTCTATGGCCTCTATGCGGCTCGTGCGGCGGCTGATCTGGTCCATCTCGGCCTTAAGCCCCTCAAGCAGCTTCTCGACGCGGGAAAGCTCGGCAGCGGAGTCGTCGATGGTCGACTGGTGCTGCTTGAGCGACGCTATCTGGTCGTTGCTGCTGTCCAAAATCTTGTTGAACACGTCGCGGTTCTGCTCGATAGACGAGTTAACCTCGTGAATGTACGACTTGAACCTCTCGACGTCCTTCTCGGCGTCGGCGACAAGCCCCTGCAGTTTGATGCGGATATCGCGGATGCGGGCCTCTTCTTCCGACAGCGCCTGCTTCTCCTCCGTCAACCTCGCGACCATGTTCTTGGCCTCAAGCGACTGGACGGATATGGATGTCAGCTGTGCGAGAACCGAATCCACCTTCGCCTGATCCTTCGTGAGGCTCTGTATCTTCATGTTGATATCGCCGAGCAGGTAGTTGAGCTGGTCAAGCCGCTTCTCCGTCTTCTCGACCATTGTCTTGCGCAGCAACTGCGCGTTTATCCTCTCGTCAACCTCGGCGACCATCGCGCCAAGCCCGTCGATCTTCTTCTGCACCTCGTCTATAATACCGGCCCTGTCTTCGGTGGCCTTGATGCGGCTCTCGACCTTGCTCGACAGCGCGCCCAGGCTGTCGATCTTTTGGCCGACCTCGTTGATTTGGCCTTCGTATTTGCCGAAGTCGTGCACACGCCTCTCGAGCTTCTCTAAGTTTCCAAAGAAATCCTTAATCTTGTGGTTGGTGTTCTCTATCTCTACGCGGTTCTTCATCATCGTTTCTTCGTTAGCGATGATATCGCCCACAAGCGCCTTGATCTCGTTAAGCTTGGGCTCGAAGCCGGCGACCTCTTTTTCCTCCTTGGCAAGCGCGGCGATCTTCGTGCCTATTTCGCCTATCTGCCCCTCAATAGACGCGATGCGCGCGGTTATGGCGTCTATCGCCTGCCACTCCTTGCTGACCTCCTCTATCTTGACCTTCACCTTATCCAAATTCTTCTCGTACTCCATCACCTGCGCCCGACTGCCCTCGGCTATTGACATGTGCTTGTTGAGCGTGTTGAGCGTAGTTTCGGTATTGCGCGCAACAGTATGAATCTCGCGGACCTTCTCCGTTATCGCGTCTATGTTCTTGCTGTGCTGGCGCACGTCGGCCAAACGGCTCTCGAAATGACTGTCCAACTGGCGCGTCTCCTCCACCATCTGCGTCATCTCTTTCATCAGCTCCTTGAAGTTGCGGATCTCGTTGATTGACTCCTGCGACTTCTCTAACATTTCGTCTATGCGGACAATGTTCTTTTCCGTCTTTTCCAAGGATGATATCTTGGTCTGCAGCTGCTTGATGTCAACGTCAATCCTCCATATCATATTATTGAGCAGCAGCGTCTCCTCGTTCGCCTTATCAACCACCATTCTCTGCTTTTCAAGCGACGCGATTTTCGTCTTCACGTATTCAGACAGGCTGTTAAGGCTCTCCAACTTCTCGCGCATCACCCTGAACCGCGCGATCTCCTGCTCCATGTCGCTGACCTTACTGCGGACGACGTCTGCCTCGGCGTCCGACTCCATCCACCGGGACTGCGCGATGTTGAACTGCTCTAACCACGACTTGACCTGATCTTCGAGCTTCAGCATCTTGTCGTCAACCCGCTTCTGCCGGTCTTCAAGGTCAACCGCTCTCTTGAGCGTGTCTAACACCGCCTCGCCGTTAGGCGAAGAAAGTTTTGAGATGAGGGCGTCTACCTTGGCGCTCAGCCCATCTACGAAGCTCTCCTGCGCGGTAATGCGCGCCACCGTCTGCTCCATCGCGCCCATGCGCTCCGCAAGATTGTCCGACGCCGTGATAATCCCCTGAATCTCCTTCAGGTGCGCCTCGAGGAATTCCGCAAGCTCCTGCGGGTCCTTGATCTCTTTTTTCTTGGACGAGAACATCATTTATAGAAGCTCCTCTTTTGGGAATGGTATCTCCCGGTATATTTTCCAATTACCCTGATCTTTCCTGAATATCAGCCGCTTCGCGTTTTCCATCCTGTTACCGACGTTTGTATTGTAGACCTGATTGAACTTGACGGTAGCGGCATTGTCGGTATACTCGGTGAGCATTATGTTGCTAAGGTCCACGTATATCGCCGAGTACGCGTTGAACAGGCGGCTCTTGCGGTCCCGAAACGCCTCCCAGCTAGCCGTCCCCTCCCTGAAAGACGACGTCAGGTAGAATGACGAGTACGTCTCAATATTCCGCGACGACCACGCCGCCGCCCAGTCGGTAACTAATTTCTCGAACTCCGCCTGCCTCTCGTTATACTGCGCAAGAACCTCGCCGCGCCGCGCCTTCATGGCGGCGAAATCAACCGATGCCAAATGCGCCCTCGCCTCCTCCTCGCCGCTCACAATCACAACCGGCGTGCCTATCCACTCCCGCCCCAAAATCGCCGCGAACTCAAGAATGTCCGGGTTGGAGGTAGCCACACACCCCTGCGTAAACAGGGGCTGGATGTTGCCGCGCTCAGAGCCGTGTATCCATATCCCGTGGCCGGTCCGCCGCTCATGGCGGTCCTGCGCGTTCGGATAGTCAAGAATGAACGCCGCCGGCCCGTACAGATTCGTCAACTCGCTCCGATGCTTCCGCCCAACTATAAAATAAACCCCCTGCGGAGTCTTCTTGTCGCCCTCCACCACCTTGCGCCCCTCTTTCTCCCCGGTGGCAACCGTAAACGCCCGCGCAACCTCCAAACCGTCCGGCGCGGCCCGCAACATATACATCACCTTGGCCGCCTTGTCCACCAAAATCAACATGTTGGAGGTTCCTTGCGGCACACCCCTCCTGAAAGCCTCAACCAACCGCCCCGTAGAAGCCGGCGGCGGACCAACCGGCGGAGCGGCAACCGCGGGCACAGCCACAGTATCGGCCGGGGCCGCCGAAGCATACCCCTCCGGCAATACAGCCGCCTCCGGCAACCCCGCCTCCTCAGACACCTCCGGCGGCAACGGCTCCGGCAACCTCGCATCGCCATCCTCCCCGGCACCGCCGGCAAACACCTCAGAGCCGTCGACGCCCTTCACAACACCCGCCGTAGACGCAGACGAAACCAGCGAAGCCAGCTTTACCACCCCAAAACCCAGCAAAAACAGCACCAAAATAACGCCGAACACCTTGGCAACCGCTACAGCGCGGAGCTTGAACGTATAATAATCGGCGCTGACGGCGCGCTGGCGGCGGGTAGACGGCGTATCATAGGCGCGGGAAATCTCGCGGGACCGCTTCCACGTGTGGACACGAAACTCGAGATCCTTCAGTTTAAACGCCAAATACCTGTTGATACCGTCCCAAACCCGCATAATCTTATCGTTTTTCCCAAAAAATGTTTCAAAACCGGCAATTTAAAGATACCATACCATTATATATTATAACATTATGGACGGGCCGATGCAAAACGAAATTTAAAATATGTTTTTTGGGGGGTAGGGTAAGAGAGATGCGGCGCCAGCGCCTGCCGACGGGGAAACCCGCCCGACCCAAGCACACTACGGCAAACACAGAAGTCTTGGAAAATACCCGGCAGCCCGAAAAAGATGCTGCCCACCCACCATACCAACTCAATCGTCCTCCAAACAGCGCAGAGAGTACCGGCTCGACTTGCCGATGATGTATCTACTCACGCCCACGATGCCGATGTGTTGCCCGGCGTATATGCGCCGACTCCAAGCGTTGCCCCCATCGAGCTCCGTGGCGCTCCACCAGAAGCCGCTGTGGCCAACTTCGAAGAAGCGACTACCAGTACTGGAGCCGCCGGGCAGGGCCGAAAAGCCAAAACGGTTTGTACCATTGCCACTATTATCCCAACCATCCCCCCAACCGTTCCCAGCTTTCAATGCTGTCCCTGATCCGCCCACAGCAGTCTCCAATGCCCTCAACTCATCATCGCTCGGCACATGCCAACCTACGGGACAAACACCTTTATGATTGGCTGACACCATATAACTGCTACGGTTATATGATGTGTCAATTGCCATAGCTGTAGACCAATCATAAAGACGGCCGTAAATATCGCAATTACTCGGTTCATTATTGTAACAAACACTGCCGGGTGCATTAAAATTCAAGTTCTCCGCCATCCAAGTCTGTGTACCTATTACTACTGTACGATAACTTGTACCATCTCTTGAATCTGTGAGTGAACCATAGTTTATATTTGGATTAAAAACCGGAATGTGGAAGTTAGCACGAATTGCAGCATCCGAGCCCAAGGTAACCGTGGTATTCGCAGAAGTCGAGTCGACTAACGTCACCGTGCCGGATATTACCGTCCAGTTGACAAAGACGCTTAATGGCGTTGGTGTGGCCGTTATGTCGATAACCCACGGAGTAATATCTGTTCTGGAAACCGTACCATTCGATGCACCGACCTGAAGTACAAATGGCCGAAAGTTGGCTCTGATAGTCGCGTCCGAACTTAGTGTGATAGTCGTAGCCGCGCTGCCTGTGCTGGCAATCGTCGCCGTACCATCTATCCTTGTCCAACTGGCAAGCCTGTAACCCTCCGCCGGAGTAGCCGTTATCTCGACGATCGGGTTATCAATACCGTGAATAGCATAACTCAATCCGCTTTCCGGCGTAACGCTACCCCCCTCCTCCGGCTCCCGCTCAATCGTCAGCGTCCTGACCTGCTGGAACTGCGCCGTTACCGTCGTAGGGCCGAGTATTTTAACTGTATCTTCCGCTTTTTCAGATTCCAACCCCCCCGACCACCCCATAAATCTGTAGCCGGATTCCGGTATTGCCCTCAATACAACGTCCGAGCCGAACGCGTACGCCTCGTTCTCCGGCTCGCGCTCCACTCTCCCGCCGCGACCGTCAGTGGGGTTGGTGTGGATTGTCAGCGTGTAATGGTTGTCGCCTATCAATTCAAATATCGCATTCAACTCCCTGTCCGCGTTCATGGTAATTGTCACCGGGTTGCTTGAAAGTGCGGACGCCCCTGTCCATCTTACGAACACGTATCCCGGCTCGGCGTGCGCCGTTGCGGTAACTCGGGCGTTGTGGGCGTAGCTGTCGTAGTCAGGGTCGACCGTTACTCTGCCGCCGGCGGTTGCGCTGGTCGTGAGTTTGTGCGGTGCGAGCAGGAAGTGGGCGGTTAGTTCTTTGTCTTCGTCCATGATAACCGTTATTATCCTGACAGCGGTGTCTAACGCGCCTGACCAGCCGTCGAACGCGTAGCCTGGCTCCGCTGTCGCCGTCACGGTGACTTCTGTACCTGACGGGTAGTGCGACTGGCTTGGGCTGAGGGTTACCGTGCCGCCGAGTTCGGGGTCTCTTCTAACTATCAGCGTATATCCTTCCGGCGTTGATATCGGCACAAAATTGGCGGTGATGTTGATGTTCCGCGTCATGCTGATTGTGATGGGTGTAACCTGATCCAGCGACTCATCCGACCAGCCGGCGAATCGGTATCCCGCCGCCGGATTTGCGGTGAGGGTGACTTCCGTGCCGTTTTGGTAGGTGGTGGCGTGCGGGTCGCGCGAGACTACGCCGCTGTTTTCGGGAGACACGCCGGTTGTTAGCGTGTACATCGCGAATCTGTCGTCGCCGCCGGGGTTGTTGTTGTCGGAGCCGCATCCTGTGATTGTGGTGGCAATGACGGCGGTGATTACTGCGGCGCTGAGCGTGAGCAGAGCGAAATGTTTTGTTGATTTTGTCATTATTTCTCCTAATAAAAAGATTAAAGTCAAATTCAAATTCTTTATTTGGGGACAGGGGCTACGCCCCCGTAACGCCCCCTATGCTAAAACCAATTACGCTAAAACCCATATCCTAAAACCAAATACTCAAAATCGGTACGGCAAAATCAACATCAAAATCAACATCGAAATCAACACATATTAAAATCGGTACATCAACACATATCAAAACCTAACACCTGCGGCTAACCTTATCGTTAATCCGTGGCCGAGGCGTGCGTCGTTGCCCTCGTAGGTGTTGGCTGTTCTTGCTCCGTACATCAACTCGCTACGGATATGGACATCTGTATTCAGATAAAAATCAAGCCCGACACCAACTTTGCCCCATAGTGCACTAAGCTCGCTTGTTTCGGGGGGCGGGATGTATACTGTAGTGATTAATTCGCTGGCGACGGCTACCTCGTAGTCTATGCCTATCAGCGGGAATAGTTTTATTTGGGGGGATGTTGTGACGGTGATTTCGGGGTACTTGGCGTAGACGCCGAAGCATAGGAACGAGCGTTTCATCTCTACGTCCGCGGCATTGTAATCCCACGTTCCGCCGCCGGTGGTGTAGGCGATGGTGATTTGGCCGTATTTGGCGTCGAAGTAGATGTATCCGCCACCGCCTGCGTATGGCATTGCGACACCGCTGCTGCCTCCGCCAAAGTCGCTTGAAAAGAGGCCGCCCACGCCTATGCTGATACCGATTTTCTTTTTGGGGTCATCCCCTAATCTTGGCCGGGCCGGCGCTTCGCCGAACATTATCATCACCACCTCGTCCGAGACCCGTGTCAGGTCGTCTATCGTTTTGAGAGGGCTGTTGGCTTCGCCTATGAAAGCGACCTGCGCGGTTTCCACGTCTATTATTCGGGCGGATACTTGGTAGGAGCCGAAAGCGGGGGTGATGGCGGCTATGCAGACGTATTTGATGCCGAATTGTTTGCCGAGGGCGCTGATTTGATTATCGTCAATCGCGCCGCTGCGCTGTTTGATGTGTTCCTCGTCCAATTTGGCGAGGAATGATTCGGAGCGCTCGATACCCATGTACCGACCGCTGTTTACCAGCGCGGCGAGCATGATTGTGGCGAGGGCGCTTTTCTCGTCTTCGGAAACGTTGCCGGTGACGTAGACCGCGATGCGGGGCAGGTCTTGGGCGAGGGTGGCAGCGGCCAATCCAAACAATAGGATGGCAAGGAAGAGGGCGGATTTCTTCATCGCTTACAGATTCCTGTTCTTTTTGGTGATATACAGCAAGAGGGCATGCCCCCTTGTCGATTGGGGGATGCGGCAATAGTACGCGAGCAGAGACCGTTTGGGGGTTTCTGTCGGCGGGGTGTATCGGTGAAAAAGGTCTGTTTTGGGTTGTTT
>Ga0123356_10006131_pt1 | contig 12200 bp, 7 predicted proteins | sample TergutEmb28metaG_2_FD_92546 | JGI IMG/M metagenome (GOLD analysis project Ga0123356, IMG submission 92546) | Embiratermes neotenicus P3 segment gut microbial communities from Petit-Saut dam, French Guiana - Emb289 P3 | ecosystem: Host-associated > Arthropoda: Insects > Digestive system > Gut ... | reverse complement strand
TCGTTTCTGCAACTAACCGGGGCAGTATATAGCACCGGAAAAGAAATCGCAATACACAATTTATAATTTAATATTGCCGCTATTTCACTCAAGTTTTGCAGTATCTGTTTATTCATCGTGAATTATTTTTGCGCCATTGCCCATCTGTTGGGCTAATTTAATGTGAGTTAAAGATTTCTTGCAGTATGCCGACTATTATCCGGCGCAGATACTGAAGAATATAAAAGGGGTTTTATATGGACTTGCATAAAAATCCGGACGCAAGGGTCATGATCGACAAGATAAACCAGAGTTTTAATTAATCTTATCACTTGATATAGGGTCCTTGTCCATTTGAGTAGCCCTGAGCAGTCCGTTTATGTGCCATTTTTCCTTTTTCGGATTATGACGGCGGAGACTGTAAGTATTAAAACTGTGCCCGCTCCGATTCCGGTGTATATTACCAGGTCGCTGTTTTCGTCGATCCAGCTGACTATGCTGGTCCATAGGTCTTTGTTTTTGGGTTCGACTTTTGTTTCTGTATATTGGGCTGCGATTTCCAAATCGGCGGTTATGTTGCCAAATGTTGCATTCCAACCGCTGAAAGTATACGTATACTGGGCGGTTGCAGGTCTGGCGGGATTTGCGGGGGCTGTGGCGGAGCCTCCGTACTCCACGTTTTCGGTTTTCAGGACTTCTCCATCCCAGTTTTTGAAAGTTACGATATAGTACCGGGTGCTTGGTTCAAAAACGGCGGTATATTCCGCTGCACCGGTCACTGCAGCGATTGCCGGGATCCAGTTGCCGAATGAAAAGTGCTGTGTTGTTGAACTTGGTTTTGCCGGCTCCGAGCCTTTCCAGACTGGAATTTCGTTGTATTCATAGTTTTCGATGCCAAGGACTTCTCCGTCCCAGTTCTTCCAAGTGATTGTGTATGTTATTGCAACGCCGGATTCATTAATTGTAACTGTGGATACGGCGCTTGCAAACGACGTGCCGGTTACTGCCTTGACGCGGACTTGGTAAGTGCCGTTTGAAAGTCCCGTAACCGTTGTATCGGTACAGTTTGTCCAACTTGTGCCGCCGTCTGGGCTGTATTCCATAGCGGTTGTTACGCCTGTTATAGTCCCGTCATTATTACTTGAGGTTGTGCAGTCTGTTTTGCCGATTAAGGGGGCGGCGCCGCGTGCAGGGATAGCAAGTGTATGTGGGGCGCTGTCCAGATTCGTGCTTCCGTTACCGACTTTGACAATGCTGATCGAAGTTGCCGCAGTTCCGATATACGTTGAAATTGACGGCTGTGTTGTCGTAACCGTGACCGATGCGCCGCCGTTAACGGAGTAAATACCAGACACAAGACCCGTCAGTGTTTCAGCCGAATAGTCAATCCCGGCATTGGGAGTAACTTCCTGCGTTATAATTAAAGAGACATTAAAACTTTTTGAAATTCCGTTGCCACCGCTGACTGTTACGGTTGCTGTATGGGTAACTGCGGCAAGTCCGCTTATGGGTGCGACAGTAAAAGTTTTCTGGTCGCCGACAGCGATACCCGCAGAAACATCGTCGTTAAGTATTTCATAACTTGCTGCATAGCTGCCTGTAATATTTATCGTCAGAACACCTGTCGGATTTGTCCCGGCGTTCGCTGCAGTGACTGTAAGCGGATTTAGTGAAGAAAAATTGTATGTACCGCTTTGACTGAGAGAAATGTCATACGCCATACTTGTTACACTGACAGTTACTGAATCGAACTGACTTGTATCATAAGCCGAAATCGCTTTAACTGTTAGTGTAGCCGCTGTTTCGTCATTTGCAACGTGAAGAACTCCCGCCGTTGTAATAAAAGTCTGCGCCGATTTATTCCCGATCACCATCCAATAAACACTTTCTGGCGGATTATTTGTGCCGGTCACAGATGCCGAAAAAGATTGAGAATTGCCTTTGTTTACGGACGCGTTGCCTGGAGAAACCGAAACATCTGTAACCGTTGCAGTTACCGCCGCCCAGGAATATTGAACAGTCGTATTCACATCCTGGTAATATGTCACAACCATCAGGTATGCCTGCTGATTTGCAGGAAGATTTGTATTAAAAGTCGTCTGAACCCCCTTTTCCAAAGGGTATACATCGGCCCCCAACAAGCCGGATGAATAAGTATAGGTTGAAACTATCAGCGGGTCATTCGGAATAACGACATAGTACCTAGTTCTTTCATTTCCGTCGTCGGGCGCCGTAATTGTCAAAACAGGCGCTGCGGAACTCCCTCCGATCACATAAAATTTTTCATAAGTCGCAGCGCTTCCGAGACCCGGCGTTTCAAGCAGGACCTGCCCGCCGCTTGCAAGCTGAGGGAATGCTTCAGTAAACGGATATGTCATGGATCCGCTTCCTAGAGTGTCGGTATAAATTCTGCCCTGCGCCAATCCGTTGACAGACCTCCATGCCCAAAGACTGTCAATCGGTCTTGATGTCGCAATATGTTTGAGTGACTGTACCGGCGAATCACCGTATACCATTCCTCCGTCAGATCCGAAGTTTTCCATAAAATCGAAATAAATCATTTCCAGTGACTTCTCGCCGCCCGGACCTATTCCGGTAGCTGCATGCAGGAAGTCGCCGACTGCGTTTTGCATCGGTCTTGTCGGGCTGAAACTGTTCGTGTTCGCTAACAGCTCGCTCGAATTGCCCGCCCGCGGCCACCTCGTCTGCATGTACTGATATATTTTACTCGCGAAACTTTCATACTTCTGGTGATGCATCCGCGAAAATAACTCGCCCATTCCATAGTTCTTCATATTCGCAAAATGCACAAAATCCGCCCCGAAATACTGATTAATTGTCGTATACCAATATATGTCTGTAATATCAGAACCGGGAAATGAATAAAACACCACCGCAAACTGGGCAAGGCTTTCGTTTATCCAAAGGTCAGACTCGTAGCCGGATGTGAAATGCGGAGTAAAGTTTCCATAATGCATATAAAACAAATAGTGTTGAAATTCGTGTGCCATGACACCGATAGCTCTGTCAAATACGGTTGGAGTATCTATTCCAAGACAATCCACATGTACCATATCAAGTGCATTTGATTTTGCTGTTTTTGACATTAGATCCCCTATACTGAAAAAACCGCCAGCGCTATTTACATCGTACATTAAAAAATTTATTTTGCCGTCGTTGTCGCCGACCATGCCTGATTCAACTAAACTGTAAACCGATACATAAGCATGAGGACCGAAGCCTGTTACCGGATCTGTCATTGCTTCGTATGTTGTGTCAAACGCTGTCGCAAGGTCATCGGCAATCTGTATGTCGAGACTCTGCAAAGCACATGTTGCACCTGCACACACTGTTCCGGTTTTTGTATGAAAATCTTCGTCGTCCAAAACCCAGATATTTGTATGTGCTCCCTGACCTAAAAGGTTAGCTGTGATCTCTATTGTGTCCGGCAACGTTGCGTAATTCGGAGATGAAGACGGAAGCAAATACGGTTTAATTAAATAAAAGAGGCGTGTTTCGCCGACAGTGAAAAAATCCGATTTTTCAGTTACTGATCCGGCTTCCTCGTTAATTTCATAAATTGGCTCGATGTGTGGCTTGCTGTCGAATGCATAAACAGGCGAACACGTAGCTTTTTCCGGTCTGACTGCCAAAGCGCCGGCTGATATTATTATCAGCAAAACAAAAAAAACGGCAAACCTATTAAATTTTTTCACGTAACGAATGTCCCCCAATCGTTGTATAATGCTATTATTTTACACCTGCTGCGAAATATGAAAAAAGAAAGGGCTTTGTGGGCTTTTGTGCCAGAAATGCAAACTTCATTCATATATTATTATCTCACAATTAGTTAAGATTGTCATCAAAAACAAGGGGGCAACTTTGTGTGAAATAGTTTGACTTTTGCTCTAAAACCCCCTATTATAGGGCATAATCTTGGTAAAAGGAGATTTTCAAAATGTTAATTCCTATGGTAGTAGACCAGACTGGTAACGGGGAGCGGTCGTATGATATTTACAGCAGGCTATTGGAAGATCGTGTTGTATTTTTGAACGGCGAGGTTAATTCGCAGACCGCGAACTTGGTGATTGCGCAATTGATTTTTTTGGAGGCAAAAGACCCGACCAAGGACATAAGTCTTTATATAAACAGTCCGGGCGGCGTCGTAAGCGATGGCTTTGCGATTTTTGATACTATGAATTATATCAAGTGCGATGTTTCAACAATTTGTGTCGGGTTGGCGGCTTCGGTAGCCGCGTTTTTGCTTGCTGCGGGTGCAAAAGGCAAGCGTTATGCATTGGAAAACAGCGAAGTCATGATTCATCAGCCGTGGGGCGGTGCACAAGGTCAGGCAACCGACATTCAAATCCAGGCAGAGCATATTCAGAAACTTAAAAAACGCCTTACGAAAATCTTGGCGGGGAACTCTGGGCAGACTGTTGAGAAAGTCGCTGCGGATTGCGAACGCGACTTTTATATGAGTGCGGATGAAGCTCAGAAGTACGGAATTATCGATAAAGTTTTTACAAAGAGGGCGTGAGGGGGTTAGCAGGTTTTGCTGCCGTCGTCGTTTATATAGGCGCCGGTGTTCCTCCAAAGTTTGGGGTTTGCATTTCCGTATGGCATTTTATCTGTGTACGGATTGTGCTGGATTTGTTTCATATGTGTAATCCTGTGATACGGGGCAACCTTGCTTAGTTTTCTGCCGTTCAGCAGCCAGTTAACAAAGCCGTAGTTATTATCGTAGGCGATCAACTGTGTTTGCGGAATTCCGGCTTTGTATGCCGCAAGAAGTCCGCCGTATGTGTCGTCAACCGCTGCAACTTGGCGCGAAGAAACCTTAAGTCTGCGTACCGCTTCTTCAATTGCAGCAAGTTTAGGCTGACAGTCATCTGAAGTGATGACATTGTCGCCAAACGCCTTTACCAATCCCGGATTATTTGCTGCGACTGTTGCGAAGGTGCAAGCCATAATTGTAACCAGAAAGATTTCTTGACCGTTTTCCTTCAGTTGACTGAAAGTTTCCAAACTGCCTTCACGTATTCTTAGTTGCGCAAGTTCCTCTTTCGCATATTTTTTAGTCTGTTCAAGTGTTTCGTCCAACTCATTTTCCGGAATACCGTGAACTTGGTTAAGTTCTGCCGTCAAGGTGCGCCAGAAGTCGTTTGTGCGTTTGGCTTTTCCTCTTGCCTTAAATGCGCGGATTTTGAAACCGATTTTAGGTTTTTTACCGTATTCCTTCAAATATCTTGCGTACGCGTTAATAAAAGCCTCTTCGACAGTGTCAATTATAACGCCATCACAATCGAATATCACAAGTTTTACTTTTTCTTTATCGTACAGCATTGTTCTTGTATCCCACTGCTGCGCGTATTTATTTTTCATGCCAGTAAGACACTGTACCACACTTCGACAAATATGTCAAGAGTAATATGTGAAATCGCTTTTTGCATAGCAAATAAATTGCTTGTAATATTTTGCGCCTTTGAATATAATAGAACTATGGTCAATACATTTTGCAGTTTTTGCGGGCGAAGCAATCACGAAGTGAAAAAGATGGTGGGAAGTCCAAGCGGCAAATGCTATATTTGCGAACATTGCATTGCCGGGTGCATGGAGATTGTACGTGAACGCGAAGCACAGGGTGGTTTGCAGCCTTTGGAACTGCCGACGCCAGAACAGATAAAGAAAAAATTGGACGAATACATCATTGGGCAGGAAGCCGCAAAAAAAGTTTTGGCGGTAGCGGTTTATAATCACTATAAACGGATTAATTACAATTCGTCGCTTGTTACATCAAGGCCGGCAAAGAAAGGCGTCACCTCGGCATTGCGTAATGAAAAAGCAGACGATGTCGAGTTGGAAAAATCAAATATTCTTATGGTCGGACCGACGGGCTCGGGCAAGACTTTGCTTGCGCGGACACTTGCAAGAGTTTTAGACGTTCCATTTGCCGTCGCGGACGCGACAACCTTGACCGAGGCGGGCTATGTAGGCGAAGATGTCGAAAATATACTTCTTAAACTGATACAGGCTGCGGATTATGATATTGCGCGTGCGGAACGCGGTATAGTTTATATCGACGAGATTGATAAAATCGCAAAAAAGGGCGAAAACCGCTCGATTACACGCGATGTATCGGGTGAGGGGGTCCAGCAGGCGCTTTTGAAAATAATCGAAGGTACCGTTGCGAATGTTCCTCCGCAAGGCGGACGCAAGCACCCGAATCAGGAGTGCATTCAGATTAACACCGAAAATGTTTTGTTCATTGTCGGCGGTGCTTTTGTGGGTCTTGAAAAGATTGTGTCTCAGCGCATTAATTCGGGAAGCCTTGGGTTCGGCGCGACCTTGAAAGAAATCGTAGGAGAAAGTGATTCCGTATCGGATATCAAGCGTGTTTCGCCTGTTGATTTGGTAAAGTTCGGGATTATTCCGGAGTTTGTCGGGCGCGTTCCGATTTTCGTCGGGTTGCATGCACTGGATAAAGCGGCACTTGTAAAGATTCTGACCCGTCCGAAAAACGCGCTGGTTAAACAGTATAAAAAGATGTTTGCGCTTGATAATATCGAGCTTGTATTTGATGACGAGGCAATTGAGGCGGTCGCGGAACTTGCGATGCAACTGAAAACCGGTGCGCGTGCGCTTAGGACGATTTTGGAAGACTGCATGCTGGACATTATGTATGAGACTCCGAACGACAAACGTGTTGCAAAGGTTCATATAACCAAAAAAGTGGTCGAAAAACTTGAGTCTCCGGAAATCGAAAAGGCAGAAAAACAGGCAAAGATTGAAAAGGCGCCGGCAACCGTGCCAAGTGTTGCCGAAAATGCAGTTGATGTTGTTTGATTACGTTTTTTGTAAGGTTCGGGTCTAAAAAAAACTTGCTATTTTCTTAAATCTGGCGTAAACTTAAAAAATGGGAAATGAACGAAATACAGAAAAAACCAAAACTTATCCGTGCCTTTATACTGGTTCGAAAATTTTTTTGCCGGAGTGCTCGCATACTTTTGAAATTAACGGAGGCTCGGGGTTTTTGGCGATGCGCGATGCTGCTGGGGCGGGTCAAAACATCCTGATTATCACAGACGACGCCGAAGGAGCAAAAACCGCGCTGGCGGACAGTGTCGTAACGAACAATCTTTGCGGCATCGGAACAGTTTGTTCGATTAAGAATTTTATACAAACCGGCGAAAATGTTGCCAAAATTACGATTACAGGAATTTCACGGGCAAGGATTATCAGCCACAGCGTGGAAAACAGCATTTTAATGGCTGTTGCGGAAGTTGTTCGTCCGGCAGACGATGCAACTGCGGGGCAGTGCGGAAGGCTGATTGAACGCACCAAACAGATGTTTCGCGATATTGCAAAAGGTGACAGCCGGTATCCGGCTTCGATGGTGACGCAGATTTGCTTGTGCACAAACCCAAGTTCCGTATGCGATATGGTTGCAAATCTGGTTTTGGAAAAAATGGAAGACAAACTGGAAGTTCTTAAATGCATGGTGCTTTCCCAGCGTATCGGCATCCTGAATAAGTTTTTGGAACGCGACATTGCGGGTCTTTCGGCGATGCGCGGCGTAAATGAAAAGGTCCGTGCGAATTTTGATAAAAGCCAGCGTGATTACTTTTTACGCGAGCAGATTCGCGTTATAAATGAGGAGTTAGGTGACGAGACCAGCGAACTGGCTGAACTCCGCTTGCAAATCGAAAAATGCGCCATGCCTGCGGAGGTCGTCGAGAAAGCGAACAAGGAACTTAAACGGTTGGAAAAAGCCAATCCGATGGCGCCTGACACTGCGGTTATAAGAACCTATCTTGAAAACTTGATCGAAGTACCTTGGAAGAAGGAAAGCGCAGACGAATCCGATTTGAAAAGCGCCCGGGCGGTTTTGGACGCCGAACATTACGGTATGGTTGAGGTCAAGGACAGAATTATCGAGCATTTGGCAGTTGCGCAACTCAAGGCAAAGAACGGCAAGGAAAAAACCGAGGCAAAGGTCTCGGACAAAAAAACGGATGCTGGTCAGATTTTGTGTTTTGTCGGGCCTCCGGGTGTAGGAAAAACAAGTATTGCGGAAAGTGTCGCGCATGCGCTTGGTCGCAGTTTTGTGCGCGTAAGTTTGGGCGGTGTCAAGGATGAAAGTGAAATTCGCGGACACAGGCGCACATATATCGGCGCACTGCCCGGCAAAATTATTGCCGGCATGAAAAAGGCTAAAACAATTAACCCAGTGTTTCTTTTGGACGAAATTGATAAGATGGGAAGCGACCACAAAGGCGACCCCGCCAGCGCGATGTTGGAAGTTTTAGACCCCGCGCAGAACAAAACTTTTGCGGACCATTACTTGGAAGTTCCGTATGATCTAAGCAAAGTGCTTTTTATCTGCACTGCGAATGACGAAAGCGAAATTCCGTGGGCACTGCAGGACAGGTTGGAGATTATTTATCTTTCCAGTTACACTTTGGTTGAAAAAGTTAAAATCGCGCAGCAGTTTTTGCTTCCGCGCGCTGAACGCGAGAACGGTCTCGGCGAGGGCTTTATCGACGTCGAGTCTTCGGTTCTGGGACTTGTCATCGAACAGTACACGCGCGAGGCGGGCGTACGTGAGCTGTCACGCGTTATTTCTTCTCTTTGCAGGAAGACTGCACTGGGAATTGTTAACGGCGACGTTGATAGGGCAGGGCGCGCGAAGCTGGCTTCTGATGACGTTGTTCGGCTTTTGGGAAAAGAGAAATACAGCAAGGACGACCTGGATCAAAAGGCCGCGATCGGAGTGGTCAACGGACTGAGTTATACCTCGGCGGGCGGTGACATTTTAAAATTGGAAGTTGTTTTAACTGCGGGCGGCAAAGGTGAACTTAAGCTTACCGGAAACCTTGGAAACGTTATGAAAGAAAGTGCGCAGTTGGCACTTTCGATTACCAAGTCACTGGCAAAAGAGTACAACATTGACCCTGCTGCATTCAAAAAGAACGACATTCACATTCACGTGCCCAGCGGTGCCGTGCCAAAAGACGGACCAAGCGCGGGTGTTGCTTTGGTTGTGGCTTTGATAAGCGCGTTCAGCGGCAAACCGGTGCGCGGAGATTATGCCCTTACCGGAGAAATTACTTTGTCAGGGCGAGTTTTAGAAATCGGCGGAGTTCGCGAGAAGGTGCTTTCCGCTTATCGTTACGGCATTAATAACGTAATTATGCCTGTGCAAAATCAAAAGAGTTTGGAAAAAGTTCCCGATGAGGTCAAAGAAAAACTTCACTTTGTTTTTGCGCAAAATATCGGGGAAGTGCTTGGGAGTATGCTGGTAACTCATTGACAATCAGACCATTTTTATATATACTGCCAACATTTGGTGGGAATAGCTCAGTCGGTTAGAGCGTCGGATTGTGGTCCCGAAGGTCGTGGGTTCGATTCCCATTTCCCACCCCAGAATTTGGAGGTAAAGAATTGAAACCAGAAAAGCAGATCGTAGAATTACTTCCATGGATGATAAAGCATAGACGGGAATTACATAAAATTCCCGAACTTTTATATAAAGAAGTAAAAACAAGCGCGTATCTGCAAAAAGTTCTTAATAAAGAACTTGGATTCAAGCTCACAACAGTAGGAACAGGAATAGTAGTCAAAATCAAAGGAACCTGTCCATCGAAAACCATTGGATTTAGGGCTGACATGGATGCATTGCCAATCAATGAGGAACATGAGAGCGATTATAAATCAAAGCACAAAGGAGTTATGCACGCCTGCGGACACGATGGACATATGGCGATGCTTTTGGGCTTTGCTAAATATCTATCAATGAATCCACCAGTAAACAATGTTGTCTTGGTTTTCCAACCTGCCGAAGAAGGTGGCGGACTTGGTGCAAAAACAATGATAGACAGCGGACTTATAGATGCAAATGTTTTTTATGGCTTGCATATTGAACCGATGATTGAAGTCGGAAAGTTCGCAAGCAGAAAAGGTGTAATGATGGCAGGAGGGGAGTTTTTTGATGTTGAATTTGAAGGGGGAAGTCGTCATGCAAGAGAGCGTGATGGAACACAGGATGCTGTTTTTGCGGCGGCAAAATTCATAATTGATGCAGAGAAGTTAAACAAAAATGAATTCATTTTTCAAGTAGGCAAAAATGATGGCGGATTTATGGCGGGAAATATTGCCGATAAAGCACAGATTAAAGGAACAATGAGATTTTTTGAAACAAGCGATTTTGAAAAAGCAAAAGAAACTCTAAGTTTTATTGCCAAAGATATTGAAAAACAAAATATCGCAAAGGTAAAAATAGCATATACAGGTAAAGTATATCCGCCTCTTATAAATACACCAAGCGAAGTTGAAAAAATAGAGAACCTTGATGGCTTCCAGATCAAAAACAAAATCTTCTGCATTGAAGATATGTCGCTTTATATAAAAAAATATTCTGGCATGTTTATTGAATTAGGTGCAAAGACAGATGGCAAGAATCCAATCCACACAAGCAAATTTACTTTTAATGAAAAAGCTTTGGCGGTCGGTTTACAATTATTCAAAACATTGCTTATTTGATTTCTCGCATTTACTTCATGAATCTTTTCACGGTTTTAATCCGTTTAGTCTTGTAGGGCGGGTAGCGTAGGTTAATGTCGAAGCAATTCGATTTTTTCATGATGCCTTTGTGATGAGAGAAAGTATCGAAAGTGGATTTGCCGTGATAACTGCCGATGCCGCTTTGGCCGACCCCGCCGAACGGCATGTGCGCTGTGGCAAGGTGCACCATTGTGTCATTAATTGCGCCTCCGCCGAAACTGAGTTGTGTTTTGACTTTTTGTTCGGTTTTGGTGTTGGTTGTAAACAGGTAAAGTGCCAGTGGTTTGGGTTTTTGCTTTAATAAAGTTATTAATTCATCCAAATTTTCGTACTCCAAAACAGGCAGAATCGGACCGAAAATCTCTTCTTTCATTATCGGGCTGGATTCTGTGATGTCGGTAAGAATTGTCGGTGCGATTTTTCGGTGATCCTTGTTGATTTGACCGCCGACTATTGTTGTTCCGTTTGTCAGCAGCAGGCAAAGCCGCTGGAAGTGTTTTTCGTTTATGATTTTTGGAAAATCGGGGTTTTTTTCCGGAGCTTCCCCCAAAAACCGGGTTATGTACTTTTGGGCACTTGCCAGGAATTGCTCTTTCACACTTTTGCGGATATAAACGTGGTCCGGTGCGACGCAGGTTTGACCTGCATTCAGCAACTTGCCCCATATGATGCGTTTCGCCGCCAAGTCGATTTTGGCACTTTCGTCAACTATGCAGGGACTCTTCCCGCCCAACTCCAGTGTTACGGGTGTCAGATTTTTTGCCGCCGAGGCATAGACAAGTTTGCCTACTGTTGTGCTTCCAGTGAAGAAGATGTAGTCAAAACGGTGCTCTAAAATTTGTTTACTTGTGTCGGCGCCGCCTTTGATGACTTTTATAAAATTTGGTGAAAAGCTTTCGCCAATGATTTTGTCGATTATATCCGATGTTGCGGCAGAGTGCTCTGATGGCTTCAAACAAACGCAGTTACCTGCGGCAATAGCACCTACAAGTGCTGTCAATGTGAGATTAAAGGGATAATTCCAAGGCGAAATTATCAGGACCACGCCGTAAGGTTCACTGTAAATCCGGCTGTTTGATTTAAAGTGCATGAACGGCGTTTTAACTTTTTTGGGGCGTGTCCAGCGCTTGATGTGTTTTATGGCATAACTTATTTCGTGCAAAACAAATCCTATTTCGGTTGCGTAGGCTTCGAATTCGTGCTTGCACAAATCGGTTTTCAAGGCGTGAAGAATTTGCTGCTCGTATTGTTTGATTGCCGTATGCAGTTTGCGCAAGGCATTGATGCGAAACCTCACATCCTTTGTTGTGTTTGTGTCGAAGAATTCACGCATCGCGGAAAGTGTTTGTTCAATGTTCATTCTCTTATCTCCGTAAAAATAATTTTGAAGTCCTTTTTATTGAAAATTTTCGGAACAGGGTAAAGCGGATTGGCTTCCTTCAAAGCGTTTTTAATCATCTGCGGTAAATCTGTGTCCTTTATGTCTTTAATTTTCGTTGGGATATTCATTTTCGTGTTTAAATCCTTTATATATGCAATCAAGTCTTTTGCATCGTTTCCTATGTTCATGAGTTTGGCAATTTTCCCCAGTTTTTTGGCGGCTGCTTTGCCGTAATACTCTAGAACAACGGGTAGCAGTACGGCGTTGGCAAAACCGT
>Ga0123356_10006130_pt1 | contig 12200 bp, 11 predicted proteins | sample TergutEmb28metaG_2_FD_92546 | JGI IMG/M metagenome (GOLD analysis project Ga0123356, IMG submission 92546) | Embiratermes neotenicus P3 segment gut microbial communities from Petit-Saut dam, French Guiana - Emb289 P3 | ecosystem: Host-associated > Arthropoda: Insects > Digestive system > Gut ... | reverse complement strand
ATTTTCTTTATTTTCGATATTTCTGTGAGAGTCTCTTTCAAATAATTCTTTTTCCTCTTCCTGCGAGGACTCTTTCGAAATCCTTGCGACTTCTTTCCTGTGAAAAAAACTTTTTACTCCGCCGGAGATAACATGATGTATCGCGCCAGGGTTACGGAATCGTACTTCGCGTTTTGCAGGATGAATGTTAAAATCCGCAAGAGACGGATCGATCTCTACATATACTGCTCCAATAGGATGAGTTCCGTTTGGAAACCACCCCTGGGATCCATATTCAATTGCCTGAATAAGTGAAAAATCATTTATTCTTCTTCCGTTTGCAAAAATAAATAACTGGCGCCTGTCGTTTCTGTAAAGTTCAGGACCGCCAATAACGACAACTGCGGAAAAACCATCGCCTGTAACATATATTTCGTGTAAAAAATCTGTACCGGTTTCCAGCAGCGCCGCTGCAAACCTTTCTTTTTTTGTATCAACCGCAGGCAGGAAATCTTTTAGTTTACCATCTTGCAGATAACGGAAATTAATATTATTAAAAACAAGCACCTTGTCGATAAATGCCTGGCGGCAAAGCGCGGCTTCGCTTCCTTCTCTTTTTAAAAAACGTTTCCGGGCAGGGATGCTTTCAAAAAGGTTTAACGCTCTTACTGTTGAGCCTTTTGTTCTGCGAGTCTGTTCAAGTTTCGGCTGATAACTGTCGCCGGGACCTGTTTCTAAAAGCCATGCCTCCCTGCCGTCGGTACTGGTAAGTATTTCCAGGCGGGCAACCGCAGAAGCTGCAGCCAGCGCTTCTCCGCGAAAACCAAGCGTTAAAGCGGTGTCTAAATCATTAAGGCTGCGAATTTTACTTGTAGCATGAGTCAGCGGACATAGTTCCAAGTCTTCACGATTCATTCCTGCGCCGTCATCGGATACTTCAATCTTTTTACAGCCGCCTTCATCAATGGAGATTTCTATATTTAAAGCGCCTGCATCTATTGCATTATCCAGAAATTCCCGCACCAGCGCGGCAGGGCGGTCTACAACTTCGCCTGCTGCAATGAGTTTTGCTTCTTCCGGCGGAAGAACGGAAATACGGCTGTTATCAGGCACTTTATTCTCCTGTGTTAAATAATTCTAAATCAGGCGATTCGTCTGCAGGCGCTTCTGTAGAATTCATTAATACTTCTATACGGTTCTCAATTTTTTCTAAATCTTTTTCCAAAGTACGCGCAAGACGAATACCTTCTTCGAATGCCGCAAGCGCTTCGTCCAGAGGAATATCTGTTTTGCGGATTCGTTCGCCAAGTTTTTCCAGCCTTTCAAGCCGTTCTTCAAATCCCTTCATGCTGCTGCCTTTTGCCGGCGCTGCCGAAACTGCTTTTTTCGCCATATATACTCCTTAGTCTTCTGCGGTGCTTTCTGCAACTGCGCTTATTTTTCCTTTTAATGGTTTAATAACAAGTTTATCGCCTTTTTTTACCTTCCCGGCGTTACGCACAACTTTACCAGTGCTGTCTGTTACTACCGAAAATCCCCTTTCCATTGCGGCAGTTGGGCTTCCTGCTTCCAAAACCGCAGCAGCCAGTTCAATTCTGTTTTTAAAACCTTCTGTATTTTCCGACATTGCCGCAATCAGCTCTTCTTTTGCGTCATCAAGGCGGACAAGGCGCGGCTGCAGAATTGAACGAATACGGTACTCCATGTCCTGCGGATCAAAAGGTTTTAATAAAAGTTTTGCTCTTTCCATGCGCGTTTGTATTGCAGTAAAGATATCTTCTGCTGTTTTTTGGACAGTATCTAAAACTGCAACAAAATTTTCGCTGACCAATTCTGCAGCCGCAGATGGCGTTGGCGCTCTTAAGTCCGCTGCAAAATCACATAACGCCCAGTCAATTTCGTGGCCTACCGCGCTTACAACAGGAATTTTGGATTCTGCAGCAGCGCGTACAACATCTTCTTCGGAAAAAGGCAAGAGGTCTTCCAGGGAGCCGCCGCCTCTTCCTACGATTAAAACATCTGCAAGTTTCCATTGATTTGCCTGACGTATTCGCGCAGCAATAAGAGGCGCGGCTTCATTGCCCTGCACAGGAGCAGGAAGTATTATTATTTTTATTCCTGCCGCGCGTCTTGTAAGTATGTTTAAAATGTCACGTACCGCAGCTCCAGTGGGAGAACTAATAACTCCAACAACTGCAGGAAAGCGGGGCAGAGGGAGTTTTTTTTCTGCATCAAAGAGGCCTTCTGCGGCAAGTTTCTGTTTTCTTTTTTCCAGCAAAGCAAGAATTTCGCCTGCTCCCGCAATTTCCATTTCTTCGCATACAATGGAATAAGTTCCGCGGGGAGCGTATACAGAAAGGCTTCCGCGTACACGCAAAAGCATTCCGTCTTTTGGCTCAAAGTTTAAAGTTCTTAACCTGTTTTTAAACATTACGGCGTCAATCTTTGCGCCGGAATCTTTCATGCTAAAATAAAGATGACCGGAACTTGCCGGTCTGCAATTTGAGATTTCACCTTCTACGCAAACAGCCGGGAATGAACCTTCCAGGCTCAAGCGGATCTGCTCTGTAAGCTGACTTACTGTTAAGTAAGTCAGCAGCTCGCTTACTGTATGTTGTGAATACATTCTTTCCCTGTATTAAGGTTCGTCTTTTTTCCAATTATCTTCGGGAAACAATTTTCTTTCAAGATGGTTCAGCACCACTAAGGCAATAAGTGCAAGGATTTCTGCAGTAAGGGCAGCAATATACATTCCGGCGCCTATGGCAAGGCCAATTCCTGCAGTAAGCCACAGGGATGCCGCTGTAGTCAAACCCCTGATATTTTTACCAAGGCGGATAATTGCGCCTGCTCCCAGAAAGCCCATGCCCGATACAACCTGTGCTGCGATTCTTCCAGGGTCGCCGCCGTATTGCTGCGGCATCCAAATTGAAAGCAGCATAAGGCAGCATGCGCCTATAGCGATAAGTATGTGAGTTCTTAATCCGGCAACCTGGCGGCGGCTGGATCGTTCCATCCCTATTATTCCGCCGGCGAGAAATGCCAGGCAAAGACGGATAACTATATCAAGTTCAGAAATACTGTTTTCCATCGGCGTTAATTAAAAGAGTAAACAAGGCCTGCATATGCCCTGGATAAAAACCAAAAAATAGGCGTGACGCAGAAGCGTTCATCATTATCGATTAAGAATGGCACTTCCAGCCCTAACTTTAGCCTTAAAGGCTGCGATAGCTTGCAGTTTATCCCAAAACCTCCAAACCATGAGTTCAGTTCATCGGAGAATTCCAGTCTTCCCCTCTGATATAACCTGGAATATGTCTGATATCCAAAGTCAAAATTACCGGAAAAACCCTTATTTTTTGCAAAGAACTCCAGGCTGCCCATAAGCCTGGTTAATGAATCGGTAACAGCCAGGAATTCCTCTTTTTCCCTGGTCAAACTTCTTGTATTTGCGGAAAATGAGATAATCGTACTTCCAAGCCATATCCCAAGTTTGGCTTCTGCGGCTTCACGCTGGTTATTACTGGTAAATTCAAATTGGGAACCCAGTGTAGATAAGCCGGAAACTAATATAAATGCAGTTCCGGGGATGGTAAACTCCAAACTTCCGGAAATTCCGGCATCCGGAACATCAAAATTATCGGTTATTCCTACAAAAGGGCCAAATTCGAACCCAAAATAGTCAGTTCTTGACTTAAGTTTGGCATATATACTATTTTGCTGGATATTATCTCTATTGATATAGACGCTAAACGCCAAAGCTTCGGAAATATCATGACTTAAACCTATATTTGCCAAGCCAAAAGGATACGGATTAAAGGTGTCGCCTGTATCGGTATATGATCTGGACTTGTCCGGGTGATAAGTTAAGCCATTAACACCCCCGGTTATCTCCAGTTCCAGGGCGCCAAGTCCCATATAACCCGAGAAAAGTAATATTAAGCAAATATAAAGAAAAGACAATCGTTTCATACTATATATATTAATACCTTTTTAAAAACAATGCAATTATTATGCCTTTTTTTCAAAAGATGGTTATTTTTCCTATTTATGGAGCAAATTCTTCCATATTTAACTATATTCTGTATTGACTTTTACCTCTTTTTATTAGATATTGATATATATGAGTGATTATCTTGATCCCAACAATGAGGAACTCCTAAAGGATTTTTTCAGCGAAGCCCAAATGCAGGTGGATACTTTGGAACAAAACGTATTGGTTCTTGAAAACGAAGGCGCCAATAAAGACGCTGTGGATGAGATTTTCCGTGCGGCTCATACCCTTAAGGGTGGATCCGCAACTGTGGAAATGATGGAGCTTTCTAAGTTTACCCATCTTGTAGAAGATGTGTTTGACGCAATCCGCTCGGATCAAATCTCAGTTAACGAAAGTGTCGTCGATACTTTGCTTCAGGCTATCGACGTTATCAAGGCAATGCTTGATCAACGAATGAACGGTTCAATATACAACGAAGATACTTCCGCGATCGAAGGTAAACTTCGGGCATTGATGGGAGCGCAGGTTAAGGGTGCTGCAAAAGCGCCTGTTAAAGCTGCGGCTCCTGCTCCAGTTGCTGCAGCTCCGGCTCCTGTTAAAGCAGCTCCCGCTTCTGCAGGTGATCAGGGACTTACCGAAAGAGAACTGGATGAACTAAGGGATTCCGTCGACGGCGGCTTACCAATTTTAAGAGTATCAGTAAAATTTGACGAAACCAGTTTGATGAATACAGTAGGCGGTATACAAGTTTATGCCGTTTTAAAAAGTTACGGAACTGTTCTTAGGACGATTCCGGATTTTGAACAGCTCTACGGCGATAATTTTTTCCCGACAGTTGATTATTATATTGCTTCTCAGGAAGATTTACAGAAATTAAAAAAAGCATGTATCCTGCCGGATGTAAGCCTTGATGCAGATGTTACAAACATCTCCAACATTACGCCGGTAAAAGCTGCAGCTCCTGCGCCTGCTCCAAAACCTGCTGCTGCTCCTGTTGCTCAAGCTTCTGCGCCTGCTGCTGCGCCCGCTCCTGCTGCTGAAGCTGCAGATGCGCCAAAATCAAGCGCAGGTTCTTCTGACAGAAGTTCCGAGGATGCCAAAAAAGCCGGAAAAGAAGCAGGTTCAATTCTGCGCGTAGATTCAAAACGAATCGACGATCTTTTAAATCTTGTTTCTGAAACAGTTATTACTAAAGCAACTTTTAATCAGATAAGCATGCAGTTTAATGTGCTTACAGCCCAGCTCCGCGAATTGGAAAATCTGTACCGCGAAAAAATTAAGAATTTATTTGACAGTATGCCGGCGTATCTTGAGAGTATTCAAAACGGCAAATCCATTAAAGATGTGCGCAAAGACATTAATGATAATTACAGCGATATTTTTACAATGTTTGACGGCTTTGAAACATCGTTTAAGAGCAGTATAGCAAAGTTCCGTTCAACTTCGCAGAACCTTGGCAGAATAACCGGAGAACTTCAGGAAGGTGTTATGCGCATTCGCATGGTGCCGATCAGTCAGATATTCAGCCGTTTCCCGCGTCTTGTGCGCGATCTTTCAAAGTCGCTTAACAAAAAAATACATCTGGTTATCGAAGGTGAAGATACCGAACTCGATAAATCTGTAATAGAAGACCTTTTGGATCCGATTATGCACTCAGTGCGAAACTCTATTGACCATGGTATTGAATCAGTAGAAGAGCGGCTCGCTGCCGGTAAGCCGGAAGAAGGCACAGTTCTGTTAAAAGCCGCCAACGAAGGCAACATGATCGTTATAGAAATCGGAGACGACGGCAAGGGTATTGATGTTGAGAAAGTAAAGGCAAAAGCTGTAGAACGCGGAATTATCAGTCCAAATAAGGTTTTAACAGACATAGAAGCGTTTAATTTGATATTTGAACCTGGTTTTTCAACCGCTCAGCAGATAACAAGTATTTCCGGCCGCGGTGTTGGTCTTGACGTAGTACGCCGCCAGATCGATGACCTTAACGGTACCGTTACTGTCAACTCGGAACGCGGTAAGGGAACCAAGTTTACAATTAAATTGCCGCTAACATTGGCAATTATTCAGGGGTTGTTGGTCAGAGTCGGACCGGAAATCTATTCGATTCCGATTACATCGGTTATCGAAAGCTTGCGAATCAAACCGGAAGAGATTAAAAAGATCGACAATTACGAAGTATTCAATATTCGCAGTGATGTTATTTCCTTGCTGCGTCTTAACCGCTTGTTTGGCATTAAAACAGAGGAAGATTCTGATTTCCACTTTATTGTAATAGTAGGAACAGCAGAGAAAAAAATGGGCTTCATGGTAGACAGTCTTATTGGTGAGGAAGATGTTGTTATCAAACCGTTAAGAGATCAGTTTACCAATTCTCCGGGAATCGCAGGAGCTTCGATATTGGGAGACGGATCGGTATCTCTTATTATCGATGTAAGCCAGCTTCTTGAACTGGGACTAAAAAAGGAAATGGAGCAGCGCCGAATCCGCGAAGCTTCAACACGGTAGGTAATATATGGCGGCAGTAATTAGAGATTTAGAACAGGTTAACGCCGATTTACAGGAACAAAAAGAACGCGTAGAGAATGTAGATTTTAAAATGGTTACTTTCTCTTTGTCCGGTAAAGATTACGGCGTTGATATCATGAATGTAAAGGAAATTGCAAAAGCCGATAAATTTACTTATGTACCCAACGCGGCTTCCTATGTCCGCGGCGTGTACAATTTACGCGGTGACATTATTCCTATTATCGATCTAAGGCAGTTCTTTCATTTGCCGGTAGATCCAAAAGCTGATAATCTCGAAAACATGCTTATCCTTCATATTAATGATCAGGTTTACGGAACAATCGTAGATAAAATAGATAAGGTTGTTGGAATTACAAAAGAATCAATTCAGCCGCCGCATCCTATTTTCGGCGATATTAACATTAAGTATATAAGCGGCGTTGTAGAAAAACAGGGTGACCTTTACATCATCCTTGATGTTGTACGCATATTTACAGTAAGCGATGAAGAAAAGAAATCATCCCGCACTTCAGTTTCCGATTCCGGAGACTATTATGTGCCGCCGCCGCCGTCATCATCCGGAGAACAGGTTGCAGAGCAGCGTTCTGCCGCAAATTCGGCTATCGGTTTTATCCAGGAGAGCCTCGCGGCTTTACGGCGGTTTACTGTTACCGGCGTAAACGACAGATGGCTGCAAAGACGCTTTAGCGAATGGAGTAATGGCCGTTCCGGTGAAGATCTGCAGTTAAGGAGCGCTTCGGAAGCGGACGAATTCCTTCGCAATTTCGCATCCCCGTGTTCCGGTGAGTTCTGGAATGAATCTTACGCTCAGGCAATCAGGAAAATATTGCCGGAAATTTCTTCGGGTAACATTAATGTTTGGAATATTGGCAGCGGAAAGGGCTATGAAACTTATTCATTTGCCTGTATACTTAGAACCAGGTATCCTAACGCTCATATTAAAATTTGGGCGAATGACAACGATATCATGGCTGTGTCACAGGCTCCCAATATGATCTTCGATTTGGAAGAAGTACCGGAGTTCTGCAGGCCGTTTATGGTGCGAGGGTCAAGCGGTTATACATTTAATCAGGTTATCAGGGACTCGATTGTTTTTGAGTATCATGATATAACAAATGAAAACACCCTGCCGGAAGTTGATTTTATCCTGGCAAGGGATGTTATTTCATTCCTGCCTGCGCAGGAACAGTCAAGGATTATAACAGATTTTTCTGATAAACTGAAAAATCGCGGAATTGTTATTGTTGGCAGGAACGAAGAGCTTATAGGCGGCGGCATGTGGCAGGCAATAGCCAATGATCCGGTTTCCGCTTTTATGTATGGTGCATGATTTAGTAAAAATATTAAGGAGAGAATTATGAGAGTTGAGTATATCAACCCCTTTGTGGAGTCAGCTTATAATGTATTAAAAGAGGTGTTGAATTCCGAAGTAAAACGCGGTGAAATTTACCTTAAACCTACCTCAATGTCCATCATGGGTGTAGCTGCCCTTGTAGGTCTTGCCGGAGATGTTGAGGGGCGTGTCCTTTTTGATATGACAAAAGATACAGCTTTAAGTGTTGCCGGTTCCATGAACGGTGAGAATTTCACTGTTTTTGATGAACTTGCCAAGGCAACAATTCAGGAGCTTGCCAATATGATTACTGCTCAGGCAGTAACCAAACTGCACGATCTTTGCTTTAAATTTGACCTTACTCCGCCGGCTTTATTTACCGGCGATAATATGGAAGTATCCACAAACCTCGGCGAAGTAGAAGCGCTTATTGTGCCTATGGAGCTCGGTTCCGGTAACAAAATAGAAGTAAACGTAGCTATCCGCGAAAGAGTGAAGTAAGTTTCACTGGGCGGTTAGCTCAGTTGGTTAGAGCACCAGCTCGACACGCTGGGGGTCACAAGTTCGAGTCTTGTACCGCCCATTAAATTTTAACCTGATCATTAAACTTTAGTTTACAGCAAAAGTTTTAGTGGTCGGGTTTTTTGTTTTTATTCCATTAAATCTTTCTGGTTTGCAAAATCTTTAAAATATGATATAATCGCTTATCAACCTTATAAGGAGATTTATATGGAATATTTAACTCAGGATGGAAAATCAATTACTGAGCATGCAGATGGAACAATAACAGACTCCACTGGAGCTCAAATTACCGAAGCTGAAGCTCACGAAAGAAAGTGGGGCAGCATCGACAATACTTTTGTAGTAGAAACCGAAGGCGGCGCAATGGCTGCTGTTCAGCTTATACCCTTACTGATTGGCAAATTTGTCAGTTCTTTATTTTCCTCGCTTTTTAAAATGGGAAGCGTTGCAAAACTTTTGCAAACATTGATTATTGGTATATCATGTTCGGTTCTTTTGCTTGCTCTCTTTTTATTGATTGGAATTATATCCCGCGGTGTGCTTATGCCGCAGTTTCCGCTTGTTCTGTTTTTCATCGTGCCTCTTGTAGTGCCGGCTCTTTGGTTTTGGTTATGGCATTTTGATGTTATAAAACTAATGGGCGCTGTGGAACTAACCAATATGGTTAAAAATAGCTTTACTATTGCTTTTTATGGAATCATCGTAGCTTGTATTGCCGCAATTTTTAATGCAGTGGTAGGAATTTTTGTTACGCTTGGAGTAATTGCTGCATCAATCATTCTCTATTTTTCCAAGGTTAAACCATATGATCAGGAAGCCGCCAGAAAAAGAGGTTCTAATGCCGGCAGAATGATGACTTTCCTTATTGGATCGGGAATTGCTGTTGCGATTACCCTTGCTATTCTGATTGGCGGCGCAATAGGTAAAGCAATAGAAACAGGTAAAGAAATTGATAAGATAAAAACAGAATATGAAAATGTTGTTGTTGCCGCAAAAAATACCGGCAGACAAGGTGTTGCTGCTGTTGTAGCAAATACAACTCCAAATATTCCGGTTTTTTCCCGTCCTAACGAAAAGGTAGAAGTTAAAAAGGTTAATTTTGGTGATGCAGTTACAATTACTGGAAAAATTGTTGTTAGAGGCACCAAGATATTTGTTCCTGTTTTAGTTGACGGCGTTAAAGGTTATATAGAAATTAAATACATTATGCCTGCAAGAGCTGCTCTTGATATAATAAATACTATCATTCCAGAAATAAGTGATATCTTTACGCAGCCAAATACTTCAGTTATAGAAGAGCCAATTTCTAATGACGAATCTGATTTATATGATGATGATTTTTACAGCGACGAATATGTCGATGAATAAAGCTTTAAATTGACCGCAAAAGGGGCTGGGAAACCAGCCCTTTTTTTATATTGATACTTGCCTGAATCGGCATTATAATTAGTGTAAATGAAGAAAATCGTTATTTTATTGGTTGTTTTTGTTATCGCAGGCACAGGTTTCGTTTTTGCCGAAAGCGGTCTTAGGATTACTGTAGAAGACAACAGTACAGGTCTTACAATTACCGGTTCCACAGGCAGGGCAAATACTCTTTCTATTCCAGAAACTATTGATGGAAAAAGAGTTACCATTATCGGCGACGGCGCATTTATCGGTAAAAGTTTAAGAGAGGTTGCAATTCCAGACTCTGTTACTGTTATCGGTGATGGCGCTTTCTCGTACAACAGACTTACAACTGTGACAATCGGCAATAATGTTACAAGAATCGGAAGGGGAGCGTTTACAAGTAACAGGCTTGTTAATGTTACTTTAGGTTCAGGTATTACAAACATTGGTAAAGGCGCTTTTTCCAATAATCTGATAGAGGTTATTGAATTACCAGCAAGCGTTACTATAATCGATGATTATGCTTTTTTTAACAATAAACTTAGAAATGTTGATATTCCTGCAAATGTTACAACAATAGGCGAGGGCGCTTTTTCCGGCAACAGGCTTACCGGCATTGTGGTTGGCTCGGGAGTTACGGTTATCAGAGACGGTGCATTTTACAACAATTTTATTACAAGCGTTACAATCCCTGCGTCACTGCAGACTTTAGGTAACCGCGCTTTTGACGCGCGATCTTCGGACGGCCGTATCAGAAGCAATATTGTTTTTACAGATGTCAGCGGTAATATTTTATATACAACCGCGAATAACTTTGACGCATTTTATGAAACCAACGGAAAGAGACCCGGCAGATATGTATTATCTGAGGGTAACTGGCGCATGGATTAAGCTTTCATTTGCTCTGCAAATTTAACAATTTTTTCATCTTTAATTGTACTCATGTAACAGGATTGTTTTGTAACAATTTTAATAATAAACCGTTCCATGGCTCCGGTTTTTTTAGGATCGAATATTCCACCCAAAAAACTTTTTGCTTTTGCCGTTTGTAAAATATCAGCGGGAATATTTTTTTCAAAGTATGCTGCTTTGCCGCTGGAATCCAGCCCGCATAAAAATAATCCTAATTTTTTTTCTTTTAAAATTTCCGCATTCTTTGTTAAAAATGTTTTTGCTTCCTTGCGGATACTTCCGGCATATATCGAACCGCCCACTATAATGCAGTCAAAATCTGCAAGAGAAGGCAGTGCCTGTTTTAAATCATGAACAACAGCGCCGTCAATTTTTTCTGCGATACGCTGCGCAATCTCGCCTGCAGCTCCGTGTTTGGTTGCATAAAGAATAATCGTTTTCATTTTTTTTCTCCTCGTTTTAATCTATCGTTAATAGCTGTTCCCAATCCTTCGTTAGGAGCCAATTGTGCATATATCCTGGAAACCTGATGTTTATCAAGTTCGTGTAAGGTTTCAAAAAGGCGGGATGCAGCTTCCATTGAATCGCCAGTTTCGGATAGAAACCTTAAAACAAATAATTCTTGCGGTTTTTGTGTTTTTAACCAAACGTCTCTTGTTGCTCCGTCAAAAAAGAGAAAAGCAGTGTTTGGTTCAATTACTTTGTTAATTATTTCTTCACGGCTCAATGTATTAAGTGAAGCTCTTGGAGCATAATGACTTTTTAACTGTCCTGGGGATGCATGAGCCGTACTATCATCAACAATGGAAGACCCGTCAGCGACAGGACCAATCAGTCTTTCGATAGCTTCTTTTGGTGTGCCGCCTGGCCGCAGTATTTTTAATACATCGCCTGTAATATCCAGCACTGTGGATTCAAGCCCTATTCGGGTAGGACCTTCATCAAGTATCATATCAATCTTATTTCCTAGTCCATCACATACGTGTTCCGCTCTTGTCGGGCTAAGACTGCCGAACGGGTTTGCGCTTGGAGCCGCAACTGCTCCTGTGGAAAAAGAGATTAACTTTTGCGCTGTTTCATGAGCCGGAAAACGAATGGCTGCTGTTTGTAAACCTGCTGTTGCAATACCGGGTATTTTTTCATTTTTTGGCAGAATAATGGAAAGAGGCCCCGGCCATAGATTTTCGGCAAGGACAAAGAGTTTATTCCGTGTTTTCTCGTTTAATAACGTAAGGCTTGCTACTTTCTCCAGGCTTTTAATTGTAGCAATATGGATAATTAATGGGTCAAAATGAGGGCGGCCTTTTACCTCAAAAACTTTCGCAAGAGCCTGAGCGTTAAACGCGTCAGCTCCCAGCCCGTAGACAGTTTCCGTCGGAAATGCCACAAGCCCCCCATTTTTAAGGATTTCAGCCCCTTCTTTAAGGGATTCAGGTGTTACCGGCAGGATTTTCATGTTGATTATATATTACTACAACTTTAAACATAAATCACATGCGGATACTGTGAAACCATGTAATCAGAGCTTAGAAACATCAT
>Ga0123356_10006129_pt1 | contig 12202 bp, 7 predicted proteins | sample TergutEmb28metaG_2_FD_92546 | JGI IMG/M metagenome (GOLD analysis project Ga0123356, IMG submission 92546) | Embiratermes neotenicus P3 segment gut microbial communities from Petit-Saut dam, French Guiana - Emb289 P3 | ecosystem: Host-associated > Arthropoda: Insects > Digestive system > Gut ... | reverse complement strand
CGGTAACCTTTACGGAGCGCGGATGCGCCTGTAATTCGGCAATACTTTTTGCCAGAGCTTCAATATCCCAGCCGCGAATGATATCCATTATTTTATATACAAACGGAGACGCTCTTCTTAACTGGTTGTTGCGTTTTTTATTATTTTTTGGAAAGAGACTTCTTGCTGCGCTTACAAGGCGTTCTATCTTGCTGTAGTATTCGTTCATGCGTACAACAACAAAACGCGGGTTTACAAAATCTACAGGTTCTTTAAAGAATGAAAAAATGGAAGTTAGAACCTGCATGGAGCTTTTAACTTCAAATACTGACTGTCCTGCAAATTGATCTACTTTAACTCTTTCTGCGTAACTAAGCTTTGCGGGAATCGAAGGATCGTCTCCGGGATACGGTCCTGAACGCTTGGATTTGGATCTTTCGTCGCTTGAATCGTCTTCCGGAGCCAAATCTATCCTGCGGCGTTTCTTGCCGTCAGCAGTTTCTGCGCCTCGCCTTCCGCTTCTTTTGGCAGCCTCGTTTTCCACTTCACGCTCTGTGCCGACTTCTCCGCCAAGAAGCTGCGCCATCCGTTTGGCTTCTCCGTCATCAGTGACGCCTAATTTTTCGCGTACGCGGCTTAACTCGCCGGGCGCATAAACTGCTTTCTTTGAACTACTCTTTGCCATAATCACACCCGTAAATAAAGTTTTTCTCCTATTCCAAAAAGGTTCTTAATCTGTATTTTTTCTCCATCGGAATTGACCAGCATTCCATTGAAATTTCCCAATGGAGCAAGATAATCAACTCTGGTAAAAATGTGGTTTGCGCCGCTTTTATTCAGTTCCTTTGGGGTAAATGTTAAATCAACCATTCCTTCGACATCCTGAATATTCCAATCCGCGTCAGGGCCGTTGGGCATTGTGATAAGCACAGGCGGCAGAAGGGTTAACTTGCCGTCCACCCACAATGCGTTTTCGTTGTTTTTATTTGTCTCCTTTGTTTGATTCTCGGCAATATGGAAGCCAAACCGCCGCCCTTTTTGGGATTTTTCTCCGTCAAAACCCGCCGCGCTGCAAATTTTTGTATGCATCCGGTAGGGGAAATATCCCTTATAATCGCAGAAAAACCCGGAGCATGTGTCCTGATTCATTGTGATGTGCTGCCCCCCAAACACCATGTTTCCCTGTACCGGCGCAAGCGTTTTGTATGCATACATCGAACGCCTTTGGGAAAAACCCAGAGAAACAGCCATGGGGTTTACATCCTGACCGCTTAAGTTGTATGCAAGATGAACGGTTAACGAAGGCCGTTTGCGCGTCGCTTCTATGTTGATGTCGAGGTTTACCGTATCGGCGTCAAGCCAGCTGTGAATGCGAAAGAAAAAACTGGATGAATGACTGTCTACCGAAGAATTTGCAAGGCTAAGGGGAAGCTGCCAGCCGGTTCCGGGTTTTATTTTTCTAAAAAGAATTTTTTGCTGATTTTTTTTGTCATAGAGAATAACCTGCGCCATCCGGTATAATTTTACATTGCAAAAAAGCGCTTCCAGCGAAAAGGAATCGTTACAGGCGCTAAAGGACTGCCATTCTTTTATACGCCAGTTTTTTACCCAGCGCGGCATGGGGTAGCGGAAAGGCTTGCGGATTTCCTGCAAATCCACCTTTTCAAACGCCTTATTCCATGTGCCGATAACGGGACTTCCGTCTTCGACAGGCGAGGCAATTGAAGGCAGCATTTCCCTTGTGTACATTCTAGGCCTTTCCTTTAAACTCTTCGTCCCAATTTATTTTACCTGTTACCTGCATAAGAATAAACAGCGTAATAACGGCGCAAATTGTCACAATTATTCCCGTGGTTCCGTCAAAGAAGAATGAGAATGAAAAAATAATCAGATAAATAATTTGTATTACGGGAGCGTATATAAACGCCATTTTCTTGCTGGAAATTAATCTCATGTAAGTAACGGTTAATATTAATGATACAACCGCTGATATTCCAAAACTTAGATAAATATCCAGCTGATCGGAAAAATACGAAAACATTAAATGGAAAGAGAAGAAAGTCGCGGCAAGAAAGAAAAAATGCATAGGATGAAGTTTTGTTTTTAACATTACCGAAAACATTAAAAGCACAACAAAGAAAAATAAAAGCGAGACAGGCGCAAAAAATGACACTCTTGTAATTATTTCGCCAGGATTTAACTTGTTCGGAATAATTAAGCCTATATTTTTTCCTGTAATTGTTTTATTTAATTCCCATATTAAGTCGTGCCCATTTTCTGTTTTAATTTTACTTGTAGGAGACATCATACTGGATGGAAAATCATATAAATCAAAATCTGTTGATATTACCAAATTAAAATCATTTATTTGCGCAATCGTGTTTCTTTCCGGAGTAATAAGATAATAAAGGTCCTCAAGTCCTGTTGCGTCATAAGAAACAGTCAGCTTAATAGTATTATCAGCAAGCGGAGTTACCGGAATTTCCTGTTTGTTTATTAACGGAAGAACATTGCTGATTTCTTTATCATTTATTTTTAAAAGCAAATTGTTGTAAATGGAATCCGCCGAATTTAACGTAGAGTATAAATAATAATTTTCTTTATTTTGCGCATCTGCCTGAAAAATATAATTACCTTCAAAATTGGCCTTAAAGGTGGGAAACCATAAGTTACCTTTTTTTCTTTGGTCAAGATATACTTTAATTACAACATCGGATTTTATTAGCTCATGGTGTTCGTAATCAAAGTCTGTTCTTCTTGTATTACTTGCCAATACAGTTTCGTTTCTTATTATTTTTGTATAACATCTTGGCGCTTCAATATTCAGTCTTCCGCCGTATAGGTTTGCAACCTGAGATTTAAGGGAGACGGATAATGTATTTGTTCTTACTGAATTTGAAGTACCCAGGATCATCCAGGCAATTGTAGTAATTATGAAGATTATGACGATTGCGACAATTTTTTTTATAGACATGATTTCCACCTGTTATATGTGTTATATTATAGTATACAGTTATACACTGTATTCTGCAAGTTTTAGTCGGGGCGCCTTGATTTTCCCCGTTTAATTGGTTATTCTACAAAAAAGGCAGGAAGTATGAAATGTAATCCGGCAAACCCAAAAAGTTCAGGAATTATTGATGTTTGGCAGGAAACCGTTCCCGTGCGGTTTGGAGCTATAGATAAATCCGATAAAATGACATTGAGCGCGGCGTTTCAGTTTTTTCAGGAGCTGGCAATCAGCCATGCGGAAAACCTGGGAGTAGGACGCGAAGATATGGTCAGAAACGGCCAGATATGGATTCTTTCGCGAATGTCTGTTTTGGTGAACAGGCGGCCAAATTACTGCGAAACCGTTGATATTCGCAGCTGGCCCTGCGGGTGGGATAAGCTTTTTGCCATCCGCGATTATGAAATTAGAGACAGCGAAAATACCGCGGTTGTTTCCGCGCGAAGCGCATGGTTAATTATTGATCTTGAAAAACGGCGCCCCTTAAGGCCTCAGGCTGTAATGGACAACCTTCCCCTTAACGAGGGGCTGGAAGCGCTTACCGCAGAAGCCGAAGGCGCGGCAGGTCTTGCAGAGCGCAACGGTCTGCAAAAAGCCGCAGAGAGAAAAGCCCTCTACACCGACGTTGATTATAACAGGCATGTAAACAATGTCCGTTACATCCAATGGATAGAAGATTCTCTGGATCCCGAGCTTCTGTATAACTCCGGAAAAATGCGCCTTGATATAAATTATTTAAACGAAATTATCGAAGGCGAAACAACCGAACTTTTAACAGCTCCCATCTACAGCGAAGACGGTCCGGAAAACGCAAGCGCCGACTACGCCTTCGCCTTCGAAGGCCGCAAAAAAGAATGCAGCCAAACAGCATTCAGAGCGGAATTGCGTCTTTGGACTTAGTTGGATTTTAACCTAAGGAACAATCAGCTCCGAGGCGGCGCTTCCGTCGCGCGCGTAAATCCTGCGCGGGTTGTGCGGGTCAATATGGCGTTGGCCGCGGTGGAAAAACACGTATTGATAAGTGCCGGGCGGCAGCGGAAGTGAAAGATTATAAACACCTGCGGGCCCTTCCTTAAGCTCATACATAAAAGGATCCCAGCCGTTAAAGTTACCGGCCACAGTAACAGTTTCTCCCGGCGGCGCTTTAAACGAAAAATGCAGACCATCGGGCAAACCGTTAAGAGGGTTTGGTTTTTGGGGCCTGTGGGGCATTTGCAATACCGACAAGGCAAGGCCGGAAGCTGGGTCCCTGCGCATTTGGCTATTGAGAGGGTCGACGGTCCAAAGACCGTTTACAACAAGCCTGTATTCCAGTTCTTTTAAGTGCTGGGGAACCTGATACACATGGAACTGAATTCCGGAGTCCATGTAAGGGTCGGGGAACTTCTGCCCCTTGGGAATAGGCGCATTTAAACGGTCTTGGGAGACAAGAAGCTGCCTGAACCAGTAAACATTGCCAAAACCCTCGTGGGCAAAGGCCACACCTACCCTTCGCAGGCTGGAATCGGCGGTAAAAATCACAAAATCTTCGTGAATTACAGGTGCGACAGGCTGTGAAATGGTTAATAAACGGTCAATGAGCTCAAAAGTTTCCCAATCAGAGGACTGTGCAGCCACACCCGAAAAAGAGACAATAATAAACAAAAAAGCCAAAATACTAATCGTTTTCATACATTCTTTACAATTATCGGTCGATATATGATATATAATTACTTAATATGATAACCTTAGCATGTTATCATCGAACATAAAACGGAGTTTTATGCCATCGTTAAGCGCGCTCGGAAAGTTTAAATCCTCCTTCCACGGTATAGCAAACGAAAAGGCCGATATCGAGAGCAAAGAAATCCCCTTTGACGATCTTCAGTTGCCCAAAAAAGAAGCTCCGCCTTTTAAATTCGACCGCAAAGATGCCGCTCTTGGCCCAAGTCCAAGTTCAGGAATGGATGCAGGCGGCGCAGACAGCGGATTAGACGGAGGCGCGGATTTTGACATCGGCTCCTTTATGGATTCACTGCCGGAAGACAATATGCCGCCCGTTGAAACACCCGCCGGCGACGCGTTATCCGCACTTGACGATTTCCTTAAAGATATAAATTCACCATCTTCCGAACCGGAACCCGAGCCGGAAGATACTTCCCTAAACGATTTGTTATCGGGCTTTTCCGACGAGATGGAATCTGCGCCTTCTGATTTTCCCGAAGAAGAATCCGTAAAAGAGGACTTTGACGCTCAGGACTTTGGCACAGAAGATTTTGGTACAGAAGACTTTGGCGCAGATGACCTTGGCGCAGGAGATTCCGGAATAGAAGATTTTGGAGCAGACGATCTTGGCGCAGGGGACTCCGGTACAGAAAATTTTAACACAGAAGATTTTGGCATAGATGATTTTAATGACGGAGATTCTTTTTCTGAATCGGTGCCTGAGTCGGAGCCTGAACCGGACATGGGTTTGGAACCGCCGCCAACGGACGAAGGTGCTTCGTTCGAAGATGCTGAAGATGACTTTGAATCAGGTATTGATATGGGCGGCGAAAGTCGTTATGCCGGGCCGGCCGAGCCGGACGCTTCAGAACAATCCGACGACTTTGATTTAGGTTCCGACGATTTTGATATGTCTGCAAGTACCGAAACCTTTGATGCCGGCAGCGAAGAACCTTCCGGCGATTCTTCCGGTGATTTAGCGGACTTTGAAGGCGGCATAGATCTTGGCGGCGAGTCTCCGGATTTTGTGCCAGGCGCAGGCAGCGGCGGCAGTGATGATTTTTCCATGGACGGAATTGTCGAGGATTTTCAAACAGAGCCGTCTTCAGCCGGCGATTCTCAGGCTGACAATTTTCAATCCGATGATTTATCCCTTGGTACAGATTTTGACAGCTCTTTGTCCGATACAGATTTTTCCGCTTCGGATGATAATGCAGGCTCCGCAGATACACTTGGAGATTTTGGCGACGACTTTGCGTCTTCTTCAATAGATTTGGACACCAGCTCGGCCGAATCGCACGCCCCTGATGCATCCGGCGATGATTTTGGCAGCCATGACTTTGGCGGCGAAGCTTTTGGCAGTGATGATTTTTCCCTTTCGGGATTGGACGATATATTAAATAAAAGCAAGACGCCTACATTCTCAGCGCCTGCGCCCAAAAAAAGATTCTTTGGAAGAAAAAAAGAAAAAGTCGAAGAAGTGCCGGATGCAGAAGACGATGTCGAAGAAATTTCGTTAAGTCAGGACGATGTTGACAGGTTATTGCGAACGCTTTCTTCCTATCCCTTAAACTTAAGAGTTGCCTGCGGAGAATTAATAGCAGAGCAGGTAATACTGCCCCAGCAATTATCAAAGTTAATACGCCTTCTTGTAAACGGCGCTCATGTAAAAGAAACAGCGGCCCATGTTGAATCAATTACCGGCAAGGCAATTATCATACCCAAAAGTTTCGAAAAAGGCACAGGTGCGGCATTTGAAGCGGAACAATCAAGTTTTGCATATATCTTTATGCACAACTTCCTTCCTGTGTTTAGGCTGTTTGCCATTATTGCTGTGTTGGGAGTTTCTGTTGTTTATCTTGGCTACAATTTTGTTTATATTCCAATCAAGGCAGAAGGCCTTTATAAACGCGGTTACGAGCGCATCCCTGCAGGAGAATATCAACGCGCAAACGAGCTGTTCCAGGATGCGTTTAAACTGCATCGCAAGAAAAAATGGTTTTATGCTTACGCCGAAGCCTTTAGGGATCAGCGCCGCTATATGCTTGCCGAAGGCAAATACGATGAGCTCTTAAGATTCTATCCAAGAGATAAAAAGGGCATAATGGATTATGCCAATTTAAATACTTATTATTTGATGAACTACGAAAAAGCAAACAGGCTTTTACAGCGGGAACTGCTTGATTTTTCACCGGACGATTTTGCCGGACTTCTTGCGGCAGGAGATAATTTCCTTGCTTGGGCAGATTCCAATCCTTCAAGATTTTATGATCGATACGAAGACGCGCGTTTTTCGTACGCAAGACTGCTGGAAAAATACGGATGGCAGGCGCCCATCGTAGAAAGAATGATGAAGTATTTTATCCGCACAGACAATCTGAAAGAAACGCTTAGGCTAAGAGCATGGTTCGAAGCCAGCGGAAGACGCCGGCTATCCGCCGACTCTCTTGCGGAACTTGGCGGTTATCTCCTGGATAAACAACTGGAGAAACCAAGCGGCGTTCCTGACGCTTATGTCGAAAGTATAGAAAGCGTGCGGGATATGCTCCTGCAGGCAGTAATGGCCGAACCAACTCTGCCCGAACCGCATTATCATCTTGCGCGTTATCATCATAACCTTGGCAATACTTACGATGAACGTAAGACTCTGGAAAACGCCATACGCGCTTTTGATTTGGCAAGACAAGAATCCGTGCGCCGCAGGCTTTTCCGCGTTGACGCTCATTATCGATATGCGAATCTGCTTATTAACAGCCGCGAATTTTTCCCTGCCGAAGAAAGTGTTGTTAAGGGCATAGAACATTACGAAGATTTCCTTAGAAGGAATCTGATAACTGCTACGCCTCAGCTTGGGCAATTGTACGCTCTGCGCGGCGATTTGGAATACTTTGTAAAAACCGGCAACATGGAAGCCGCTCTGTCTTATTATCATACAGCCGAAAGATACGGCTATGCGCCGCCGGAAGTTCAGTACCGCATGGGCGCGGCATATTATCAGCTTGAAAACTGGAGAAGCGCTCTTGAATATCTCTTTAGGGCTTCTGCAGACTTGCCGTTGAACAGGCGAATGCTCTTTGCCCTTGGAAACGCAGCATACCAGCGGGGCGATTATTTTGCAGCCCAGGGCTATTACAACCGCCTGCTTGATATTCTGGAAGTCCAGCGTGTAAGACTACCGGTACTGCTGCCCAACGAAAATGCCCAATTCCTGGAAACAGGAGAACGCCTGATGATGGCGCGAAACAATCTGGGCGTTGTAAACGAAGCTCTTGCCGCGCAGACCGGAAATCGCCAATACCGCTCCAGGGCTTTGGCCATGTACGCCGAGTCCGCGCGCGCCTGGGATGCAATTACCAGAAACCCCATTGCCAGAGATCCCGTTACCGGAGCGCCAAACCCCGATTTTATGACGCGAATGCGCCTTACAGACAGCCCGGGCGCCCCAGGCATCAATCTTGGCTATCTTAACGCAAATAATGCCCTGCGCCCCAACAGCGGCTACAGGCCTGAAATCTTTGTCCGTATCGATAAAGATGTCCTGGAACCCTCCCGCTGGGAAGAATTAGCCCCCTTTGGCGGCCGTTAATTTTGCAAAATTTAACATTATTTTTGTTGACGGTTTTGGCCAAATGTGCTAGAATGTAGCCTACCAGTTTGGTAAACATCTATTATCATATCTTTTGGATAAAACTATGCAGTATTTTGATACTCACGCCCATTTGGGGCTTATTATTGAAGACCCAATTGAGCAGCTTATTGTCATACAGGAAGCCCGTCAGGTTTCTGTAAATCGAATTGTCTCGATTTGTAACAGTCTTCATGACTTTGGTCAGGTTTATGAGAACCTGAAGTCCGCAGTTAATGTTTACCACGCTGTGGGAGTAAGCCCTTCAGAGGTACAAAACCCGGGCAAGAACTGGATGCAGCTTATCGAGCAGAGCGTTCAACACCCAAGGGTGGTTGCCATTGGGGAAATCGGCCTGGATTACTATCGTAAATTCGGGGACAAAAAGTCTCAGATTGAGCTTTTTATTACCCAGCTCGATCTGGCGGCAAAACTCAACCTGCCGGTTATTATTCATAACCGCGACGCAGGGCACGACGTATTGGATATACTCCGCGATCGTCTGCCTCCAAAGGGCGGGGTGTTCCATTGTTATTCCGAGGATGCGGCCTATGCAGAAAAAGCGCTGGATTTGAATTTGTACTTTTCATTTGCGGGTAACCTTACATACAAGAATGCAAAAAATCTGCATGAAACGCTCGGCGTTCTTCCTGTAGATCGTATATTGATAGAATCGGAAAGTCCGTTCATGGTTCCTGCAGATTACCGCGGCAAAAGAAATATGCCCAAATACCTGCCCATCACTGCCCGCTACATGGCGGAGATGCTCGAGATGGAAGAAGGCGCTTTGGCCGCTCAGCTTTGGGAAAACTCCTGTAAGTTCTTTGGCTTACCGAATGAATAATGTATCGTTCTGTTAGAATTGGCTCTCTGGAAATACCCGGTAATCTCTTTCTTGCTCCAGTGGCGGGTTATACAGATCGCGCGTTTCGCTCCATCTGTGCCGAAGAAGGCGCAAACTTTTCGTTTACAGAGCTGGCTTCGGCGGAAGCTATATCGCGCAATTACGGCCGTTATGGTTTAACACCTCTTCTTCAGCCTTCTTCCCCTGCGATCGCTTCTTCGCCAAATATTTCTTCTATTAATTTAATTCGCCGCGGAGAAAACGAAAAACTCTATGCAATCCAATTGTTCGGCGGGACAGCGGAATCTATTTACCAGGCGGCATCTCTTCTTGCGCCCCTTAAACCCGATGCGCTTGATATTAACTCCGGCTGCCCTGTTCCCAAAGTTGTAAAAAACGGCGCAGGTTCCGCATTAATGAAAAGCCCCGATAACCTTGGACGAATAGTGGAAGCGGCTGTCCGCGCCTCGCGCGAAAGTTTAGGCAATATTCCGGTAACAATAAAAATGCGCTCGGGCTGGGACAGCTCCTCGATTAATTATACTGAGTGCGCGCGAATTGCTGTCGAAGCAGGAGCCGCAATGATTAGCCTGCATCCCCGTACACGCGCGCAAGGTTACGGCGGCAAAAGCGATTGGTCGCACATCGCGGATTTAACGTCACGCCTTAGCGTACCCGTTACCGGCTCCGGTGATCTTTACACGCCGGAAGACGCGCAAAAAATGCTGCAAGAGACAGGCTGCGCCGCAGTCATGTTTGCAAGAGGCGTGATGGGTAACCCGTTTATTTTTCCCGCAACGCGTTCTTTATTGGAAACAGGCATTTGGCAGCCCGCGCCGTTCTCTGCGCGAATAGCCGCTGCAATGCGTCACCTGGAAATGCTGTCCGCAGACATTGGCGAACGCGTTGCATGTCTTGAAATGCGCAAACAATTCTGCGCCTACACAAAAGGACTCGCAGGAGGAGCGGCTCTGCGGGAAAAAGCAGTCCACGCCGAAACTATTGAGGAATACAGACGGATAGTGGAAGAAGCAATGGCTGCGGTTGGTGCCTAGACACAGAATGATGTTAATAATAAAATGTTATAATTAACATGAAAATAAAACGATTTATAGACCGTCTAATATCTGGTCCCGGATCCGCCTTTGGGCAATTGGGTCTTTGGCTGCTTCTGGCTGTAACAGCTTTCCTGTTTTTATACGCGATCAGGCTGTTTTCCAATAATTTAGAAGTCTCTTTTGAAAACATGGTATTGCAATTTATAAATCCTGCAAGTTATTTTCCTGATGCCCCGCCTGAAGAATACGGACTGGCCAACAAATGGCTGTCGTTAATAACTGGGTTTATGGGACTTGTGGTTATGGCCGGGTTATTTATTCCGCTTGTTAGTAATATTATTTTTAGAAGAGTAGAAAAAATCCAAAATGGACAAATTTCTTATTATTTAAAAAACCATTATGTAGTCATTGGGTTTAATGAAATGACCTCAAGTATTGTTTTGCAATTGATAAATGATGATAAAAAAAATAAAATTAAGAGAGATATCGTTATTCAAACAGCTCAAAACATTCAGGAGGTAAGAGGAAAGCTGGAAATTGAATTAGGTAAAGAGTATTCCAGACGATTGGTTTTTATACATGGCGCAGGTAATTCACAGCAGGATATTAAAAAGCTTTACGTTAATAATGCCAGGCGGATTATTGTTTTAGGTGATGATAATTCAGAAGCGCTTGATGCATCAAATATGAAGTGTTTAGAACAAATTATTGCCAGTTTGACCGATACGGGTAAAAAAAATAAAGTAGAATGTGATGTGCTTTTTGAAGATCAATCTTCGTATGCCATTTTTCAAAAAATGAATTTTGACAAAAACTGGAATGATAAAATATATTTTAGGCCGTTTAATTTTTATGAAACGTGGGCGCAGAAAGTAATTGTTCATAATAAAATTGCAATTTCTGGTTATCAGGAAATAGACTATACCCCAATAGACGGAAAGATGGGGCTGCAGTTCGATTCCGGCAAAAACGTTCATTTTGTTATTATGGGAATGAATAAAATGGCTTTTGCGCTGGGTATAGAGGCTGCCAGAACAATGCATTTTCCCAATTTTATACGCGATAACAATTTAAAAACTCATATTACATTTGTTGACCCGGATGCAGACCGGCATATGAATTACTTTATCTCGCGTTATCCGCAATTATTTGATTTAGTCGATTTTGATTATACAGATACGGCTAAAGATGGTTTTAAAGGCGAGGATATAACCGAATATAAAAATAAAAATCTGGAATTTAATGATTTTTTGGATGTACGTTTTTCATTTGTTAAAGGTGATTATGAATCACTAAATATTAAGAAATTTATTAGCAGTTGGGTAGATGATACATCTGCCGTTTTAACCATTGCTGTTTGTAATGACGACAGCGCGGAATGCATGTCAGCCGGATTGTTCCTTCCGCCTGTTGTGTTTGAAAAAGAAATACCTGTTTATATTCAACAGAGAGAAATTAGCTGCTTGTTTACAGAGATGGTTAATAAGGAAAATAAATACAAAAGATACAGAAATGTGCGCCCGTTTGGAATGGTAAATGAGTGTTTTTCCATAGATGACATTAAAGAAGTGGAAAAAAACGCAAAATTGGTAATGTGGGTTTATGATACATATCACAGCTACAGGTCTCCGCAGGATAAAGGAGGAAAAGGCTATAGTTTTGACGCTGCATTGCAAAAGGTAAAAGAAGGCTGTATTGACAGCGAAGAAGCATTGAACGAAAGATGGCAAAAACTGGCTGTTGCAAAAAGGTGGTCAAACATTAACAATGCTTTTTCTTCCGGCGTAAAAAACAGGTCGTTCGATATTCATGGAAAAGAAATTACAAAAAATAATTTAGAATTATTGGCAAAAGTTGAGCATAATCGCTGGAATGTCGAACGCCTGATTTTTGGCTACCGCGCTACTACAAAAGAAGAAAATGTCATAATCAAAAAAGATTATAATAATAAAAATATATACAGAGATGAAGAATTTGCGCAT
>Ga0123356_10006128_pt1 | contig 12202 bp, 10 predicted proteins | sample TergutEmb28metaG_2_FD_92546 | JGI IMG/M metagenome (GOLD analysis project Ga0123356, IMG submission 92546) | Embiratermes neotenicus P3 segment gut microbial communities from Petit-Saut dam, French Guiana - Emb289 P3 | ecosystem: Host-associated > Arthropoda: Insects > Digestive system > Gut ... | reverse complement strand
TCGGGACCGAGCAGGCGGTCGCGGATGCCGAAGGGACGCGCCAGTTCCAGGTGCGTCCAGTGATAAAGGGGATTGCGCAGGGTTTTCGGCACGACGTCCGCCCAGGCCTGAAACTTTTCCCAATCGCTTGCATCGCCGGTGATGTAGCGTTCATCGACCCCGGCGGCACGCATCGCCCGCCATTTGTAATGATCGCCGGCCAACCAGATTTGCGTGAGGTTCTCAAAGCGGCGATCTTCCGCAATGTCCCTGACCGGAAGATGACAGTGATAATCGAGAATCGGCATCTCCGCCGCAAATTCGTGATACAACCGAACCGCAGCCGGCGTGCCTAATAGGAAATTGTCGTGAATGAATGGCATGAGGGGATAGGGGTAGGGAATAGGGATTAAGTTCAAAGTGCTAAGTGCATAGTGTTTTTGATCGGTTTGCACTTTGCACTTTATTTATACCTCATTTTTCAAAAGAAAACAATCTCCGTAGCCCCCAATAATGCCAACCTCATTGAGAGGTTATTTTGAAAATAACATATTGAAAACACTGGAGTTAGTTCCTGCAATTTTTAACGAAACGTAGGGGGACGGCTCCTTGTCCAAGACACGCAGATTGTTACAATAAACAAGGCGCGTCTTTTGTATCTTTATAGGAATGTTACCTTTTTCATTTTTGGCCGAGTGGCGGAATGGCAGACGCTGGGGATTTAAAATCCCCTGCCGGTAACGGCGTGCGGGTTCGAGTCCCGCCTTGGCTATTTTCTTAACTCTTTAGAGGTTGGTGACTTAGAGAAAAGCGCAAAAGCACTATCTGAATTCTGTAACAGCAAAAAATGTATCCGGTTTGGATGCGTTCGTCAAGATACGTAATCTTGATGTAAAATTAGGTAATCTTTGTTGAAAGGCTGCTGTTATGAAAATCCCAAAATTATGTCGGGAAAAATCGCCGAGCGGTGACTTGGCTTACGTTTACATCAATCGAAAGAAAATTCGTTGCGGTAAGTGGGGTACGCCCGAAGCTGTGGAAAAGTACAACCGCACCATTGCGGAATGGAACACCACTAAAAAGCTCCCCGTTCGGAAAGGAACGGTTTTTACGATTAACGATCTTGTTCTTGAGTATCAAAAACAAGTCGATAAAGATTTCCAAGACAGAAAATGGGAGGGCGAGGATCACGGAAGTGAGAGAGACTGTGACTATGCCCTGAGACATATCACTGCACCCTGTGGAACTCTCCCAACTAATGAGTTTGGCTCCGACACTCTCACACACATAGTTGACGGTATGGTTGATTCCGGTTTGGGCCGCAAGACAATCAATAAACGGCTGGTGTGGATCAAAAAGGCTTTTGAGTGGGGTGCTCCTAGAAAAATGGTTGACGAGATGGTTTGTGCCGAGTTGACGCTCGTCAAACCCCTAAAAGAGGGTAAAACCCGTGCCCCTGAATACAGAATCATATTACCTGTTTTGGTGGAATATGTGGAAAAAACACTTGAAAAATGCCACCCACTGCTCTTTGATATGATTCGCGTACAAATTCTCGGCGCGATGCGACCGGAAGACGTGCGGTTGATACGATTATGCGACATCAATACGGATGATGATATTTGGCTTTATAAGCCCTATACGCACAAGAAACGTTACCAAAAAAAACCCCGAAGTATTCCGATTATACCGGAATGTCAATCAATTCTCATGCCATACGTCTGGGAAAAGCAAGGCCACCCGGAAGATTATTTTTTCAACCCCGCTGATGCGATGAAACAGATTTCTCTCTTGGAGAATCCACGACGGTTTCGCAGAAACAATACAGGTGAACACGAGCGCAATGTGTGTTACACTACAAGCAACTACGACAAAGAAATTGCATGGGCAGCAAAGCAGGCTGGAGTCCCTCACTGGACACCAAATCAGTTGCGGCACCTCAAAGCTACAGATTTGAGTGAAAAATACGGGATCAAGGTGGCACAAGAGATGCTTGGTCACGATTCGGAAGAAACAACCAAGATTTACATTGACCCCAAGTCTCTTGAAAAAGAGTACGACAACAGACAGAGAGAGGTCGGTCGTCTCATCGCCGGTTTGCCAAGCAAAAAGGCGGCGGGCTAACCCCGCCGATTCAAAGGACACAAAGGGGGTAACAAAACGTTACCCCCTTCGTTACAAGGGCACGAACACGCTTCGTGTCCTTTTTTTGTGCGCAAAACCCAATAATCAAAAAAAGTGGCCTATATTTTCCTTCTTGAACAAACGTTAATTTTTAACCCGAAAGGAAAAATTATGAAAAACCTGTTTGATTTGGGCAATGCCGTTCAGGTGTTTGAAAACCGGGAATTCGGTAAAATCCGCACAATTGTTCGCGACGGCGAACCGTGGTTTGTGGCAAAGGATGTTTGTGAGGTGCTTGGACACTCCAATGTGTCAATGGCGGTCGGACGGCTGGATAAAGACGAAAGAATGACCCTAAACTTTAGTGAGGGTCATTCTGGTCAACGCGGCGGTGCCCAGAGCTGGAATATTATCAATGAGCCAGGGCTATATTCCCTTGTTTTGCGATCAAACAAGCCGGAAGCGAAGGCATTCAAGCGCTGGGTGACACACGAAGTTTTGCCGTCGATCCGAAAGCACGGAATATACGCGACGCCGGAAGCCATCATGGAGATGCTCAGCACCCCGGACGCGATGATCCAAATCTTTCAAGCCCTTAAAAGCGAACGTGATCAGCGTATTCAGGCGGAAGAAAAAATCGAGCAGGACAAGCCGAAAGTCCTGTTGGCGGAACTGGCACATTTCCGCTTGAAGCTGTTGCAGACCGTATTCCGCAGATGGTATCCGAGTGCTCCCCGCAAAGTGGCCCCCCGATAGACCGGCAAGCGTCCGGCATTGAGAAAATGCCCGTTCCACATCACATCGGCAACGGCAAGATTTGGAATAAAATTGATAACCATAAAGCACATGATACCCCTGAGCCAATGGCGTGTCAATCATTTCCAGCAGAAAATTTGGAATTTTGAAAATTCATTGAAAGAACCAACTAAAGCCGGAATGAAGCCGGTATTCCAGCGTAATGACGGACACGCCAATGAGCCTCAAATGGAGGCGTATTCGCCGGAATTTGAAGGTATCAGGGCGGCTTTGAAAGTTACCGGACTCGATCAGCACCTTGCCAGACGCCGTTAGTTGTCTCAATCCCTTCTTTATCAGGGCGGCTTTGAAAGAATACTTTGTAACCTTGTCGGTTAAGAAGTTGTTTGTCTCAATCCCTTCTTTATCAGGGCGGCTTTGAAAGCGTGAAATGCAAGTATCAAAGATCACACCGTGGATACTGTCTCAATCCCTTCTTTATCAGGGCGGCTTTGAAAGGGCACTTAACCCAAACTTTCTTTAAGAAAGACAAAAAGTCTCAATCCCTTCTTTATCAGGGCGGCTTTGAAAGGGTTACACCCCGTCATTTTGAAGGTCACCTGCTCGTCGTCTCAATCCCTTCTTTATCAGGGCGGCTTTGAAAGCACCTGTTGGGGTTTGTCGCAAAGCGAGACAAGATAAAGTCTCAATCCCTTCTTTATCAGGGCGGCTTTGAAAGTGGAATTGTCGTAGCCGACTTCGACTTCCCAGATTGCGCGTCTCAATCCCTTCTTTATCAGGGCGGCTTTGAAAGGTAGCCCCCGACCTAGAAACATTCAACAAGATACAGCGTTGTCTCAATCCCTTCTTTATCAGGGCGGCTTTGAAAGTTACTGTGCAGATTCCGCCGTTGTATTCGAGTCTTGCGTGTCTCAATCCCTTCTTTATCAGGGCGGCTTTGAAAGAAAATACAATGGGAACAGCAGTAATGGATTACCCGACGTCTCAATCCCTTCTTTATCAGGGCGGCTTTGAAAGTCAAAACAGCAGCGGGAGGCGCAAGGCGGGAGGCATCAGTCTCAATCCCTTCTTTATCAGGGCGGCTTTGAAAGTTCGTAGTTGGACTCGGCGTGCATGAGCGATTTCGACGTCTCAATCCCTTCTTTATCAGGGCGGCTTTGAAAGTCCATACAGAATTGCGTTGGGAACACCATTACCCAGTCTCAATCCCTTCTTTATCAGGGCGGCTTTGAAAGGTGAATGACGAAACCCGTGTGAAACGGCGTATTCTGCGTAATGTCTCAATCCCTTCTTTATCAGGGCGGCTTTGAAAGACAAAGCCGACGCAGGCCATGACAGCCGTGGACACGGCAATGTCTCAATCCCTTCTTTATCAGGGCGGCTTTGAAAGTTTTCATGTCGTCATAGCCGAGCCAGCGCATCAGATCGCTTGCACGGTCTCAATCCCTTCTTTATCAGGGCGGCTTTGAAAGTTCGTGAGGTTTTTCGTTGGGGCGTCGAAAATGAACTTGTCGTCTCAATCCCTTCTTTATCAGGGCGGCTTTGAAAGTACAGACGACGTAGCTTGTTGCGTGACAATGAGTTGGGACGAAGGAATTCATAACCCCGCCAAAAATCCCAAATTTATCGGCGACCATGAACGGCAATTTGTCCCCCAGTCGATGGAAAATCATTGGCACTCAAAGAGTTACAGAAAAATTCATAACCTTCGTCCGCTCAAATTGCGATTGTCAGCCCCGATCAGGGCTTTTTCACTACCTCATTATCAAGGAACCGCAATCATTGTCCCTAGATGATAAACAATCGCTCTTGGTTTGTCAATCCACGGATTCCGTGGATTCTCGTCTGGCCAAGGCAACGTTCGCAGATTCGATAAATTCTTATCGAATCCTCGGATGCGTCTATCACCTCCAGCAGACGGTCTTGCATCTCTTTGGAACGACGCTCGTCCAGCTCCATCTCAAAAACGCTGTATTGGACCCGATAACCGTAGTCCAGCAGTATCTTCGCTACCCGGTTGCGACGCTTGTTGTTCGTGCAGTCATACGCAACAGTCAGAAACATTACAGCCCCTCGCTTTCACCGCCATAAACGGAAAAATTCCGGCACCTGCTCCGTCTTGACTCCCTTTTCCAGCCGCTCGGCATACTCGTTGATCAAATCCCGGGCCGCAATTTTCTCAGGTGCCTCCTCGTAGCGGCGTGGTGTCTCGAAATGCTCTTCCCATGAACCGATCAGCCGCTTTTTCGGCTCATCTCTCAGGTACACCGCGCCGTTCGGGCCGGACTGGAAATCATCGTTGCCATACTCCTTTCGCAAAAAAAGTCCCAGCACGAACCGGTCCACGACCGGCTGTCGGAACTGTTCCACGAAATCCAACGCCAATGCCGGTCCGCCATGATGGGCCGTATGCATGAAACCAAGATACACGTCCAGCCCGGTCGTCTGTACCGCACAGATGCAATAGTTCGTCAGCAACGTGTAACAGTAGGACAGGACCGAATTGAACGGATCCGTTGCCGGCCGTCGATTGCGTCCGTCAAAGGCGATGCCTCGCGGCACCAGAACCTTGCCCAGTGCCGCGAAGTATTCTTTCGCTGTAATTCCTTCCACACCTCGCAATGCCTCTGCACTGGAATGTTGCCCGACCCTGGCCGAATAGTCCTTGATTCGCGCGACGTGTTCCAGAACAGTTTTATCCTTGTTATTGTAAGCGTATCGTCGCAGAACGCTTACCATGTTCCCCGCCTTGGCTGCAACGAGGTTTTGTCGGAACGGTTCGGCAAATTCCGGCTCGTCGGTCAGTCGATACTGTTTTTTGCGCAGTTCGACGTGATGCGATTCCGGCGGATTCAAAATGCCGCGCAGTCTGCCTGTCGTGGTCGTCTGCACAAGCGGCACCTGTTGGTCCAGCAACAGCGCGAGTGCATACGAGGTGACTTGCACATGTCCGACCAGTACGACCCGGTCGAAGCGGTGGATGGGCGCTTCGAACAGACGTCGGTCCTCTTTGGTAACAATCAGGCGTCGTCCATGACAGCCGAGCTTGGAACCCTGCTCTCTCAAATAAAGCGTACTCATCGCTTGTTCCTCACTTTCTGTCAAGGTTTTTTTGACTTCAAGGGACAAACGCCGTATCGCCGATATGGTGATTATATGTCATAAAACCGCGCAAGAGCGAGGGGCGGAGAAAAAATGAAATATCCAGGTATCAATCACGCGAGGTTTTAATGCTCTGATCCTTTCTGGAAAAATTTTCGAACATTTTGGTAATACTCCTTCAACTTTTTTTCAAAACGCTCGCCTTTCAAAGCGTCTGACTTTAATCCGGCATGGTTGATGTCGTTCCTGGTTGCAGCAATGGCCGCGTAATCTCTCTTCAATTCCTTGATATGGTGCAGGTTATCAATTCGGCAACGCAACTCTGAGCGTGTCTCATCTGACAATTTGTTATTTCTGTTCTCGTCGAAGTCTTTGTTAGCCTGTAAATATCCGGAAACGAAGGTTCGCTTGTCTCTGTTGCAATAATCAGCATTGCCCAACACCAGGGAGACGATCCCTTCTTGCAAGAGCGTCAGACCTTCTTGAATCAATTGCTTATCGATGCACCATTCCACCGCCGCCAACATGTTGGCGATCTCGTTTTCTTCCTTGAAAATATTGGTAACGGATTTTTCGAGTTGCTTCAAAATCGGGTCGAGTGGAGCGATCATCTTCTGCTCCAGCTTATCAAGAATTTTCAAAATATCCTTTTGTACGGTTCCGGCAATGATGTCCTTCCCACGGTTGGTCTTGATCATCAGGCTCAATTCCATGATTTTTATGTTCAACCGGTTCAATTCTCTTGCTGTTTCGTCTTGTCCCCTGGTCTCGGCAAGGATAGGGCTGATGTTGGCATGTGTCAATTTGCATAATTGCAACGGACTACCGAAACAAATAAAATCGTTGGCTGCTGCCGACCAATCCTGAATGAGCGACAGCGGCGTCAAGTCGAAGATAGGCGCAATCCGGTCATCGGGATTGGGGATTTTCTCCTTAACGTCGTGAGCACTACCCAACGTTTCAAACGCACCGTAGGAAATCGAACAAACCGTGATGTTTTTGAGAAACTTGGCATACTGCAACAGGGAAGAAACCAACAGTGGAATCGAACGAAAACTATGCGTAATATCGACATGCAATTCATCGCCATCCTCTATGGAGTCGAAAACAATCTTGAAAATTTCCCATATTTCATCCACGTTCTTTCCTGTGGGGATGGGAACGTTCTTGACTGGAATATGTGATTGAACTTCGATCCGCAACTGTTCCCAATTCTTCTCGATGGCTTCGTCCGTCGTGAAAATCAGGGCAATATCACTTTCCGTCCATTCACAGCAAAAAGACTCTATTAAAGCCGATTGAACGTATTTGACGACACGACTTTTCTCTCCGGAGGCGGATTGATAAACGCAATCGACATAATCATTGGTCCCCAGAAAACTGAAAAATACTTTTCTTGACATGGTCAATCTTTGGTAAGAGGTCAGTTTTTTTCATTCGGCAGCGTCACATCGATAACCTGCCCTTCTTTATAGTCAGGATGGTGCGAAGCGACAACGACGGCACCGAGGCGAGGATCATAGACGGCAACGGCACCGACCGGTGATCCGTGCAGGGCATGAAACGCCATGCCGTAACGCCATATCGGTGCCCGGCCTTCGACGATCACCACCGCGCCTCGCGGTATCTCTGGAATCGCAGGCAATGGCTCTGACGGCAAAATCGGCGTCTTCGTGCCAATGGAATAAAAAATGTGTTGCATCATCGGGTTGTCGCTTGCATCAATACCGCGTCTATATCGGAAGTTCCAACGTCACTTATGATTCTAACGCCTTTGCTGGAGCATAGCATGTGATGCTACTTGAATGACACAACCTTAAACCGTTGCACCAGACGGCTCAATTGTAACCTGAATCTTAGTGTTATTCATGCTCTATGATTCAATGACGCTTAACGGCGTAGGGTGCCCAATGGAAATTTCCCGAAAGGCGAGCCCGTTTACCCGCCTAAAATTTGTCGCATGAGTCTGGCCGCGCGGGAACGGTGGCTGATCGCTTGTTTGAGAATCGGGTCTAGCTGCCCGAAGGTCCGATGGTATTCGACGACCTCAAAAAGCGGGTCGTAGCCGAAACCGTTTGTACCATCCGGCTCAAAGCGAATGCGTCCGCGGCAGGTGCCACTCGTGCAGGCCAAGATGCGACCTTCGGCGTCGGACAAAACCATCTCGCAAACGTAATGGGCGGTACGGTATTGCCACGGCACATCGGCCAGCTTTTCCAAAAGCAAAGCGTTATTCGATTCATCGGTCGCATTTTTACCGGAAAAGCGTGCGGAAAAAACACCAGGTGTCCCGTTCAGAGCGTCAACAACCAAGCCGCTGTCTTCGGCCAGCACGGGCTGGTTGAGAAAAACCGCCTGCTCGCAGGCTTTTTTGTACGCATTTTCACAAAAACTGCCGCCATCTTCAACCACCTCGAGTGTTTCGGGATAATCCGCCAGCGTTTTGATCTCGAATTCAAGTGACGCAAAAAGTTCTGCCATTTCCAGACCCTTTTTGCGATTACCGGTTCCCAAAACGAGTGTTTTTTGGGGTATCATTAGGAACTGCACTTTCCAAAAACCATGTCAAAAACTCAATGTCGTTTTCTTGCGAAAGCCCAACATGATATTTCGCATCGTTCGCGTCAAAATGTGTGATATCAAAACCTTTTGATGAACCCCAGATCGAGAGCAAACACCCAGACCATCAGTGCGAGCAGCAGCAGCAGTCCCATGTAGCTCAAAATGACTTGCACGGTTTCGTTCGGCGGTTTGCGGAAGATCGCCTCATACGTCAGAAAAACGATATGCCCGCCGTCCAGCACGGGAATCGGTAGGATGTTGAGAACGGCAAGGTTGGCACTGAGCATACAAAGGAAGAACAGGTATTTGCCTATTCCGCTGTTGGCAAAGGAATACGCCGCCTGGACAATGAGAATCGGTCCGCCCAGTCCTTTTGGCGAAACGCGACCGGTGCCGTTGAAGTTGCGGAGCAGTTGCTCTACGGTGTAATAAACGAGCAGCGTGTTTTGCACCGTCGCGTCGGCCCCCATCGCCAACGCCTGTCCGAACGATTCCGCCTTGTCGTTGAACGTGGCGGCTTCAAAGAGCAGCCCGCGATCTGTGACGGTCCACTGTTGATCTTGTTGAACGGTAAATGGAATTTCGAAAAAAATAACCTCCTTGGGATTCTGTGACTTGAATGTCAGCATGACTTCGGAATCTGCTTTCAACCGTGGGAAAAGCCATCCATAAATGAACAAAGTGAAATTGGGAATCGAATCGGAATTGGAAATTTCAAAACCATTTTCCACTTTTTTGCCAAAGGGAATATCTTTCAGAAAATCAGGCGTTTCGCCGTGTAAGGTAATTTTATCCAGCTCGCCGAAATCAGTAATGTTTGTCATTTGATACACAATACCCAATATATCCGAGCAGGCGTACTGTGCTATTTCCGAAGGCATGAGGTGTGAATCTGTCCCATCGGCGGGAATATCGACTTCAAGTATCTTTTTCTCGTCATGACGTTTAACCACAAACGTAACGGTTCCGCCACCGGTCTGTGATTTGTCGTAAATTTGCATCGGCAATCGTAACGCGTCAATCGTTTCTCCGTCAAGACTGACAAGCACGTCGCCTTCTTCAAAACCAAACACGGCGGCTTGAGATTGCGTTTTCACGACTTTCCCCGCCTCAAAAGCAATACCACTACTCAGTGTTTTCATATTCATTATATTCATCATATTCATCGGCGGCAACGTAATGCTTACCGGCTCGTTACTTCCCTGTCTGCGGAACGAGTACGCGAGTGGCTCGTTTCGCCATTTTGTTTGCAGGTTTTGGAGTTCGGCAAACGAGTTGACTTGTTCGCCATTAACAGCCACAAGCGTATCGCCCGGCTTGAGCTTTTTTGTCTCGTCCGTCTTGTCGATCCACGGATAAACTACAGGATCAGCAAGCGTCAGCGTTCTGTCGTTGACGATGCCGATGGTGGCCATGAGTGCTTTGCTGGTTTTCGTGGGGGCGATTTTCAATTCGATCGGCTCGGCAGTCCCCGGACGTTCGATCACGAAATCCGATTCCGGCTTGGAAGTGCGGATGATCGACGTGCGAATGTCGCTGAATTTACGGACAGGGCGACCGTCAACGGAAAGCACCCTGTCGCCTGGTTGCAATCCGGCCGCCCAGGCGTTCGAGCCGGGCGCGGTGTTACCAATGATCGGCGATTCTTCCTTGAGACCAAAAGTGTAAGCACCAACACCGCAAATAAACGCGAAAATCACATTCATCATCACGCCGGCGACGATGATGGCCATGCGTTGCGGAATGCTTTTGGCCAAGTAGCTGTCCTTCGCGTACAGCGATTGTTCCAATTGCGCGATTTGTTCAGAATTATCGTTATTATTCTCACTTTGCGCTTTGCACTCTGCACTCTGCACTTCACTGGCCTGTTTCGCCCGTTCGATTTCCGCCTTGATCGCACCGGGGGAATCCTCCTGGCCGAGCATCTTGACGTAACCGCCCAGCGGCAGAACGCCAAGTCCGTATTCGGTGTCGCCCCACTTGAACTTGAACAGCTTCCAACCGTAAATGTCGAACCAGATATAAAACTTGTCGCAACGCACGCCGCACATTCGGGCAACGATAAAATGCCCGAACTCATGCACGATGATCAGCATGTTGACACCGATGAGTACGAGAAAAACGCACCAGACAACGTTCAATACGGTCGAAAGCGCGATACCGGACGAGGCGGCATCGGTTGCGGCGGCCCAGATTAACGGCCAAGTTATTGGATAACCCATTTTTGCGTCTCCAAACGTGCCCAACGGTCGGCGGCCATTAGCTGCGCGAAAGTCGGGCGGGGTTCATGGTGATGATGTTGTAAGATCGATTGACAAACGGTGGTGATTTGGTGAAAGGGCAACTTTTCCTGCAAAAACGCTTCGACGGCGACCTCATTGACAGCGTTCAGCACCGCGCCGGCCGTCCCGCCTGCCGCAGCGACTTCCTGTCCGAGTCGCAAGGCCGGGAACCGCTCGAAATCCGGCGGAAAAAACTCGAGCGTCATCATGGTGTCCCAGTCGATGCGGCGTGCCGGGGACGGAAAACGATTCGGATAATCAATCGCCCATTGGATCGGCAGTCGCATGTCCGGCGGCGAAAGCTGGGCCATGACCGCCCCGTCAACAAACTCGACCATCGAATGCACAATCGACTGCGGGTGCAGCACGATTCGAAGGGAGCAATGCGACCCGCAATTCTGTGAGCATTGCGACCCGCTATTCTGGGAGCAAGGCGACCCGCTATTCTTTTCCGGCGGCATGTCGAACAGCCAGCGGGCTTCAATGATTTCGAGGGCTTTATTCATCAGCGTCGCCGAGTCAACGGTGATTTTCTTGCCCATGCTCCAAGTCGGATGTGCCAGTGCGTCGGCGACCGTTACCCGTTCCAGTTCCTGCCGCGACCAATCACGAAAGGGCCCACCACTGGCGGTCAGTATGATTTTCGTAACCTCATCGCGGTTTCCGGCATCAAGGCACTGTAAAATCGCGCTGTGTTCGCTGTCAATGGGGATGATTTTCCCGCCGGATTTCAATGCCGCTTGGGTTACCAACTCCCCGCCGACAACCAGGCTTTCCTTATTGGCCAGAGCAACGGTTTTTCCCGCTTCGACGGCACTCAAAGTGCTTTTAAGTCCTGCACTTCCGACGATTGCCGACACGACGATGTCAATATCATCCCGCGTTACAACGTCGCAAAGGGCATCGGCGCCGAACAGAACCTCCGATTTTACTTGTTTTGCCGCAATGTGCAATTCGGCAAGTTCGGCGGAATGTGTTAAACCAGTAACAACGATGATTTCCGGTCGAAATTCCCGCACTTGTGCGGCCAGTAGCTGCAAGTTTGTATGTGCCGACAGGGCAACGACTTTCATTCGCCCACTGGCATGACGCACCACATCGAGCGTGGCCCGACCGATACTGCCGGTCGAACCCAGCACGGCCAATTTGCGTAAGTCTTTTTGCTGCGACACAATAGAGCGTATTCAAAGTTGATTTGGAGACACAATGCCAACCAAGCAGCGACCAACGGAAAGGGAGCAGCTTTGCTGCGAGTGCGTAACCCGCGGAAAAACTCCAGACCAATTTTCAAACTGGTCTAAGATACCGTTGGGACGTAATTTGCATAATAAACGACCTATTATAACGCATAAAACGCCGACGGAAAGAGCAAAGTGGACGAGTGGAAATGATTGACT
>Ga0123356_10006125_pt1 | contig 12204 bp, 7 predicted proteins | sample TergutEmb28metaG_2_FD_92546 | JGI IMG/M metagenome (GOLD analysis project Ga0123356, IMG submission 92546) | Embiratermes neotenicus P3 segment gut microbial communities from Petit-Saut dam, French Guiana - Emb289 P3 | ecosystem: Host-associated > Arthropoda: Insects > Digestive system > Gut ... | reverse complement strand
CACCCGACACCCGACACCCGACACCCGACACCCGACACCCGACACCCGACACCCGACACCCGACACCGATTATACACCTCACGCTCATATCTGTGTCAACTATCCAATAGTTATAGTAAAAAATTCTTCCCTTTTATTCTCGCCAAGGCGCAAAGATCGCAAAGGCGCAAAGTTGCTGTTTGATTTTTTTATTCTTGATCCAAGAAATCAAAGATAGCTCAGACATCGAAGGCTTAAGAAAAAGCTCTTGTATAACAACTTTGCGTCTTGGCATCTTGGTGTCTTGGCGGACTTGGCGAGAATCAACTTGGCATCTTTGCCCCCGCCCAGCGCGATTCGCTTATACGTCTTACATGTCTTATTGACATCATATTAAAACCTCTTTAACATAAATCCATAAGGAGCAATTTATGGCACAAGCAGGATTCGCAAAAATCCCCGTAGGTATTTTAGGCGCAACAGGCATGGTCGGGCAGCAGTACATCTCCCTTCTCAATGATCACCCCTGGTTCGAGGTGCGTTTTGCGGCAGCCTCGCCCCGGAGCGCAGGGAAAAAATATTCCGAAGCAGTCGCAGGAAGGTGGCAGTTGGCTAAAACTTACGCCCCGCATGTAGGCGGCATAATGGTAGAAGATGCCAACGATGTAAGCCGCGCCGCTTTGGCGTTCAAAAAAGGCGAATGTTCATTCGTATTTTCCGCGCTTGAAATGGGCAAAGACGAAACCCGCGCTCTTGAGGAAAAGTACGCAGCGGCAGGCATTCCGGTAATTTCAAACGCTTCGGCTCACCGCTGGACACCCGACGTGCCGGTCTTAATTGCCGAGATAAACCCGGATCATACAGACATCATCCCCATGCAGAAAAAAGCCCGCGGCTGGGATCGCGGTTTTATCGCCGTAAAGCCCAACTGTTCGATTCAAAGCTATATGAAGCCTCTTCACGCTCTGGCGCAGGCCGGCTATCCGGCGCAAAGGCTCATCATTACCACAATGCAGGCTGTCTCCGGCGCAGGTTATCCGGGCGTCCCAAGTTTGGACATGATCGATAACATTGTCCCCTACATTGGCGGCGAAGAGGAAAAATCGGAAAAAGAACCGCTGAAAATTTTCGGCTCTATTGATAACGCCGTCTTTAAGAACGCAGAATTCCCGAAAATCTCCGCTCATTGTAACCGCGTGCCGGTAACGGACGGGCATACGGCTTGCATCAGCCTTGAGTTCGCCGCCAAAAAGCCGTCTCTGGAAGAAATTAAGGCAATATGGGCCGCTTACAGGGGGCTGCCTCAGGAAGCGGACTTCCCCATGGCGCCAAAGCAGCCGATCATTTACCGCGAAGAAGACAACCGCCCCCAGCCGCGCAAAGACCGCGATACCGGTAAGGCAATGGCTGTAGTAATTGGGCGGCTTCGCTCGTGCAATGTGTTCGACATCCGCTTCACCGCGCTTTCGCATAACACGGTGAGGGGGGCCGCAGGCGGCGGAATTTTAAATGCGGAACTGTTAAAACACAAAGGTTATCTTGGGTAGCATTCTGCTCTGTGGCAATTAGTGTTTTATGTTTACAAAATAAGGAGTTTTAATATTTCCATGAGCGACAAATATTTTCCGTTGAACAGGGCTGCGCTTGAAGAAATTTCGCAAGCCTATCCAACGCCGTTTTACATTTACGACGAAAAGGCAATACTGGAAAATGTCCGCCAAATCAAGGCGGCTTTTTCGGTATTCCCTTCCTACAAGAATCATTTTGCGGTTAAGGCGCTGCCTAACCCGTATATGCTCAAAATTCTCGCCGCAGAAGGTTTTGGCGCAGACTGTTCCAGTTATCCGGAACTTCTGTTAGCTGAAATGGCAGGCATGAAGAGCGAAGACATTATGCTTACCTCCAATGAGACTCCGGCAAAGGAATATGCGGCTGCAAAAAGAATGGGCGCAGTAATAAATCTGGACGATTTTACCCACATTGAATACCTGGAAAAAACTGCCGGCTTGCCGGAACTGATTTCGCTTCGCTACAACCCGGGCCCGCTAAAAGAAGGCAATGCCATTATCGGCAAGCCGGAAGAGGCAAAGTACGGTTTTACCCGCGAGCAGATAATTCAGGGGTACTCGCTGCTTAAGGAAAAGGGTGCAAAGGGTTCATTCCCAAAACGTTTTGCCCTGCACACGATGGTCGCATCCAATGAACTTTCCATTCCATATCACATCGAAACTGCGCGAATGCTCTTTGAACTTGCAGTGGAAATAAAGAACAAAACTGGCGTATGCCTTGAATTTATCAATCTTGGCGGCGGCGTGGGTATTCCCTACAGGCAGGATCAAACAGCGGTAGATTATCAGGTTCTGGCTGGCGGTATACAAAAAGCATATAATGAAATAATTAAAGGCGCAGGGCTTGATCCGCTGAATATCCGCACCGAATGGGGAAGAGTCGTAACCGGCCCTTACGGCTGGCTGATAACAAGGGCAATTCACAAAAAAGAAATTTACCGCAATTACATAGCCCTTGATGCCTGCATGGCAGATTTTATGCGGCCTGCGTTCTATGGCGCGTATCATCACATAACAATTCCAGGCAAGGAGAATGTCTCTTTAACGGAAACCTACGACATAGTGGGCAGCCTGTGCGAAAACAACGATAAATTCGCTATTCAACGGCAGCTGCCAAAGATAGAGACTGCTGCCGAAGCAGCATCCGGCAAAACAGGGGACTTCGTAGTTATCCACGATGCCGGCGCCCACGGCAGGGCGATGGGGTTTAACTACAACGGCAAACTCCGCTGCGGCGAGCTGCTGCTGCGCCAGGACGGTTCGGTTGCACAGATTCGCCGCCCGGAAACAGCGGATGATTATTTTGCCACGCTGGATATTAATGGCTTAGTGAACTTTAATTAGTTAATTAATATTGTAAATATTGGAGAAAAACATGTTAAATAGAAATCCTTACATTGCCAATTTAAAGGCGGGTTATCTTTTCCCGGAAATCGCAAAAAGGCGGCGGGAATTTGCCGCAGCTCATCCCGATGCGAAGATTATCAGTCTTGGAGTGGGAAATACCACGGAACCGATTCTGCCGCACATTAACGCAGGCCTTGTAGAGGGAGCAAGGCGGCTTGGGACGCTCGAAGGCTACTCAGGCTACCAGGACGAAGGAATGGCAGCGCTTAGGGAAAGAATTTCTTCGGTCTTTTACAGCGGCAAATTTTCCATAGACGAGATTTTTATCTCGGACGGGGCAAAGTGCGATATTGGCAGATTGCAGATTCTTTTTGGAGCCGGAGCAAAAATCGCCGTGCAGGATCCTTCGTATCCGGTTTATGTTGATGGTTCAGTTCTTGCAGGCGCCGCCGCCGGCTGGAACGGCAGCGGTTATGCCGGCATCACATACCTTCCCTGCACGGCGGAAAACAATTTTTTCCCAAACATGGACTTAATTCCGCAAAACAGCCTTGTCTATTTCTGTTCGCCAAACAACCCCACAGGAGCAGTTGCAGATCGCGGGCAACTTTCTGCCCTGGTAGAAACTGCCGTCAGTAAGCGCTGCATTATCATCTTTGATGCCGCTTACAGCGAGTTTATCCGCGATCCTTCGCTGCCCAGAACAATTTACGAAATAGACAAGGCTGCCCTATGCGCCATCGAGGTTAATTCATTCTCCAAGCCCGCCGGATTCACCGGAATACGCCTGGGCTGGTCTGTTGTTCCAAAAGCGCTTAAATACTCAGGCGGCGAAAGCATAAATGCGGACTGGAACCGCATAGCAGGCACAATTTTCAACGGCGCATCCAACATATCTCAAGCCGGCGGGTTTGCCGCGCTGGACGATGAAGGGCTAAAAGAAATTCGCGCTCTTACGGATTTTTATCTTGGAAACGCAAAATTAATCCGGGATACGCTTCAAAAATCAGGAATAAAATGTATCGGCGGCGATAATTCCCCTTATATCTGGGCGCATTTCCCCGGCAGAGACAGTTGGGAAATATTTTCGGAGATTCTCGAAAAGTGTCATGTTGTTACCACACCCGGTGAAGGTTTCGGCCCTGCGGGGCAAAGTTTTGTCCGTTTTTCCGCTTTCGGGCATCGCGCCGATGCGGAAGAAGCATGCCGGCGGCTGGGCGAATTGTTTGGCTAGTTTTTAAGGCAGTCTGTATAACTGTATAATATAAAAAAATCTTTTAGCCTGCGAATAAAAGATTTTCCTATAATAACTTTTTATTGTAAAATGTATTTTTATAGTATATCTTACAATAAAGTGTATTATTTTATAGTAAATGCAAAATTAATAATTATTATTGTGCCCTGAAAAGCAGTAACTATGTACTACTAAAACAAAAAATGATAGGATTCCGGCAAGAAGTATAAAGAAAAACACTAAAGGTTATACTTCTTCGGGAGGCAGCCGTATGGAAGCTGTGTTTCAGGCAAACCGTGAAAAATGCGCGTTCTTCCATTTTGAACGAACGCGGTTAAATAATTTAATTATGCAAGCCATAAAACATCCTTTGGTTTTGGTATGCGCCAGCGCAGGGTATGGTAAAACCAGTGCAGTCCATGATTTTACAAAACAATATCAGGCAGACACGGCATGGATACAACTTTCCGAACGTGACAATGTCGGCGCCCGTTTTTGGGAAAATTATACCCATACATTGTCGCAGATTAATGAACCATTCGCCAAAGCTATCAGAAAAATCGGCTTTCCTGACACCGTGGAAAAATTGAATCAATATGCATCTATGGTGCGCAATCATGTGGAAATAAAACATAGAATTATCGTCATGGATGATTTTCATTACATCGAAGATCCTGCTGTAATTCGCTTTGTGGAATACGCATTTCTGAACATACCGCCGGGAAGTTCGTTGTTTATTATTTCCCGCTCCACTCCCCGCATAAATACTGCAGGTTTGGTTTCCAGGGGTCATATTTTTAACATGAGCGAAGACGATCTGCGTTTTACAGAAAATGAACTTGCCCAGTACTTCCGGCAGTTAAGCGTTTCCCTGCAGCCGGAAAACCTGTACGAGATCATACATGATACCGAAGGTTGGGCCTTTGCAATAAATTTAATTGCGCGGTCATACCGGAAAGCGCCGGGCTATACAGGTTATCTTCGCACCGCAATGAAGACTAACATTTTCCGGTTAATGGAAACAGAAATATGGGAGAGCATTTCCAAACGTTTGCAGTATTTTTTAATACGCCTTTCACTTATAGATCATTTGTCAGTTGACCTTATCGCGCTTTTGGCCGGCACAGACAATGATCTGCTAACCGAATTGGAACGGCAAAATGCTTATGTGCGCTGCGACAGTTACATCAACGCATACCTGATACATCCTCTGTTTCTGGAATTTCTTGCCGCCAAAGAACAACAACTTCCGGAAAAACAAAAACGCCAAACCTATGCTGTCGCCGCAGAGTGGTGTAACAAAAATGGATTTAAGATCGATGCTCTGTCTTACTATGAAAAGATTGAAGATTATCAATCAATTGTAGATATGTTCATTGAATTGCCAACCACAATACCGTACGATATTGCATGTTTTGCTTCTACAATTTTCGAGCGTGTGCCAGAGGAAGCATTCGATACTGTGGTTCTCCTTGTTTCAAAACAATTAAGCGCTTACATGAGCCAGGGCCTCTGGCAAGAAGCAATCGAATTGGCAGAACATTATGAAGCCAAATATTTAAAACTGCCGAAAAACAATAACTTTAGAAAAATTACTCTGGCTTCTATATATTATTGTCAGGCACTGGCAAAAATCTCATTATGTTTAACGAACGATCGCTATGATTTTGATCTTTACTTTGAAAAACTGAACAAATGCTTTCCCGTATCATTCAATCCCGGCAAACTGGTTAAACCCCGCCCGGGACCATGGATATGCACCATCGGCTCCTCAAGAAAAGGCGCGCCGGAAGAATTTATCAATGTATACAAACGCTCGTTAGCTTATTTATCAAATTGTTTTAACGGCCTTACTACAGGAGAAGACGAACTGGCATTGGGCGAATTAAAATTTTATCAAGGCGAAATAACCTCTGCTGAAATACATATTGCCCGCGCATTGGACTGCGCCAGAAGAAAAAAGCATTTTGAAGTTGCACACCGGGCATTACTCTACACAATGAGGATTGCTGTTATACAAGGCGATTACTCAAAGGCAGAAAATGCGCGGAAAGAAATGAAAGCTCCTATGGATGAAGTTGAATATGTTAATCGTTATATTGATTATGATATTTCCCTTGCATGGTATTATTATATTCTGGATTTGCCGGAAAAAATTCCTGAGTGGCTGCAGGAAAATTTTTCTCCTTACAGCCATGCCGGTTTTATTGAAAATTTCGCCAATCAGGTAAAAGGGCGCTTTTTTTACATGACAAGAAACTACCCTCCCCTGCTTTCGTACATTCAGGAAATGAAACAAAGAGAATCTTTTTTATATGGGCGCCTGGAAATGCTGGCAATAGAAGCATGCGTGCATTACAGAATGAAGAATAAAAAAGAAGCCTGCGCCATTTTGAAAGAAGCTTATGAAATGGCATCGCCCAATAATATATTAATGCCCTTTATTGAAATGGGCAAAGACATGCGCACCTTGACAACTTTCGCCATAAAAGAATCGAGTTGCAAGATAAACAAATCCTGGCTGGAAACTGTTAACCACAAATCTTCCTCTTATGCCAAGCGTCTGTCCCACATTGTTACTGAGTATAAATTAGCCAATGGCATAACAGACGGTATCGCAATTTCTAAAAGGGAAAGCGAAATCCTCTCGGATCTTTCCCACGGCCTTTCACGCACAGAGATAACGGCAAACCGCAGCCTTTCGATCAATGCCGTAAAGATGGTCATCAACAATATTTACACAAAGCTTGGCGCTGAAAATCTGGCAGACGCAATTCGTATCGCAACAGAACGAAAAATAATATAACAGCCGTAAAAAACCGAATAAGACAGCACACTAATTTAAGGTTGAGTAGATTTCGGCTTATATATTATACTAATCAATAATATGCCGAAAAAATTATACGAAACAGCTGAACAGCAAAAACAAGCCTTATTGGTTTGCCAGGCACCCACCAGGTGCTTGGCATCCGGTGGGAGCTTGGCATCCGGTAGGAGCCAGAAAGAAAGCGATGGCGGCAAAGAACTGCAAGGGCTTGCTGAAACTCTGGAATTGGGCATTGCCGCTCTTGAAATTATTAACGTAAGGGATCGTCAGCCCAAATTCGGCATGGGAAGCGGAAAAGCTTCTGAATTGGCGGAAAAAGCGGCTGCTTTGCAAGCAGACTGCATTGTATTTGACTGGGATTTGGGCCCTTCGCAGCAACGCAATTGGGAAGCTCTTACAGGAATTTCCGTATTTGACAGGCAGGAACTGATAATACAGATATTTGCCGCAAGGGCTGCGACCAAAGAAGCCGATTTGCAGGTACAGCTTGCAGAATTACACTACAGGCTGCCGCGCCTTACGCACAAATACATAGACCTTTCCCGTCAACGCGGCGGCCGTTACGGCACAAAAGGCTCAGGCGAGACAAAGCTGGAAACAGATCGCCGTAAAATTGAACAGCGAATACATAAACTGGAAAAAGAAATTGAAGATGTGTCAAAACAGCGGCAGGTACAGCGGCGGCAAAGAGAACGGCAAGGGCTGCCTGTTTGCGCCATTGTCGGCTATACCAACACGGGCAAATCTTCGCTGCTTAATACCCTTACAGGCTCTTCCGTGCTTGTGGAAGACAAACTCTTTGCGACATTGGATGCCGCCACCCGCCGCTTTGAACCAGCTCCGGGCATAGCGGCGCTGCTTACCGACACGGTTGGTTTTATCAGGCGGCTGCCTCATTCCTTAATTAAGGCATTCCGGTCAACATTGGAAGAAGCATCGCATTCCAACCTTTTGCTTCATGTTCTTGACGCATCAGATCCCGCCATCGAAGAATGTTATCAAACAACTATTTCAGTTTTATCGGAGCTGGGAGCAGGGGAAATACCTGTTATAACTGTTTTAAATAAAATCGATCTTTTGAAACCTATACCAGGTATACCCAGCACACCTGGCGAAGATCCCGCTCTTGAAGATTTGCCCCCAATTGGCATTCCGGAACAAATAGAAAATTTACTTTCCCGTTTTCCCGGGAGCATAGCAATTTCAGCCAAAAACGGGCAAGGCCTGGACAAATTAAAAAATTGCATTGCAAACAAACTCTATTATTGATGCAGCCTGGTTTAATATATGTTATAATACTCCTTAGGAGTACACTATGGACAGAGAATCAAAGATTAAAGAATTAATTTCTCAAATGACGCTGGAAGAAAAGGTCTCCCAGTTAAGTCACAGCAGCGCGGCTATTCCACGTCTGGGAATACCTGAGTACAACTGGTGGAACGAATGCCTGCACGGAGTTGCAAGGGCAGGGTTGGCAACGGTTTTTCCGCAGGCAATAGCTCTGGCGGCAACCTTCGATGATGGCCTGATAGAACAGGTTGCAGATGCAATTTCGGATGAAGCGCGGGCCAAGTACAACGAAGCGGTTAAGCAAGGCAACCGGGGGCAGTACTGCGGATTGACTTTCTGGACACCAAATATCAACATCTTCCGCGATCCTCGATGGGGGCGCGGGCAGGAAACTTACGGCGAAGACCCCTATCTCACAAGCCGCATTGGCGTTGCGTTTGTGCGCGGTTTGCAGGGCAATGATCCCGAAAACCTAAAGCTTGCAGCCTGCGCAAAGCATTTTGCTGTTCACTCAGGGCCGGAAAAAGATCGCCACACTTTTAACGCCATTGTTTCAAAAAAAGAACTCTGGGAAACCTACCTGCCGGCATTTAAAGCGCTTGTAGAAGCAGGCGTAGAATCCGTAATGGGCGCATACAACCGCACCCTGGACGAACCCTGCTGCGCCAGCAACCTTCTGCTCAAGGACATTCTTCGAGGGCGCTGGGGGTTCAAAGGCCATGTTGTTTCAGATTGCTGGGCTATCCGCGATTTCCATGAATATCACAAAGTAACCAAAGCGCCCGAAGAGTCAGCGGCTCTTGCCTTAAATGCAGGCTGCGACCTTAACTGCGGCTGCACATACCCAATGTTAACTGTCTCTCAAAAACAGGGGCTCGTCACAGAAGAGGCAATCAACACTGCGCTTGAACGCCTGCTGCGCACCCGTTTCAAGCTGGGGATGTTCAACCCGCCGGAATCGGGTAAATACGGCAAACTTGGCCGCGAAATTATTAATTGCGAAAAACACCGCCAGCTTGCGCTTAAAACAGCGGAAAAATCCATAGTTCTCCTTAAAAACGAGAATAATATACTGCCTCTCGATTCCAGTTCAAAAAGAGTCTCGGTCATTGGCCCGGGCGCAGCCAATGCGCACACGCTATTCGGCAACTATTACGGCGTTAGTTCCCGCTTTGTTACCATTATTGAAGGAATAGCAGACAAAGTAAGGGACATGTTCGGCATTACTCTGGATTACCGCCAGGGCTGCATGATGTACAGCGAAAACAGCCGGACGAATATCCAATACGGCGAAGCAAGCATAGTTGACATCGTTATCGCAGTAATGGGGCTTGACGGCGCCATAGAAGGAGAAGAGGGAGATGCAATCGCATCCGACTCCAACGGAGATCGCGATACAATTGAACTTCCGCAGTGGCAGCTTAATTACCTGCAATCCGTAAGGAATGCGGGTAAAAAAATAATTCTGGTGCTAACCGGAGGCAGCCCGATTGCCTTTCCGGAAGATATTGCCGATGCAATCATTTTTGCATGGTATCCGGGAGAATTGGGCGGCAAGGCTGTAGCCGACATCATTTTCGGCGATATTGCCCCATCAGGAAAACTCCCCATTACTTTCCCTGCTTCTACGAGCCAGCTTCCGCCATACGATGACTATTCCATGAAAGGGCGCACTTACCGTTATATGACAGAAAAGCCGCTGTACCCCTTCGGTTTCGGGCTTTCTTATACAAATTTCCGCTTTGATTCTATTACCCTGTCAGCAGACACAATCTGCGCCGGCAGCCAGGTAAAAGCTAAAGTAACCGTCAGCAATACAAATAAGCGGGATGCCGAGGAAGTAGTGCAGATATATGTTTCCAGGGATGGCCGCAGCCCAGACGATCCATTGTCTTCGCTGCGCGGATTCCGCCGTATTTTTATACCGGCAGGAAAGAGCGAAACTGTGGAATTTGAACTTTCTTCTTCGGCTTTCGAAACTGTGAATGCTGAAGGCGAATCTGCCCTGTTACCCGGCAGTTATACAATAATTGCATCTGATGCTGCCCCAGTGCCGGTTGCGGTAGAAAAAGGCGCGCCAGCTCCGGTAACAGCAAAATTAAGGATTAACTAGAGTCTGTCTATGATAAGGAATACAGGAGAATACACATGTATAAAAAATTATTAATTTCATTGCCAGTACTCCTTGCAGTAGCCGTCAGCTTATTGATGGTTTCATGCAAGGCAGACGACAGGCTTCTGTCGGTAGACAAAAACGGGAAAACTGTCGTGGAACGATTCGGGCAACTTAGCGTTGAAGGCACTAAATTACTGGACCAAAACGGCAGGCCGGTTCAATTAAGGGGTATAAGTTCTTTCGAGCTGCAACATGCCGGAAAATACGCCAACGAAGATGTGCTGCGCTGGCTGCGCGACGACTGGAACATGCAGATTTGGCGGGCAGCAATACCCCTGGGCGAAGGCGGTTATATTACAAACTCTTCGGTAAAGTCCAAAGTAGTGGACTCGATAGAAGCTGCCGTCAATCTAGGGCTTTATGTCCTGATAGACTGGCATGTCCACCTGGATCAGGACCCGCGTTTGTATCAAAAACAAGCAGTCGAATTTTTCAGGGAAATGGCTGAAAAATACGGCAAAAATCCCAATGTATTGTACGAAATCTGCAACGAGCCAAATGGAGCCCACATAACATGGAGCGAAGCCATTAAACCATTCGCCGAAACAATTATCGCCGAAATACGCAAATATGACCAAAATAACGTCATTATTGTGGGGACGCCTACATGGAGCCAGGATGTTGACAAAGCTGCGCTTGACCCCATTAAAGGCAAAAACATAATGTACACCCTTCATTTTTACGCCGGAACCCACGGCAAGGAACTTCGGGATAAAGCCCAAAAAGCCCTGGATTTAGGGCTGCCGGTTTTTGTTACCGAATGCGGCACTTCCAAGGCTACAGGCGGAGGCGGGGTTTTTGAGGAAAAATTCATGGAATGGCTCTCATTTCTGAAAAAAAATCAAATTTCATGGATAAATTGGTCCCTTACCAATAAAGGGGAAGATTCAGGTATTTTGATTATGAATGCAGACAGGGACGGCAAAGGGGGCTGGACAGACAAAGAATTATCCCAATCAGGTAAATTTATAAGAAAAGTTCTAAGGAATGAAATTAAAATAAAATAAAAAAAAGGTATTGATCATTTCGATACATCATGTTAATATAAGAACCAATAAGCCTGTTTTTAACAGGCTAGGTTAATAAACTTTTTGGAGGAAAAGAAAGATGAAAAAAGCTTTAGTCATGGCATGTGTAGTTCTTATGCTTTTCAGTATAAGCAGCTGTACACAAAAAGGTGGGGGCAAATTAGTAATTTGGTCATTTACCGACGAATTGGGCGGAATGGTTGAAAACTATTATAAAGCAGCTCACCCTGGGGTAGAAGTTGACTATTCTCTCACCCCAACTGAACAATTCCCAAACAAACTGGACCCGGTACTTGCTTCCGGCCAGGGCGCTCCGGACATTTTTGCTCTGGAAGCGGCATTTGTCCGCAAATATGTTGAGTCAGGACTCCTTCTGGATCTTACCGACATTTATGAAGCGAACAAAAGCAAACTCCTTGCTTATCCAGTGGAAGTTGGAAGCTACAATGGCAAGGTATACGGTATGTCATGGCAGGCATGCCCAGGCGCTATGTTCTACCGCCGCAGCCTCGCCAAAAAATACCTTGGAACAGACGATCCAAAAGCTGTCCAGGCCTATTTCACAGACATCAACAAATTCCTTGACACAGCAAAACTTCTCAAAGAAAAATCCAACGGCAGCTGCGTAGTCGTATCCAGCCTTGGCGATCTCTTCCAACCGTTCCTTAGCGGAAGGAATGATCCTTGGGTAGTAAACGGCAAGCTCGTCATCGATCCTAGTTTGGAACAATTCCTTGATCTCTGCAAAACTCTTT
>Ga0123356_10006124_pt1 | contig 12204 bp, 10 predicted proteins | sample TergutEmb28metaG_2_FD_92546 | JGI IMG/M metagenome (GOLD analysis project Ga0123356, IMG submission 92546) | Embiratermes neotenicus P3 segment gut microbial communities from Petit-Saut dam, French Guiana - Emb289 P3 | ecosystem: Host-associated > Arthropoda: Insects > Digestive system > Gut ... | reverse complement strand
TGTCGACCAAGCCCATGGCGGCGGATGCTAGTGATCCGCCCGGGTAGGCCACACCGCTCGCAGCGCTCCACGCCGCTCGCAGCGCTCCACACGCGCGCGATCGCCCCACTCGCGGGCGATCGCTCCACTCGCACGCGATCACCGGCCAAAACGTCGCTCGCGTGCGCCCGTAATCGGGAGCTGTCGCGGTTTGGGACCCCCAGCGCACGTTTCTGCACAATCCCCTACCGGGGGACGCTCGCTTTCGACGTTTTGGCCGCCCTGGTAGCCGCCTACCGCCGCGGGGCAGGGCAGGGCAAGGGCCCGCGGGCCGCCATCGGCCGCTCTCGCGCCCGCCCCCCCAGCGCCGTCCCTCTCGGAACACCCAGCGCCGTCCCTCCCGCGCCCCCACCGGGCACGGCGGCCGCTCAGGTGAGCCCGATGCCGCCCGAGGCCCCGGCGCGCTCGCGCCGGACGCCCTCAAACCAGACGAGCCCGATCCCGATCAGGGCGCCGGGGATCCCCTCGAGCGCCGTGACCAAATGGGTGTCGTGACGGCCGGGGATCACGAAGCCGTGAATGATCAGCCCGACCAGCCCGGCGCCGATGATCGCGCCGACGAACGCACCGACGATCCCGCCCCAGTAGCGGTCGGGAAGCCAGATCGTGAAGTGCCAGATGGCCAGACCCATCATCACCCATGCAAGTAGACCCATTGACTAACGCCTCCCATGCCGGCGGCGGCTGCGCCGGGACTTGGATGCACCCGTGCCGCGCGGCTGCGGCGAGCTGACGGGCGCAACCCCGTCGTTCTCGGCGACGTCGGGGGCACGCTCAACGTCAGCGCCGTTCCCCGTCGGCTGGGCCGCGCCGCTGGCGGCCCCGGCCCCGGCCTGCTCCGGCGACTCGCTCGGCGTCGGCGCGGGCGCTGGCGCTGACTCGGGCGGCGCCGCCTGAGGCCGCGCCCCCTTCGAAGGAGCCGTCCTCGAAGACGGAGAGCGGCGCGTCGCGGTCGCAGTCGGCGCGCCGGACCGCGAGCGGCCCTCGTCCAGCCCCAGCTCCTGCTTCATCTGCTCGAACTCGGCGGCCGAGACCTCGTCCGCCTGCGGCGCGGTCAGCCTGCCGGTCCGCCGAACGCGAGCCGGCACCGGCTCGACGTCGCCGCCCTCCGCGTACGCCGGCACGTAGCCCAGATCGGCGACGATGTGCTCGCGCCGATGGCGGTAGCCCACCTCGCGCTCCTTCCAGTGCGTCAGCACCGGCGAGGCGATGAAGATCGACGAGTAGGCGCCGGACGCGACGCCGATCAGCAGTGCGAACGCGAAGTCCTTCAGCGTCGACCCGCCGAACAGCAGCAGCGCGATGATCGGGAGCAGCGTGCACGAGGTCGTCGCCAGCGACCGGGTCAGCACCTCTGACATCGAGCGGTTGACGATCTGCGAGAAGGCAGCTCTCGGCATTCGCGGGACGTTCTCGCGCACTCGGTCGAACACGATGATCGTGTCGTATAGCGAGTAGCCCAAGATGGTCAAAAGCGCCGCGACGGTATCGGTGCTCACCACCCTTCCCGTCAGCGCGTACACGCCGCTGGTTATCAGCAAGTCGTGCGCCAGCGCGATCAGCACCGGCACCGCGAACTTCCAGTCGAATCGCAGGGCGACGTACAGCGAGATCACGATCAGCGAGGCGATGATCGCGATCACCGCGCTGTTCGCCACGGTCGAGCCGAACGTCGGCCCGACGCTGGTGGAGTTGAAGTCCTGGTTGCCGTTGGCGTTGGTCCGGATCCCGAAGTGCTTGTCGAGCTGGTCGCGGACGCGCGTGTACTGGGCCGCGTTCAGATACTTCGAATCGATCTGGAAGCCGTTCGGCCCCGTGTCGTGGCCGCTCACCTTCTGCACCGTCGCGCTGCCGGCGCCAACCACCTGCAGCGCGTTCCGGACCTGGCCGACGGTCGCGTTTCGCTGCAGTCCGACCGAGATCTGCGTGCCCGAGGTGAAGTCGATCCCGAGGTTCAGCCCCTTGCCGCCGACCGCCAGCGCGCCGACCAGCAGGATCACGCCCGACAGCGTGAAGAAGTACTTCGACTTGCCCATGAAGTCGAACGTCCAGCGGTGCTTCTTGCCGCCCGCGCCGAGCGCCGATGGTCGCGAGATGATCCGCGAGTTGCCCATCGTCATCAGGATCGCCTGGGTCGCCATCACAGCCGTGAACAGCGACACGAACGTGCCGATGCCGAGCGTGAACGCGAAGCCCTTGACGTCCGCGGTCGCCAGCACGAACAGGATGAACGCGGTCATGATCGTGACCACGTTGGCGTCGATGATCGCCGTCAGGCCCTTGCGGTAGCCGATCGCGATCCCCTGGCGGATCGATCTGCCGGCGCGGATCTCCTCCTTGACGCGTTCGAAGATCACGATGTTGGCGTCGGCCGCGACGCCGATCGTCAGGATCAGGCCCGCGATCCCGGCCAGCGTCATCGTGATCGGGATCAGCTTGATCAGCGCGTAGAAGTAGATCCCGTACACGATCAGCCCGCCCACCGCGATCAGGCCGAGCAGCCGGTAGTACGCGAGCAGGAACAGCACCACCACGATGATCCCGACCAGGCCCGCGATCAGCCCCTGGTGCAGCGCCTGCTGCCCCAGCGTCGCCGACACCTGGCTCTCGGAGATCCGCACGAGGTTGATTGGCAGTGCCCCGAGTCGCAGCTCCGTCGCGAGGTTCTGGGCGCTCGAGATCGTGAAGCCGCCGGTGATCTCGGAGCCGCCGCCACCGGTGATCCCGTCCGGGTACTGCTTGTAGTCGATCTGCGGAACCGTGATCAGTTCCTTGTCGAGCGCGACCGCGAAGTGCTGGCAGTTCGGGCAGCTCTGGTTCCCCTGACTCGGCCCGATGCCGAGCAGCGAGCCGCGGTGGGCGATCTGCGCGGTGACCCGCTGGAACGTGTTGGCGCCGTTACCGGTGAAGCCGAACGAGACATCCGGCTGCCCGACGTTGTCGGTGCTCTGCACCGGATTGGAGATCTCGCTGCCGAACAGCGCGACGCGGTCCCGCAGCACGAAGTAGCCCGCGTTCGGCGAGCCGTATGTCGGCGCGTGGTTGAAGTTCGCGGGCACCGACTGCATGACGATCGTGCCCTGCTTGACGACGATCATCTGAGCGCCGTTGCGCTCGGCCGGCGAGAGGCCCTGCTCGGCCTGCTGGCGTTCCTGCGCCGGCGAGGATGCGCTCGCCACCTGGACCGGCGGCGCCAACAGACAGTGGGTGTTCAGGACGGGGGCCTTGCCGGTGGCGTGGGCCACCGCGCGGCAGTTCGCGCTGTGGGGGGCGCCGAACAGGTAGACCAGGCTCCCCTTCTGGTTGACGTGGTGCACGTCGGCCGAGTACGGCTGCTCGGAGGCGAGCTTGACGGCGCTGTAGAAGTTCATCGCGCCCGCGGCGCTGCTGTCGGACCCGGGGTTCAGACCGCCACCCTGGCTGATCGCGGTCGCGTTGGCGTCACCGGACGGGAGCAGCGACGCGGCCGTCTGCGCGTGGCCGCCGTGGCTGCTCGGAGGCACCAGCGCATTCGCCTCCCAGTCGTAGAACGTGAGCCGCGCGGTCGTCCCGACCTCCTGCTCGGCCTGCTGGATGTTCTGAGCGTTCGGGAGCTGGACGTCGATCTCGTCGGCGCCTTCTGTCTGAATCGAGGGCTCGGACACGCCGAGCTGGTCGACGCGGTTGCGCATCACGTCGACAGCGCGGGCAAGCGACTGCGCGTTGACGCCCGACTGCGCCGTCGCCTCGCCCTTGTAGACGAGCTCGACCCCACCCTTCAGGTCGAGGCCGAGCAGCGTCGGCTGCGTCATGATCACGACCGCGGAAGCCGCGATCAGACCCAGAACGAGCAGCAGGACGAACCCGTGGCGCTTGCGGTCGGACATTGGTGGTTGATGCTAGTCGGTTTGTGCTAGGGAGCCGTAGGGTGTTGTGAACCGCCGTTAATGGCGGTTGTTGCTCGGGGTTAGCACTACCAGAACCCCACCCTCTTCGTCATCGTAGGCGGGAAAGATGTCGGCGACCGCCGTGGTCCGCTCGGGGCCCGCCTGCAGCTCGACCGGCTTGCCACTGACGCGGACCTCCCATTCGAGCGCGGTGGCGATGTGGTCGACACCGTCGGCGAAGCTCAGCGACAGCGCCTCCGCCAGCGGCTGCCCGATCGCCGACTCGGTGCGCAGCCCGGTCAGCTCGAACGAGCCGCGGCCGCAGTCGATCACCCGGCCGGCGCTGTCGCAAGCGAAGAACGCCGCGTTCGGCGCCGGGTAGTAATCGTCGAGCAGCTCGTACAGGTACGCGAAGCCGCACTTCTCGCAGCCGCGCGCCTCGCGCCGGAAGCCGGCATTGCGGTCGAGCCCCATCGAGCGGTTACCGCAGTGGGGACAGATGAAGTAGTGCTCGTGTGCCATGTCGAGGTGCCCGATCGCAGGATAGCCGCGGGGGATCTGAAGAAAATCGTTAGAGCTCGCGCCGGCGGCTCACGGGCTCGCCGGCGCTCAGCCAGCGTCGCCGCGGGCTCAAAGCAGCGTCAGCGGCCGCGGCGGCTCGAGCCCCAGGTGGTCGAACGCGAGCCGGGTGGCGGCGCGACCCCGGGTGGTGCGCTCGATCAGACCGCACTGCAGCAGGTACGGCTCGTAGACGTCCTCGATCGTGTCCTGCTCCTCCCCCACCGAGGCCGACAGCGTCGAGAGCCCGACCGGGCCGCCCGCGAACTTCTCGCAGATCGTCCGCAGGAGCTCACGATCGAGCCGGTCGAGGCCGAGCTGGTCGACCTCCAGCAGGTCGAGCGCCGAGGCCGCGATCTCGGCGGTGACGACGCCCGCGCCGCGGACCTCGGCGAAGTCGCGGACCCGCCGCAGCAGCCGGTTGGCGACGCGCGGGGTGCCGCGGCTGCGCTGCGCGACCGCGATCGCGCCGTCGTCCTCGATCGCGACGCCGAGCAGCCGCGCCGAGCGCCGCACGATCCGGGCGAGCTCCAGCGGCGCGTAGTGCTCGAGCCGGTGCTGGATCCCGAAGCGGTCCCGCAGCGGCGTCGTCAAGAGGCCTGTACGGGTGGTCGCGCCGATCAGCGTGAACGGGGGTAGGTCGATCGTGACGACCCGCGCGCCCGCGCCCTGGCCGACCGTGATCGGCAGGCAGCGGTCCTCCATCGCCGGATAGAAGGTCTCCTCGAGCGCGCGCGGGAGCCGGTGGATCTCGTCGACGAAGAACACCGAGCGCGGCTCGAGCGCGGTCAGGAACGCGGCCACGTCGCCCTTGCGCTCGAGCGCCGGGCCGGCGGTCTGGACGAACGGGACCTCCAGCTCGGCGGCGACGATCTGCGCCAGCGAGGTCTTGCCGAGGCCCGGCGGGCCGGCAAACAGGACGTGGTCGAGCGCCTCCTCGCGGGCGGCCGCAGCCGCGATCGACACGGCCAGCTGCTCCTTCAGCGCCTCCTGGCCGACGAAGTCCTCGAGTCGCCGGGGCCGCAGCGAGCGGTCGAGGTCGTCCTCGGGCAGTTGCTCGGCGCTGAGGATCGTCATCGCCGAGCGGACCTCAAGGCGGCGGCAATCAGCTCCTCGGGCTCCTCGCCGTCGACGCCGTCGAGCAGTTCGTCGACCTCCTGGGCGTTGTAGCCGAGCCCGATCAGGCCGTCGCGGGCGATCACCTTCGGGTCATCCGAGCGGCTCACCTGGATCGCCTGTTCCGGCGCGGTGACGCCGACCTTCTCGCGCAGCTCGACGATGATCCGATCGGCGGTGCGCTTGCCGATCCCCTTGACCGCCTGCAGCCGGGCGCTGTCGCCGGCGGCGAGCGCGGCCAGCAGGTCGCGCGTGGGGCCGCCCGACAGCACCTCGAGCGCCACCTTCGGGCCGACCGACTGGACGCCGAGCAGCATCAGGAACAGGTCACGCTCCTCCTCGGCCGCGAAGCCGTACAGGTGCAGGGCGTCGTCGCGCATGATCAGGTGGGTGTGCAGGGTCACCGGATTGCCGACCGCCGGCACCTGGCGGAGTGTCTCCGCGGAGACCGCCAGGCGGTAGCCGACGCCGCCGCAATCGACGATCACGTGGTCGTGCCGGCGCACGGCCACGAGGCCCGAGACCAGCGCGATCACGCCGTCGCCGTTCCGACGGCGGCCATCAGCGGCGCGCGGTTGACGTCGCAGACCGCGACCGCCAGCGCGTCGGCCGCGTGGTTGGGCGACAGCACGTCGTCCAGCCCCAGCAGCCGCACGACCATCCGCCCGACCTGGTCCTTGCCGGCGCGGCCGTTGCCGCAGACGGCCGACTTGACCTGCTGCGGGGTGTAGGAACGAGCCGGAACGCCGTGCTGTCCCGCCGCCAGCAGCATCACCCCCCGCGCCTGTCCCACCGCGAACGCGGTTCGCACGTTGGCGCCGAAGTAGAGCTCCTCGAGCGCAACGGCGTCGACCTGGTGGCGCTGGAGCAGCTCTCCGATCCCCGCGTGGATGTCGGCCAGACGCCGCTCCAGCGCGATCCCCGGCGGGGTTTCGATCACGCCGGCGGCGAGCGCGCGCAGCCGCGAGCCTTCGCTGCGGACGACGCCGAAGCCGGTGCTGGCGGTCCCTGGGTCGATTCCGAGCACGATCATGCGTTCTGATTCTGCGCCAGCGCCCGGACGCCTCCCGCGCCAGGCGGCGAAGGCGGCGTCAGTTTCCGAGACAGGCGGGCTTCGGGCCGTTCCGGTAGACCTGATACACGCTCCAGTCGCCCCAGCGACCGAGGTAATGGCGGTACCGGAGCCCGGGCCCGAACGGGTTCATCTTGCCGTCGTACAGCGTGTACCGGGTGAGGAACACGACGCCCGGGGTGTGCAGCGCCCTGACGCGCGGCATGTTTATGCCCATCGCCCAGGCGAGCTGCGGTCTGAAGGTGTTGTTGATGTCGACGTAGGAGAACCTGCACGGCAGCAGCGCCCTGGTGCCGCCCAGCGCCGAGATCGCAACCGACAGGTCGTGCATCTGCGTGTGCTCGATCTCGACCTGCGTCTTCTGGATCCGGGCGAACGCGAGCCGGCCGGAGATGAACGGGTAGGAGGCGGCGGCCAGCGCCGCCGCGACGCCGACCGCGGCGACCGAGGCGCGGCGGCGATCGATCCGGCCCGCGGTCCGGCCGGCAAACGCCGCGAGCTCGACGAACCCGAGACCCGAGAGGACGCAGGCGGTCGCCATCGTCGGGTAGAAGAACCGCTGCAGTCCCGGGTAGCCGGCCGCCGTCTCGGCGACCACGATCAGGAACCAGGCGAAGCCCAGCACCGCCAGCGACAGCGTCAGGTTGTCGCGGCTGCGGGTCAACGCCTGACGGCGGCTGGCGCGCCAGAAGGCCAGGTTGCGGCGCTGCCGCCACAGTGCAGCCACCGTCGCGACCGCCGCGAACGCGAGCGTCGGCAGCGACTGCAGCCGGTAGGCACGCAGCAGCAGCGCCCGCAGCCAGTGCTGCCCGAGCTGGCCGTTGAACGAATGCGCGTTGGTCGCCGCCATCAGCGGGTGCCCGGTGCTGAGTCCCGGCGGCAGGAACCATGCGGCCGGCTGCGCGATCAGGCAGATGACCACCCACACGCGCATACGCGGGTGCGTGAACCACAGCCAGACGCCGTAGGCGAACAGGAACACCCACGCCTCCGGCCGCATCAGCCCCAGGGCAGCGACGAGCGTGTAAGCCAGCAGGTGCCGGCGCCTGAGGATCGCGTCGATCGCCCACAGCCAGGCGGCGATCATGCCGGGCTCGACCGTTTCCCGGAAGAAGTTGTGTACCCAGTTGGCGTCGATGTTCGGCGCCGTCATGATCAGCCCGGCGCAGCCGACGACGCCGGCGACCCACCCCCACCGGCGCGGCAGCCCGGCGCGATCGGTCAGCTCGAACGACAGCCTGAAGACCCCCGCCAGGCCGAGGATCCCGCCCGCACGGGCGGTGATCGCCCAGAGCGTCGGCGCCGCCTGACCGAACAGCCCGTAGAAGGTGGTGAACGCGACCGGCAGCGGCTTCCACGAGGGACCGCCCCGGATCAGGAAGCCTCCCATCTGCGGATGGCTGGCCGACCAGCCCCAGTTGATCCACGACTGCACATCGAAGCCCGGGACCGGGGTCCAGATCGCGCAGCTCAGCGCTCCCAGCACCACCGACAGGACCGAGCAGAAGGCGAGCGGGTGCTGGCGCGCCCAGTCCTCGATCGGGCCTAACCTGGCCCCGTGGGGGCGCGCCTCTAGCTGGTGCCCGTCCGTCAGCGGGTCGAGAACCGACATCTGAGCAGCGTCGCAATCACCCGCAGGCCGTCATAGGCCGTCAGCTTCTTGCCCTCGTCGCTGGCCCGCGCGCGGTAGTGAACCGGGACCTCGAAGATCCGTTCGCGGCGCTGCACCAGCCGCGCGGCGATCTCGGGCTCGATCGCGAACCCGGGCGACTGCAGCGGCAGGCTCCTGAACAGCTCGGTCCGGATCATCTTCTGACAGGTCATGATGTCGCGCAGGTAGACGTTGAACAGGACGTTGCAGACGAACGTCACTCCGCGGTTGCCGAGCACGAACAGGTACGAGTGGCTGGTGTACCCGTCGAACGCGCGCACGCCGAAACAGGCGTTCGCCCGGCCCTCGGCCAGCGGCGGCAGCAGCAGCGCCAGATCGGCGGCGTCGTACTCGAGGTCGGCGTCGAAGATCGCCGAGAACTCGCCCTGGGCATGCTCGAGGGCGGTCCGGACCGCGGCGCCCTTGCCCTGGTTGTGCTCGTGCTCGAACCGTCGCACGCGGCCGTCCCAGTTGCCCGAGCGGAGGATCTCACGCGTGCCGTCGGTCGAGCCGTCGTCGACGATCAACAGCTCGAAATCGGTCGGCAGCTCGGTCGCGAGAACTTCCGCGATCGCCTGCTCGACACGCTCGCGTTCGTTGTAGACCGGCATCAGGATCGAAAGCATCGACGGACCTGTTTACTGCCCGCTACTAAACCAGGGCTACCGCGCCCGTTTATGCGGTGTTACGAATGTGTGGGTGCGACAGGGGCGCGGGGCGCCGATCAGCCGACCTTGAGCAGGTCGACGACGAACACGAGAGTCGCGTTCCTGGGAATCGTGGGCGGCTGTCCCCGGGTCCCGTACGCGAGGCTCGGCGGGATCACCAGCTCGCGGCGACCGCCCACCCGCATCCCGACGAGACCCTGATCCCAGCCCTTGATGACGGCGCCGGCGCCGAGCTGGAAGGGACCGAAGCCGTGACCGGGCGTGTCCTTCCAGGACGAGTCGAAGATATGGCCGTTGGAGTAGAGCTTGCCGACATAGTTGACGGTCACCTGGCTGCCCTTCCTGGCGGTGGCGCCGGTGCCGGTGATCAGGTCCTTGGTGACGAGCCTGCTCGGCGGCGGGCCGCTCGGAATGTTGACCGTCGGCTCCCGGGACAGCGGTCCGCTGCTCGGCGTCGGGGTCGCGGTCGAGGTCGGCGTGGTCGCCGTCGACGTCGGTGTCGCCGGCGTGGTCGCCGTCTCGACGGTCAGTCCCCCGCCCGGGGCCTGCACGACGCCGGGGGCCTGGGAGCTTCCGCAGGCTGAGACGCCGAGCGCGATCGCCGCGGCTCCGAGGAGCGAGATGCCGGTCTTTAAGTTCATGGCGACGGAGGAGAGTAGCGACCTGCGCTCGATCACGCGCCGTCGTCAGCCCGCGATGCGCTCGAGAACCGCCGCGTCGACGTCGTAGTTGGCGTACACAGCGCCGACATCGTCCGATTCCTCGAGAGCGTCTATGAGTTTCATAAGTTTGGTCGCGTCACCCTCGTCGACCGGCACGCGAGACTTCGGCCGCTGCGTCACGTCGGCGCTCTCGATCTCGACTCCCGACTGCGCGAGCGCATCCCGGACCGTGCTCAGGTCGCTGGGCTCGGTGACGATCTCGTAGACGTCCTCGTCCTCGGCGATGTCAAGCGCGCCCGCATCGATCGCGCCGATCAGGTCGTCTTCCCCGTACCGGCCGGCATCGACGACGATCACGCCCTGCTTGTCGAACAGGTACGCGACCGATCCCGGCTCGCCGAGGTTGCCTCCGTGCTTTCCGACCAGGTGGCGGACGTCGGCGGCGGTTCGGTTGCGATTGTCGGTCAGCGCCTCGATCAGCATCGCGACCCCGCCGGGGCCGTAGCCCTCGTACAGCACGGTCTCGAAGCTGTCGGCGTCGCTCCCTGAGCCGGTGCCCTTCTGGATCGCCCGCTCGATGTTGTCCTTCGGCATCGAGGCGTCGCGCGCTTTCTGGATCGCCAGCGCCAGCGCCGAGTTGCCGGTCGGATCGCCGCCACCCTCCTTCGCGGCGACCGTGATCGCCCGGGCGAGCTTCGTGAAGTGCTGTCCGCGGCGGGCGTCGACGACCGCCTTCTTGTGCTTGATCGAGGCCCATTTGGAGTGCCCTGACATGCAGATCAGTGTAAGGGCTCACGACTAACGATTGGCGGCGCTGACGGGTAGCCGATCGGGCACCGGCGACCACAACTTCCCTTGGTTGCACCCCGGATCCGAGCGCTCGCCAGGGCCGAAAGGGGGCTCTGCTGACCTTTCCGTGGGTTGCGTCATGCCTCGTGGCCGCCGGGCGGTGGAGCGTGGTTGGGCCGGGAAGGCGGGAGGGATTCGCCGTTCTGGCCGGGCGCCGCGCGATCGGTGGCGATACGACCGCCCGTCTCCCGGGCGCAGCCGAAGGCTGCGAAGCGGCCGGTCACCCTCGGCGACAAACTTCGATCGCGAGCGGATGCTCGCGCTCCCTTCGATGCCCCGGCAACCTCAGCCTCCGGTGGTTGACCGACCGCCCAGCAACCCAGGCGGCCGGAGCGACCACAACGTTACAAACGAGCGCCCCGGGGAAGGGGCCAGTGCAGAAAGGAGCGCTGGAGGTCTCAAACTGCACTAACCCCCACTCGCCCGCGCACGTTTGCGACGTTGTGGTCGCTCGCCGCCCCGAACCAGACCCAGCCAGAGCGGGGAGGCGGTGGTGCTCGGCTACACCGTGGACCGGGCGATCGGGGGTGTGGGCCGCGGCCGCCCGCACCCGGTCACCGGCTGAACCCTGACACGCGCCTACCGCAAGTGCCGTACGATCGAACCCGCGTGACCACCGTGAACCCCGGCATCTTCAAGGCCTACGACGTTCGCGGGATTTACGGCCAGGACCTCGACGCGGGCGGCGCCGAGCTGATCGGACGAGCCTTCGCGCAGGTGATTGGGAGGATGGAGGGCAAGCCGACCGCGGAGCTGCGGCTGGGACTCGGCCGCGACATGCGACTGGCCGCGCCCGAGATGGCGGCCGCGTATGCGGCCGGCATGGCTGCCGAGGGAGCGCACGTGTTCGACGCGGGGATGGTGGGCACCGAGATGCTCTACCACCTGGTCGGCTCGCGCGACCTCGACGGCGGCGTCATGTGCACCGCCTCGCACAACCCGAAGGCGTACACCGGAGCGAAGCTGGTGCGGCGCGGCGCGCTGGCGCTGTCGGGCGACGAAGGGATCGGAGACGTCAAACAGCTCGTCGCCGAATCCCTGAACGGCAACCGGCCGGCCGACCCCGCCGACGGCGGCGGCACCGTCGAGCAGGTCTCGATCTACGACGACTTCCACGAGGAGGTCAGCAAATTCATCGACCCGGCCGCGATCAGGCCGCTGAAGGTCGTCGTCGACGGTGGCAACGGCATGGCCGGCCCGATGGTCGGGCCGCTGCTCGAGCGCCTCGGGCTCGAGCTGAGCGAGGCCTACTGGCAGCCGAACGGAGAGTTTCCCGACCATGAGCCGAACCCGCTGCTGGCCGAAAACCGCGAGTTCATCATGGCCGAGGTGGTGCGCCAGGAAGCCGACCTCGGGATCGCCTGGGACGGCGACGCCGACCGCTGTTTCTTCATCGACGACACCGGGCGGTTCGTCGACGGCGACTTCCTGACAGCGGTGCTCGCGGAGTCCCTGTTGCGCAAAAACCCGGGCGCCACGATCCTCTACGACGTCCGCGCCAGCCGCGCGGTCGCCGACGTGGTCCACGCCGGCGGCGGCCGGGCGCTGATGAACCGCGTCGGCCACGCGTTCTTCAAGAAGCGGATGCGCGAGGAGGACGCGATCTTCGGCGGCGAGGTCTCCGGGCACTACTACTTCCGCGACTTCCACTGCGCCGACTCGGGCACGATCCCGGCGCTCTTGATCCTCGAGGAGCTGTCGAGCAGCGGCAAGCGGATGTCCG
>Ga0123356_10006123_pt1 | contig 12204 bp, 12 predicted proteins | sample TergutEmb28metaG_2_FD_92546 | JGI IMG/M metagenome (GOLD analysis project Ga0123356, IMG submission 92546) | Embiratermes neotenicus P3 segment gut microbial communities from Petit-Saut dam, French Guiana - Emb289 P3 | ecosystem: Host-associated > Arthropoda: Insects > Digestive system > Gut ... | reverse complement strand
TTCACCCCATTCTTTTTTGCCTTCTCACTAAAACACTTCACTACCCTCAACATATTTGAACTATCATCACTACATCCACAATAATCATTTTAACATTTGAAATAGAGCGATATTGTTACACAGCGGGTTTACGTTCCCCATAGCACCTAAACACATACTACTAACGCAGACAGCGAGACGAAATAATAGAATCTTTTACCACAAAAACCCAGCATTAATGTAAAGTTAATGCGGCAAATCAGAGTTAATAAGAGAACTGAATTTATGGAGCTAAATACATAGTAAAATAAGGAGCGCTGGGAATGCCAAGAGTGACGAAATTTGAGATTTTACACAAAAAAGAACAGCCCACAGTATCTATTCGAACTAAATCAAGTGTGCAGAATTTGCCTGCACTAATTGGCGAAAGTTATGGAAAAATAAGCGCCTATCTAAAAGAGATAGACAAATATCCATCAGATATCCCCTATGTGGGTTATTTCAATATGGACATGCAAAGTCTTGAGGTAGAAATAGGGTTCCCAGTTTTCAACACACTACAGGGAAAGGGTGACATCAAAGCAGGAGCTATATCCGCAAGTAAGGTTGTTTTTTGCATATACCGCGGTGCGTATAGCGAAATTGAATCAACATATGCTGAAATGGCGAAATGGATAACAGATAAGGGTTTCAAACCCACAGGTATAGCGTACGAGCAGTACTATAACAGTCCCATGGATTTTCCTGAAAGTGAATTGCTGACAATGCTCAGCATGCCAATAGAATAAAAATACAAAGGAAGATGAATTGGATGAAAGTATCACCTTATTTGTCATTTAATGGAAATTGTGAAGAAGCAATCAAATTCTATGAAAAAGCGTTCAATACAAAGGCAACATATTGCCAATATAAAGACACGCCGCCAACAGAAAAATATCAACCGCCGCCGGGAACAGAAAACTTTGTTATGCATGGCAGTCTTAATGTTGGCAATGGCACCATAATGTTTGCTGATTCAACACCAGATCGCAGAATGAATTTTGGAAATGCCATTACAATTTGTGTAGAACTTGCCAACATTGAGAGTATTAAGGAAACCTTTGAAGCACTAAAACAGGGCGGACAAGTATCGATGGATCCTCAAGAAACCTTTTGGTCTAAGTGCTTCTGCTCTTTAGAGGATAAGTTTGGCGTGAATTGGATGATTACACTTGTGATGGGGTAAAAGTATAACCTCAAAAGTTTATGAGTTTGAGGCAATCATCCAAAAAGTTCCAAATATTGATGGTGCATATATCGAAATACCATTTGACGTACGAGTAGAGTTTGGCAAAGGACGAGTTCCAGTTCAAGCCACCTTCGATGGAGAACCATATGAGGGCAGCATAGTTCGAATGGGGACCCCGGGTCACATAATTGGCATTCGTAGAGATATCCGCATAAAGATTAACAAACAACCAGGAGACAGCATAAAAGTCACCATCCAGAGGCGTGAATAGTATGCCACAGTTACAGACAATCGGATTTGGGACAAAAATTTCAGGCTTTTTTAGTCAGAGTTTTTTCATCCTCAGGCGTCAATGTGACGTCTTTTGTGTAGATTTCTGCATTGTGCGCGTTTAAAAAGTTCAAAACCTTCTCCAAATTTTTCTCTTTGATGATTATGACACCGTGTACAAGGTTTATGTGAGGTATATCTTTAGTAGGCCGTGTTTGGGGGGTGATTTTTTGGTGGCTGCGGGTCTTGTCCGTAGAATTTTTGAACAAATCGGTTGAGGTTGGGTTGGCTGTTTTATCGCTTTGCTGTTTTTGTAGACTTGAGAGCGCACTAGTTTGGCTAACATATCATCTTTGACTTACATGTTCACACCAACCGTGACGCGTATTTAATACACGCAGGTTATAAGGCTCCCCGCAATCGTTTAAAGGAGAAGCAACAGGTGTTAGGTTTTCCAGTGTTTTAGAGCAAAGGCGAGTTCACGGCGATTTTTAGCGTAATCAGCTAATGAGCGCAACTCTAAGGTGGCTTCGACTGCTTGACGCATAGCTTTTGCACCTGCTGTGGTGCCTTCGGGGTGCCCATGTATGCCTCCGCCTGCCTGCAGTATTGCATCGTTACCAAATGTTTCCATCAGTTTTGGTATGAGCCGGGGATGTAGTCCGCCGCTGGCAACAGGCAGTATGGGTTTGAGCCCGGTGGTTTTGTTTGTGCAGGCTTCGATGTTTTCGAGCACTTCAGCTTTGGTTTCGGGCATTTTGCCGACGATTGTGCCGATGGGGAGTTGGTCAACACCTATGATGCGTGCGATGGTTGTGAGGGGTTTCATGGCGATGCCGTGGGTTGGGTTTTTGGTGAAGGCGGCGTGTCCAGCGCGGTGGGCGTGGATGGCGAGTTTGAATTTTTGGCTGCGTATGGTTTGGAGTGCTGACCAGCCGCAGGTGAGGATATCGATCATGAGATATTCGCCGCCTTGGGCTTCAACGGTTTTGGCGCGTTTGAGCATGGTTTTGGTGTCGGCGGTGATGTTTATCAAGTAGGCTTTGCGTTCGCCTGTTTGGGATTGGGCTTTGTCGCGTGCTTCTAGGGTTTTTGTGAGGCGGTCGGGAAAGGGGTTGAATTTTTGGCTGCTGAGATTTTCGTCGTCTTTGACTATATCACATCCGCCTATCCATGCTTCGTAGGCTGTTTTGGCATGGTCGGTTGTGTTTAAGCCGAGTTTAGGTTTGATGGTTGCTCCGATTAGGGGGCGCTTTTGGATTTTGAGGAGTTTGCGGATGCCATCGATTCCAAATTGTGGGCCCTCAAAGCTTGTGATGAGGGTTTTGGGAAATTCGATGTCAAGTAGACGAAGGGTTTTTAGGGTTTTTAGGCTAAATATGTTGCCTGCAATGCTGCTTAGGATGTTGGGCATGTTGTTGTTTTCAAAGAGTTCGGAGGGGTAGGCGATTTTTATGGTGTTGTTTTTGATACTGTAAACATGTGCGGCTAGTTTTTTGATGGCGGGTTTTTCGGGGGTGCGTTCGGTCCAGGTGCCGATGCTGCTTTCTGCGGCGACTCCGCCGGCGGCTTCTTCGAGGCTTATGCCGTCAGGTTCCACATAAAAGGTGCAGATTAGATCGGATGCTTTGGGTTTGTAGGTTAATTCGACAAAGTCAAGGTACTTCAATGATTGTTCCTCGGCTAAGTTAGCCTTGTAATCCTTAAAATCTTTAACTATCCAACTCACCTGTGTTAGGCAGATGTTAGATATCTTTGAGCCGCAAACAACCAACCCCCAAACAAATATCCAGCAAATCGCCTACCAAATAAAAACAAAATGCACCCTAAGGGCTACGAAAAATTAAGCTGACGGTTAGGGTAGAGGGGGATTATCCAGAATTATCTAGCAACGGCGTGCAATCTTGGCGGTCTAACGTGGGAGTTCTGAGTTGATACCGGCATATTTTTTGGAGTATATGATGTTTGATCAGCTTTCGAATTTATCGCAAAAACACGCCCTTGACAGATTCCACATCAGACCACGCAAAAACAGATATCCTACAAATCACATCTGTAAATTTTACGTTTATTTATGATGTAGGTGAAAAAATCACGGAATAACGCCATAAGTCAGCTAAAAATACAAGAAAATCTGCACTCTCGCTTAAAACTAAGCGTGGTTGCGCAGTCTGACATGTTAACAACCAATCGTTAACCTACGATCAAAAAGCCGTGAACTCAGCAACAGCCAGATACACCACAAATACACAAGTGCCTTCCAACAAAAATCATAAATGACGCGGCCACAGGTAACAAAGAACAAACGTTACCTAAAACCTCCGACCGCATAAACCCCAATAATTTTGCGCCGTAGCCAAAAAATCCGTTGCTATCAGTTTTGTTAACATCAAACGGGCAAATGTTCGGGTTCGGTGTCAAACAAAATCTCAGACGCCCAAGGCTTTGCGACCCCGCAGACTCGTTTTACTCTCCACTAAACGGTCTCTACCCCAACCCATCACGCCACAGACACACACCATGTTGCACCCAAATAATTGAACAACATAAACTTAACTAAACAAGTAACCTAACCCCAAAAACACTTAAACAATACACATAGCAACACATAATTATCGTATTAAAACAGAAAAAAGAGGAACTATACACTACAAAAACGTGACAAACACGCAATTAAACAAATAAAATCAATATGTAGAGTGATTTCGACGATATTGCCGGGGTCTAAGCGCCCCACCAATTAGGCCACCAATTGCTGAGACTATACCCGCAAGGATTGCAAGCAAAATGCCCATTAACCCAACTGCTAACCCAGCTAAACCACCAGTTAATGCTCCCAGAGGACCAGTTGCAAGTCCACCGATAATTGCTAAACCAAACATTGCCAAAATGCCCAAAATTACCCCGCCAAATATGCCTGCTAGAAAACCAGCAATTGCACCACGCCCAGCACCTTGAGCAATCAAACCTGCAACAAGCCCCCCTACAAAAGCACCTATTAGAGTACCTAACCCAGGAAGCAAAAAACCTAAAATAGCTGTTAGTAAAAATCCCGCAAATGCACCTAACCATATGCTAGCCAAAAGTATTCACCTCAAAAAACACAGAGTAAAGATACAATTTAGGTTTTGTTGGTGTAGCGCCACAACTACACAAATTTATCTTCGGCTCAAAAGGCCCCCGATAAAGCCCCCGATAACCGAAACCACTGCAACAACCACAGCAACTATTAAACCCAAAGCCGCTCCAGCTATACCGCTGACCAAAGCACCAAGAAAACCCCAATCAGGCTGAGAATTAAGAGCAAAACCGATTAAGGCAAAAATTACCAAAATAACAGCACTAGCGACTCCGGATAGAAAACCTGCAATCGCACCCCCAATGGCGCTTCGAGCGATTAACCCCGCCACAATACCACCTAAGAAACCACCTATAATAGACCCCGCCCCAGGGAAAATTATACCCATAACAACAGTTATCAAAAACCCGATAAATGCACCAAGCCCAATGCTACCCAAATTTCCACTTCCAATTAACCGATGTTTAAACAAAAAGAAAATAAAAAGATTGTTATCTCAAACGCGAACTATTAACACGGGACCAAGCAACAACCAAAACCACATCTTTGCTCGCCGTCACATTCTTTAGGGCGCTTATTGCGGTCTGTCTGATAAGATTTAAAGTCAGAATCGTAGAAACCGCAAATATCGTTTGCAGTACACCCATATCACTACCAAGCAGAGAATAATTATTGTCCAAGGAAAAATTTGGTAGGGCACTTGGGTGTTTTTAGCGCGAGTTTTTGAGGTTGATACGGTAATCTTAAAAGGAGAGAAAACCAACCATCCAGTGTAAAAGGGGAAATCAGGCAGAAAGATTTGCATGGTTGGTTTGGGTAAGACACTTCTAAAAAAGATTTTTAGCCTTGCGCTGATTTTTAATGCACTTATCAGCATAGCCACTGTTGCAGGCATCATTGTGGGTTATTATCGAGCTTATCCCCACTGGCAACCCTATGCACCATTTCTGCTTAGTGGCAGTTTGTTTTGGTTTGCGCTAGTTGCGGCGGCAATCAATATTTTCCACAGTGCAGCCATCGGTCGGGTTCTTCACATCAGTCGATTTCTTTTTCATCACTACGTTTATGGTATTTTTGTGATAGTCATAACGTCGGTTTATGTTGTGTTTTTTACACCCGTTTCGCTTCTGGGAATTTTTTTTGTGGAGAATAGTTCGGTAGCGGTGAATGTGGGACGAGCGTTTCTGTTGGGAGGTATGGTGTTGTTGTTGGATGATTTACCCGATGTTTCAAGGTACATAGAGACCAGTTTGAATTGGTTAAAAATCAAGGCCTGCCGAATAAAAATGGCTCTGCATGTGTCTCAGTTTATAACGGGGGTTTTTGCGATTTACTGTAGTCTTGCCATTTTGCTCTCAACAGTTCAAGATAGTGCGCGGGCATTGCCGAACTCTTTTGTCATTGTCAGTCTTTTTATAACAGGTATAACATCGTTTGTTTTGGTAAAACGTCGAGCATGGCTCAATCTCACACCGCCTAAGTCCCGATCGGCTAAGCTTTTTGTTTAGTGATCTCTTTTGCAATAGTTTCGAGTTGGTCTTGTGAGAATCGTTTGGTGTTGCCTTTTGAGGAGATATAGTTTGGGAGCTGTTGTAACCTAAGAACGGGCACAGCAGGATTGTTGAGGTGCACTGATGCGTGATGGTTGGTTAAAACCACAAGGCCCTCTACCCAAATACCCATGGAACGCAATGTTGGGGAGCGTTCAATTATGTGTTGTATTTTTTGAGCGTTTCGTTTGACTTGACGGCTTGGGCTTGAATTAAAGTTACGGTTGCCTCTGCGTTGCCACTCATCCCCGCTACAGGTTATATGACCGCTCCAGTTTTTGGTTTCCAGTACAAATATACCGCCAGGCGCCAAAACCACGTGGTCTATGTCGCCTCCGCCTTCACGTAAATACAGGTCGTTTATGAGAAAGTAGTCGTTATTTAGGGTGTTGCTGAGATGTTGAGCAACCTGTTTTTCGCCTGTCCAGCCGCCGCTAAAGATGCGGTATTTACGTAGATAATAATAGAAAGCAACTGCTGGGACAATCAGAAAACCCAGCCCGATCCAGTTTAGCAGGTCCCAGTTAAGGGTGGAAATAGCTCGATATAGAACCATAAAAAGGACAGCCCCAAAAATTAGAACACATAGAGCGGCTTTGGCTAGGTTTTTGTGGGTTTGATTCCTTAGGTAGTTGCTTGACGCTTTAATTTTGCGCATGCTCAAAGTGAGTGCTAGAGCTATATTACTGTATGGTGATAGGGTGTTGTTTTTGTGTGATGTCTGTGGCGTTTATGGTGGGGTTGTGGTAGCGTTTGAATGCGGCGGTTTTTTTGCCGTATTGGATTGATTGTGTGGGGCACCACTGGATGCAGGCCATACAGCGTTCACATTTGTGGTTCCATAGGGGTTTGTGATTATCCAGGGTTATGTTGTTTACTGGGCAGATGTTGCGGCATAGGTTGCAATTGTTGCAGGTGTTAGCTGCGGTGAATTTTTTGTCAAATCGCTCAATATTTCGGTACAAAGTCAGTTTATTTATGATTTTTCCAAGCAGTTTTACTTTTCGCTTAATGGGCCAAACCTCTTGTTTGGCGATAGCTTCAGCGGCAACATTCACCTCACCTATGGCAATATCTATCAACTTTTGGGCTTTATCTATGGGAAGGGCATCATATAGCGCAATATAGTTACCGGGCATCTTGACACCCTCACCGTAGGATAGCTGGCCCCCATTTTGTTGGAGAACATCGTTGAGCATACCCAAGCTATCAGCTACGTCTCCGCCAAAATGGGCGAGGGCAAAACAGTAGGTTTTGGGCTGTATTTGGAGGGTTTGAACAAACCGTTTAACTATTCGGGGTAGACCAAGATAGTATACAGGAAATACGAATCCTATGGAGTGGTTTTGGCCGCCAATGGGTTGGCTTGGGGGTTGGGTAGTCATGGATTGAAGGGTTGTGTTGTTGAGCTTAGATGCTAGTTGATGGGCAATTTGCAACGAGTTGCCGGTTGAAGTAAAGTAGTATATTGTGTATTGCAAGTTAGTTCCCTGGGTTAGGGGTTGGGGGTTTTCTGTATTTAAGGGTTGGGTTGCTGTTTTTAGGGGTGTGATTTGTGGGGGGTTGTCGGATATAGGCGTAGGCTTCTAGGGCGGCTGTGATGCCTTGGCCTACAGCAGTGCCGACTTGTTTGATGGGGTGGTTAGTTATGTCACCTGCGGCAAATACTCCGGGCAGGTTGGTTTGTTGGCGTATGTTGATTTTTATATACCCATAGGTGTCGACTGCGACTCCGCTGGCCATTGCAAGTTGGCTGTTGGGCGTTTCGCCGACTTGGATAAACACTGCATCGGTTTCTATTTCGTTTGTTTGTTTGGTTTTATTGTTCTTTAAGGTGACTGCGCGGACTTTTTTATCACCTTTGATTTCTTGAATTTCAGTATTCCAAAATGTTTTGATATTAGCTCTACTTGTGAGGTCAGCTACAAGGGATTGTTCTGCGCGAAACACCTCGCGTCGGTGAACAACATTAACTTGGGCAGCTAAGCCTGAGAGGTACAATGCAGTGATACAAGCAGAGTTTCCACCTCCGACCACCAAAACTTGTTTACCTCTAAAGAAGGGTCCATCACAAACTCCACAGTAGCTCACACCTCGCCCTCGAAACATGTGCTCACCCTTTGCACCGAGTTCTTTGTAGTGTGAACCCGTGGAGATTATGATAGTTTGGGCACCGTATGTGGTTGTGGGAGTGATTACAGTTTTAGTTTCACCTTGAAGATTAAGATCGGTTACCGCTTCAATTTCATGAATGGTAACACCGAAATTACGTGCATGATCAACCAGTTTTTGTGCTAACTCAGTCCCGCTGATTTCTAAAAACCCAGGATAATTAACAACCGTGGGAGCAGTGGCTATGGTTCCGCCGGCAAATTTCTCATCTAAAATCAAGGTTCTAAGACCGCTTCTAACAGTATAGATACCAGCAGATAATCCCGCTGAACCCGCACCTATGATTATAACATCCCAAGTTTCCATAGTAAACATCTTGGGCAAATAGTAAATTAAGACGTTTAAGAATTACCTGATTTAATAACAACATGTTTAGCAGTATTAAATTTTATTTACAAAATTTTAACTGTTTCACAAGTGTTTTCAAACATTTAACTCGTTTTTAAGAGTGTTTAATGGTGCACTACATCGACTGTTTATTTGCTAAACTCACAGAAAATCACACCCAACACCCACAACACATAACCATAACCAAAAATTAGGGTTCTTCGCCAAAATAGGCGGATAGAAACATTAGTTGTTGAGACAGGGTTGTTATTTTCGAAAGAAAGAATGATTTTCGAAGAAAGAGGCAATATTGTTTTAGACGGGACGAGAAATCGTTACGGTCACCCACATAAAACAGCGAAAGACAAATTAGCACACACTCACATAAATTTTTTAACGCAACAAATTAACTGCGTTTGTGATATATGGTTTTCAAAATTGCGTACACTTGCCATAAATATGGCTACACAATAATTTAATGCAAAAGTACAGGCGACTACGTGATGATTGACCAGTTTGTTGTGCAACCCTCCATTGGCTTTGTTGGTATACTAGTTATGGGTGCAGCTATAGCAACCGTTGGTGTTGCGTTGGTATTGGTTGCGGCATCAAACAAACTGTTTATGTTAGCATATATTGCAAGCAGATTCAATGCGCTTTTCTCAGTATCTAAACATACTGGCCACAAATATGCTTGGTTAATTCTTGGGGGGACATTAATAATATTGGGCAGTCTTTTAGTGTGTGGTGGGGTAGCTGTGTCGTCATCTTCAGTTGTGAGTGTTGGTGAGGGGTACATAAGTGTCGAATCCAAAACTTTTACTGTTGGAGGCCTTTTTGGTATCAGCGATATTAAGGTAGTCACTTCTGAGGACATTGTTGGGGCATTTGTTGGTCAGATAGGATCAGGCGAGTTTAGATTACAGAAGCAATTTGGGCTAGATTCTGGCGATACCAACATGGGCGTATTTACTTTGGGAAATGGCGCTACAGCATATATAGCATCAACCAACTCCACTAACCTTGTGGTAGAGTTGAAAAATGGTGAATACCTCATCGTAGGAACAACAAAAACCCGAACAATCGCAGACAGTTTTGCACAAAACGTTTATCCACTACAAATTCGAATGCCCACTTAGTGCGTCTCATCTTATCAACCCCATAATTTTAAGCATAGAGACATATGCACAGTTAAGGTGTAGAAACATAACCGGACAATAGTTTCCAACTCTTGATTTTCACATGCGTTTTTTATTTGTCACATGCATGTTTGAGAAAACTTGTCTCTGTTCACCTTCATGTGTGATGCTACATGCGAATGGTTCAAACAACTCGACTAAAGCCAAACATAAACTGATAGAAGAATATGCAAAAAACAACTCTAAAACAATCAAAGAAGTGCCAGAGAAGCAAATAAAAGCACTGTGGAAGGGCGTGTTAACTCTGCGGACCCGCTCTTTACCCAACCCCCAAACGTAGAGCGAACTGGAAAACAAGAAAACATTTCCAAAGAACACAACCGACACCACTACAGTGAAAATGTATGATTTTGTTGACGCAAGCGCATGATATGCCTAGACGTTGAAATGGACACAATCACCAAAAAGCACGAAAATTTCTAAGACAGCAACTGGAATCTATGAAACCGATATAACCGATTATGCACTTGATGAAACTTCTCTTTTACAGACTAAAAAAGAACTGCCATATGCAACATCATCTATTGATAAAGTGCAAAAAAGTAAAAGCGTACGGGGTGAGCGAAAACATATTGTATGTGTTTAGGTGCTTTGGGAAACGTAAACACCTTGTAACAAATATCGTCACATTGTCCATAAATCCCGGTGTAGGCTAAACACATACAATTTATGTGACTTGTGTAAACTGGCTATAAGGCAACTATTATAACATATGCGCCCCCAAATATTGGATATACATATGGATATCCTGTGAAAGTGATACTAACTCTGAGTAAGGAGGTTCTATGTGAAATTCGGAAAAGAAAACGAAAAACTGGAGTTCAAGCGTTCTACCGCAGAACTTAATGAGGGCATAATTTCAATAGTTGCAATGCTCAATAAGCACAGTTATGGCGAATTATATTTTGGCATCCGAAACGATGGAACCCCTGTGGGTATGGATATTTCTGAAAAGACCCTTCGTGATGTTAGTCAGGCAATCGCCAACCACATAGAACCACAAATATACCCCGAAATAAAGCAAGTTTTCATTGAAGAAAAAGCCTGCATCCACATAGAGTTTACAGGTGAAGAAACGCCTTATTACTCCTTTGGACGAGCATATATCCGCATTGCAGACGAGGATAGAGTATTATCTCCCGCTGAATTGGAGAGTTACATTCTCAAAAAGAATACAGGTCGCAAAACTTGGGACAGCGATTTATCCGAAAAAACAATAGATGACATAGATGAGGATACTCTAAAGAAATATCTTGAACGTGCGAACCGTGCCAAACGTATTGATTTTGCTTACACGACCAAAGAGGATACTCTTCGCAGGCTTAATCTGATTGAGGGTAACAAACTGAAAAACGCTGCTTATGTCTTATTTGGTAGATCGCCTATGCTTGAGGTGCAAATGGCGATTTTTGCTGGAACTGAACGGCTCACATTTAATGACATTAAAAGAGAAAGCGGCAATGTTATCGCTCTGGTTGAAGCTACAGAAAAATACATCCGCAACAATATCCGCTGGAGAGTAGTGCTTGATGGTTCAGTACAGCGCAAGGAAATCCCTGAAATACCCATAGATGCTATACGTGAGGCTTTGGTTAATTCCTTTTGCCACAGACTTTATACTTCGTCACAAAATAACGAGATTACGATTTACAGCGATCGTATCGAGATATATAATCCAGGTACATTTCCAGATGGGTTAACTCCACAGGATTTTATTAAGGGTTATGAGCGGTCTATTAAGCGAAATCCTCTTCTGGCGCAGTTAATGTATTACTCAAAAGATGTTGAGAGTTTTGGTACAGGTTTAAAACGCATTACTGTTGCTTGTAAAAATGTGGGTGTGGGTGTGGAGTTTGAGTTGTTGAAAAAAGGTTTTGCTGTTGTGTTCCGTCGTCCTAACGAACAGATTATTACGACAAAAATAATGCCTAATGGCGTAAGAAATGGCGTAAGAAATGGCGTAAGAAATGAATTGGAGTTGGCTGTTCTTTCAACGATAGCTGAGAATCCTGCGGTGACTGCAAAACAGTTAACAGTGCTTCTCTCTAAGTCTAATAGAACGATACAGCGGTATCTAGATAGTCTACAAAAAAAGAATGTTATACGGCGTGTTGGCTCAACAAAGAGCGGTTATTGGGAAATAGTAAGTAACAATGATGATGAGGTTAATTGAAGTATATAGTAGTACACTGTAACATCTAAAACCACATATTTTTATGCTTGTGGTGACACCTGTTAACATGTGACGCCTCATGGGCAAACATGCAAACATTCTACTAAGGAAGTGTCTAATAATAACTTGGACAAAATAAGTTACGATTTTTTACAAATAGTATAGTTCCACTCACCATGAAAATCATCCTCATCCACAACTATAGAATCAAACTCTTCATCACTAAC
>Ga0123356_10006122_pt1 | contig 12204 bp, 10 predicted proteins | sample TergutEmb28metaG_2_FD_92546 | JGI IMG/M metagenome (GOLD analysis project Ga0123356, IMG submission 92546) | Embiratermes neotenicus P3 segment gut microbial communities from Petit-Saut dam, French Guiana - Emb289 P3 | ecosystem: Host-associated > Arthropoda: Insects > Digestive system > Gut ... | reverse complement strand
GACATCACTACTTATAATGACAAGGTGATTGACGGCTACGTGCTTGAAAGCGACACCGCCCCAATTACTATTGGAACTGGCGAGAACGTGATTGAAGTATTCTACGTTAAGCGCACAGACCTCAATCTCCGCATCGAGTATTACTACGATGGTGTAATCGACGAGGATAAGACCGAGATTATTGAAAATCGTGTATACAGGATGCCGATCAATTGCTTGTCTACTGAACTTAAGCCTGAAATTGGGTTCCGACTCAGCCATTACTCTTGCGAAGATTTAGAAATCGGTGTCGATGACGAAGAAAATGTCATAAAAGTTTATTATATCGGTGTTGATGCGGAGGAAATTCCGTTCGAGACCGAAATCCGCCGCTTCCTCGATGGCAACTACGTATCAAGTGATCCAACCGGGCCATTTGTATCATGGGTTGAAACCGTCATTGAGAATGCTGGTTCTACTGGTAAACCAACCTGGAACGCTGCAGAAGAAAAGTGGGATTACTCTCGACCTATCACTCGCATCGTTAGCTATTACTACGTATCTAATTACCCAGCTCCATTCGTGCCATTCATCTATAACCCAGTAGAAGATGAGCCGGAGGTGTTGGCGGAAGAAACGCCGGTTCGCGAGAACCGTCGGGCGACGGTGGTTGATGAGCCGGAAGTGCTTGGTGAGAGCGGCAACGCTTGGTCACTAGTGAATTTACTCCTAACCATTCTGACCGGTTTAATTAGCATCGTGCTTCTAATCTGCTTCTTCGGCAAACGAGACGAAGAGGAAGAGACTAAGAGCGAAAAAGTTCAGACCGAGATTAAGAAGAAGGGCGCCCTGAGGCTCGGGAGCATCATTCCGTTCGCGGCAGCGTTGATAATCTTCATTCTAGTCGAAGACATGACTCAGCCGATGACCTGGGTGAACAAGTGGACCATCATCATGCTTCTAATCGCGGTGGTGCAGATTGCAATCGCATTCTTCTCACGCAAGACCAAGAAGTCGAAGACTGTCCGCCGACCAGCTTAATAAACAGAAAACAAAACAATACCCGCGGAGAGATTCGCGGGTATTTTTGACGGTGCCGGTTTCTCGGCTTCGCCTCGAAATCGAACGCCGTCGCCGACTTTGTCGGCCGGGTTCGAAAAGTGGTAATACTATTTTTTGGTGTTTTTGGTAGTCTTCTTTGGGGCTGAGCCGCCCATCTCGTAGCCGTGGGTTTTCTTGACCTTGAGACCGTGAGTATAGCGGTAAACTTCAGCGCGGAAAGCGGCGCCGATGCGGCCGGGGTTGCCGACAAAGCGGCGATCGGACGAACAGAAATATGTCGATTTGATGAAATCAACTTTGCCAAGGGCTTGCTTCATGCGCAGAATCAAATCATAATCTTCCATCACAGGGATAGTGGCGTCAAATCCGCCAACCTTGAGGAATAATTCCCTCTTCACACAGAAACATGAGAAGCCGATTGGCCATGGCGTGCGATGCATAATGCGGACATACCCGTTCATTAGACGCGCACCGGTGCGGATATAGAGCTTGTGGGCGTTGGGCATACGGGCTGGCATGATTGCGACAGCGAGCTTCCCTGATTCGATACTATTCTTGATAGTGCGGAGGTTATCGACAGGGATAGTAGTATCGGCGTCGATGAAGTAGACATAATCGCCTGTAGCCTTGCGTGCGCCCTCGTTACGTGCCTTGGCGACGCCGCGGTCGGCTGGGATGTACTTAATAGGCAACCTGTCCTTGTAAAGCTTCACAATGTCTTCTGTGCGGTCGATATTGCCGTTGTCCACCACAATCACCTCATGGGGCTTAATAGTCTGATTGGCGATGCTGCTGAGGATTTGGCCGATGAAGAGCTCTTCATTGAGCGTCGGTATGACGATTGATATTTTCATGTTATAATATCATTATACATGAATAAGCCGAAAACCCCTAAAAAAGTGTCTGCACTGAAGAAGGCCGCTGCCCCCAAAGGTCTAGATAAATACGCTACGAAGCCAGGAAGCTTAACCGAGATCAGTAGTACTTTTGAGCGGATGAGGTTTGCAGACAGTAGGCGCGAGTATTCGGCGCTGGTGGCTGGTGAGGTTGGCGCACCGACGGTAGCGGTATTTCACGGTGTAACTGGCAATAAATTCGATATGTCGGCGTTAGTGGCGGAACTGGTCTCAGCTGGACGTCGGGTGGTGGCTTTCGATTTGCCTGGTCATGGTGAGGCGAGCAAGGAGTTATTTGACCAGTTTGACGAGCTGGGGCAGTGGATGGCGAGTGCGCTTAAGGCGAGCGGTGAGGATTTTGAAGTGATTATGTCGAACTCGTTTGGCTCGGGGATTACATATAATTATTTATCGCAAGGATTACTCCAAGATAATATGCGAGTGGTGTTGGGTTGCCCGACGCCGAAGATTGCGGCGAAGGCGTATTTGTTGAACTACATCGGTAACCTGGCGTCGGAGGAGCTTGCGAACGACGTATACAACTCTGAACTATTGATTAAGGTGCGAGTGGAGACGCTTCAGCAGAAGAAAGGCCGGCAATATAAGAACTGGATGTTTGAGTCTGAGTATTATAAGACGAGTTGGATTTCGGCGAAAGCGGCGACCAATATGACGGAACTGTTTCTACAAGAGAAGCCCTACAGCGCGGTGTTGGCTGAATCGGTGCAGAAACGGGTGACGGTCTTGGCGGGTGACCGCGACAATGCGGTGACGAAGGACGCAATGAAGTATCTGCGTGAGTTGATGCCGAAGTCTGAGTTCCGGACCGCACCCGGTGCTGGGCATCTACTGCATTTTGAAGCGATTTCAGAGGTGGTGTCGGCGGTGGTGTCGGCGAGCCGCTAACAGTGCTGAAATAAGCATGATTGGTATTGACTTATTGATACCGGTTGTGTATAATGTGAGTATTAAGTAAAATAAAAAGGAAAATAGAGTATGACAAAACAAATAATAGCGGGAGCATTATCGGTCGCGATCGGTGTGAGCTCGTTTGCTTTGCTTGTAGTACCGACGTTTGCGGCGTCTACTGCATGGCATCAGGTTACTGTAACTCCAGATACCGAGTTGATTCTTGGTGGTAGCAACAGTTCAAACACAGTTCTAGGGCCTACTATTACGTCAAACGATTCTGAGGCAGCAGGCGCCTTGAGCGTTAAGTCGACGGTCGCATGGCAAGTAGATTGGCAGGCGGTAACGGGTGCTGTTGGCGCCACTAGCACTTCTGCAGCTCCTGGTACCAATCTTGGTGCTTCAGGCTTCGCGGCTAGTGCGGGGTATTCATATGCCGGTCTTACCGCAGGCACAGCTGGTGCAGGAAATACATGGGGCGCAACGATTGCATCATCTGGCGGAACCGTAGAGGTTTCCTATGGTCTGACCGTTGGTCTGACAACCATTGTGACTGGTACTGCGACGTCATCTGCTACTATCACTCCGACCTATTCTGCGTCGACTGATGGTACACTTGGTACATCTACGTACTACGGCACGATTTACTACGTGCTTTCAGCACAATAAGTAACTGAAGTTCAAGAAAGCCCCGCTTAAGGGGCTTTTTTGATTGACGTAGAACAACATAACCGGTATAATTTAGACAAATGAAATATAAAAAAGAGAGGTTTTAATACTATGAGGTTTAAGTACGCACTGGTTGCGTTCGGTGTCGTTTGTTCTGTAGGCGTCGCTTCGTTGTTCTCTGGAAACGTATTGGCCGAGGTAAATGATAAGATTGAGTTGCAAGGTGAAGAGTTTCAGATTGCTATTAGTCCGGCGTATATAGAGTTTGACTTGGTACCTGGCACAACTACTAGTGATAAGTTCAGGGTTCGTAACGTTGGTAGTGTGGAAACTGATATTAAGATTGGTGTAGCGCCTTTGAGCGTGTCAAATGAAGTAACTGTGAATGGCACTCCTAGAAACGAAATTTTGGGATGGACTACGATTGAATTAGATCCGGGATGCGAGCCAACTCTAGAAGGTGATGGGTTTATTGAAGTTCATATGCGGGTCAAGGAAGAGTGCTTCGTTAGGTTTTCTACTGCGACGCCCTCCAACGCACCATTTGGTGAGCAGTATATGAATATATATTTCCAAGAATATACCGAAGACGCTAGCGGTGGGATGCAGATGCTCCGTTCGATTGGTGTGAATGTTTATGGCACGAACAGGACTGGAGAGAGCAGCGGTGATATGTGTGGGAAGCTGAAGGATCAAAAGATTCCCTTCTGGATCATGGAAGCCCCGTTGACCACTACTACGACAGTTGAGAACTGTGGTAGGTTGAACTTCCGTGCGGACGTGAAGATTGAGGTTCGGAATCTGTTTGGTAAGCTGGTTTATGATGAGAAAGCCCCACAGAGTAAAATGATAGTGGTCGATTCTGAGCGTGTGATTCATGATTCGTGGGACGATGCGAGCATTGGTATTTACAAGGTAAAGCAGACCGTCGAGATGCTGGGTGAGACCTACGTCAAAGAGAAGTGGACATTTGTGATTCCGCTGTGGCTCATTTTGGTTGTGTTGGGATGTATTGTGGTTATTATTCTAGCCATAGTTTATGATCGTAAGAGAAGAATGAAGAAAGCAAAGAGGTAGTTCAGATGCAAGCAAAGCGATATTGGATTCAAACGTCAATAATTGCCTTTGCTGCGGCTATCTTTGGCATTGTGTGTTATGTGACAGCTGGTATTATCGTTGCGCGCGGCGAGATGAATGCTTCAGGCGCGCATCACCAAGTCACTATTTCAGCGAGCCTCTCATGTGACTGCATAATTGAGTTTCAGCCAGTATTGCCGATGGCCGGCAGCGGCACCTATGCTAATCCATTTATTACTTATGTTTCGTATGTAGATGTGCTGGTCGGTTTCAGCGGCATCGGCTTTATATCGATTGAAGATGAGTTTGGCGTTGAGGTATGGTCGTATGATCAGACCTCTGACGACTATCAAGAGTATACGGTGACGTTGGATCTGCTTCATGGTATTGGTTTATACCATTTCACGATATTGGTCGACGGTGTGATTGCGGTCGGACCTCTGGCTCTGCCGGTGATGTATATTGATTATCGTCAGCTTCCGGTGCCCCCGGAGCCGCCGACAACTGGTCGTGGACCGATTGTATATGTAGGCGGATATGCGGCATCTGCGCTCGGTATACTAGGCGCTGGCGCGATTAGCGCTGGCTTGGCGTTCTTAATCGCTTTCCTAATCGCTCTCGGTAAGAAAAAGCGCGAAGAAGATGAAGAAAAGGCTGATAAGGCTACTGGCAAGAAGATGAGTCGTACAATTTCGCCGAAGTCGATAAATACTGCCGGCGTGGCTGCTAAGAAGCCGGTTAAGAAGGCACAGCCCAAGAAGAAATCTATTCGTAAATAACAATTATCTATAGGAGGTAGAGAATGTCAAAAGAAAAAAGCAAGGCTTCGTTGTACATCAAGCCAATTATTATACTGACAGTAGCTGTGGTGTCGGTTGTATTGATGATCGTATCGGTAAATACGTTGAGCCATCAGGTCAAGGAGACGGACGATAGTGGTGTGGTGGATGACGGCGGCTATGAGGGTGCAGACATCGGCGCTCTACACGTTGCGGACAGTAGACATTTGATAGATATGATAGATTTTGGTGATTCTGGAATTGTGTTTATTGGGCGTCCGACTTGTCCGTATTGCCAACAGTTTGCGCCGATGCTGACGAGGGTGGTCAAGGAAGGTGGATATTTTGTGTACTACTACAATACTGACGCGGCGTCTCAGGCAGATCAGGAATCATACTATACGGTTATGATGGAGCTAGGTATTGAGGGCGTACCGTCGTTAATATTTTTGAGCGAAGGCCGGGTGATGGATAAGTTGTATGATACGACTAATGAGGCGGAGCTCAGGGCGTTCCTCGACCAATACAGCTACAACAGCTATTATTGAGTCGGAAACTATATGGTATAATAAAACGGTAACTGCTCGAGGGCGAGTGGTGAAATTGGTATACACGGTAGACTCAAAATCTGCTGGCCTCTGGTCGTGAGGGTTCAAGTCCCTCCTCGCCCACCACTGTTATTCGCGCCGAATGGCGCTTTTTTGGTGATTTCTGTAAAAATCTATTTGACAACCATAATTTGTATGGTAGCATAAGGCTATGGAAAAGATAATTTCCTCCCACTACTTTTGGAATACAAGTGCTTGCCTCGAGGCAGTCATTTGCATGCCTGCAGCAGCTACGGGAATTATCTAAATCTTTATACAACTAGGTAAGTCCCGAAAGAGACTTACCAATTAGACCTTGAATCAACTCCTTCGGAACTGGCCTAGTCGCAGAAAAGCGGCTAGAACATTTACAGCTTTCCTCATGGAAAAAGAAAGGAGATTTTTTGATGAAAGAAGTAAAGAGAAACCTCAAGCTCGTGATGTTTGAGGCGATTATTTCCGCCGGGCTGATGTGTATCCCGATTATGACGCCATTCTTCATAGACATTGGCCTCAATCAGGAGCAAATCGCTCTGTCTCAGATCATATTCACGGTGGTGATTATGACGCTGAATATCCCGACTGGCTGGATTGCCGACAGATTTAGCCGCAAGTGGGCAAACGTGATTGGCGACTTCGGTTGCGCGGGGGCGATGCTGTTGTATTCGCAGGTGCAAGGATTCAGCGGAGTGGTGGGGTGTGAGATTATGTTCGGGATATTTCTGGCGTTCAGCCAAGGAGTTGACTCGACCTTACTCAAACACTTCACCGGTAAGCTCGATAGTAGCGGTAAGCTATTCAAGACCAAAACAGCTCAGATTGCGGCATGGCAATACGTAGTTAACTTCGTACTAATGCTGCTAGGAGGGCCGATTGGGGCGATTAGCTTCCGCCTGGCGATTGCGCTTTCGTCGATTACTTTCTTGGCGAGCGGTATCGCGGCACTGTTTATCAGAGATGATTCTGATAATTTAGTGCCGGTACACAAGAACCCTTTCAAGGATATGGGACGAATGGTTGCTGTCGCAACGAGGGATAAGGCGCTGAGACTGCGAATCTTTGCGTTTGCGGTGTCGCGTGAGGCAACTCACGGCATTATCTGGGTGTTTACTCCCCTGATGTTGCTGGCTGGCGTGCCGCTGGCGGTAGTGTCGCTGGGCTGGGTAATTAACTCAGCAGCGAGCTTTGTGGGTGCGCGTGTGGCCCAAAAACTTGTCAATCGTTTGCAGGAATGGCAGATATTTGCGATTCCGCTTGCGATGGTAACGGTCGGGCTTGGGTTGATGTGCATTCATTTCAGCATTGCGACGATTTGGCTTTATCTGTTGATGGGTGCGACGCAGGGTTGGACGGCCGCGACGATGTTGCCGCTAATTCAAAACCGCGTCAGTCCGACTGAGCAGACGTCAATTATATCGGTGGCGAAGGTCGTGGCGCAATTCCTCTACATCCCTGCGGTGTGGTTGATAGGCGTGGCGGCAGACATCAAACTGGAATACAGTATGGCGATGACGCTACTGATATTCATTCCGCTCGGCATACCGATTCTAATCAAGCTATTCCGCGAGAGAACGCCCAAACAGGCCTCAAGTTAATCTTGGGGCTTTTTGCTTCTCAGGATGGCTTTGACAATCTCGTACCAGAGGACGGAGACGGCGGCGAGGCCAAAGACTAGTAGAAATTGTGCTGCGGATAGTGGCGCGAGCCGCATGAAGTCGTTGAGTGGTGTGTATAAGATGATGATGACGCCGACGATGGTGATGATGTTGATAGCCCACATGATTTTGTCTCTTAGTAGGCGCTTGAAGGTGTGAAAGACTGAACTGGTGTTGGAGCTGTTGACTTGCACGATGAACAAATTGGCGAAGAGGATGACGGTGAGTCCCATGGCGCGAGCGAGTGGGGCGTTGGCTGGGTCTTGAAGTAGCATGTAATAATAAATGCCGAACGAGGCGGCAAAGATAGCGAGGCCTTGGAAGACACTTTTTGTAAGTAATCTGGCGTCGACGAGCCTGCCGTTGTGACTTCTGGGCTGGCGCTTCATGATATCTGGCTCGGCGGGCTGTCTTTCTAGCACAACTGAACAGGTGGGGTCGAGGACTAATTCAAGCAATACGACATGTAGGGGTAATAGCATTAGACTTGTGAGTTCTATGCCAAGCATAGGCGCTAGAAGTGCGATTAACGCGATAGGGATGTGAATCGTGAAGACGTAACCGACGGCTTTGCGGATATTATCATAGATGCGACGGCCGTCTTTGACGGTGTTGACGATGGTGGTAAAGTTGTCGTCCATCAGGATGAGGTCGGCGGCTTCGCGCGAGACTTCGCTGCCGCGCTTGCCCATAGCGATACCGATGTGGGCGTATTTGAGGGCGGCTGCGTCGTTGACGCCGTCGCCGGTCATGGCGACGATTTCGCCATTTTGCTTGAAAGCCTTGACGATGCGGGTTTTGTGGTCGGGGACAACGCGCGAGAAGATGCTGACATGTTTGATTCTTTCGCGGAGCTCTTTGTCTGACATTTTGTCAATCATATCGCCGGTGATGACGTTTTCGTAGTCATGCATGCCGATTTGTTTGGCGATGGCGGAGGCGGTGACGCCGTTGTCGCCGGTAATCATGACTACGCGGATGCCAGCGCGGTGACAAGTAGCAATATCTCTTTTGACTGCCGGTCGGGGTGGGTCGGTGAGTCCGATGAAGCCGCAGAGCTCCAAGGGGACACTCGATAATCTTTGCGGGACGTCTGATTCGGTTTTGTAATCTGCGGTGGCGACGGCGATGACACGGAGACCTTGTTGGCTGAGCTCAAATAATTCTAGCTCAGCGGCGTCGCGCTCTTTGTCGGTCAGCTTGCAGAGTTTGAGGATTTTCTCCGGCGAGCCTTTGGCCGCGACGGTAATCCGATTGCCGATTCTCCAGACATGCCCCATGATTTTTGATTTATTAGTGAAGGAATACTCTTTGACCAGTTCATTACTGAAGAGCTTCTTGATATCGATACCGATGCTGTCGCAGTATGAGAGCATAGCTTTTTCCATCGGATCGTAGGCTTCAACTTCGCAGGCGAGCGCGAGCGTTTTGCCGAGAGTTATGGCGGTACCATCTGCAATCCAGGTGTCCTGGACGGTCATTTGGTTCATGGTAAGGGTGCCGGTCTTGTCGACACAGAGTACTGATACTTCCCCGAGGGTCTCGACGGCCGGGAGTTTGCGGACGAGAGATTTTTTCTTGGCGAGGCGCCAAGCTCCGAGCGACAGGAAGACAGTCATGATAACTGGAAACTCCTCTGGAATCATTGCCATCGCGAGGGCGATGCCGGCGAGTATGCTTTCGATGATGCGGTCTGGGATTGCGCGGTCTGAAAGATTGAACCAAGTGATGATGGTGACCAAGAGAAATAAAACGGCTGCGATGATGGCGCATATCTTGACGAGGTATCTAGTTTGTTTCTGTAGAGGTGAGCGCTCGCGTGGTGCAGCTGCGACACTTTTACTGATTTTGCCGTGCTCAGTTTCGATGCCGATTTTATCAACTAGTACTCTGGCGGAGCCTTGCAGGACTAGCGTGCCAGCATAGCAATAATCTCGGCGCCAAGGACCTTTAGTGGTGCCAGCTTCTTGGGATACACTTTTATGAACCGGCTCGGATTCGCCGGTTAGTGATGATTCGTCGATGCTGAGGTCGTGCTCTTCTATAACTACGCCGTCGGCGGGCACTTTGATGCCTTCGTGGATAATCATGACGTCGCCAGGAACTAGGTCGGCGCTGGCGATGATGACTTCTTTGCCGTTGCGGATTACGGTGATGTGAGGAGCGGACAAATCCTTGAGCGCGTCGAGGGTTTTGTCAGTGCGCCATTCTTGAATGACATCGATACCGATGATGCCGATGACGAAAAAGAAGAGCACGAAGGCATCGGTTTTCTCGCCTAATACTAAATATATTGACGCTGCGACGATGAGCAGAATGAACATCGGCTCACGCAAAGTCTCAATGATGCGTTCGAAGAAACTCTCTTTCTTTTCTGGTGCGATTTCGTTCTTACCGTATTTGTGCTGAAGCTTTTTGACTTCGGCAGTCGTAAGCCCTTTTAGTTGGTTGGTCATTTCTCGAGATCTCGGCTTTTCAGTTTTCGAGCTTTTCGGTCGCGACTCAGTTGTTTCTTGATGCGCTTGACTAACTTAAGCTCATCGAGGTCTTGGATATGCAACTCTTTGAGCAAACGGTCGGAGTGGACTGTGAACCGCTTAATGCGTTTCTGTATATACTCTCTGGCGGCGATTTCGACTTCGGCGATTTTCTGAGACTTGAGCTCCTCGGCGATGATGATACGGTTGCGCGATTCGAAGGCTACGATGGTGGAGTAGATGACATCGGCGATACAGCCCGCCAGCAGCAACGAGCCGATGACAATTATAGCGACTGGGCTGAAAAAGTCTAGGACATAGTAAATAGCTGGATTAAGGAAAGTAATGATAAGGATGGCGCCGAGTCCGAAGAAAATGAGGTAGGTGAGGCGGATGCGACCGTTGATGTTATCGCGGAACATACTATAATCCCACCATTTATTGTGGAAGATTTTTTCGAGCACCCAGCTGGTGGCATATTCGAGCATGCCGCAGAGAATCATGCCGATGAGAAAGATTGCGAGATAGTCGCCTTCGTATGGAGTGAGGACGAGAGTGATGAAGAGTGCGCCGAAGCCCCAAACTGGAATCCATGGGCCGAGCATAAAGCCTCGGTTGGCGAATTTACGGTGCTCAATACTCATGTCGACAATCTCGATGAGATAGCCAATGAAACTATAAATCAGAAAAAAGATGAGCCAATAAAAGAAAACATGGGCTGCTTCTAGCATATGCTTATTCTATCATATGTAGTGGGTTAGCATAAGCGAGTTGACTTTTTGACATAAGTGTGATAAAATGATAGTATAGGGTACTATTATGCCAAATAAGCCTAAACAAACACCTAAGCGCAAGAAAGTCGTGGTATCTAAACCAAAAAAACAAATCACTAAGAGGGTGGTAAAGAGGGTTTCTCGTGTCACCAAAAAAGTGACAAAGCATTCGCTGGTGGCGGGCGAGCATAATAATTACCGACCGTGGTTGATTCGTCGATATGGGCTGGCGGTTTTGTTGACGCTCGTGCTTGCTTTGCAGTTTGTGCAGGGGTTATCCTTCAATGGGCGGATATTGGGCGAGCAGGCGGATTTGTCGAAGGCGCAGTTGCTAGCGTTTACAAATGAGGCGCGCAGTGCTGAGGGTTTCGGTGCTTTGACGCTGAATGATAAGCTGGTCCGAGCAGCAGAGTTGAAGGCGGAAGACATGTTTCGTGATCAGTACTGGGCTCATGTGGCACCGGATGGTACTAAGCCGTGGGCTTGGTTGGGCGAAGCAGATTATCGATATGAACGAGCTGGCGAGAACCTCGCAAAGGGATTCAATAATGCTGGCGCTGTAGTGACGGCGTGGATGGATAGTCCGACGCACCGCGAAAACGTGCTGGGTGATTACACTGAAGTAGGGTTTGCGGTAGTGGACGGTCTTTTGCTGGGTAAGAGTACGACTTTGGTGGTAGCGCTTTATGGCAAACCTTCGATGTCTGGGGTTGTAATGGCGAACGAAAACATGATTCTCGGAAAATCTGAGGAAAAGGAGCCGATGTTGGCGGTGTTGAAGCGTGGTTGGATGGCGGCGACGCCGAGCCTGATTTTTGTGCTGTCAATGTTGGCATTAGCATCTGTGGTAGCGATGTACGCTCATGCAAATCGTAAGAAGTTGCCGAAAGAGTTAGTGAAGTCGTGGTATAAGTACCACGGTGTGGTGAAATTACTATTTATTTGTGTGCTGGCGATTGGTGCGATTGCGTCATTCGGCGGCGGGATGATATAGACTCGCGGTTGTAACAGCCTCGAGTGGTTTGGTGGTGTTCCAAAGTAGGAGAGTGGCGATTGTGGCAGCGTAGGCTCCGGACATAAGACTAATTGGTGTGTAGTCGGTAGACGATAGTGGCGTGGTGGTGATTTTGCCATCGTACGCTACTATGATTTGCTCGGAGTGAAGGGTGGCGATAGTGGTTGGGTATGATGTGGTGAACTTGTGGAGTGTTTCGACGACTGGCATGAGCGGCTGCGAGAGCAATAATGGGCGTGGATAGTAGGTTGCCTTGAAGAGGCTTTGTAACTGAGGCATGGTGGCGACGATCGTAATTCCCTCTCGGGTGAGCAAACTAGGGTTGG
>Ga0123356_10006121_pt1 | contig 12204 bp, 9 predicted proteins | sample TergutEmb28metaG_2_FD_92546 | JGI IMG/M metagenome (GOLD analysis project Ga0123356, IMG submission 92546) | Embiratermes neotenicus P3 segment gut microbial communities from Petit-Saut dam, French Guiana - Emb289 P3 | ecosystem: Host-associated > Arthropoda: Insects > Digestive system > Gut ... | reverse complement strand
GTCACCCCTGGTGAAACCGGTACACGCGCACCTGGGCGGCGTACCCGAAATGCCGCAGCGTCGGAGTCCCGTACAGGCCCCGGAGCTCGGCCACCAGCCGCTGGTAGCGCGCGTAGTCCCGGCGCGAGGCCGGGGGCCCGGAGAGCTGGCCCTGGTGGCTTGCGATCAACCACAGTCGCGGACAGCGCGCGGCGATGCCGGCCCCCAGCGGCTGGTAGCGCTCGACGTACGGCTTCACCTGCGACCACGGCGTCGCGGGCAGCACCGGGATCAGGCCGGCCTCCGAGTCGTGAGGCACGTAGTAGTCGAACGGCATCCGCCCGTCCTCGGGGTAGAAAGCGACGCAGGTCGGGTCCGAGCGGGTCGCCGCCAGCACGTAGCCGGCCGCCGCCCGCCAGTTTTCCGGCGAGGTTCCGTAGGTGGGGGCCAGCTGCAGCGCCCGCAGCGCCAGCAGCGCGGCGATCGTGGCGACGCCCGCGCCGCGGGGCAGGCGCGGGTGACAGAGCCCCCAGCCGAGCAGCAGCGCCAGCGCTGGAATCAGCAGGACGGCGCTGCGCGAGAGCTCGAGCGGCTCGCCCGCGAGCGCCGCGACCAGGCCCAGGATCGCCGGGACGAGCAGCCAGCACGACGGGACGAGCAGCGCCCGCCCGGCTGAGTCGTCGCGCCGCAGCAGCCGGACCCCGGCGACCAGCGCCGCCACCAGCACCACGCCGGTGATCACCGCCACCGCGGTGCTCGTGGCGGTCTCGTGGAAGTTGGGCGTCAGGCCGGCCGATGCGAGCGTCAGGGCCGCCTGTCCGAGCACGCCGCCGCTCAGCTTCGGAACCCAGAACAGCTGCCCGGAGCCCCGGCTCAGCGCCATCACCAGCAGCGGCACGCTGAGGACCGCGACGGTCGCGACGGCGCCGACGACGACCCGAGCGTGGTCGCGGAAGACGACGAGCAGCAGCAGCTGGGCCGGGACCAGCAGGATCGCGTCGAACCCGACGTACAGCGCCGCCAGCGTCGTCAGCACGTAGGCCGCGACGGCGGCGCGCGAAGGCCGCCCGTCCGGCGGGGTCTGGAGGATCGCGGTCAGCGCCAGGAAGGAGCCGGCGCCGAGCGCCGCCATCAGCGCGTAGCCGCGCGCGTCCTGGCCCCAGAACACGAGCGGCAGGCTGACGGCGGTCAGCGCGCCGGCGCTGAGCGCGATCCGGCGGTCGGCGAACAGCCGCAGCGCGAGCGCCGCTACCAGCCCCGCGGTGGCCGCTTCGGCGATCACCGACGGCAGCCTGATCACCGCCGCACCGTCGCCGAACAGGACGATCACCACGTGCATCAGCAGGTAGTAGGCGAACATGTTGCCGCCGTCGTGGGCGATCGCCTGCCACAGCGCCGAGCCGTGCTGGGATGCGATCGCGACCGTCGCGCCCTCGTCGAGCCACAGGCTGCGGGTGCTCAGCTCGATCGCGCAGAGCCCGGCCGCCAGTAGGGCCGGCAGCGCGATCGTCAGCTGGTCGGCGCCGGGGCGCCGCGCGATCTGAAGCACGCGCGTATGTGTAGCGCGACCAGCGCCGCGAGTCGGAACTAGTGACCCGACCGGATCATCCCGGCGGCGACGGTGTCGTTGGTCGACTCGTCGATCAGGATGAAGCTGCCGGTCGTGCGGTTGCTGGCGTACGGGTCGACAACCAGCGCCGAGCTGGCGCGCAGGCGAACGTTCCCGATCTCGTTGAGCGCGAGCTCGCCGGCGGCGTGGTCGTGCGCCAGCGTGTTGACGTCGACCCGGTAGTCGAGCTCCTCGACGATCACCCTGGCGGACTTCGTCGTGTGCTTGATCGTGTAGCGGGCGCCCGGGCGCAGCGGCGACTCGCTCATCCAGCAGACGGTCGCCTCGAGCTCGCGCGCGAGCGCCGGACCCTCGTCGGCGCCGACGATCATGTCTCCGCGGGAGACGTCGAGCTCGTCCTCGAGGCGCAGCGTCACCGACATCGTCGGGTACGCCGCCGCGAGCTCGCCGTCGTAGGAGTCGACCGCGGTGATCCGGGTGCGGCGGCCGCTTGGCAGCACGACCACCTCGTCCCCTGGACGCAGGACGCCGCCGGCGACCTGGCCCGCGTAGCCGCGGTAGTCGTGGTGCTCGTCGGTCATCGGCCGGATCACCCATTGGACCGGGAAGCGGACGTCGGCGAGGTTGCGGTCCGACGCGATCACGACGTGCTCGAGGTGGTACAGCAGCGGCGGACCGTCGTACCAGTGCATCTGCAGCGACCGCTCGACGACGTTGTCGCCGTTCAGGGCCGAGATCGGGATGAAGGTTATGTCGGGGATCGACAGCCGCGACGCCCAGGCGCTGAGCTCGTCGACGATCGCCTCGAACGCGACCTCGGAGTAGTCGACCAGGTCCATCTTGTTGACGGCCACCACCAGGTGCGGGATTCGCAGCAGCGACGCGATGTAGGCGTGGCGCCGGGTCTGCTCGCTGACCCCCTTGCGGGCGTCGACGAGCACGACCGACAGGTCGGCGGTCGACGCGCCGGTGACCATGTTGCGGGTGTACTGCTCGTGCCCGGGCGTGTCGGCGATGATGAACTTGCGCCCGTGGCGCACGTGCGAGCCGCCGCCGTTGTCGGCGCCGACACCGGCGGCGCTGCCGGTCTGGAAGTAGCGGTAGGCGACGTCGATCGTGATCCCCTGCTCGCGCTCGGCACGCAACCCGTCGGTCAGCAGCGCCAGGTTCAGGTACCCGTCACCGCGGCGCTCGGACGTCCGCGCGACATGCTCGAGCTGGTCCTCGAGGATCGCCTTGGAGTCGTGCAGGAGCCGTCCGATCAGGGTCGACTTGCCGTCGTCGACCGACCCCGCGGTGGCGATCCGCAGCAGCTTGCTGCGCGGCCTCACGGTCTCGCCGCCGTCGTCGGCGACTTCGCGGCCTGCCGCGGCGTAGGTGCTCAAAAGTACCCCTCGCGCTTACGATCCTCCATCGCCGCCTCGGTGACGCGGTCGTCGGCCCGGGTCTCACCGCGCTCGGTGATCCGGGTGGCGGCGATCTCCGAGACGACGTCATGGAGCGTGGTCGCCCTCGAGCGCACGGCGCCGGTGCAGGTCATGTCGCCGACGGTTCGGTACCTGACCGACGCCTCGAACGGGCTCTCGCCGTCGATCAGCTGGATGTAGGGATTGAGCGCGTACAGCATCCCGTCGCGCTCGAACACCTGGCGGTTGTGCGCGTAGTAGATCGACGGGACCTCCAGCTCCTCGCTGGCGATGTACTGCCAGACGTCGAGCTCGGTCCAGTTGGAGATCGGGAACACGCGCACGTGCTCACCGCGGCGGATCCGGCCGTTGTACAGCGACCACAGCTCGGGTCGCTGGCTCTTCGGATCCCACTGGCCGAAGTCGTCGCGGAACGAGAACACGCGCTCCTTCGCCCGGGCCCGCTCCTCGTCGCGGCGGGCGCCGCCGAACGCGGCGTCGAACCCGTGCTGGGCGATCGCGTCGAGCAGCGTCGTCGTCTGCAGCCGGTTACGCGAGGTGCGGGGGTGCGGGGGGACGAATTCCTCGCGGACGCGACCGCTGTCGATCGAGTCCTGCACGCTGGCGACGATCAGGCGCTCGTCGAGTCGCTCGACCAGCTGGTCGCGGAACTCGATCACCTCCGGGAAGTTGTGGCCGGTGTCGACGTGCATCACCGGAAACGGGAAGCGCCCTGGCCTGAACGCCTTCTCGGCGAGGCGCATCAGGACGATCGAGTCCTTGCCGCCGCTGAACAGCAGCACCGGCCGCTCGAACTCGGCGGCGACCTCCCGCATGATGAAGATCGATTCCGCCTCCAGCGCCTGCAGGTGGGACAGTTCGTAGGCCACTGACGCCGTCTCGACCTGGGGGCTCACAGATGCAGGCCGCACTCGGTCTTCTCCTCACCGGCCCAGCGGCCGTCGCGCCCGTCGCCCGGGAGCGTGCACGGCGCGCAGCCGATCGACGCGTAGCCCTGGTCGTGGAGCGGGTTGTAGGGCAGGTCGTGCGCGAAGATGTAGCGCCAAACGTCCTTTTCGGTCCAGTCCGCCAGCGGGTTCAGCTTCCAGATCCCGCGCCGCTCGTCGTGCTCGAGCTTGGCCGCGCCCGACCGTGTCGTCGCCTGCTCGCGGCGGATCCCGGTGACCCACGCGTCGACGTCGATCAGCGCCAACTCGAGGCCGTCGACCTTGGCCTGACCACAGCAGTGCTCCCGGGTCCACGGCGCCCCCGGGCTCGATGCATCGATCACCTCGACCGGCAGTCCGAAGCGGTCCTCGAACCGCTTCCACGTCTCCAGCGTCTCCGGGAACAGAACGCCCGTGTCGATCGTGAACAGCTTCGCGTCGGGGGCAATCTCCGCCAGCATGTGGGCCAGGACCGATTCCTCCTTCTGGAAGGAACAGGCTGTCTTCAGCCTCGGATGGAACCGCTCGACCGCGTAGGAGAGCACCTCCTGGGCCGTCGCGTCGTTGAGATCTGGGGCTGTTGTACTCACGTTTAGAAAAACGTTATCGAGGTGTGAACCGGGACGGCTCTCAGACCGCGCACTCGCCCTCGCCGCGCTCGACGTGGAACGGCACATTCTTAGTCCAGTCGATGAAGTAATTCATGTTCTCAAGTGAAAACTCGACAGGCATCGACAAGTCGCGCACCTGCTCCTCGAATCGCGCGACGCCGACGCGCTCGGCGAAGTCGTTGAAGCCCTCGCCGTCGCGGCGCTCGGCCTCGTAGAACCTGACCCAGCGCTCGACCGCGTCCGGCACGCGCTTGGCCGGGAGCCGGCTCTTGAGCCGCGCCCCGAACTTGACGTCGCCGCCCTCGTACGAGCCGGCGATGTGCGGGATGTATGCCGGAATCGTGTGCTCACCGACCTTGATCGAGGCGCCGTAGAAGCCGATGTTGGCGATGTGATGCTGGCTGCAGCCGTTGGGGCACCCGCTCATCTTGATATGGATCGACCGGGTCAGCTCGTCGTCGATCTGCATCTGCACGAGCCGCTCGCGGACCGCCTGGTTGAGGCCCATCGAGCTGGTGATCCCAAGCTTGCAGGAGTCCGTCCCGGGGCAGCTGACGACGTCGGTGATCTCGTTGACGCCGGCCTCGCCGAGCCCAAGCTCAGATAGCCGCGACCAGACGTCGTAGATCGCGTCGTGATGGACCCATCGCAGCACCAGGTTCTGATGGACGCTCGTGCGGGCGTAGCCGCCGGTGAACTCGCGCATGATCTGCGCCAGCCCGCGGAACTGCTCGGGAGTCAGGTCGCCGCGGGGGATCTGCACCTCGACCGTCGCGAACCCGTCCTGGCGCTGGGCCTGGACGTTGGTCGCGAGGAACCGGTCGAATTCGTGCTGGTCGCCGTTGGGCGAGCCGGGAGCGATCGGCTTCGCGGTCGCCTTTGCCTGCTCGTCGTGGTCGAACAGGATGTCGTCCACGGAGAAGTCGCGCTGCGCCACCCAGTCGCCCTCGAGCTCCTCCTCGACCATCTCCCGGAACGCGTCGATCCCGATCTTGTCGACCAGCACCTTGATCCGGGCGCGGGCGCGGTTGACGCGCAGGAATTCCTGGCGATCGAAGATCCGGAAGACCGCCTCGGCGACCTTCAGGTAGTCGCCGTTGTCGAGCTCGACGAACTCGTACAGGGTCGGTGCCAGCCGCGGCATGATCGAGGTGCCGCCGCCGACACGAACCTCGACCCCCCTGACGCCGTCGCGGAGCCGGGGGAGGAACGCGATGTCGTGGATCCGCGTGATCGCGTTGTCCTCGTCGGTCGCGGCGAACGCCGTCTTGACCTTGCGCGGCATCGCCTGCGTCGTCGGGTGCCGCACGAAGTAGCGAACGTAGGCGCCGGCGTATGGGGTGACGTCGAACAGCTCGCCCGGGAGCACGCCGGCGCGCGGGTCTCCGGTGACGTTGCGAACCGTGTTGCCGCAGCCTTCGCGGCTCGACAGCCCGGCGTCGCCGAGCTCGCGGATCAGCTGCGCCGCCTCCGGCAGCGGGATGTGGTGCATCTGGATGTTCTGCCGGGTGGTGAGGTGTCCCTTGCGCAGCGGCACGTAGTCCTCGATCACGGCGGCGAACGCGTCGAGCTGGTCGGGCGTGACCCCGCCCATCGGCAGCTTGACGCGGACCATCTGAACGTCGGGCTGGCGCTGGCCATAGACGCCCTGGCGCAGCCGGAACTTGATGAACTCGTCGCCGTCGAGGTCGCCGCGCTGGAACCGCGCGGCCTCCGTGTCGAAGTCGTCGAATTCCCGCTCGAGAATCGGGATCACGTGCCCGGGAACGTTCTCGACGACTTCAGGGTTGTCCAATGAGCCCAGGCGGGCGCCGTGCCCAGATACCTCTGTGTTTAGCGATGCCGGCTCCATGCTTCCTCGCGCGTTGGTGGATCGAGAGAGTGAGAGAGAGCCCAGAATGTACCAAAAGGCGACTGGAATACGCCCTTTTGTGTGAACAGCGGGTGACCGGGTCAGGCCCAGGGGGGCGCGGCGTCCGGCTGCCGCGCGACCCCCTCGCGGAGCGCCGCCGCCAGCCAGGCGCTGCCGGCCGGCGCCGGCGCGGCCGCCGGCGGCGCGGTCGCGCGCGTGAACTGCTCGAGCGCGGCGACCACCGCGGCCGCCTCCTCCGGCGAGGCGCCCGGCGCGACGATCGTCAGCTTCGGTCTGTCGCTTGGGGTGACTTTGGCGGCCACGTGGCCGCCAAAGTTGGGCCCCCTGGGAGTATTCACGGCGCCAGGGTATCGTGCCCCCGATGCCCGAGCTGCCCGTCCTCGACCACGACGCGGTGCTGGCGGCGGTGACGCCGCAGGAGGCGATCGACCATGTCCGCGAGGCGCTGTTGCGCCACCACGCGGGGGCGTGGGTGATGCCCGCCAAGGTCTACCTTGACAGCCCGCCGCACGGCGACTTCCGGGCGATGCCGGCGCGCGGCGACGGGCTGGCGCTGCTGAAGTGGATCACGTCGTTTCCGGGCAACCCGGCCACCGGCCTGCCGACGGTGATGGGGGTCGTGTGCCTGTCCGACGCCGCCACCGGAGCGCCGCTGATGCTGCTCGACGCGCGCTCGGTGACGGCCCTGCGGACCGGAGCCGTCGCCGCGGTCGCGACCTCGGCGCTGGCGCGGCCCGAGGCGCGCACGGCGGGGATCGTCGGCTGCGGCCTGCACGGCGCCTGGGTCGCGCGCTGCCTGCTGGCGGCCGGCTACGGCCCGGGCGTCTGCTCAGATGTCCACCGCGGCGCCGCCGAGCGGCTCGCGGCCGAGATCGGCGACGGCTGGCGCGCGGGCGAGCGCGACGAGGCCGTCGCACAGGAGGTCGTCTCCTGCGTCACCCCCGGCGCCGACGTCGTGATCGAGGCGGGCGACCTGCACCCCGGGATGCACCTGAACATGCTCGGCGCCGACGCTCGGGGCAAGGCCGAGGCGAGCGTCGACGCGGTCGCCGCCTGCACGCTGTTCTGCGACGAGTGGGAGCAGGCCTCGCACGGCGGCGAGCTGACCGGTGCCGTCGACGCCGGCCGAGTCGCCCGCGATCAGGTCACCGAGCTGGGGGCGGTGCTGGCCGGCTCCAGACCCGGCCGCGGCGACCCGGCGGCCGTGACGATGTTCGACTCGACCGGGCTCGCGATCCAGGACCTGGCGATCGCCCGTGCCGCGCTCGCCGCCTGGCGCCAGGGCAGGGTCGCGGCGCAGACCGTCGTTCTATGAGACTGAGGGCCCGTCGGACCCTGACTTCAGCAGCTGCACCAGCGAGACGCTGCCGTCCCGGTGGCGGAACTCCAGCTTGACGAGACCGACGCCCGGCGCGAACCACATCGTCCGCACGCCACTCCCGTAGCCGGAGCCGCGCTGGGTCAGAGTGCTCGTCAGCTCGAGCGCATCGAACGAGCCCGCCGGCACCTGGACGCTGCGCAGGCCGACGATCCTGGTCTGTCCGGTGACGCCATAGAACGCCAGGGCGCCCGGATTTTCGCTCCAGGTGTCGCCCGGCTCGGGATACGCCGGCAGCACCGGGCCGAATCCGTAGGTCATCAGGGCGATCGGCGTGAAGAAATGCAGGCCGTGGCCGAGCTTGGGGAACTTCAGGAGCGTCGTGGCCGAGCTCGTGCCCGACAGGTCCGCCAGGCCCCCGGTCAGGCGCAGGCTGAACACGTAGTCGCCGTTGACCTTGATCGGGCCGGAGACGCTGTCGGTGCTGACGTTGGCGGTGCCGCTGCGCAACGGGGCGACCGTGACCCGCTCGACCTCCGGCTTCTTCAGATACCTGGTGTTCGTGTAGCTGTACAGGCCGCTGTGGGCCTGCTCGAGCGGGAAGTAGTCGACGTCTGGCGGCGGCGGCAGCGGCCGCAGGTCCGTCGCCAGCAGCGTCACCGTGGTGATCGGGCCTCTGCCGCCGTGGTCGAACACCACCTTGACCGGACCGACGCCGTACACCCACCAGGTCGTCCGGATCCCGCTGCCGTAGGGACCCGCGAGCGCGTGCCTCTGGGTGATCTTCGACCGCACGACGGCCGCGGTGACCGGCCGCGGGAAGGCCGGGACAGTGACGAGCTGGTCGCCGAGGTAGGTGTTGGCGCTGAGGACGCCGTCCGACGCCCCGCCGGTGCTGGGCCAGCTGGCGCCCTGCAGCAGCGGCGCCGCCAGCACCGGGTTGCGGCTCCCCCAGATGACGTTGAAGTAGGCGCTCGCGAGGCTGTTGGGGCAGGTCCGGCTCCCGCAGAGGATCGGCTGGCCCGGCGGCGGCGGCAGGCTGGACCAGTTGGTGTTGACGAGCCCGGTCTCGGTGTTCTGGAAGGACACGGTCCCCTGATCGGTGATCGGGCCGCCGGTTTGACTCGGCACCCCGGTCCAGACCAGCACGAAGCCGGCGCCCGTCGCGCTCTGCACCGAGACGTCCTCGATCGTGCCGGGAGTCGGGTTGTAGTGCGACTCGGTCCAGTTGTACCGCCAGGTCGCCGTCGAAATGTCCGGGAGCCAGGAGTCGACCGCGGCCCCCGGGACCTCCGCATCGATGACCCGGGCTCGCGCGCCCGACCGCGAACGCGGCCGGCGGCGGACCGAGCCGGTCGCCCTGGAGACGACGGCGGCGCCGAACCCGGCCTGGTTGGCGGCCCGCTCGACCAGCCGGATCGTGTGGCCGACGTCGGCGGCGGTGAGCCGGTAGCGCAGCGAGGTGGCGCCCGCGATCTCGCGGCAGGCCCGGCCGCTGCTCGAACACCGCTCCCACTGTGGATGCAGCGACGTTGCGTGTGGAGACCACCTGCTCCCCGAGCCCTTCAGCAGGTCGCCCTGGAGCGGCATGCCCGACACCCGGGGCAGCCCCCTTGCGACCGGAACGGCGGGCAGCCGGCCGCCGCCGAGGAACGCGTCGCCGACCGAATCGACGGCCACGCACGCCGCCGAGGTCTTGCACGCGACCGCGCTCAGCGAATCGCCGACGACTGGGCTGGTGGCGATCGCCCGCGAGCCGCCGGGGTCGAACTCGACCGCGCGCCCGGCCGAATCGACCAGCACGCAGTAGGTCACGCTCGGGCAGGCGAGCGCATTCGGTTGCTGGGTGTCGACCTTCGCGCGCGAGACCGTGTTTGGGTTCAGCGTCGGCGTGCGACCGACCCGGTCCATCGAGAAGGTGATCCGTTCGCCGCCGAATCCGACGACGACGCACTCCGCGGCCGACGGGCAGGCGACGGCGACCGCCGAGTCGTTCAGCAGCCGCACGGGCTTGAGCTTGCCGGGGGCACGCGGGTCGAAGCCGACCACCTCACCGGCGCCGTCGACGGCGACGCACTCGCTCAGCGACGGGCAGGCGATGCCGGTGATGCCGGTCCCGGCCTGGGTTCTCAGCGACACGTGCCTCCTCGCCGAGCCGTGCTTACGGGGGTCGAACGTGATTTCGTAGCGGTTGGCGGTGACCGCGGTGCACTGGCGCCTCGACGGGCAGGCGACGGCAACGAGCGACTGGTTTCGCGACAGCCGGGTCCTGTGATGAGCCGTCGGGTGGCGCGGGTTGAACGTGGCCGCGCGCCCGTTCAGGTCCACCGCTGTGCACTGCGTCGACGTGGGGCAGGCGAGCGCGTAGACGGCCTGGGTACCGGAGTCGATAGCGGCAGCTGTGACCACCCCGCTGGTCCGGGGGTCGAACGTGACCTCCCCGCCCGTCTCGTCGACGGCGGTGCATTGCGACGTCCGCGCGCAGGCCACAGCCCCGTAGTGCTGCGGTCCCAGGCCCAGGTCGTCGTGTGCAACCGGGCCGGCCCAGATCAGTTCCGCCGAGGCACTCGCCTGATCGACCGCGCCGGAACCGAGCAGGCAGGCGACGACCAGCAGGCCGAACACGACCGAGGTACGACCCAGGTAAACCAATCGACCCGACATCACCGACACCCCACGCGCAAGCCGCCTCCAGGCGAGCCAACGATAGACCACGCGGGTCAAATGCCGGCCGGTGCCGCGGCCGGCGACCTCACAGCGGGATGTTGCCGTGTTTGCGGCGCGGCCCGGGCTGGCGCTTGGTCTCGAGCGTGTGCAGCGCGGCGATCAACTTCGGGCGGGTCTCGTGCGGGACGATGACGTCGTCGATGTAGCCGCGCTCGGCGGCGATGTAGGGGTTGGCGAAGTGCGCCTTGTAGTCGTCGATCAACCGCTGGCGGCGCGCGTCCGGTGTCGGCGAGGAGGAGATGTCGCGGCGGTAGATGATGTTGACCGCGCCCTCCGGGCCCATCACCGCGACCTCCGCGGTCGGCCACGCGAAGTTCATGTCGGTGCGGATGTGCTTCGAGCCCATCACGTCGTAGGCGCCGCCGTAGGCCTTGCGGGTGATCACCGTCAGCTTCGGAACCGTCGCCTCCGCATACGCGTACAGGAGCTTGGCGCCGTGGCGGATGATCCCGCCCCACTCCTGCGTGGTGCCGGGCAAGAAGCCGGGCACGTCGCAGAACGTCACGATCGGGATGTTGAACGCGTCGCAGAAGCGGATGAACCTCGCCGCCTTCGACGAGGAATCGATGTCGAGCACCCCGGCCAGCTGCGCCGGCTGGTTGCCGACCACCCCGACCACATAGCCGTCCAACCTCGCCAGGCCGCAGACGATGTTCGGAGCGTAGTGCTCGTGCACCTCCAGAAACTCGCCGTCATCGACGACCCGGTGGACCACCTCACGCATGTCATACGGCTTGTTCGGGCTGTCGGGGACGACGGTGTCCAGCTCCAGATCCATCCGCTCGGGGTCATCGACCGGCTGCACCCGCGGCGGCACCTCGAGGTTGTTCTGCGGCAGAAACGACAGCAGGTAACGGGCGTCCTGCAGACACTGGTCCTCGTCCTCAGAAGCGAAATGCGCCACCCCCGAGCGGGTGTTGTGCGACATCGCCCCGCCCAGCTCCTCGAACCCGACCTCCTCGCCGGTGACCGTCTTGATCACCTCCGGGCCGGTGATGAACATGTGCGAGGTCTCCTTGACCATGAAGATGAAGTCGGTGATCGCCGGCGAATACACCGCCCCACCCGCGCACGGCCCCATCACCAGGCTGATCTGCGGGATCACGCCGCTCGCCTGGACGTTGCGCCAGAACACCTCGGCGTAGCCGCCCAACGAGACAACCCCCTCCTGAATCCTGGCGCCCCCGGAATCGTTGATCCCGATCACCGGGCAGCCGATCTTCACCGCCAGGTCCATCACCTTGCAGATCTTCTCCGACATCACCTCCCCCAAAGACCCGCCGAACACCGTGAAATCCTGGGAGAACACGCACACCCGCCGGCCGTCGACCGTCCCATGCCCGGTCACCACCGCATCTCCATACGGACGATTGCGCTCCATCCCGAAATCCGTCGTCCGGTGCCGCATGAACACGTCCAGCTCCTGGAACGACCCCGGATCCAACAGCTTTCCCACCCGCTCCCGGGCGGTGTACTTCCCGCGCGCGTGCTGCTTGGCGATCGCATCCTCGCTGCCGGCGTGAACCGCCTCGTGACGGAGCTCCGACAGCTGCGCGAGCTTCTCGGCAAAGGTGTCCGGAGCCTTCTCGCGCATTGGGGCGGCGAGTTTACTTACCGGCAGTGGCCTAGCGGGGCCACTGCCGGGACTGGGCGTCGCCGGCTAGAACTGTGAGAACGGGCGGTGGTGGGCCTGGCCGAGGCTGTCGAGCGCCGCCCCGAGCGCCGCCTCGGGAGCGGGCGCCGGGTCGGGCTCCGCGACCGTCACGGGTTCCG
>Ga0123356_10006120_pt1 | contig 12205 bp, 12 predicted proteins | sample TergutEmb28metaG_2_FD_92546 | JGI IMG/M metagenome (GOLD analysis project Ga0123356, IMG submission 92546) | Embiratermes neotenicus P3 segment gut microbial communities from Petit-Saut dam, French Guiana - Emb289 P3 | ecosystem: Host-associated > Arthropoda: Insects > Digestive system > Gut ... | reverse complement strand
TACTATTCAAGCATTTCGCGTAGCCATGGTAAAAAGACAAAGGAGAGCCAGTTATGGCATTATGATGCTTGAGTCAGGCGTGCTTGCCAAACAAACTGACTATAATTTATGGGGAATTTTAGTCATGAAATATTGGTGGCTCTATGCAAAGCAGAAAGAAGAAATTGGGTTTTAGCGATAGACATCACCTCTTTTTCTGGTTGTTACAGCAAACAGCTACGACTCCGTTGGTTTTTTCGCGTACACGATCTTTGTTCGCAACTTAACGCGGGATTTGATTGTAGATTGCCTGATAACAATCTCGTTAATCACAATTGGTCAATTAGGTTAATTGTTACATAATAACTTGCAAGATATTAAGCAAGGTAATGTTATCATGGTCAAAATGCTTTGTCAATAACTTGCAGGACATTATTTGTAATCAATGCAAAACTCGTGTTTCACAATAGATGCGTAAGCAGTATTAGCCTTAATACTGAAACAGAGTGTGCGCCAAAAATCTGGCTACGATGGAATACTGCAAAAATTAGTATGTTTTGGCAACTATGGATTGCCAATACATAAACAATTATCTAGGTAACATTACTGTGAGAATCATTGCTACTGCCGTCTAATGGAGAGACAGTAAGATTCATACCAAGAGGGTGCAATACTTTGATAAGGGTGGATAGCTTTGGGTCTGATTCGCCGAGTTCCAGCCTAGCAATGACTGCCTGTTGGACCCCGCTGGCAGCCTGTAATTTCTTCTGTGAAAGCCCTTTTGAACGTCGGGTATTGATTATTTCCCTAAGAAAGGTAGCCTTAATGATTTCAGCATCCTTCTTAGATATTGGATGATTATTGCCGGATTCAGGTTGGCTGCTATCTTGTGACAAGTTATCTTCTCTTACTAGTTGGATATATGATGCTCTGCACAGCATAAACAATGAGGTTACACTAATGACAATGCTATATTTTGATAAAAACAAAACAAGTATCACTAACAAAAATATTGAAACTCTGCTAAAATATTGCCAATACCTTATGGTTACACCAGTGTTAAGAGAACAATAATCACCACAACGGTACAATGTGCCGCAGGCAAGCAAGGAGTGTTATCCATGATAAACAACAATAATTATTGGTCTGTAAATGAGTTTGCTAAGTACGCAAATACCACTCGCCATACATTAATGCATTACGACAAAATCGGATTAATTTCCCCCGTATCACGCGGACATGGGAATCACTATCGTTATTACCATAGTACGCAACTAACCCATATTAACTTAATTCGCTCTTTGCATCGGCTTGGTATGACACTGAATGAAATTAAGGATATGAAAGATACCCGAACACCTCAGGATGCGGATGCTATTTTGAAGCGTCAAATTACGAAAATTGACGCAAAAATTAACGAGTGGGTAAGCGCAAGAAAACTCCTGCTTACTATCCAGAAGACCATTAACTCGGCTTTGAGCGTAGATGAAGAGGCAATCTCAATCCAATACTTACCGGCAGAGGCGATTATTCTGGGTGGCCTGAATGATTACAGTCGCGGCAGGAATGATTATGATGCTCTTTCCAGTTTCTATCATGAAATGATTAAACAATATCCGGGCCTGGATATAAGCTATCCTGTTTGGGGCCGCTATTCTGAAAGACGCATTAAGGGCGGCGATTGGAAATGGCCTGATAGATACTACTTCTACAATCCTGAAGGCTATGATCAGAGACCAGCTGCATTATATGCTGTCGGCTACACGCGTTGCGGGTACAGCCAGGGCAAGGAACTATACAAGCGCTTAACAAAGTATATTGATGAACATGATTATGAAATATGCGGTGATGCTTATGAGGAGTATCCACTCAATGAAGTTAGTATTGCCGATGATAACAATTATCTCATGAGGGTTTTGATTACTGTTAAGGAAAAGGCGCCTGAGGAACGCCGGAGAAGGGCTTATAACAGGCGAAAGACTGGCTAGCAGTTATCGCTGTACTGCATGCTGTTTCCCCATATGGTAGCACTTGAGCTTGGGGAGTATAAGATGGTCCCTCTTTGGACGCAGATAGTATATGGGTAGTCTTGGGGGTTGGAGCTATTGAGCCAAGTGGAAAGCTACATGGGGCCAGATGCCTAGTTGAGGAGGCAATGGTGAGGCCGGGAGAGGGTAGGTGAGGGGCCTATAGTTTGTAAGCAGTTGGTTTAGGCCACTAGGGGTTTGACGCCAAATCAGTCACCCTGTTATTATTTAAGTTGCCTTTGTTTTTGGAACTGACGGGGGTGCTGTTTATTACGGCGCAGCGCCCCCGATTATCTTTTTATAGGAGGGGGAGATGGCGAAAGATATGATGGCTGTTTTTGACGCGACAAAGGCAATTGAAGCCATGCTTTACCTTGCCCACAAATTATCAGATTCTCGCATATACACTATCTGCAAAATGCTGTATCTTGCCGACAAGATCAGCCTTGAAAAGTATGGACGATTGATTTTCGGTGAAACATATGTAGCTATGGAGCATGGAGCGACTCCATCAAATGCTTATGATTTACTAAAGAAAAGCAAGGATGATCATAGATTCGGATTATCTGTGAATGATAAGTATGTTACGCCATTGCGGAAGGCGACGCTAGACTATCTGAGCGAAACAGACATTGAGTGTCTAAACAAAGTAGCCGAATTGTACGATAACGCGGATTCTCAAAGATTCGATGGGGTTCATGATTCAGCATGGGAAAAGGCGTGGGATAGCAGAGGAGCAAAGGGTAGCAATAAAATGCCGCTTCGGAGCATTGTAGACACTCTACCTAACTCCACAGAATTAATTGAGTATTTAACTGGTTTTGAGAGCAATTAAGGATGATTTGTTCTTGGCACATTTGTCATGTGGATATGTGCCGTTTTACAAAACCACCAAAAAGCAAATTCGTTGCCATTGTTTGCGCTAATCCCAAACTCTATGGTTTTCTAATAAATTCAACTGTATGTCAGTTTGTGCAGGATCGGCCTGAACTCAAAGAATGCCAGGTAATAATTACAGAGTCTCAGTATCGCTTTTTAACACACACTTCTTTTGTAGATTGTAGTAAGCATTTTGAATTTGAAGACTGGGAGTTGACCCCCAAACACAAAATACTGGAGAACACAAAGAACGAAATAATAAAAGTAGTATCAGAATCTAGGCTATTCACGCCATCTTTCAAAGAGCTTATAATATAATTATTAGCAATTGGATTTGATCTCTAATCATTTTCGTGAGGTCACGAAAATGGTAGTGATCCAGATAGATAGACTAAGGCCGGGGAGAAATCCCCGACCCCCCTTTTTTTGTGTGTAGTTCAATACGAATATCTTTCATAACAATGGCTAATTTGTAACGAAGCTGCTCATCTGAATACGGCGGCCTAAGTTGAACACTTGGAGCGGCCAAAATGTACACCCAAAAACGGCTAAACTGTACGCCCCTCAGCGGCGGCATAGTATATGGGTAGTCTTGGGGGTTGGAGCTATTGAGCCAAGTGGAAAGCTGCATGGGACCAGACATCTAGTTGAGGAGGCAATGGTGAGGCCGGGAGAGGGTAGGTGAGTGGCCTATAGTTTGTAAGCAGTTGGTTTAGGCCACTAGGGGTTTGACGCCACAAAAGCTGCCCTGTATTATTATAAAGGCCTTTGTTATTGGAACTGACGGGGGTGCTGTTTATTACGGCGCAGCGCCCCCGATTATCTTTTTATAGGAGTGCAAAGGTAGGAGGGAGCCATGGCGAATATCTTTGATGTGGCCAAGTACATATTGGAGAAAAAAGGACAGATGAGTACTTGGAAGCTTCAAAAATTATGCTATTATTCCCAAGCGTGGACCCTCGCATGGGGAGGGGAGCAGCTGTTTGATGAAGATTTCCAGGCTTGGTCAAATGGGCCAGTCTGCCCCGATTTGTATCGTCAACACCAAGGGAAGTACATGGTGAGTGATAAGAACTTTTTGATCGGTTGTTCGACTAATCTAACCCCAGCGCAAACGAACAATATTGACATCGTTCTCGGTGATTACGGAGACGATGATGCCTATCAACTTAGAGAACAAACCCACAGCGAAGATCCATGGATAGTAGCTAGAGGCGAAACACCATCGGGGAAACGCAGCGATGCGATAATATCGAAAGAATCTATGGGCGAGTATTACGGTAGCCTGTAGATGGGGAAGAATACTCAAAAAACCATAGCCGATAAACAAAGAAAAACGGTTAGAGAACAACCGCAGCATATGCGGGGGCAGACGATAAAACCTGACGCATCCACAGACTGTTGTAAGCAAGAGTGGCTTTTTCATAGCGTTGTTTCCGAAGGTCCCTTTGGCTATTCATGTAATGTGACTCCTCATATTAAAGAGATACTGGAGAAGGTTGCCGAGTTTAGCAAGCTCAGTTGGGCAGAGATAAAAGGGGGCAACGGGAAACACCACCTTCTCACAGGGGACGGCTTTAGCGACGAGGCAAAAACAGAAATTGATCAGCGCCTATTGCCGTGCGATACCGACCGAATATTTTCAATGCGAATGAATGGCAATTTCAGAATCATTGGGTTGCGGGATAGAGAGCATTTTATAGTGAAGTGGATTGATCCAGACCATCAATTTTATCCATCTCAGAAGAAACATACATAGTACGCTTTGAAATCGTGACAAATTGTCACGGGTTGAAATGGACAAGGCCGGGGAGAAATCCCCGGTCTCTTTTGTTTTGCTCAGTTATTGGCTTCCATGTTCCTTAGAGTATTCCTTGTGTGTGAACGTAACTGGTTAGGGCTGATATCCCGCATTTGGGTTATCTAAGGATTCATTGATTAGGCGATTTATTATCTCTGCAAGATGCTCCATATCCTCGCCTCTTTTTGGATCTGTTGTGGACTTTTTAGCGGCTTCGATGGTATTCAAGTTATAAAATATTGAATTCGGAATACCCATTTGTTCCTTAACCGCCTTCTTGTATTCATCATCATAATTCAGTTGATACTCTGTGTTTGTATTATCCAAGATAAAAGGAAATATTGAGTGATCGCAGTATGTTTTTAGGTAATCCTCTAGGTAGCCCTTTAGTTGTTCACATGTGGGCTTACACAAGTCGCTTTCCCTTGTGTTATTGATAGAAATCCAAATTAGGGGATGTTCTTCGTTCTTGGTGCCTTTTGCCTCCACCGTTCCTCCAAAACATAGAGGTAGAAACTGAATTGCAGTTCCATTGTATTCAAGCGTAAAAGGAGGCTGACTAACTATTAAATAGGCAAGAGATGCCGAAATTACCAATCTATCGTCTGATGCCAATTTGGATAACCTGAAGCCTAAATCAATGGATGGCCCTAAAAAATCTCTTGTTGAACATTCTTTAGTGCCTGAGCCGGATAGAAGCTCAAGCTCAATATTTGTTACAGGGAAACCTGCTACCCAGGCAGTACCCTTAAAACGGAGCTTCTGAAATAGCTCGTCGGGCTGTTTTGCAAAACTGGCATTTAGATCTTTGATAGTTTGTGCTAGGGCCAAGATGTGCAAAGATGCTTGCCGTTTTATGCACGTAAGCTCGGCTACTAGTACTACTTCGTCGCCAATATATTTCCAAACTATCGGAAGCGCAGTGTCGGTGCATTGCTCGCTACAGTTTTGACAGTATTTGTTACATGCACCTAAAAAATTGTTTTTATAGATGACAGGGACTTCTGGAAGAAAAGCATTAACGAAGTTAGTCGCCACTGCACCAATAGTGTGCCCTCGTTTGGCCGCATCAACCTTAAGCTTGGTTGAGCCGATGGCATCAATGCTTAAAAAAATGCGCTGTTTGGGATGATATTGATTGGAGTACTCGCTCCAAGGTCGAGGCGTGGGGATTGATTTCATTATCCGCTTATTTCTGCTATTCTCTGGCGTGCTACAGGCTCCGGTACCATGAAAGCGGCGGCTATTCCAAGACTATCACTGCCAGCTGCAAGCATTTCCTGTACTTTTACTGAAGGCATCAGAAATGCACGGGCGAAACGTTGCGCCTGGTTTTCGGCAAGCCTATTCTCGTTATTATCATCATGGGAAGCTTCAATTGCTATTTCACCTAATCTGGAATGTAGAAACAAATGCCCGAGTTCGTGAGCTATGGACATGCGTTCTTGTAGGGGGAAAAGAGGGGAGAAAAGCCTAATGACGAATTCCCCGCCTTCTTCCACAGTGATTGAGGCTTGCTTGCTCTCCTTGGCACTTAGTGGTAAATATACAATATTGCCATGTAATCGTGTGACTATGGGGTCTAGTAAATCGCCGGGAGAGTAATTTAGCGCTTTCGCAAAGCTCTCTGCTAAAGAACTAATATTCACCATAGAACAATCGATAGGCTGAGGCGGCGAGTAGGAGCTAGGCATATTCATTGCCCCTTTATTATAAAGTTATTATATAATAATAAACAGCTATTCTTGGGTGTCAAAGCCTCATAGTTATAATCGTTAACTAAACCACAATATATTGTATAACGAATAGGCCGGCGGAACTAACCCTATAATTTGTTGCTTGTTATCTATTAGGATTAGGGATATGTAGCCCCTTTTTTCGTAATTCTTGGCGCAGGTACCACTCAGCATTATCCTTATCAGTTCTTAACCATATGACTGGAATACCGGCACTCTTTAACATGGATTCTACTTTCCGATCGCGTTCTATCCTGTCTGACCTTATATGACTGGGGCCATTCAGCTCTACTACTACTTTTAGTTTTTGGTCTTTCCCGAAAATACCAAAATCTACATTTCTATTTAACTCCCCCGGTGCCCAATAATGAGAGGTATTTTTGGAAAGGACGGTTAATAGATTAACCTGTACTCGTACAATGTAGGAATTTCCCACAACCATCTTTAGTCTTTCCTCTAATAAAACTTCCTCTGTGCGCTGCAAAGGTTTTGCTGAATAAATACCACTGGTTTTTCCGTCTACCTCAGTAGTGGTTTTCGAGTACCAATCTTTCCCCTTTATGACTTTACTGATCCACTCCAAGATTGACGGCAGGTCAATCACTTTAATAATTATTGCAGCAAAAACGGCAATTATGAACGCAATGACAAATACATTGACAAGTATCTTTATTAATAATTCCATCTACCCACTCCCATTGTTTTGTTGAAATTTTAGCGAGGTTGTTTTGCTTCGGCAACCCCCACCTCAAAAATATTTTAATAACAACTTTATACATCCCATAGATTGTCCTAGGGGGCTCATCTTTGTATAAGGCGGTCGGTTGGCTAGAAAGTGATGGTTTTTGACGGCGTCCTTGGAGCCGATTGATGTGGAGTTGTGCAGGGTCATGGTCGGTTTGGAATGACCCCAAGGGCTTGCAGGCGTAGTAGGGGTGCCCGAGTAACCTGAGCTTAAAGTTCAAGAACTCAGCCGGAACATTAAGCTCACCAGCTATATCGGCAAGGTCTTGGACGTGCGACCTGCCGATAGTCTAAAGGCCAGGGGAGAGGGTAAGTGGGTTGCCAGAATAGAGTTCAAGGGCAAGGCTTACAGTTTGGGGTACTACGATAGTTTGGACGAGGCCGCAGCGTCTCGCAAGAAAGCGGAGAATGAGATCTTGGGGAATTTTTGACCTACTGGCAGAACAGAAAATCTCAGGCACGAAAAGGCTAGCAATCCTGATGTTTAATGCCATTTTAATGCCACGGAGTGGTAAAAAGCATGAAAACAAAGCTGAAAATACTCTGTAAGTTGATATTATAGCAAAATAGTCATGATAATTCAGGTATCGTTGTTTGTGGTATATGGTTAAAGTGTGATATTTTAAGATGACCTGTCCTCGAAAACCAGTCCAGAAGTAATGTTGGCATAGCAACCGAAGATTTGTCGCATTATTCAATTAGCCCAGTGAGAAAACTGAACCTTTTTTCACTGGGGCCTAAAGCAATATGCTTAGTTCGAAAATCAGGTATTGTCAAAGTCCCGGCTTGGTGTGATGTTTGGGTGCGCATCAAGCCCAGCCATTATCAGTTGCGGAACAATGATGTGAGAACAAATATCTGGTTATCGCTTGTCATGCTTGTAACCGCCTTGTTTATGCTGTCGGCTTGTGATGTTGTAACATCTGCAACGGATAGTACGGCAACTAGCCCTATCACAACCAGTTGTGATATTGAAAATGAATTCTATATTATTTATGAAACTAACTGGAATCCGGGCTCAAGTGATAGCAAATTCCTCGTCTTATTAGATACCAAGAATCACACCATTGGCTCCCCTACACAAGGGAAAGAAGAATATTATGCTACTGATTTCTATATTCCCTGCGATGATTTGAACATGCTCCTTGATGCAATTATTCAGCATGATATTAAATCACTTAGTGGACCTGGAGTTCTTACCGGCGATGGTAGTATTGCAGCGCATCCCTATATACACTATAGGATTACATTTTTCTTAGACGGAGAGACATATTCAGTTACCTTTGACACGATTGTTGCTTTTTGGGGACCGTTTTATCCCAATTTGGGGACATTCCATAGCATGTTAAGAAATTATTATGGGAACACCGATGAGTATCAGTCTTTTCCGCCGATTTATAGGCCGATATAATCTCGGGCTTGCTACACTTCGTAGCATACCTCATCTTTTTGGTCCAATTCCATCTTTTGCATGGCACCTGTCGTACAGGTATCTCGACCGTACCCGTTTTCTCTACTGTTGAGAAGGTAGTCGGGATAATGACTTGGGATGCTGGCGGAATGCCTCCCAGACTCGGATGAGGCCTAATGGTATAATAGTCATGATAAATGTTCAGGGAAAAGCGCTTGGTGAAGGCCTTACACAGTGATATTGGCTATAGACCACAGGCTCCTGTAGCCCAGGTGTCGGCCGGACTAACATTACAACTGGCATGAACAATAATCGCACACGTATTGTCAGCGGCGTACTTGTAGTAGCATACTATTGTCTGTTTCTGCTCATCGATGATCTTGACCTATAGCAAAACCGAAGCTTGGGGTGACGATATCACGCTAGCTTTAAGTCCGTCTAATATTTAGTCGCGTTCTCTGGTTATTGGGGCTTTATGTTGTTGACAAAACAAAAACCGCTCATCGGCATCCTAATAGTTGTATTATCGATAGCCGTGATGTCTTCTTGTGCTATTTCAACACCACCTATGTTGATGCCGGAATCATCATTACCATCGGTTACGCCAAGCGATCCATCTACCACGATAACCAAGCCCGTAATTTCAACATCTGCCCCACCTCCTCAGACGTGGCCACCCAAAACCGATCCAAACCCCTCTTCTGATTTCACGTACATGATCAATGGCGACAACATTACAATAACCGGGTATAAAGGTCCTGCCGGAGACGTAGTCATCCCCGAGAAAATCGATGGCAAAAGTGTAACAACTATCGGTGATGGGGCTTTCGATGGATGCGCTTACCTAATAGCGCGCATGACTATCCCAAATGGTGTTACAAGCATTGGTAATCGGGCCTTCTCTGGTTGCTTCAATATGGTAAGCATAACAATTCCGGATAGCGTAACCAGCATCGGTCAGGGAGCTTTTTCTGGTTGCAGCAAACTAACTCATATAAAAATACCGAGTGGCATAACCAGTATCGACGAATATACATTTTCGAATTGCCAAGGTCTTACAGACATAACCATACCAGATGGCGTAACCTATATCGGCCAAGGAGTTTTTCAAGGTTGTGTTAATCTAACCAGAATAACCTTGCCGAACAGTTTATTAGTTATTTACTATAATGCCTTTTTAGGCTGTACTAGTCTAATTGATGCGATGATACCGAATAGTGTAGTTTATATTGGCAATGGAGTTTTTGAAGGTTGTGTTAATCTAATCAGCATATCCATACCGAACAGCATATTTAATATTTACGATGATGTCTTCCGCAATTGCCTAAATCTAACAACAATAACGGTGCCAGATAGCGTAATTAATATTGGCAGAATGGCCTTTGGCAATTGTTATAATTTAACGACCATAACAATACCAGGCAGCGTATCTAGTATCGACGAATGGGCTTTCCTTGGCTGTCCAAAAATAGTTGTCATCTGCCCCTTTGATTCTTTCGCTCATCAATATTGTATTGAGAATGGAATTAAGTTTCAGTTAGCTGAGCTGGCAACGGAGTAAACCCAATTTGCCACCGATAGCAATGTGGCAGGTGTTTTGGCCAAGTGCTCTTATCACGTTGAAATAACGCCCTTAACAGCAAATGATAAACTGTTTACGAGTTACGCTCTGGTAATGTTTGCAGCTATTGCCACGGGGATTTGTGATCCCCCATTTTGTTGCCAAGATCACCAGTACGTTGTAATAATAAGATAAGGGTTTTTAGGGGCTGGCCGTTGGCCAGACCCGTTTTGGCGTTTTGGCAATGATTATTACTGGTTTATTAGATTTAATGGAGGACCAACCAGACTATCGTGCGCTGGTGGGAAAGCTGGCGCATGAAGATGTACAGACCTTTGTCATTGAGGCAGCGCGGCCTTATTTGCTAGCCGCGCTCTATAACCGATTAGCTAGGCCTATGTTAGTGGTCACGGCACGTGCGGACAGTGCCAGACGCTTGACAGAACAACTCGCCGTCTGGGCAGGGGTGCCTGTGCGTATAGCACCTGAGCCTGAGGTATTACCATACCAGCGAATGAATACCGGGGTGGTGGGGGACCTCGAGCTTTGCGAAGTCTTAACTTATCTTATTGAGCCAACAATTACCCCACCCCTTATTGTCGCCTCGGCATCGGCTCTTTCCAGGTTGCTGCCGGAGGCGGCAGTCTTTAAGGGAGCCCGGTGGAGTTTATGCAAGGGCGAAAACATTGATCCCCTGAAGCTTATGGCGGAACTGGTTGCCTGGGGTTATGACGTACAGGCCATAACCGAGATGCCGGGTCAGGCCAGCCGACGCGGGGGCATTGTAGACATTTTCCCGCCAACTGCCGAGCTACCTGTTAGGTTGGAGTTTTTTGGTAATACAATTGACAGCCTGCGTCTTTTTGAGACAGCCTCACAATGCTCCTTAAAGCCGGTAGACAAAATAACCTTTGGCCCGGCTTTGACAACATCCTCGGTGTTTACAGGTGGGGGAGAGCGGTGCGGGCAGGCCTTTGCCGCCCTTGATCTCTCTGGTCTAAACCATGAAGAGAGAGGTCGCTATGAGGAGGCGCAGGCGCGTTTTGCCCAAGGGCAGTCCCCTGATGAGGCGGCTTTCTATGCCCCGCTTTTTAACCGGGATAGCATCCTGTCATATTTACCAGAGCAGACCATAGTTGTAATTGACGATCCAAATGGGGTTCGGCGCGAGCTTGCTGCCCGACACGAGGAGGCCGAGAGGGTTTTATCGGAGCGACTGAGGGCCCGAGAGATTCCTCCAGGCTTTCCCAGGCCTTACCACATGCTAGAAGAACTTGATGTTGGGCTTGCCTCTAGGCGTCGGCTAATGCTCCAAGTCTGGGAGGGGGCCGAGGGGCCCTGCTCGCGCCTTGGCTTTGAGGTTGTTTCAAGCTTTACCGGGCAGCTCCCCCGCTGGATAGAACGGGTAAAGACTATGTGGCATGACAGCAAACAGGTGATAATAGTAAGCCATCAAGCCAGCCGCGTAGCGGAGCTTTTGGGACGCGAGGGACTTAAGGTGACAGAGCGTGAAAGCATCAAGGCTTTGTCTGAGTTGGGCAGTATTACTTTGGTGCCGGGCATCCTCGCGGGTGGCTGGTCTATAGGCGATACCTGCCTTTTTACCGACCGGGAGATTTTTGGTTTTATTAAGCAGCAACGTCAGATAAAGCGGCGGCAAGTTGCCCGCCGTAAGCTCTACACCGATCTCAGGCCAGGTGACTATGTGGTCCATGTTGAGCATGGCATTGGCCGTTTTAATGGCATCATCACGCGTGAAGTTGAGGGACTGACACGTGAATACCTGCTTCTAGCCTATGCTGAGGGGGCGGGTCTATATGTGCCAACTGATCAGGTCGATCGTGTTGCCCGCTACGTTGGGGCATCGGATACCCCACCGACCCTTTCCCGCTTAGGTAGTTTAGAGTGGGTCAGGAGTAAGGAACGCGCCCGTACAGCCGCAGAGGAGATCGCACGCGATCTCTTGAACCTTTATGCTGCCCGAGAACTCGCACCCGGCTTTGTCTATTCCCCTGACAACGCATGGCAGGTCGAGATGGAGGCTGCCTGTCCTTATGTGGAAACCCC